>Ga0209629_10000788_pt1 | contig 18414 bp, 17 predicted proteins | sample TergutCu122P5_FD_187286 | JGI IMG/M metagenome (GOLD analysis project Ga0209629, IMG submission 187286) | Cubitermes ugandensis P5 segment gut microbial communities from Kakamega Forest, Kenya - Cu122 P5 (SPAdes) (version 2) | ecosystem: Host-associated > Arthropoda: Insects > Digestive system...
TAAATGACACAGGAACCCTTTAGTATTGATTCAGTGTTGAGACATTGTGCAGAAAATAGACAGAGAACGCTAATCAGCGTTGCCAAACGTAGGTCTGCGTAGCTTTGTAATTTTGATACATTAGCTGGTTTCGGCAGTACTGGGAACCGTGCGCATTTGCAACGTTAGTGCGCTAAGGGTTAACCTCAGACCACAAGACATGGAAGACAAGCCCCATCTGCCAGACAACTTGACACAAGCACAACACACACTGGCCTGTGCAGTGTAAAAATGTTCAGTATGGTGTGTTTTCTGCTTAAAAAGAAGAAATGAAATTTCATTGTTGAGAATACAATGTTGGGTTGTGTGCTAGCCCACATTTTGGGCCCTGTCACACATAACTGTAAAAGTGGAGCACATAGACATAAGTGAACATTACCATTGTAATGAAAACTGATATTTTTCAATAGCTTTTTCTTGGTGCAGTAGTGGGGGTGAAGGGGTTGTGGATTTTCAGAGGGCTTTATGAAGGAACAGAGACGTCTCAGAAGGACCTTTATATTTGCATTTGCTTAATTTTGCCAGTTTCGCTAGGAGAAGTTTGTAAATCGTGACTAGTGGGAAAATCGTAAGGTTGTTAATAAGGGAAACTAAACCCCATTAGTGAAAATTTTAAGTAGCATTAAATTTCACACAATGTTGTGTGTTCATGCATGCCTTTGAGACAAATGTTATGAAAAAAGATGTGTATTTATAAATGCAAAAAATTTTTAAAATGTCATGGTTTAGCAGGACACTGTTTTCCTTTTCCTCCTAAGAGGACATTTAAATTGCTAGGATATGTTCTCCTGTTTGGTCATTGAAGGTTAGTAATCATTGTAGACTCTTGATCAGGATTAGGTGGAAGAGGCCTGACTGTTCTGCAAATAAATTAGGTGGAAATGCAGGTCAAAATTCATAATTCCTGGTAGCATTATGACTGCAGATCTCATGGAATAGCCAGACTGTATGGGAGTTCATGTAGATGGGCCCTGCTGTGTCTTGTAACAGAAGTAAATCACTAAGCTGATGTATGTGACATGTTTAAGAAAGTGAATATTATTATACTTTCTTATGAGGTGGTAACGGCAGTGTTCTTTATCTCAGTGACCAACTGAAACAACTTATTAAATCCAATTCTGACAGAGGAATATTGAAATAAAAACTGTGGGCATTCTGTACAATGGTTATTGATTCTAATATAAGATGACTTGCTCAAAAAATATATCTGCCAAAAGGAAAATGTACTGGTAAGACATCCACCCCCCACCCTCCACAATATGACATCTGCAGAGAAAAATATTTTGTTATTAATTTCATATATTTAATGCACAAAACATTTCAGAATCCATATACCATTGCCAATCAGTGTCACTCTCCCTGCCTTTATTGTTGTTCAGCATTAATCTTCATGGCCATTCTCATTTTCCTAACACAGGCTGCCACAATTTCACTACCTGTTCACTGGCATCCCAGAACATGTGTTTGTTAGACCCATCCATTACTTTGTACGAGGGCAGTCCATAAAGAAACCGAACTTTTTGTTTTAATTTACTGCTTTACTTACAACTTAATCAAACTTGTCTCCTTCAAAGTACTCCCTTCCACTCTTGATCCACCGTTCCCAACATTTTTTCCAGTTCTGGAATGTGTCCTGGAACGTGTTTTGTGGGATGGCACGAAGGTCCCATATTGAATTTTCTTCTCTCTCCTCTACCATGTGAAATTGGCGACCTTTTAGTGAGAATTTCAACTTCGGGAACAAGAAAAAGTCCACAGGGGCCAAATCTGGAGAGTAGGGTGGCTGGGGGACAACAGTTGTCTCATGCTTCATCAAAAATTCACAGATAAGGAGTGACGCATGAGCAGGTGCATTGTCTTGGTGCGGCATCCAGGTTTTGTTTGTCCATGCCTCAGGCCTCTTCCTTCTTCGCACTGCCGCCCTCAAACGCTTCAGGACGTGTAGGTAGAACTCTTTATTGACTGTCTCACCACGTGGAATGTTTTGACAAATCACAGCAAGCACTTTCTCAATGCAATCGTTGTCTATTGACGTGGAAGGTTGTCCAGATTTGGGGTCGTCTTCGATGGAAGTTCTGCCCGATTTGAAACGCTGGTACCACTCGTGACATTGCATACAGTTCAAACAGTCCTCTCTGTAAGCCTGTTGCAACATCTGAAAAGTCTCCGTAAAAGTTTTTCCTGATTTGAAACAGAATTTGGCGCAAACGCATTGCTCCTCAAGATCCTTCATTTTTCAACTTGCAAAAAATCGCCAAGGGTATTAACACTAGAAGCGCCGGTGGTGCTTCACTACCTGAAAGCGCCAACGGCGGTCAAATTGACTGGCGTGTGCTTTATCGCCTTTTAATTTATATCATGCTAAGTATGGAAGGTATTTAAAAATCATTAATTGCCTTAAAGTAGTTATTTATTTTGTCATGTTTTATACATATGACGTGTCAAAGAGGCCTATACCAGGAAACATCGCTGACAATGAATGAAATCTTTAATAGTGTTACAGTGTGCATTTCTTGCAGTAGAATTTCTTTCCATCAATTTTCGTGCACTTTCCACATACATATTTGAAACATATTTCACATTTTTCAGTTGTTTTGTTGCATTTACACATACCTACTTGACACTGATGCCGTTTCCTTGCTTTTCTTTTGTCCTGTGAGTGCTCTTCTTCGTTGTGTTTTGGAACCATAGATTCACATTTCTCTTTGTATACCTCCCATAATTCCTCAGCAAGCTGACAGAGAAAGGCATGCCTGCTCGTTTTTTCCCCTGTTACACCCCTGTAGATGATCCATGCATTGATCGCCGCAAGATCCAATATGTTATAGAAAACATGGCCAGGCCACCAACGTGCTGCTGCTCTTGTACTGTATCTGCGAGCCATTTGGTTAAGAATATTGACTGCACACTTTGTTTTGCTGTAGAACTGCACAGTCTCAAGGAGCTTTTTGCGATTTGTTCCAATGTCAGTTGTACTATGCAACATACTCAGAAGCAGTACATTCTTGTTGACTTTTCCTTGATAGATTGATAGACTTTTCCTTGATAGACTGTCAAGGGGGGCTCTCTCCATTGCCAGAACTGCAGGTATTTCTCTTCGTGTACAACTTATCGTTCCAACAATGCTCGTATCCTTTGCTTTGAGTGTCCGAGCAAGGCTTGCGGATGTAAAGATGTTATCTGTTGTTACGTTCCTTCCCTTGTTCAAATATGGTGACATGAGTCGCATTACAATGCTCTCTGGTAGTGATTCTTTAGCAGAACATAGTTCATCTTTTCCCAAGTATGGGAAGGCGTTACATGGATATTTGGTGTCATTATCTACTACCATCCAGAATTTTTTCCCAAACTTGTCAGGTTTGTTTGCCATGTATTGAGTAAATCTGAACCTGGCTTTAAATGGAAAGAGTTGCTCATCTGCAGTAAGATTCTCTCCAGGTCCATAGCAGAGAAAGCAGTTATCAATGAACCTCTGCCATACTTCAGAAGCCAGTGCAAATTTGTCACTTTGCAAACGCTGAGAACGTGTTCTCTTCAAATCAAATCTCAGATACCTCATTATTTCACGAAATCTGTTTCGAGACATGGTATCAGGGAAAAAATGAGGTCCCCAATTTACATTCCACAGCACATCATAGTCAACTGACCTGCAGCCATACACCCCCCGTGCATATACAAGTGCTGTAAATGCATCCAGTTCTTCAATGGCAAGTGACCAGTTCTGTTCGCCTGCTGTGGCTGATTCAGCTTCTGTGCAACGCTTCATGTGACGAAGGATTGAATCATCAATGAACAATTGCCAGGCCGAAGAGACTTTGTCCTCTGAAACACTCCGTGTGGCATGTGGTGTCGGGCCTGGTTGTTCCCTGAGCACGGTGTGGCTTCCAAATCTTCCGGATGCACCCCTCTCACTCTCAATGATGGTCCACTTTGTTTCATTGTCTTTGCCAACATACACCATGTCAACAGGATGCTCCATGAACTCCACTCTTCCTGTGCCTCTGCCTCGTCCTCTTCATCTGTTTCCTCTTGCTGTGCCTCTACATCGTGTACTGCACCCTGCTTGCCCAACATTCATGGCAGGCATGACTTGTTGCTGCAAATCATCTTCCGCCAATTCTTCCTCCAGCCTACATGTATCTTCCGCATCGCAGTCACTTGACGAATCACTTGCAGCTTTGGGTGGCTCGTAATCCTCATCCACATCCCCATCGTCATCATCACTTGCATCAGAATCATCTTCAGGAATGTCCTGCAGTTGTCGCAACAGTTCGTCAGGTTCGAGGTTACGGGCTCGTTGACAATGCATCCTGACCAGCGGCCTGGCCGAAACTGCCGACTCTCCTAAACGGAAGTGACACTGTCCTGTTACGTCATCACTACGTGACCGTTCCCTCCTTCCCATGCTACGGCGACTGCAAAAACTACGGCCTTGAAATAGTACATGGGACAACAGCTACGACAGCGGTCAAAATGACTGTGTCTGGCGTTTGAAGGTAGCATCTTCAATCTATGGCACCAGAGGTACTGGATGCAGAAAAGTTTGACTCCACCATATTGTAGACACTCAATAATGAAAAGTCTAAATGTGCCGCGTTAGAACATTGCACGGATTGGGAGAAATAGAGTGTCAAAAGTCAGCACCGGTCAAATCGACTGCCTTGGCGCTTCTAGAGTTAAACACACATTCATTCAAGCGCGTGTAGCTCGATGACTAATTGACATGGCATGATGCTGCTAGTGTCAGAATAAAGCTTAAAGTCCCCACTACACAACGCCACCATCGTGATTATGCTGCGCATGCTCGCTGGCTTGCTATTTCACAAGTTTGGTTTCTTTATGGACTGCCTATGTATATGCAGCACTGTTTTAATCCCTGTATGATCAAAGCAAATGCCAATCATTTAAAAAAGTGAGACATGAAATGGAAATGACTGTCTTGAGTAGAAAGCCAGTTTTGATCAATATATAATGCCAAGGTGTTTCACTCTTGTTGAAAACTATTGACAGATTGTAATGTGTATCACGCACTTTTTGTAAAGAAGTGTTGATTTCATCAACTATACAAAGATGATTATGGTACACATTGTCATTAACAGTGGCAAGTTATGGACTACTAGTCTGTTTAGATATTGGTAAAGATAAGTATGCTTTATTTTTTTCAGACATTAATAAAGGAGTACACCAAGGTTGCCCTCTTTCACCTACCCCGTTTAATGTATATTTAGACGAAATAATAACTAAATGGCAAAAACAAGACATAACCGAAATTAAACTTTGAAAAAACCAGCAACTGTCAATGCTGTTATTTGCAGATGACCAAGTTGTAATAACAGACATAGAAGATAACCTACAGAAAGCTGCGCATGAATTAAATCAAATAATAACAGAATATGGTTTAACTATATCTGTACAGAAAAAAAAATCGATGGCATTTAAAGGACAAGATCCAGTAAGAACTAAAATTTTAATAGGTAACAAAATTATAGAACAAGTAAATTCATTTAACTATTTGAAAATTACAGGTATTTTAAATAATGTGTTTATACCACAGAAACCCTTAAGAAAACAAGGATAAAATTATACGATACACTAGCCCTCCCGGTTTTGTTATATGGCATTGAAACTTGGGCTATTAAAAGCAAGGGACGCCAGAAGAATAACAGCAGCAGAGATGAAATATATGAGAAGAACAGCAGAATACACTTGGACAGATTACAAAACAAATACACAAATTACAAAAGATTTGAAAATAACACCAATTTTGGACAAATTACTGCAATACAAGAGAAACTGGATACAACATGTAAATAGAATGCTTCATAATAGATTACCCAGGGTAATGAAACACTATTCTCCAACTGGCAGAAGGAATTATGACAGACGTTTGAAGAGACTTCTGGATACATGAGACTGGAACGGGTCAACAAGTGGCCCAACTCCATGACAGATATATGATGATGATGATGATGATTTCTTTTCAGAATTCCCAGTGGCATCAGTAGCTTATGAAAGAAGGTGGCAAATCTATTTATTATTTTAGGGGATCATGTATCACGATGTTCAAGAACCCTTGTCGTAAGGGTGGATTTATTTTTGTCTAACATGTTAGTCCTGCTTGCAGATCAAATACTTGGAATTCAGAGTCATCAAATTCAGACTCTGAAGAAGAAGTTGAAAGGGCCCCACCAAGTAAACCAATAGGAAGGAAGGGTGTACCATCCAAGTTAAAGCACAAAGTTGAAACTAAGAAAGTATCACGTCGGAAATACAGTGAATCATCAGATGAATCAAGCTTCAACAGTGATGATGATAATGAAAGTCGCAGGTATACAAGCATGCACCATCATTTACAGTAATTTTATGATTTAATGATTAGGGTTTTTACTTGAAGGTCATGTAATTTTGATAGTTTTATTTTGAGTATAAGCTTAGTTGGATATAAAGTGAAAGTTTTTGTAACATATGTACTTTTGTGCATTGACTTTATTGGAGTGAAATTAATTTATATAGGCATGCAAATCGGCGGACAACAGCTGCAGTGAGTTACAAAGAAGACAGTGATGAAGACAAAACGGGCTCAGAAGATATTGTAGAAGTGGAATGGAATGAAGCGGAGACCCCAGCTGAAGCAGATAATGCAGAAACCATTGAAAAAGTAATTGCATATCGACGTGGGAAGAAAGGAGGTAACTAATTGTTGTTTGTATGTGGGTTCATGTTCCTAGTGAAAGCCATTGAAAATTTATGGCCTTTACAGTGGCTTATTCAGTCTTATATAGTCATTTTTAGGGTGGCAGACTGTTGTGTTAGAAGGTTTGTCATTGTTTTGTAAACAGTTTAGTCATAATCTTCACTGTGAGGTGACCTTTATCAGATCAAGTCAACATATTCATAGTATTCTCCAGTGGCAATGTAGAAAATTGTTTTGTGTTTAGTGGATCTTGTATATTACCAGACTATGGGGGAGCCAGCATGTGGAAGAGCTGGACCCTTCCAAGTTCACTCTTTCAGAAAGAGGTTTGGTTGATGGGGTTACTATGGGTTCTTTTTAATACCTCTATCTTTGTGGGAGGACTGCACATTTTACATCAGAAGGGCCAGTAATCAAATCATTAATTTTTACTTAATATGTTTTGTTTAGTGACTGGCAATACTACAACAATTTATGCTGTAGAGGAAAATGGTGACCCAAACAAGGACTGTGATCCTGAAGATCTTGAAAACACAGAAATGCAGTACCTCATAAAGTGGAAAGGATGGTCCCATATACATAACACATGGGAGTCAGAACGGTCACTTAAAGATCAAAAGGTGAAGGGTCTCAAAAAGCTTGAAAACTTTATAAAGCGCGAGGAGGAGCTAGCAGCATGGAAGCAGCATGCTTCTCCTGAAGACATCGAATATTTTGAATGCCAGCTGGAGTTGCAGAATGAATTGCTCAAGAGCTACAATTATGTAGAGAGGATTATAGGTATGGTTTCCTAAGTCATCATTTGGCAAACTCTGAATTTTATGGTAACATTTTTGTGCTTCACTGAAATTAGTTATAATAACATGTGAATGCATTTTAATTTAAAAAAAGTGTAAGTAATTTATTATGTCTAGTTTGAAATTAATTGCTTACTTTTGTGGCTTGAGGTGGATTAGTTATAGAACAGTATCAGAAAAGGAAGCCAACATATTTAATGTAAACAATCCTGTTTTTCTTGTGCATGATGAAGCATTTGTTTGGACAGTAGTATGTAATATAGGTCATGTCTTACTTACTAGCAATGATTGTCCTTTTTTACCCACTTTTTAGAAATAAACTGTGGTGCAATTTTTGTGGATATTTATTATCACAGTATTATAAACAGGCATGCAAACTGTGTGTTCCCTTACCTCTGATGCATAGGACATGTGCTTATATAAAAGAATAATGTATGTATGTTATAACTGTACGTGGTTTTTCACATATTCAGTAAGTGTATTTTATTTTGCATTTTCCTACAGCTGAATTTGTAAAACCGGAGGGTACACATCCTGATTATTACATCAAGTGGGAGAGTTTGCCCTATGCAGAAGCAACATGGGAAGATGGTTCCATTATTGAAAAGAAATGGCCTAAGAAAATAAAAGAATTTCAGGACAGAGAAGATTCTAAGCGAACACCTTCAAAACACTGTCGTGTTTTGAGGCATAGGCCGAAGTTTGTTCAAGTGAAAAGCCAGCCAGTATACATGGGTGGAGATCAGGTAGGATATTTCATTTACATAGTAGCAGCATTGATCTGCTTTAGCACATTTTTGTTATTCTGTTCTGTTACATGTGCAGTATCAGAACATCTGTTATTCCCGTTCTTGCAGGTTTTGGTACTGCGGGATTACCAGTTAGATGGTCTTAACTGGCTCATACATTCTTGGTGTAAGGAAAATTCTGTAATTCTTGCTGATGAAATGGGTCTGGGAAAGACTATACAGGTATGATAGATTCTTAACACAAATTCCCTATGTAAAAGACAGAGAACTGTAATGGCAGTGAAAGATTTTCATGTGCCATGATCCCATTTACACTGTTATTGGTGTAAATACAGAACTTACATCATTGAAGTAACATGTCCAGGTGTGTTTATTAGTGCTAGTGCCTTAACTGTAGGTGTTGTATTGGACATGGATGGTTTGTATATTAGTGTTTGAATACAGGGTGATTCTGAAATAGGTGGCCATATTTTAGATATGTGTTCTGTGGTCCAAAACTGAGAAGAAGCTTAATTCAAACATGTGTCCAAGGGCACTCTGCTTTATGGTAGGGCAACTTAAGTACTGGAATATCATGCTTAACATCAAAAGGCAGATGTTCTGAACACCTGTTGTGAAGGGTTTGCTTGTGTACTGTATGAATTTGAAAGTGGCAATAACAATCCAGTCATCCTAGGCCCATTTGTACTGGTGTCTGAAATGTGGTTTCTTTTGATATGTATTAATGTCTAAGGTGGTCATAATAGTGAGACCAGACATCCTAGGACACATGTTTGTATGGAGTTTCATTTTTGTTTTGGTCCACAGACCACATGTCTAAAATACAGCCATCTGTTTCAGAAATACCCTGTATATTATATAATTGCTTCAAGAATGGATCTGTGATATTAATGTTTTACAGTTTCTGTGTTTGATATAACATGTTTTTGTGTTTTATGTTTCTTTGTTTGCAACATTGTGGCTTTTTTTTTTAATCTATTTAATTGAGTCATGCTTTCTTCCAGACAATATGTTTGCTGTACTACTTATTCCATCATCATCAATTGTATGGTCCATTCCTTGTTGTGGTACCCCTCTCCACAATGACGTCCTGGCAACGGGAGTTTTCTCAGTGGGCACCAGAAATGAACATAGTCACATATCTTGGAGATATTAATTCACGGAACATTGTGAGTTTATACCATCTGCAAACTTGGTTTTGAAGGATATTCATTTTTGTATGTGTTGTATTTGACATTCATTGTTTGGAAAATTAAGAACTGAGTTTTCAGTTAGCTGTTTAAAGGTGTATGTTTGCATATGAGAAGGCACATAGGAAAAACACCCCTAGGAATTCATTTTATATATTTAGGTAGTAAGTAAATTTCCTTCATTTTGAAGACATTCTGTGTAACCACTGTTATTTTCCAAAAAATGTCATTTCTTTTGTAATTTTTTCTTTTCCATTTCAATTAACATGATTTTCATAATACTATGTGCTGAAATTGGAATACCCCTTCCAGTAGCATAAAGGTTAATGTACTGTAGAAGTGCACTGAAGTGCACTTCAGCATTTTATTCTTAGCTAAGTTTAAAAACCTGACTGTCTGTGTGGTAGATAACCACTCCCTAATTCTTGTTCGGCCATTTCAACTTTTCCTCTTCATAACCATGTCAAGGTAATGGTGAGTCTTTCCAAACTTCATATCTAGTTGTTCCTTGCGTTTGTAATACTGGGTTCAAAGAACCAGATCATGAAGATGACTGATTACTTATACCTAAGCTGAAGTTGAGAATATATGTTGCTAGTGATATACTTTTGTATACCTTATCAGAATCCCTCTATATGATCTTGCATTTATATTGGTGATATGTTACTAAAAGGGTCAGTCAAAAAATAAATTTTCATGGTAAAAATATATAATTATATAACTAAAGAACACTGGAAAATCTTGCACAGAGCCATACTATGGTACTGAACAATCATCGTCCATTTCCAGCTGTATTTCAAAATTTTAGTGGCTACATGTTTAATGATGATTGCTTATAACAAAGCACATGGACTTTTGTTGAGAACAGGATATAACACCTTGTCCTATTATGTGGTAGGTTCTTGAGATATGGAAGGGACTGTATGGAAAAGCAGTGGGATATGAGTACTGGTTAGTATAAACTGTTGTTGCTATAGCTGAAAATGAAGAGCCCAGAACATATGCACTTTACAGTTATTTCCTGACTAGTCCTCATATCAGGGCGTGATTACATCTGCGTTTCTGGCAGAAATTGTGCTGTATACTGAGCCACAACTGTGAAACAAATTCACAGTTATATTAGACCAGTATTCAAGCCTTTCTGTTCATTTGGTAACTTAGTTTCTCTCGATGATCTTATTTAACCCTTTTGTGCCAGAATTCAATGTCCATAGTGATCTGTAGAAGACCAGAATTTAAATTTGGGGCTGCATAAGAGCAGATATAATTATATTATGTTTGTTGTGTTGAGCATCACACCTGCATTACATGTGTGCGTGTGTGTGTGTGTGTGTGTGTGATTGAGTCAGTGAGCAAGCATTAACTAAACTGTAAGGAGTGTATAAATCAAACCACTGGAGTGGCTTTTCACCAAAGTGCATGAAATAAGAGGTTATGTCAAAAATCATTGTTGAGGGAGATGCAGATGGACATCATAAACCTTTACTTCATTCCATACTACAGATGCTAAGGACGCTTTCCTTCATTAATGTTGGTTAATACAAACACAGGCTGTGAAGTGACTATCTGGAGTTAAGTGTTGTATTTAAGAAGCATTCTTTCCAAGTAAGTTTCTTAAATTTTAGGAACACATTTCCAGAAAACAGATGAACCTAAATGCACGAAGTAGTAGGTAAGGTTGCTCTTCAAGATATAATTGAAATGACATGTACTGTTACTGAGTGTAAGGCAGCTGTGTAAATAATACAACCCCAATTTATCGCCTTGAATTTTTAAGAAAATACCTGTATGAACTTTTTTGACTTTGTACAAGGTGCGACAATTTAATTCCTGGAATGGCCCTGTAAAAGCAAAATTTGCTTACCTGTGCACCGGCGGCTGCTGTTGCCTTCGAATTACTCTCCTTGTGAAGCTATGTACTTCATGAGACAATGGTGCCACTGCCGGAAACAGTTTTGAAAATTGTTTTCCGGAATACCTTGCAGTAACATTTTCACATTGTGTTGGATGTCAGAAAGGTCAGCAAATCTTTGTCCCTTCAGGGCATTTTTTTAATTTTGGAAAGAGCCAAAAATTGCAGGGGGCTAAGTCAGGTGAATAAGGTGGATGGTCCATTTTTGTAATGGAGTTCTTATCCAGGAACTTGCAAACTCTTAACGCATCATACACAGGGGCATTGTCATGGTGGAGAGTCCAGGTCTTTTCCTTTGAACAGATTCCTGTAACCTTGTCAGCACTTCCAAATAACAGTGTTGATTTACCATTTGTCCTTGTGCAATGAATTCATAGTGAACTATCCCCTTGTGATCGAAGAAACAAACAAGCATGGTCTTGACCGGCGACCGAGATATGTGTGCTTTTTTCAGCCGAGGTGAATTCTATGTTTTCCACTGCGTGCTCTGTCGTTTTGTTTCCGGGTCATATTGAAAACACCACGTTACATCACCGGTAGTGACCCTATCAAACATCTCTGCATTGTGTAAAAGATCAGATGAAATGTGAAGCCAGTGTTGTTTCTCGTCATGTGTCAAGATTCGAGGCACCAATTTGTGGAAATTTTTCTCCTTCCCAAATCTTACTTTACAATTTGTCGCACTGTTTCCCTATTCATATTCAATTCTTCTGCTGTTACTCTCACACCTAATCTTCGATCTGAGCGCTGTAAGGTTCCTACTCTGTCCTCATTTGCATCTGTCCTTTGTGTTTTGGCTGCCCAATTCTTGGGTTGCCTGGCACATCTTCTTGCACTTCCTTGAACCGCCTGTGCCATTCAAAAACACTCGATTTCTTAATAGCGTATTCACCATAAGCCACTGTTAATAGGGCTACCGTTTCACTAGCACTTTTACCAATCTTCACACAGAACTTGAAGTTTATCTGCTGCTCCAGATTCTTGTCACTCATTTTCCCGTAAACCCTATACCACAGACACGTACTACTACTGCTGCTGCTCGGGAACGAATGACTCATTTGGTCTGTGGCTCATGTAAACGCAAGTTGGAACATGTCCAAACATGCTTGAGTACACAAGTTTGCCTGACTCAACATCCCAGGGACATACTGCGACTATTCCGGGAATTAAATTGTCGCACCATGTAAGTGATGGTAAGGTGACCCCCTCCCCCCACCCCTTCCACTTGTTTTTCATTAGGTGGAAAAAGTTCTCTTCATATATTTGGGTAAATATGTTAATTAAGTTTTGTTTTGTGTGAACACTGTAGTTTCAGGTACTGGAAAGGTTTTGTTGTAAACCTCAAAAGTCTAAGAAGTCTTGATATTCTGTTGTTGGTATTAACCTTATCTTCTGTTGGCACACAGATTCGACAATTTGAGTGGTGCTACAGTGGTTCAAAAAGACTGAAGTTCAATGCAATTCTCACTACTTATGAAATTGTATTAAAAGACAAAGCACTTCTGGGTAGTCTGAGTTGGGCTGCATTACTCGTGGACGAGGCTCATCGCCTGAAGAATGATGACTCTCTCTTATACAAGGCATTAATGGAGTTTGATACAAACCATCGCTTGCTCATCACCGGCACGCCTTTACAAAACAGTCTGAAGGAACTGTGGAGTCTGCTGCACTTCATTATGCCTAACAAGTATGTGTGTGTTTTTGGCCAATGTGTGGAAGAAGTACCAAAAAATGCATGATAGGATTGATCAGTAATGTTCTGCTAGAATGCTGCTTCTCTCACTTTATAACGATTTTTTATTTTTATTTTTATTTTTTTGTTAGATTTGCTTCGTGGGAAGAGTTTGAGAAAGAACATGAAAATGCAGCACAAAAAGGGTATTCTAAGTTGCACAAGCAGCTTGAACCATTCATCATACGCAGAGTTAAGAAAGATGTGGAGAAGTCATTGCCTGCCAAGGTAAACCTCTTCAAGCATTCTGTACAAGATGACTTCTAGTGCTGATGTATTGAACCTGTTTTGTTTTTGCTGGTTCATCTATGCATTACAGATCCTTATTTGTTGGTACTTGCCATATTTAAATAGCTTACCAGCTTAAATTCTTTCAGCACAGAGTCATAAAATAATATTTTGGACTTGTTCATTGGCAGTCACAAAGTGTCTGAAGTTAGATATGCTTTACAGGTTTTACTAATATTTTTTATTCCTCTTAGCATGTATCATTCTTTCTGGCTTTAGAGTATATCCTTTTAGGTGTGGCTGCATGTCTCCTTACATTTACGATTTTATGCATTGTCTGTCTCACCTCCAAATAGGACTGTTCTGTTATAAAAATGGCTATTGTGTGCTCTTTATTGTTGCTGCAAAAGCTTACTGTATTTCTTTACCTCAACTCTCTTATCTCTTGACCTTTGATTTTCTGTGCAAGATGTGATGTACTGACAGTGGTGTTGACAAAGAATCCAGTCTGCTGTGGTAGGATGCCATATAGCTTGATATAAATATTTCTTACTAATATTTGAAGGCATTTGCTTCTTTCATCTCCAGGATAGTGAAGAGGTTTTATAATAACTTTTCACTGAAGTATTAAGCTTTTTCTTATTTTTTATTTAAAAGGCAGCACACTCCTTGAAAGAGTCAGCAACTGTTTGCCAGTCTTACGTCCTGTCATTTTCCAGAAGACTGGAGTCTTTGTATTTTCTGAGAACTGTGCCCTTCTGGGTTATTACGCAGTGAGTAGTGGTAATTTCTTACCGGCGTTTCAGGACAATGTATTGGGTCCCATCTTCAAGGGATTGCCCATGAAGGTGGACCAGTAGATTGTCCCTTGACGATGGGAACAATAGGTTGTCCCGAAATGTTGGTAAGAAATTAACATTATTCGCTGTGTAATAACCAAGAAGTGCACAGTTCTCATCTACTTCACAGCGGAAGCCAGAAATCACATATTTGTACTTTCTGTGTATGATAATTTTAAAACCTGTCACTCCACATTTACTTGCTGTGTACTATGTTGCTCTCCTGATTGTATAACTGCGAGTTTTTAAATTCACACATATATGATTGTGATACTGTACAGTTCATTGCACTGCAGTGCACTATGCTACACTACACTGCACTAAACTACACTACAGTTCACTGCACCATGCTACACTACTTTAAACTGAATCTTATTTCAGGTCTTACCCCATCAGTCTTCTGATTGGTACACCTGAACATCTGTATTTTAAACTTTTTAATGTATTTGTTGCTTCTGTGTTTGTTTTCTCACCATCTTTTAGCAAGTAATCTTATGTAGTGAAGTAGTGGAGGCTTGAGATCAACACTGTAAGGGAGCTGTATGATATTTACATAACAAGAGTAATGTGAGCCTGAAATTATACAAGTATTTCATTAGTTTTTCATAGAAATTGCCACATGTGTAATAACTGCTATATTAATGTTATTATCAGGTTGAACAGATACTGCGTGTAGAAATGACATCACTTCAGAAGCAGTACTACAAGTGGATCCTTACAAAAAATTACAATGCATTGAGGAAAGGTGTTAAGGGTTCATCAACAACTTTCCTTAATATTGTGATTGAACTGAAGAAGTGCTGCAATCATGCTTTTTTGACAAAACCTGTGGATTTTGAGCAAAGACCATCTCCTGAAGAACACATTCAACAATTGATAAGAGGGTCTGGAAAATTGGTATTGCTTGATAAACTGCTATTGCGGTTGCGTGAGACAGGCCATCGAGTGCTTATCTTCTCTCAGATGGTTAGAATGTTGGACATATTAGGTGAATATTTACAGCTGCGTCACTTTCCCTTTCAACGGTTAGATGGTAGTATTAAAGGTGAACTTCGAAAGCAGGCATTGGACCATTTCAATGCTGAAGGTTCTCAAGATTTCTGTTTCTTATTATCAACAAGAGCTGGAGGTTTGGGTATCAACTTGGCTACTGCAGACACTGTAATCATCTTCGATTCTGACTGGAACCCACAGAATGACTTGCAAGCTCAGGCTCGGGCACACAGAATTGGACAAAAGAATCAGGTGTGTTTATATTTTATATATAACATACACTTTAGTTTCTCAGAGTTAATAGTGGCCTGCTACATTGAAACTTGGGTGTAGTAATTAAGTAGAAAGGAAAGAAGACAACAGCACTTGTTTGTTATTACATGTTGATTATTATGAAGTCCAGACATATAGAGCTTGGCTTGATGTTGTATCTTTAATGCTGAAAAATATTTTTCTGTGAAAAATGTTGAACAGAAAATTACAGCAAGTAGGTAATTATGTTGGAAGAGAGTTAGTTGTCTACTTAGTGTGAAAGAAAATTATTATTTATTTGATTTGTAGGTTAATATTTATCGGCTAGTAACACGCAGTTCGGTGGAAGAAGAAATTGTGGAACGTGCAAAGCAAAAGATGGTATTAGATCATTTAGTGATCCAGCGTATGGATACAACAGGCAGAACTGTATTAGATAAAAAAGCTTCTAACAGCACAACACCATTTAATAAAGAAGACTTGAATGCTATCCTGAAGTTTGGAGCTGAGGAGCTGTTCAAAGATGAAGAGGATGGAGATGAAGAACCAACGGTTAGTGAACATTTGATACAGAAAATCTTTTACTCTGTTATAAATTATTAACATATAGTGAGTGTGCATATGCATTTAGAAGTATACGAAGGTGGTCTAGATGTCCATAAATGTGTTATAATGTAGTACACATATGTGCTGACCCATACTGCAAAACTGTGTTTCATTGCAATCTGAAATTTTTCTTGGATTCACAGTATAGGATTTTTTTATTGTAAAAATATGTAATCAAAATCCTTACATAGTTTCTGTATGTGTGTTTTGAGGTTCAGTATTTTGAATGATTGATTGATGCCACTCTTAAATTTGTGCACTATGTTTTAACAGTGCCACATTGTGAGTGTCTTGGAATGTAGCAATCTAAATGGGAATTTCACTGTGCAGCAACAGACATTGGTTTTAATTATTGCAGTGTGATATTGATGAGATTTTGCGACGAGCAGAGACTCGTGATGAAGCTCCTGCCACAGTTGGTGAAGAGCTTCTTTCAGCATTTAAAGTGGCAAGTTTTGCGGCTTTTGAAGAAGACAAAGAAGTTCCTAGCACAGAACAGGAACCGGATGATGAGAGTAAAGACTGGGTAAGTTGCAGTGTTAGGGGACTAATTTGAACAATGTGTTGCACTTTTTTATTTTTGAGTATTATAATGTGTTTTGTATATGCAGGATGAAATAATTCCGGAGAACTTTCGCAAGAAGGTTGAAGAAGAAGAGCGTCAAAAGGAAATGGATGACTTGTACTTGCCACCTCGGAGCCGTAAAACATTACAACAAATAAATCAGTCTGACAGTGATGGTGGGCTGCATGCATTACTATAATTACATAAGTTGTAAAAGTATACATTGTACACTTTAGCAGGGGCACTCATTTCGAGATGATCCATAGAAGTAAAGCTGTTCACTGGACTGAATAATTAAGACTGACATTAAGTGATCCCATGTATGAACGACATTAAACTGCAATGGTACTGTTCATTAATTGTTGATTCCTATGCATATTGATGAGAAGTCAAAAGTATAGTTTGAATTAATAAACCCTGAGTATTAAGGACTCATTGTCTGCTGTTATTACACACATTTGAAGGGAATGAAATATTTGTAACCCTTCTGTAATGTATGCTTAAAAGTCTTATTATAATAGAGGACTACAATCGAAGAAATCATCTGACTTCAACACAGTCTAAATGCAGATAAAGTGTTCTTTTGTTTGCCACATTGAAAGGTGGTATGTTTGGAAGGCCCTGTTGATTGTTCAGCTCATAAGTTCAGAAATTTGTGCATAATGTCCCCATTGTTTAATTGTCATATCTCTAAGACTTAAGGAAGAAATACATTGAATATAAAGTATTTGCTTCTTCCCTCCAAATTTTACTCAGAATATTTTTCACTCTGATAAACACTTAGCAAGATACACTCAAGGTGTATGCAGAAATACATGTATTTCTTCATGTAATGTGATTATTAAAATTGTCTGGCATAAACTATAAATGAAATAGCATGACAGTTTTTTTGTAAAATTCTCCATTATAAACTTCCATGAAAATCAGTTGATTGGGTCTTTAATGGACATATAAATTGCAGAAAACAGTGATTTAGAAATATGTCATACAAACTAGGGTTTTAACATTAGAGTTCCAAACAAAATTGATTTTTTTCAATAATGGATCTTTTTACATGCATACAAATGTGTGATCATTCAGTCTGTAGCAGTCTTTATTACACTGCATCTTTACATGTTTTCTTGTCCCCCTTTCATTTTTTTTATTTCTGTCTTCATTCTTTATAAATAGTCAATTGGTTTTTGTTCAAAATGTGCCAGAAAATTTTGGCAAGGTTCTCATGTAATTAGGGTACTGTTGGTCAGATTTTACACCTTTCTTTTGAAGGCTAGTTTCTTAGTGAGAAGAAAACCATTTCTCTTTCTGATGTTACTTTAGCGGGTGCCTATCTGTGTTAGTCATGTTACAAGTTTCCAGAAACCCCATAAGACGGTACAGCTTCCCATGGAAAATGACAGAGACGAAATAGATACAATATTATTGAACTCAGGTTCTGATGGTGACATTTGTGACTGATGTATCAAATAACTGCAGTATAAGGAGAAATGACAACCAGTTAGCATCCCATTAAAGGATTTACCAGCTGGGTCAAATGACGAAGCAGGCAGAGAGGGGTGCCCAAGACTGCAACAGTGACACTACTTCCACGCATACTCTCCAGGCAGTTTGGCTTGGAGAAAACAGATGAATGCGACACCTGGACTAATCATTTCACTGGTGATAAAACTGCCAAGAGACAAATTCATCTTCACTTCTTGGACATGACACCTCTGAACAGTTTCCACCTCTGGAAAGTGTGTGGGACCAAAGTGACTCCCAGAGACATCCAACTTTCCCTTTTGTAGAACTTCATCTAAATTGTGGATGCAGTGCATCATT
>Ga0209629_10000789_pt1 | contig 18406 bp, 12 predicted proteins | sample TergutCu122P5_FD_187286 | JGI IMG/M metagenome (GOLD analysis project Ga0209629, IMG submission 187286) | Cubitermes ugandensis P5 segment gut microbial communities from Kakamega Forest, Kenya - Cu122 P5 (SPAdes) (version 2) | ecosystem: Host-associated > Arthropoda: Insects > Digestive system...
GGCGCTGGCCAACGGGGCGAAAATCTGCATAGGCGACCAGCTTCACCCCTCGGGAAAAATCGACGGGACCGTGTATCAGAGAATAGGGGAGGTCTTCAACAGCGTCGAGGCCAAAGAACCGTGGTGCCGGGATACAAGAAAGCTGGCGCAGATAGGGGTGTACACTCCTAAAGGGGTATTGGAGGCGGGGGACGGCGCCTACGCCGCCGACGCGACCAACGAAGGCGTATACCGGATGATGACGGAACTGCACCTCCTGTTTGATTTCGTGGATTTCCAGGACGATATTTCGGGCTACGAACTGGTCGTCCTGCCGGACAGCGTCCTATTACCGGGATATGTGTCCGAAAAGATAAAAAAATATACCGAATCCGGCGGCAGTCTTTTGATTACCGGCAAGTCCGGGCTGAGCGATGTTGCCGGGCGTTTCGCGGCGGACGGGATCGGCGCGCTGTATTGCGGGGAAGCGGAATACTGTCCGCGATACATGCGGATCGCGGAAGAGTTTGAAGGCCTGCCGCCGATGGATTACGTCGCGTATGAGAGGGGCGCGCGGGTCGAGGCCCTGCCCGGCGCGAAAGTGCTCGCATATACCGTAAACCCTTATTTCAACAGGACTTATGAGCATTTTTCCTCTCACCGGCAGACGCCGCCGTCAGGGGTGACGGATGAACCCTGCATAATCATGAACGGGAACATTATCTATATCTCCAACCCGCTGTTTAAGGATTACGCGATAAACGGGAACAGGATATACCGGGACATCCTCTCCGATTGCGTCAGACGCCTGATGCCGGAGCCGGTCGTCCGCTGCGCGCTTCCCGCAGCCGCGGAGCTGACCGTGCGTATGCAAGGCGGGACGCATATTGTGCATATACTGAGTTATATAATCCAGAGAAAGTGCAGGAGCATGGATACCATCGAGGAACGGTTCCCGCTGTACAACCGGAAAATATCCCTTAAAACGGGCCGGAAACCCATGAAGGTCTATACCGCGCCGCAGCTGGCGGAACTGAGTTATAATTTTGCCGGAGAGTACGTAGAAATCGAAATTCCGGAAATAACCGGGCATCAGATGATTGTAATAGAATGACCCGTATGTTAAAATCATGAACAACGCAAATAATGCCGTTACAATACAATCGGGAGGTACCTATGGACAACATTGCCCTGCGAAGCGAAACCCTGGTTTGCGAATTCAGCCGCGAGAACGGCGCTCTCGTCCGGCTGATCGCCGCCGGGACGGACTGGCGCGTTCTGGACCGGCCGGAACTCGGCCTGAGTTTTCAGCTGCTCGTGCCGCTCAACGACGAACTGCGCAACAACCCCGTCCTCGGCGAAAAACAGAAACTCGATTCCTATGAGGAGCGGACGGGCCGGGTAATTTTCCGCTGGAAAAACGTGGTCAGCGAGAGGGGCGGGGCACTGCCCGTCGACGTGGAACTGACCGTCGCCGCGGAGGGGCCGCAGATCGTCTACTATATGACTATAGCGAACCGCTCCGGATATGTCGTCGAGTCGGCCCACTGCCCGTATCTGGGAGACGTCAGGCCGCCCGAAGCCGCCGCGTGGCTCCGGAGCTTTTTGTATAACTACGGGACGGGCGAGGAGCACGATATCTGGCCCCATTTCCACAACCTGCACGGTTATTACGGCGTCGACTATCCCACGCAGATGACGGGCGGCTGCAGGATGACCCCAATGACGCCGTTTTACCTTATCCGATCCGAAAATCAGGGGCTTTACGCCGGGATAAAGTCCGAAAACGCCGCGTCCGCCGCGCCCGTAGGCTGGGCCGTGGAGTTGAGGCCCGGCTGGGGCTCGTCGATCGACGCGTCTGTCCCGGAAGGGCCGGAAATCGCGGGAAAGCCCGTACACACGCGTTTCGCGGCGGTACATATGCCGTATATCGCCCCCGGCGGGACGCGGAGCCTCGTCCCCGTGGCTTTGGAGGCGTTCGAGGGCGGCTGGCAGCGCGGCGCGGATATTTACAAGGCCTGGCGCGCCGGCTGGATGAAGCCCGCCGAGGCCCCCGAATGGGCCGGAAACCCGCATTCCTGGCAGCAGCTGCACATCAACTCCCCGGAGGACGAGCTCCGGATGAGGTTTACGGAGCTCCCGGAAGCCGCGCGCGAGTGCAAGAAACATGGAGTAGCGGCGATCCAGCTCGTCGGCTGGAACGACGGCGGCCAGGATCAGGGGAACCCCTCCCACGACCCCGACCCGCGGCTGGGCACTTTCGGAGAGTTGAAGGCCGCCATCGCGGAGTGCCACAGGATCGGCGTCAAAATCATCCTGTTTTCAAAATTCACCTGGGCGGATAAGGCGACGGAGCGGTTCCGGACAAGCCTCAAAGACCTGGCCGCGACAGACCCTTACGGCGATTACTATCACTACGGCGGCTATCAGTATCAGACGCCCGCGCAGCTCATGGACATAAACACGAAGCGGCTGGTCCCGATGTGTTTCCTGTCGGAGGAATACCTCGGCGTATGCGAAAAGGAGTTCCGGAAAGTCGTGGACCTCGGCGCGGCGGGGATGCTCTACGACGAGTGCCAGCACCACAGCCCGGCGGTCGTGTGCTTCAACACGGCCCACGGGCACGCGTACGGCGCGCCTGTCTATCAAAACGACAGGGAACTGATCAAACGGTTCCGGCGGACGCCGGGCATTCCGGCGGATTTCCTGATGTCCGGGGAGGCGTGTTACGACTGGGAGATGGAGGCCTACCAACTGGCCTATTTCCGCACTGAGAACAAGCGCCACGTGCCGCTTAGCCGCTATCTGTGGCCGCAGGCGCAGTACATGACCGCCGTCACAGGCTTTGACGACAGGAACATGATAAACCAGTGCCTGATGTACAGGTACATCGTCAGCTACGAGCCGTATTTCTTCAAGGGCAGGCTGGACGATTACCCCGCAACAATGGCTTACGGGGAGACGATGGACGCGCTTCGGACCAAATACCGCAAATGGTTCTGGGACGGGGAGTTCCGCGATGTATGCGGGGCGAGGGCGAGCTTCGCCGGCGGCGGCGATTATCCGACGTATTCGGTGTTCCGGGCTTCGGACGGAAGCCTGGGCGCGGTCGTCGTCAATTACGAGGACGAGGCGGTTTCGGTGACGCTGGAGGCGGAAAACGGGCAAAAGTTCGGAAGGTATTGCCCGGTCGGCGGCGGCGAGGCGGAGTTCGGCGGGAGCGTCGATATCCCCGCGCGGTCGGCGGTGGTCGTGATGCCGTAGGATAAATTCGAAAAGGAGGCCCCCAATGGGCAAAATCGCCGTGATCGGCAGCCTTAACATGGACATGGTCATCACTTCGCCGAAGATGCCGCTGATGGGCGAGACGGTAATGGGCGGCGGCTTTATCACTTCGCCCGGCGGCAAGGGCGCTAACCAGGCCGTCGCGGCTTCGCGGCTGGGCGGGGACGTAGCGATGGCGGGCTGCGTCGGGGACGACGCCTTCGGGGACCGGCTCTTGGAGAACCTCCGGCAAAGCGGCGTAGACGTCGGACGGGTCCGCCGGCTGCCGGGAGTTTCGACGGGCGTCGCGATGATAATCGTCGTCGGCGGAGACAACACCATCTTGGTGGACCCCGGCGCGAACGCGCTCCTGACGCCTGACATGCTCGACGAGGACTTTATCGCGGCCTGCGACACGGTGATGCTGCAACTGGAGATACCCCCTGAAACGGTTAGCCGGGCCGCGGACATAGCCCGCCGGCACGGCGTCCGCGTGCTGCTCAACCCGGCTCCGGCCCGTCCGCTGCCGGCCGGGCTTCTGGCCAAAGCGGACGTGCTGACCCCCAACGAAACGGAATGCGGCCTTATGACCGGCGCGGAAATAGCCTCTGTCGGCGACGCCGGGCGCGCGATACCCGACCTCCTTGCCCGCGGCGCGCGAAACGTCATAGTGACTATGGGTAAAAACGGCGCCGTATACAACGACGGCGATAAAATCGTCCACTGCCCCGCGCCGCCGGTGAAAGCGGTCGACACGACCGCCGCGGGCGACTGCTTCTCCGCCGCCGTGGCGGTGGCTCTCGGCGAAGGCAAAAGCATCGCCGAGGCCGTCGGCTTCGCCTGCAGGGCAGGGGCGCTCACGGTGCAGAAGATGGGGGCGCAGGCGTCGCTGCCGTGGAGGGACGACCTCAGGTCTTGACACAATTAGAAATACATGGTAATGTAGCATTAATATTGCGGGGAAAAACCTGAACAATGTTAATTTTAGGAGTTCGCATGAAAAGAAAAATCAACGCTTTACCGCTTGTTTTATTTATGGCGGCTATTGCTTTATCCGGATGTAAACAATCAAATGCAAATACAATTCGGATAGGTTTTTTCCCTAACCTTACCCATTCTCAGGCAGTGTATGGGTATGCCGACGGAGATTTCGAAAAGGTCTTCGGAGAGCAGTACCGGGTTAAATGGCAGAGTTTTAATGCGGGGCCCGCCGAAATAGAAGCCATGTTCGCGGGAGAAGTGGATATTGGATATATTGGGCCTATTCCCGCAATTAACGGGTACATAAAATCAAACGGCGATGTGAAAATCATCGCCGGGGCTGCGCTCAACGGCGCCATGCTGGTTACACGAAAAGGGCTGATTATTAACGAAGTCAAGGAATTGGCGGGACATACCATAGCGGTGCCGCAGTTCGGCAATACACAGCATTTATGTTTGTTGAACCTGCTGTCGGCCAATGGGCTCAGTACCATTGAAAAGGGTGGGAATGTTAAGGTAATCGAGTCTTCCAACCCTGATACGAAAACACTAATGGACAAAGGAGATATTGACGCGGCCTTGGTTCCCGAACCGTGGGCCACCCGGTTGATAGATGAAATCGGAGTTAACGTACTGCTGGGCAGCGGCGAAGTTTGGGATGCCGGCGATTATTCAACTGCGGTCGTCGTCGTAAGCGCAAAGTTTTATGAAAAAAACAAGGATTTAGTTAAGAAATTTTTACAGACACACATTGATATTACCGAGTATATTAATGAGCATCCGGAAGAAGCGATGAAAAAGATCAATGATAAAATAGGCGAGCTTACCGGAAGCAAACTTAGTGAAAACATTCTGAAAAACTCATTTTCCAATATGATCGTAACTTTTGATCCGAACGTATCCTCCGTAAATAAGTTTATGACAATCTATCAGGAAGAAGGATTTGTAAAAAGTATTCCAGACAAGAATAAAATTTATGATTTTGAAATTTTAAACGAATTGTTAAGAGATAAAAATCTGAGCGAGATTAGTGTCGAGCCATGAGTATAAAAATTGAAGGTGTTAGTAAACGGTACGATACCGGATTGCTGGCCTTAGACGATATATCCCTTGAAATTGGCGATCATGAGTTTGTCTGTATCCTTGGGCCTTCCGGCTGCGGCAAGTCCACATTGCTGAATATCATCGCGGGGTTGGATAAACCTTCCGACGGCAGGGTGCTTGCGGACGGCAATCAGATTAACGGTCCGTCGAACAGCCGGGCAATGATGTTTCAAAGTCCTTCGCTTTTCCCTTGGCTCACTGTCATTGAAAATATCAAATTTGGACTAAAATTAAAAAAGCTGCCCAAATCAGAGCAGGATAATATTGCAAATAAATTTTTGAAGCTAATTAAACTGGAAGAATTTAGAGATTACAACGTACATCAGCTGTCGGGCGGAATGCGGCAACGGGTAACACTGGCGCGGGCTCTTGCCCTGGAAAGCCCTTATATATTGATGGATGAACCGTTCAGTTCGCTGGACAAACAAACGATCAATATTTTGCGCGAAGAACTCGAATCGCTGTGGCGGCAATTAAAAAACACGATTATCTATGTCACCCATAGCGTTGAAGAGGCCATTTTCTTTGCCGACAGAATCGTGATGCTCTCCGCAAATCCGGGACGCATTAAAAGGATATTTGACATTAATTTGCCGCGCCCAAGAAAAATTGACGACGATGAAGTTGTCCATCTAAGAAGCATGATTTTAAAAGAATTGCGTTACGAGGTAGAGCTTAGTGAAGAAAAAGAAAAAACCGCCCGTTGATGTCATAAAAATGGTCGCTGTCTATATTGCGATTGTTGCGCTTTGGCAATTGAGTTATTGGTTATTGGCTGAACAGCTTTCAACGGTAAAAGCGTATATATTCCCCTCCCCATTGGGTACGTTGAACGCATTTTTGCGGCTGACAGAAAACAATCTTCTGCTTTTCGCTCTTCTCGGCAGCTTTAGGAAACTGCTGATCGGCTTATCGATATCAATATTGTTGGGCGTGGCTTTGGGTTTGCTGATGTTGAGGCATAGGTTTTTGGAAAAACTGTTAAAACCATTGATCTTAGGGTTTCAAACGCTGCCAAGCATATGTTTTGTTCCATTCGCTCTCCTTTGGTTCGGTCTCAACGACACCGCCACGATATTTGTGATTGTTTTAGGATCTGTGTTTAGTATATGCATGTCGGTAGAAACAGCTATAAAAGGCGTAAATCAAATATTTGAAAAAGCGGCGCGAACAATGGGGGCGAACGGCGCGAATGTCTATTTTAAGGTTATCCTTCCCGCAAGCCTTCCTGAATGTATAGCCGGATTAAAACAGGGATGGTCGTTTGCGTGGAGAGCGCTCATTGCGGGTGAAATGGTATCCGGAACTATCGGGGGGCTTGGTTATGTGTTACTCATGGGCCGCGAACTTTTAGACATAAATCAAATCATGTTGGTAATCATCGTTTTAATTATTATAAGCGTTGCTATTGAAAAACTCCTTCTTGGAAAAATCGAAAACGCGGCAAGAAGAAAGATGGGACAGTTAACTTAACAAACGATAGAAATACCGTTAGAGGTGAAATATATGGACTACTCCAAGCAGGGCAGCGAGCGTCGCCTCAAGAAGGACGCCCGCGTCTATAAGAAAATCACGCACACGGTCTCCGGCCTGATCACGCGCGCGGTCATGGCCGCCGTTTTGATCGGCGCGTTCGCGGCCGCCGCCGCCGGCATAGGCGTGTATCTGACCATAATCGCGCGCGCCCCGGCGGTGAACGTCCAGATACAGCCTCAGATATACACGAGCTTCATCTACGATTCCAAGACAGGGGACGAGATACAGGAGCTCCAGGGCGACGAGAACAGGATATACGCGACGATAAGCCAGATGCCGAAGAACCTGACGAACGCCTTCGTGGCCATCGAGGACGAGAGGTTCTACCAGCACGACGGCGTCGATTTCAAGGGCATGGTCCGCGCGGCGGTCACGGCCGTCCAGACGATGGGCGCGCGCACCGAGGGCGCGAGCACCATCACCCAGCAGCTAATAAAGAACAACGTCATGAAGCGCAACTCCAACACGATCATCACCAAGCTCCAGGAGCAGTACATGGCGGTCGCCTACGAGAGAGAGCTCGAAAAGCCGCAGAACCTCGGCGGCAAGGAGGCCGCGAAGAACTATATCCTGGAGGTCTACATCAACACCATCTGCCTCGGGCATAACTACTACGGCGTCCAGACGGCCGCGAAGAACTACTTCGGCAAGGACGTGTCCGAGCTGACGCTGTCGGAGTGCGCGGTCATAGCCGCCATCACCAAGAATCCGACCAAAAACGCTCCGGACACGTACCCGGACAAGAACCGGGAGCGGGCGGCCGCCGTCCTGGATAATATGCTCCGCCTGGGGATGATCACCCGGGAGGAGTACGACCAGGCCTATAACGACAACGTGTACGACAGGATCATCAAGAACGGCGGCAGCACCGGCGACGTGACCGTGATCTCCGACTACTACAACGACGCGCTCATCTCCCAGGTCTCCCAGGATTTGCAGGACCAATACGTGCTGACCCCGGCGGAGGCGTCGAACTGGATATACAACGGCGGCCTGCAGATATACTCCGCCCAGGACCGGGACATGCAGGACATTATGGACAGCGTCGTCAACGACGACTCGTACTACCCGCCGTCGCTCTACGAGGTCGACGTGACATACGCGGCGAGCGTCAAGGACGCCGCGGGCAGGACGCAGAACGTCAGCAAAAAGGCCACCGTCAAGACGGACGAAGAGGCCGACGCGCAGGTGCGGGCCTGGAAGGACGAGATACTCACCCCCGGCGTCACGCTGATAGCCGAGCAGATATTCAAAGTCCCGCAGCCCCAGGTGGACATGGTCATAGAGGATTATCACACGGGCCTGGTCAAGGCTATCTCCGGCGGGCGCGGCGAAAAGACCATCAACCGCGGCCTCAACCGCGCCACCAGCTCCCCGCGGCAGCCCGGCTCCGTGTTCAAGATACTCGCGAGCTACGCGCCGGGGATCGACATGGGCGTCATCACCCCCGGGACGCTCATCAAGGACGAGCCGTTCGAGTACAACGGCTGGCAGTTCCACAACTGGTGGGGCTCCGCCTACAGGGGCTGGCAGACGGTCCGCAGCGGGATCACCCAGTCGATGAACATCCTCGCGGTCAAAAACCTGGTGGACAACGTCGGGATCGACAACGCCTACGCGTATCTTAAAAACTTCGGTTTCACCACTTTGGTCGACGGGGAGACCCGTTCGGACGGCAAATACTACACAGACAAGACCGCGTCGATGGCTTTGGGCGGCCTGACCGACGGCGTGACCCAGCTCGAGGTTACGGCCGCCTACGGGACGATCGCCAACGGCGGGGAATATTTGAAGCCGTCGTTTTACACGAAGGTGCTGGATCACGATGGAAAGGTGCTCCTCGAGAACAACCCCGAGCCGAAAACGGTGATATCGACCGGCGCGGCCTATGTCATGACCAACATGATGGAGGACGTAATCCGCAACGGGGCGGGCCGCACGGGGGCGCAGGCCGCGTTTAGGGACTCGCGGATGCCGGAGGCCGGAAAGACGGGTACCACCACGGAGACGAAGGACCTGACCTTCGTCGGCTACACGCCCTACTATGCGGCGGGGGTATGGTCGGGCTACGACATGCCTAAGGCGATGAAATTCAAAAGCGGCGAGAACGGCAGCTACCATCTGGTGATCTGGAGGGAGGTCATGGAAAGGATCCACGCCGAACTTCCGCTCAAAAACTTCGATATGCCCGACAGCGTGGCGACGGCCTCTGTCTGCCGGGATTCGGGCTTGCTGGCGGGCGACCTGTGCGCCAAGGACGGGCGCGGGAGCCGGGTGTTTAAGGAGATTTTCGTCCTGGGCACGCAGCCGGCCGAATACTGCGACATGCACCAGATAATCACCCTCGACACCTCCACGAACATGCGCGCGAACGCCTACTGTCCGCCGGACGCGGTGCGGACGATAGTCGGGATTGTCACCCCGGACGACAGCGTGACGGACACGAGCTGGCAGATACCCCAGTCCGCCTTCGACGGGCCGGAATGCATCTACCACGGGCCGGACGCGGCGGCGCCGGATACGCCTCCGCCCCCGGACGGGGAAGGCGTCAGCGTGATAACGCCCGAGACCGAGGGCGGGCAGAGCCTGTCCCCGGAGACGGCGGGCCCGGAAAACACCTTGCCGCCGGAGAGCGCCGCGCCGCCCGACGTGCTTGAGCCGTCCGCGACGCAGTGGGACGGCGACCTGGCGCCGCCGGAGGCGACGGAAGCGCCGGCTTCGGTGGATGACTTTGCGTACTAAGGACAGACATAAGAATATAAAGAGCCCCCGCCGTCGGACGGGGGCTCTTTATATCTCGCAATTTAGCCGTATCGCGTTATGCGCCGGCATTATATCGCGTTATGCGTAAACACCGCGATCGCGCTCGTGGGTATTACGGCCACGGCGCCGAGCGGGTTCCCGATAAAGCCGTCGTCGCCACCGCCGCCGCAGCCGCAGCTGCAGCCGCCGCCGCAGCTTCCGCCGAAGCCGGAGCCGAAACCGCCGCCGAAACCGTAACCGCCGCCGCCGAAGCCATAACCGCCGTTGCCGAAGCCGTAACCGCCGTTGCCGAAGCCGAACGACGGCGAGGCCATGCCAAAGGGCGTCATGACGCCGGTGCAGCTGCTGCCGACCGGGCAGGCCGGCGCCGCGCCTTCGTTAGTCAGTAGCCTGACCACGTTGCAGTCGACGCTCAGCAGAACGCCTGTGAAACCGTCGCCGGAAAGGCCGCCGCTGGTCGTGAAGATAGTGACCGTACGCCCGATATGGCGGAACATGCTCTCCACCAGGCTGTTGATATATCCGTCCATGTTAATCCTCCTTTTTTCATGAGTTGTACACTTACAATGTATCTTATGAAAGTTGTACCAAAATGTTACAAGCTGTCATGAGAATTAACGTACAACGGATGCCGTGGCGCGGATGGGCGACGATCCGCGGGGAGGGCGTAAGGTAAACGATGATTGAACGGTAAGCGAAAAAGGTATTTTCCCGATTGACCGTATATGCTTTCCTTGCTATACTAATGACGCCAAAAGGCGGAAAGCCTAATCACAAGGGGAGGATTCAGCATGGACAAGTTTTTCAAGATGGGGAAGACAGGCACAAACGTCCGCACCGAGGTCATCGCGGGGCTCACCACCTTTTTTACGATGGCCTACATAATGTTCGTCAATCCCAACATCCTTTCTCAAACCGGCATGAATTGGGGCGGGGTGTTCGTGGCCACGATCCTTGCCACGGCGATCGGCACCCTTATCATGGGCCTGGTGGCGAACGTGCCCTACGCCGTCGCGCCGGGCATGGGCCTGAACGCCTTTTTCACCTACTCCGTATGCATGGGTCTCGGCTTCGTCTGGCAGGAAGCCCTGGCGATGGTGTTCATCTGCGGCCTGATAAACGTCGTCATCACCGTCACCAAGGTCCGCAAATCCATCATCAAGGCCATACCGAGGCCGCTCCAGCTCGCTGTCGGCGGCGGCATCGGCCTGTTCATCGCCTATATAGGCGTCAAGAACGCGGGCTTTATCGACTTCGCGTCGACCACTGACGGGCTCACGCCCGGCGCCGCAGCGGTCCCTCAGCTGATCCACTTTAATACGGCCGGCCCGATTCTGGCCGTCATCGGCCTCGTTATAATCGTCGTCCTGCTGCTGCTCAAGGTCAAGGGCGCGCTTTTGATCGGCATCGTCGCCACCGCGCTCATAGGCCTCCCGATGGGCGTGACCCATGTTCCGGACAAACTTATGGACATGTCCCACTTTTCCGGCTTCAAGAACGTCTCCTTCGCGTTTTTCGGCAATCCCGGCTTCGGGAGCCTTTTCGGCAAGGGCGCGAACATGATCCCCATCGTGCTCATCACCATCTTTTCGTTCAGCCTCTCCGACACCTTCGACACCATCGGCACTTTCATAGGCACCGGCCGCAAGACCGGCATCTTTGACGCCGAGGACGAAAAGGCCCTGGCCGAGTCCAAGGGCTTCAAGTCCCGCATGGACAAGGCCCTGTTCGCCGACTCCACCGCCACGTCCATCGGCGCGCTGCTCGGCACCTCCAACACCACGACATACATAGAGAGCGCCGCAGGCATCAACGCCGGCGGCCGCACGGGCCTGACCTCCGCGGTCGTGGCCGTCCTGTTCCTGATCTGCCTGCCGTTCGCCGCGCTCTTTGGGATGGTGCCGGCGGAAGCCACCGCTCCCGCGCTCATCATCGTCGGCGTCATGATGGCCGAGTCCTTCGCCGAGATACACTGGAAGGAACTCGAGGAGGCGATCCCCGCGTTTTTCACTGTCGCCGTCATGACCTTCGCCTACAACATCTCCTACGGCATCGCGGCCGGCTTCATCTTCTACTGCGTCGTCAAGCTCTGCAAAAGGCAGTTCAGGCAGATACACCCGATTTTGATCGGCGCGACGGCGTTGTTTTTGCTGAACTTCATATTGCTGGCGGTGAAACATATTTAGCAAATATATTTACGGATTCAGGCTCCCCCGAAGACCACTTTGGTTATCACCAGCGCCGCCGCCACCCCCGTAAAATTCGAGATCAGCGCGCCGGCGAGGGTGTATCTCGTCTTGGTGATCCTGACGCTCATGTAATACACGCTTAAAGTGTAGAACACCGTCTCGGTGCAGCTCATCATGACCGACACGAAGCGGCCGACGAAGCCGTCCGGCCCGTGGGTCTTGAAGATGTCCAGCAGCAGGCCCGTGGACGCGCTGGAGGAGACGAGGCGCATGAAGGTCAGCGGCACGGCCTCCTTGGGGAAGCCGACGAGGTTGAAGACCGGCGCCAGGAGGTCGCAGAACGCCCGGAGGGCCCCGGAAGCGCTCAAAATGCCGACGGCCACCATCAGGCCTATGATCGTCGGAAGGATGTTGAGCACGGTCGAAAAGCCGTCTTTGGCCCCCTCTATAAAGCTGTCGTAGAGGGGCGTCTTTTTTTTAAACCCGTAGAGCAATATGCCCGCGATGGCAAAGGGCAGTATAAAATCCGATATGTACAGTATGAACCTCAAGCCCGCCGCCGCCTTTCGCGGTTCAGCCGGCGGCCGCCGAGCAGTTTGGCCGCGGCGATCCCCGCGGCCGCCGAAATTGCCGTGGCTATCAGGCCCGGGCCGATGATCTCCGAGGGGTTGGCGGAATTGTACTGGGCGCGGTAGGCGATCACGTTTACGGTTATTAGCTGTATGCTGGACATGTTGATGATGAGAAACGTGCACATCTCGACGCTGGCCATCTCCTTGTCCGGGTTAAGGGTCTGGAGCGCCTCCATCGCCTTAAGCCCGGCTGGGGTGGCCGCCCAGCCCAGGCCCAGGAAGTTCGCGATGAAATTTGTCGAAATGTATTTCATTGCGAGATGATCCTGTGGTATATTGGGGAACAGGAAATGAAGCACCGGACGTAGGCCGTCGCTCATCTTTTGGATAAGCCCGGATTTTTCGGCGATCTTCATCAGGCCGGTCCACAGGGACATGACGCCGAGCATGGTCACGCACAGGGCCACCGCGTCCTTGGAGGAGGAGACAGCCGCGTTGGTCACCTGGGAAAGCCTGCCCGAGGCCGCGCCGAACACCACCCCGATCAGGATCATCCCGGTCCATATGTAGTTGAGCATCGGTACTCCCTCCCGAGATACTGTACACTTTCGCGGGTTTGTCGTTTAATTAACAAAAACGTCATAATTGCCATAAAAAAGTAATAACCAAAATGGCGGCCAAAACCGCGCGCCTGTCTCACAAACCCACATTTATTCCTATTCCGCGCCATCCCTGTATATACCCTGGTTAAATATACAAGATTCTATAAAATTTGACTTTTTTCATACCTTTGTGATAAAATACTCGCGTCGTTCATAATCCAGGGATGGTATTATGGCCGCATCCAATATTTCGAGGAGGATATTTATGAAATCGACCGGAATTGTCAGAAAGGTGGACGAACTGGGGAGGATCGTTCTGCCAAGCGAACTGCGAAAGACTATGGGCATCGACGTGAGGGACTCCTTGGAGATATTTATCGATAATGACAAGATCATATTGAAAAAATATCAGCCCGCCTGCGTATTTTTGGATACGATGGACGACCTGTATGAGTACAAGGGCAAGAAAGTCTCCAAAAAAGCCGTGATGGAGATGGCGGAGATGATGGGGCTTCTGTAAATCCATGAAGTAATACGAATCTCAGATTAAAACTTCACAGGCCGAGCCGAAACGCCGAACGCTTCTACGGCGTTCTCGGCGACAGACTGTGAAGATTTTAATCGAGATTCGTATAAAATTACCCTGGCGGCCCGTGGGGAACGCCGCTTGCGCGTCCTTCCCGCGCGGTGGGCGTTCCGTTTGTCGCCAGGGTAATATAATCTCATTGCACGTTCTTGGCCGCTTTCAGCATGTTTTCGATAAAAATCCCGTAACCCTTCGCCGGCTCCTGCACAAACACATGCGTTACCGCTCCTATGAGCTTGCCCTCCTGGATGATCGGGCTTCCGCTCATGCCCTGCACTATGCCGTTCGTCTTTCGCAAAAGGGCGGGGTCGGTGATGCGCAGCACCATCCCCTTTGTCTCGTCGCTGGAGTATCTGTTCACGCTCTCGATGAACACGTCATATTTTTCCACGCTGTTGTCCACGTCGGAGTAGATCACCGCGGGGCCCTCGTGTATCTGGTCCTGCATCGCGATCGGGAGCTTTTCTGACTTTATCTCCAAAAGCCCGGAAATATCCAAGTATCCGTATATCCCGTAGGGCGTGTTGACCTTTATCCTGCCGAGCTTCTCGTTCTGATCCAGCTCCCCGGTCAGTTCTCCGGGGGAACCCTTCCCGCCTTTTCTGATGGAGGAAATGCTGGCCTGGGTGATATACCCTTCCTTTACCTTCATCAGCTTCTTGGTGTCGACGTCCAGAATGCCGTGGCCCAGCGCGCCGAACACGTTGTCCTGCGGGTTGTAGAACGTCATCGTCCCGATGCCCTTGGTGGAGTCCCTGACCCAGACGCCGAGCTTGTTCGCGCCGTCGTCCGTCGATTTGACGCCGTTTACCCTGGCGTCGATTATCTTGTCGTCCCTTTCGACCTTCAGGTCTATCTCGCCGTCGCTTTCGGCGATTATCCGCTGAAGATCCTCGTCGCTGTTGGTCGCCTCGCCGTTCGCGCTTAAAATATGGTCGCCGGACATGAGCTTGCCCTCGCTCGGGCTCTGCGTCAGACCGGCGTCGGCTTTCACGCTGCCCGTGCCCAGGACCATCACCCCGGGCGGCTTGATGCTCACCCCGACGGTCATCCCGCAGGGGACGACCTCTATGTCCGGCAATATGTCGAGGGTTATCTTCTTCAGCGGGAAGCCGAACGCCCGAAGCGTCATGGAGGCGGTGCCGCTCTCGCCTGATTCGACGGTGAACGGCTTCGCCAGGCTTACGTTTATATTCTCCGTCACGGGCTCGCTGTTGACTTTGAGCGCGCTCACAGTATCCGGCTCGATCGTGGCAGTAAAAGGAAGGTTAAATTTCAAATTATGCGCGATATTTTCGGTTAAATTTATTTCGTTTGGGAAATAAATAATATCAGCAAAAAAAATCGCACAAAATGTCATGAATATCAGTATGCTGGCGGTACAGGCCGCTCTTCCGATTTTTTTGGAAAATCCCGGCCTCATCGCATCACTCCTTACCGAAACAGAATATTATGGGCGGGGGCCCATCCCCGCCCAATCCATTGCATTACACATCCCGACTGCAAAACCGCAAAAATAACGCGTCCGTACCTATATAACTTTGCCTTTTCGCGGGATTCTTATACGTGGGAAACGCTGAATGAAGTTACATAAAAATCTGATGGGAAATTAAGGAAAACAGTCACGTCTTTGGCGCGGCATGGAAACCGCAGCTACAAAGCCGCATTTCTAGTATATCATCCCAAAATTAACTATACATTGTCATTCTGAGACGAAGCCGAAGAATCTTAGATCCTTCGCTTTGCTCAGGATGACAAACCGCCCAACTATACATTGTCATTCTGAGACGAAGCCGAAGAATCTTAGATCCTTCGCTTCGCTCAGGATGACAAACCGCCCAACTATTTTTGATATGCTGTACTAGTAGGGTCGGGGTTCCATCCCCGACCGAACAACCCGCAGGCTTATCCTTAACTTGTTGACATTGGCTGGCCAACCGTTCCCGGCACATACCGGGAAGAAATCAGCCCCGCGTTTCCCAATATTTTCAAATGCGCCGGGACGGCGCTACTAGCATGTTTTTTGCGGTTATAAAGGGGTGTATACGGGCGGGTGACGGCAAAAAAAGAGACTAAGGGGGGGGTTACGCCTCGCAATGGAGCTTATAACGCTCAATCAGGCCATCTTTTGAATTGATATTATCCGGTTAGGAACTGTCCAGAAATAAACTGATCAAATATTTTTTTGAAACGCCGTAGAAGCGTTCGTCGTTTCAAAAAAATGTGCATGTTATTTCTGGACAGTTCCTTAGTCGCTTGAATTTTTTGGGGTCCAGGGGGTGGGTTTGGTTTTAATGAAATGTTTTCCGGTTTTTGTCGTAACGGCGGTAAACTGCATAACCGTGTCCATTTATCATGATTTCTTCTGACAAGTGGAATGCAGCGAGCGAACGCTCATTAAAGTTCGCTCGCTGCATTCGCAATTCGCGCTACGCTGTCACGGTGACGGCGAACACGACCTTCGTCCCGTCCGGGGCCGCTATCGTGATTACGGCTATGCCGGCTTTCATCGGCGAAAGGACGCCGCTGCCGTTCACACCGCAGACGGCCGGGTTGGAACTCGTGAACGTAAGCGCGCCGACGCCGTCCCATGTGCACGGGATTGCCACCGGCTTGGCGATCTTTACGGCCATCGACTTAACCGCGCAGTCGAGCGTCGCGGTCCGCAAGCCGACAAGAGCGGCCTGCAGCGCGGCGGCCGCATCATCGACATCCTGTTGCGAGGCCTGGCTGTCAGCCATGACTCCATTCGCGGCGGCCAGCGCGCTTGCCAAAGCGGCCCAGCTGTCAATCGTGTAGTCCGCCTCGATCCGCATACCGGCCTCGTCGATTTTCGCCTGCAACGCCGACTTGTCGACCGTAAACGGAACATATACATAAGTTCCGCCCGCAAGGGACGTAGTCGGGCAAATGGCGTAGGGACTCGGGAGCGAAACGCCGTTGCCGGTAGCAGGAACGGTGGTTACGTCGAAAGTATACGTACCCGCGCCGTTCGCGGCAATCGCGGAGGAGAAATCATAACTGTTGGTTGTGGCGGTAACGGCGGAACCAAGCGCCGCGCCGTTGAAGTACAACTGCACTTTGTAGGAAGCCGCGGCGGGAACCGCGCTCCAGGAAGCAACTTTGGCTGCACTGCCGATAGCGAGATTGGCGGCTGAATCAAGCGGAGTCCCGGAAACAGGCGTCAGCGTGACACAGTCGCTCCGGCACCACTCGTTGGCGGCGTTGGCTGTCGCGGTGATAACGATCACATCGCCGTTCTGCAGCGCGACATTCGGGAACAGCTTGAATGTGCGGGTTTGTTCAATCGGATCCGCCGATCCGAAGTTCTGGTTTGCGACCCAGGCGCCGATGGGAACGCCGTTCAGCGTTACGCTGTATGGCGCGTTGCCGTCGTTCTCATCGTAGTAATAGTACCGAACGTCGTAGTTACCGGCTGTTATGCCGCTGAGGGTCAGTGTCAGCGTGCCGGTCTGCTTGGCCGTATCGGTAATGTTGCTGTCGATACGGACAAGGTTATTGGCGGAACTGGCGGAACCGCTGACGGCGGAGGCGCCGGCCACGTTATTCTTCAGCCAGGGATTTCCGTTGGGACCGCCCAGTACCATGTCGTTTTCCGTCTCAAAAATGTAACTGAATACATGGACGGGAGCGCTCAGAGTCTCTGTGCCAACGGCGTTGTCATTGGCAGGGGTTACCCCGAGTTCGACATACTGATTCCACATAGACGAGGCAATCATGACGGACTTGCCCGTCGCGCCGCTGATGGCGGTAAAGGGGCCGCCCGCGCCGGCGGAGACGTACCACTGGTATGTAGTGCCGTTCTCGATATCGCCGTTCGCGTCGGAATAATCACAGGTTCCTATCAAGGAACCGCGCGTCGTGGCGCCGCCGATCTGGTAACCCATATCTTTGGGCGTAACCTGCACATTATCCGCGACAGGAGGCACGTCGTCGGCCGGCACTTCCGAGATAGGCCCGACGGCCGCGCTGTAGACCGTGTCGCCGGTCAAAGGCGTTACGCTTACCGGAGTGACCGCGAAACGGATGTATTTGCCGACATCGGACGCGCTGGTCGCGTATGTTTTAGCGTTCGCGCCGGTAATATCCGTCCACGGGCCGCCGGACGAAGCGGCGGTTTGCCACTTGTAAGCGGAAGCGCCTTCAGCAACGCCTGTCGCGCTGTAGTATGTATACGCGGCGGTCAGGAGGTTCGGCGCCTTCAGGGAACCGGTGACTTTAACAAGGGAAGCGCTGGGCGAGGTTTCCGGCACGTTGTCCAGTATCTGGATGTTGTCAAAGTAGACACCGATCTGCGCGCCGGGAACGTTGGCCGCTCCTTTCGGATTCACGGAGGCGATCAACTGGTTGATCTTCTGTCCGGCCAGTGAATTCAGCGGAACGATGATCTGCACCCATTGACCCGTCGGTATGCCGCCGTGTCCGCCGCTTGCCGCGACGGAGTTGCCGCCCATATCTTTGATCGTTGTGCTGGCGCTCAGCTTCGTGTTGGACGTCCCGTAAGTGAAATCTACGGCGGCATAGGCGGAAACGGTATTGTTCGCGTACATCCGGTAAGACAGATAAGTATTGGGTAGGATGGTATAATTGGTGTAATAAATCGGAGCGTTCATGATGGTATCGCTGTAGGCGGTGTACAGCAAGCCGGTTTGCCCGGAGAGCTTGAAGGCCTTAGTCCCGGCGTAGGCCTGCTCCGAAGATACCCCGGAGGCCGAGTTCGTAATATTCTGCAGGTCGGCAAAGGTGTATTCAATCGGCTGGCCGGAACGCAGCGAAGTGTACCGCGCACCGCTCATGGCCGGGAAATCG
>Ga0209629_10000790_pt1 | contig 18406 bp, 18 predicted proteins | sample TergutCu122P5_FD_187286 | JGI IMG/M metagenome (GOLD analysis project Ga0209629, IMG submission 187286) | Cubitermes ugandensis P5 segment gut microbial communities from Kakamega Forest, Kenya - Cu122 P5 (SPAdes) (version 2) | ecosystem: Host-associated > Arthropoda: Insects > Digestive system...
AGATAATGGCAAGAGAAAAGTGCGGACATCTTGAGGTTGCACGCACTATACGTGTCAGCTGGCCGTAATCTATGGCCGTCCTTGCGTGGGGTGTCATGTTACTGAATGTGCCGTCAGCCATGTCAGTCAGGCAAGCCATGTTACATCAGCGTTCGGCATTCCAGTGTCATGTACAGTGCTTCGAACCCCAAGGATAACAATGACACGAGTGCGAATGTTTTTGTACTTCAATTTAATGGCTTTATGTCACTCACAAGTTACTTTGATGTTAAGTACAGTTATTAGCATTACAGAAACCACATATTCCTGCCAGTTTCAATATGAATTTGGCAATCAGTAAGTGTGTAACAGCTGCAAGTGTGTAACAGCTGCCATACTTTCAAACTTCTCTTGCCATTATCTCCATAACCGTTCAACTTTGGATACAGGTGTTTGGGGTTGTATCGGTATATTTTAACATAAGGAACACTCTCCCGAAGTAGTGACCTTAACTCGTGGGACACCCTGTATAAGTGTCAGTGTTAAAGGCCCCAAGTGTTTCTAATATCCCACCTCATAATCAATTCTTGGTCGGTTTAGAGCCACATTGATGGTGTATGTGGAGGAGTCATGGTGTGGTCTCAGTGATGGTTGCTCATCTGGCCTATAACGCACCACAAAGTTCATAAGTGCTCGTGGGGGCTGAAACACAGAATAGGACAGCAATCAAACAACATATTCTGTTTCCTGGACTATGTTAATGTTTCCCCTGCACCAAAGCACCATACTGGATGGAGACATAGCTTCAGGACATTCTGGACATAGTGACAAGGAGCAAGCTATGAACTGTGGCTGTCCATACCACACAGTCAATTCAGTGCTACGGTGCCTGATTACAACACAAAATTGTTGATATATTTCTGTGACCAGCCAGCATTACACATCAGTCTGAACAGGTACTAACTATGTTTTTTCCTTCCTCATGTGACAACTGTACAATACACTACACAATGACAACATGATTCTCTAGTGATTTCTGACAACAATGGTTAAGTCATTAAGTTTGCACTGTTCCATTGTCTGGGGTACTCAGGATATGATTACGGAATTTTTTCTGCTTGTCATCTGGTGATTGGTAGTTATATACTTATCAAAAGCAGTGGTTGGGATTGAACACTACTGTTAGTTTACTGTTTCCTGCCATAGACCTAACATTGGACACCCAAACACCTTATGATATATACTCTGCACTCTTGCCAAAATATATGGTAGTCAAGGCTGTTGCAGCAATGTGCAAGTACTGCAGTAGAGTTATGGAATGTGATTTGAATCCTCATTCTCAGTCCTTATATCTTTACTGGCAAGAATCAGCTTTAACTTCTTAATCTCAGTATTATTCCAACTTCAGAGGTTTAGCTACTGTTATAATTAACAAGGAAAGCAACCATTTTCTGGGTGAATAAGGTGTACTTCTGCCTGTTAACATTAAAAAAGAAACAACAATACTAAAGAATCTGATAGGATACAGACAATCAATCGCTTGAAGACAGTTATGCAGCCAAAATATTATGCACATCAAATGACATATCAGATAATGGACAATGGCCAACTTAATGCTGGTAAAACAATGACAGAATAGGTGCTGTATGGAATGAGGGTGCTTTGTGTGTGACATAAAATTAGCAAGATCAAGTAAAAAACTCTGGGGTAAACACAAGGTCAGTTTAATTTAGCGTATGTACATCAGAAGCCATGCACCTGCTGCTAACACCTCTCAAGCACATGTACACTATGAAACACAACATGAAATGTACAGTTTGCATGGCAACTACAAGTGTAATATCTCCTTCGGCAACCACCTGCATCAACTCAAAGCAGAATTTGAATTTTTGGTGACCAACTGTGTTAACCCATAACATCTTCCCGACGAGGTCACCCAAATATCGAACTTCTGCTCTGAATTGACTGGCAGTTCATCTGAGATTCTAAAGGACTTGAGTCTGCAACTGCAATCATGTAGCAATGAGACACATCATTGTACAAACACAGGAGACTGTGCCACAGCAGACAAACCCATAGTCTTATCTTACCATTAAAACATTGAAAAAGCAGGCCCCTGAGATCACCATGCTGTGTGTGTGTGCAGGCATGTGCATTCGCACGCCTTTGACAACTTACTTTAAGGTTCTGAAATAGCGTGCGGTAACAAATACTGGAGAAATATGCAACTTTTGTTAAGGTAATACTTCTGTAGATTATACAGTTATAAGGTGGCAGCTAAGCAAAATTCTCCTCTGCCTACTGGTTTGATGGCAAAAATTGACATCAATGGGCATATGACATTTGGCATTGACACAGAACATAAACATGCCCACACCATAATATATGACACACTGTTTGTAAATCAACAATCATAAACACAGTTATATGAAAATGTGAGGCTGTGTCTGACAAACTGAACACAAGATCCTAGGCCTCTGAAATTTCATACAAGAGTTACCCAGAAAATGGATAATGTTCAAAGAAAACACAATATTGTACCTCCAGAACCACAATTAATAACAGGTACTTGGGTATGTCTCATGAAACAAATATCAAACATGCTGGCCCAAAGCACATGTACAGCATCCCACCCTCCAATCACCAATGCTGCAACATTAAACTGTTCCTTACGCTGACATAACCAGTAAACACTTGCTGTTGCAGAGGTCCCACAAATTCCTCCAGAATATAGTCCCAATGGTCCTTGAGTCCCACTTGTTTCATATGGATGTCCCGTGTTGGCACTGCTTCATAGCCCCCCTCGATACGGTTGTCCTAGCAGGCAAGCCCCGGAAATTAGTCTTAAACTTAAATAGACTCTGGGAAACCTCTATCTTGTGCCCACAGTACAGTCAGTCAGCTCCCATATAAGTTGTTTCTTAGCAGATGTCAAACATGTTTGTGATATAGACAAGCACCAGGCCAGAATTGAGGAATTAAGGTGACTTCAGAAAAAGGATGGATTGACAAATGGAGGCTGCAAAATCACTGTAATCTGACAATCACAGTGACAAGGTATATTTCATTTTGGAATAAATATATTCTTGTTCATTCACTATTCAAAAGTTTTCATTTCCTATGCAACATAATGTACATTTATTCCAGCTATAAATCTGCTGTTGACAAAGACACTCAACATTCTCCATATACAATTTTCCATCATGAATGAACTTCTTGTACAATGAGTCATTATTGGTAAATATGATAAAGTTGGAATCTTTCTCTTCCAGTTGTGTGTCAGAAAGTATAAAGACTAAAACATACACAAATATAATTTTGCCCATTGTTTCATATGTGTGTGAAACTTGGTCTCTCACGTTAAGGGGAAAACATAGGCTGTTGGTGTTCATCAAGAATAGGGTGCTAAGGAAGATGTTCATGCCTAAGAGGGATGACGAAACAGGGGAGTCAAGAAGACTACATAATGAAGGGCTTTCTGATCTGTATCCTCACCAATATTATTTGGGTGATCAAACCAAGAAAAATGAGATATACGAGCGCTGTAGCACTTGTGGGGGAGAGGAGAGGTGCATATGGGATTTTGGTGGGGAGACCTGAGGGAAGGTGACCACTTGGAAGACCCAGGCATAGATGGGAGGATAATATTAAAATGGATCTTACAGAGGTGGTGGGGTGGAGGGGGGCATGGGCAGGATTGATCTGGCTCAGGATGGTGGTGGGCTCTTGTGAATGTGGTAATGAACCTTTGGAGATCATAAAAGGTGGGGAATTTCTTGACTAGCTATGAACCTGTTAGCTTCTCAAGAAGAATTTTGCTCCATGGAGTTCATTAGGTTGTCAGTTACTTAACTCTGAAAGAGGTGAACTTGTGAGTTATGTGTAATGTGGCAAATGATAGCCCTTACAGACAAAAATAAATCTGACCTGACCGGCACTTAGTGCAGACCTCCAATACAGAATTTCATCACAGTTCACTAGAAAGTTTACAAGCAGATGGGCAGTCCCTGCTTCCCTAAGGAATTTTGAACACAAGTTCTCATGAAGATACAGTGACTTGTCAGACTAGGCACTGGGTTCAGACTGTGCTTGTGGGGCAAGATAGAGTTCCCTGACAGACAAGCACATACATCATGGAAGTATCCGGTGAATACAAGTTCCTGTAGTGGGCGTATGTACAGACGCAACACCTCCAACCAGTGAGCCTCCAATCCAACCTGCTTCATGTGTATGTCACGTGTCGGCACATTCTCATAGCCTCCATCCAGCCGTGGGTCCTGTGAACATCAGCTACAGTCCTAACTCTACAGTGGTTATGGATTCTAAGACAATCAAACAGGACGAAACGCATCCCACTGTTTTGGTGCAGCAACACATACTCAATAGCTGAAGCAGCAGCAAATTTAAAATCTCATTCTGTTTTTAAAATCAATCAACATAAACTAAATTCTACTACATAAGAGCTGAAACTTATTCAGATGGTTAAGAACTCCTGTTTTTACAGAACCAGATGGTTCAGTACTGCATTCATGCTAAGAAACATTCTCATGTTATCCTCACACCCTGCTATTTTGCAGCTACAATATTTCTCATTTCCCTTATTCAAGCAATATGTTCTGTCTGTCTAACACTCACTTATTTCATTACTTTAACAGTATGTGGTGAACACTGCAGCTGTTGGAGTAAACAATATTTACCTTTCTAACACTGCTCACCTTGTTTGTGCCATCTGACCATTGCCCATATGCCTCCATGATTTCAATGAACTCCTTGCAGAACCTGGGCTTCATCAAAGGAAACCAGTATACATCTGGACAAGGCTGCCAACATACAGAAACTACAGAGTAATTCTTAATTACATACAATAAATACAAGGATCATCCTCTATTTCTAAAAGTCCCTATAACACATCATCAACAAAACTTTCATAGCAACATATGGGAATGGCAGTATTAAGCTGTTCTCTGACATATGTGCCACTATCAGCATGAAAAACTGTGTGGTTTATGTATGATGGACATTTTGCTGTTTTTGCCTTTACATAAAGAAACTCATAGACTTTTTCTATCCAAACTGACAGAATGAAATTCACCAATTATGTGAATCCCATTATCACCCAATCTCACTCCTGATGACATATGCCTGAGGGGCCATCTGAAAAGCATAATTAACTTAAACACAGTTAACATACAGGGCAAGATTTGGCATGTAACTGAATCAGCTACAACAATATGACACACACCTGGAATTTTTCAGGATACCAGGAATTCTTGCCATCACAAGGCTTAGTTATGCATTCAGACTAAAAATCAACATATTCAGTAATTCTTGTGAACATTTGGTCAATATTAAGATGCTTTTATGCTGAATTCTGATAAATCTAATAAATGAATGTGCTCCCAAAACAGTGTAATGTATCCCCATTCCAGCAAAACCACAACTGCCTATGAACAGTAAGGACTATGTGGATGCTGCCACCAAGTGTAGTGCACAGCTGCAGTGACTGAGCACAATCACAGACACAAACTGCAGTGAGACCAAACTGTAATGTCACCAAAGCTTCTAACCTGAAGCAGTAGTCACAGGTACCAATCTGCAGTGTGAATGTGTTGCTGTTACTAGCTGAAAATATCGCTGCCTTGTGGTTGAAACACTGCTGTCATCATGGCATTGCTGCCATCAGAATCTTCGTATCACCATCTTTACTGACGACAGGTCGCATTGAGGTGGTCCTCATTCTCATCGTAATCAGTCCAGGAATCTTTCTGTCCTATCTAGCACTACAGCCCTTTAGGTTTCACTTTGCATTACCTCATGACAAATGCCCTTTTTGTTCTGCCCAAAGTTCTTGTTCTCCATCTTTTCACAACCATGCTCCTCAAGTCCAATTTAACATCATCCATCCACCTTAATCTAGGCATTCCTTTTTTTTTCTCCTGGTTTGCTTTCCAGTAACTTCTTTACTGTCCTTTCACCATCCATTCTTACAATATGCCAAAGCAATTCAAATCAGTGTACTTTAATTATGGTTACATCTGGAGATGTAAATTTATTATGAATTTCTTGATTCATCAATTTTGTATGATCCATGACCCACGCATTTATTGCCGTATAAAATTCTTTGTTCACCTTTATTCCCCAATAACAATTTTTATGTTGGTCCATATATGTTCCTCAGTATTCTCCTTTCCCCTATCATTCAGACTCTTCCATTTTATTCGTCACAGTCCGTGATCCAGCACCATAGGTAACAGGCGTTCAATCTAGGAATAGGGTAGCCATATAAGCCTTGCCTTCAGATTCATGGATTCATTTCTCTGGGGAGGGTGTCACTACAATGGTAATCTGTAGTTCTTACACATAGGATTTGTATGACTCTGTAGTTTGTATGCTGCAGTGGGCAAAAAACATGACAATGCTGTTCATGCATGTAATAATGTGGAGCATTCCTACTGTCAAACTGCAAAATGTACATATCTTTCATCGAAATTACTACTAATTTGTTTAACAATGTAACTATACAAAATAATTATCTAAGTAAATAAATGTATACCTTCAGTACATAATATACTTCCAAACTCCTTAAAACTCCCCTTAAATTTGTATGAAACTGTCTGAACTGTACATGTCATGTTTGATATCTCTCCTTGTGAATTTTCTCATAAAATTGCAAACTTTAATTTATATTTATAAATACTGAAACTCTGATGTATCAAAATGCACTGCATAAATAAAGGCAATCACTTCTCAGTACATATTCTTATCATAATTCTTGTTAATGAGATAACTACTCAATAAATTGTTTACTAATTTTATTTCCAGTTTGGTTTCTCATTAGCCACTGCCTATCTGGACGCAAGATGAATCAAATATTCGCTTTCAGATTTGTAATGGTGGTGCCAAAATGGAAGGCAAATCAAGATGATAATCACATCTGCTGTTATCAAATGCTGAATCAGCTCCAGTGATGATGGCAATAACACTACCAAGTTGTGAGTGATATCAACAGACTACAATATACTGAGAAGTTAATCATGTCCATTGCTTATACAGTGCAGCCTAAGGTATTCCATGAATATTTTATAAGCATCTACTACAATATGTTGATTGATTCATTTGGTTTCCTAACAAAAATTTATCTCTGTAAACACAGCCGAGATATTAACCATTACCTGTGCAATGGTATTATTGGGGTCAAAGTTCTTGGTATAGTTGTCATGTATGTACCGCTGCTCCCAGTCCCAGCGATTATCAAAGATCTGGTAGATTTCACTGTTTGTACGACTTGTGTCAAAGGTGTCTGCATTCACCAGGTGACCAAAGTCCACACGATTTGTGACATACATAAAGACATCCTGCAATATACAATCCATTCAGCAAGGTATTCAGTTATTATAAAAGCAGACGTACACCACCATCATCACAAAAGTCCACTACTGGCCCTAAAGCAAGCTCAATGCAGTCCATATCCTCAGAACATACGTTTAAAATCAATTTTAGTATTATCCTCCTAACTGTGCCTACTCTGAAGCAGTATCTTTGCTTTAAGTTTTAAAACAAAACTTTATATGCATTTATTGCTTTTCCCTTTATGTGCTACTTGTCTGTTCTCTCCAATGACTCTTATTTTAACTGTCCTGTCAATATCTGGTTAACAATACAAATCAGGAAGCTCTTCATTGTGAAAATTTCTCCATCCTCATGCTACTTCCTCTCCCTTACATTCACACACTGCCATCAGCACCCCGTTCTCCCAGACAATCTCAGTCTGTGTTCTTCAAATAGAGTGAAGGACCGATTTACCCATAAGCATACAGACTTTCTTGTGTATACAATTCTCAGTTTTTAGAATGCAGGAGTCAGTGTATCGTGCACTGTAACGACACAAAGTTAAATTGTCCGTACTGACCTTTTCCCTCATGTTGGTGCAAAATGCCATGTCAGCATCCAGATCATTGTAGACATACGACGGCTTTGTCTCAGGCTGTCTGATGAGTGTCCCATTTATCAGGTAGCAACCAGTGATATAAGGCACGTTCCACAGACCTCTGAACACAAATCACAGCTCAATGGAGGACACCACAGTCAATACATGACATCATCAGATAGACAGGTATCTGACTGAACACAACATGTACTTCCAAATGGAAAGCACTTGTTTGTCTATGTGGGACATTTCAGAAGTTTTGTGTATGGTGGCAGCACCATCTAGTGCTTCATATGACTGAACTCAAATCACGTGTGTGGCACTAGTGGAACTACTGCTTCTGTCACAAAGGTGCACTGTCTTTGTGATGTCTATTGCTGTTTAGCTATGGATCAAGGAAGGACTACAAGAAAGTTTCTCGTAGAGGGACAGGAGAACACTAATGAAATTTCATGTTTTGCTGGATAAAAGTGTTATAAGTCATTGAAGGAAGGTTTAAGGACACATGTTCCTTCATATGAAACTGTTTGCCAATGAGTGAATGCCATTTAAGAATGGCTGGGAAGAGAAAGACGATGCCCTTGCAGTGGAGACTCAACATTAGCAACAGATGAATGTCACATGGAACAAGTGTTTCATGCACGGCAATTGCTAAAGAAGTTGGAATCTTTCCAGCAAGTGTTTACAGTATCCGCACCAACAGCTTAGGGAAACAAAAAGTCTGTGCAAAGTGAATTCCACACGTGCCCAACGATGACAAAAGAGTCATGCATGTTCTTTTTGCCACCATCCATCTGCAGTGTTGGAGAAATGAAGGCAATGCATTCCTTGTAACAGTTGATGAGTAACGGATACACTCATATGACACTTAGCTGAAATGACAGAACACTGAATGGCATGCTTAAAAGTCACCAAGGAAGAAAACTGCACAGCGCAGTCAGGGTGCTCTGAAAGTTCTGCACATCATGTTCTTCAGCTGAAATAGGCATGTGCATGCACATTCCATGCCACCTGGTGACAGTCAATGGCCAATATTACTGCGCACTCTTGCAGGATAAGCTGAGGCTGGCTCTTCACCGTAAACAATTACTGCTGCTTAAGCATGGTGTAATTTTCTTCCATGACAATGCAACACCTCTTTGCAATCGTGATGTGCAAAATCTGATGAACGTTGGGGCAGGGGGTGTTAGCACATCTTCCCTCTTCTCCAGATCTTGCCCCATGTGATTACTGGTTGTTTGTATGTGTGAAAGAACATTTTCCAAGTAGACAGTTTGAATCAGAAGACAATATCAACACTGCTGTCACTGCCTCTTCACATCGCCTGAGCAAGAACAAATATAGAGCTGCAACTGATCATTTACCACAGAGATGGAAAAGTGTGTGGACAGTGCCGGCGATTACACTGAGTTGAGATCATATGAGTCAACATTCAGGAATATCCATAGTGTTTTTGTCTTGTATTTTGTTATTACAATAATACACACACAAAACTTCTGAAATGACTCAAGTACTTGTCAGATTCTTCAACTTCACATTCAACATAGCAGTGTTACTAAAACTTAAATATCCTACAACAGAGTATCTTACATACCAACTAATGCACTTTTATATACAATAACATATTAGTCTACAAAGTTAAAACACTTAAAAACACTCCAACATGTTTCGATCATTATTCAGATCATCTTCAGGGAGTTCGTAGGTTCCTTGTTAAAGTCACTGAATTTAAAAACTTTTAAAAATGTAAAAGGTCAATTGTGGTGATGCAGCAGCATAACGTTTGGTGTGTGTGCATGGCCATGCACAAACACCAAACATTATGCTGTGCATGAATGCAGGCTTCTGCCTTGGTGCAAATGAGAGCTTTACTTGTCTGTGATATTACACAGCATAGATTTGTAGTTAGTTGATGTTGCAGGAAAACCTGGACTGCTTGACCCTTGAAGATGAGCCCGATGGATTGTCCTGAAATGTTGGTAACTAACTACCAACCTGTGCTGTGTAACATCCAAGAACAGTAACGATCTCAGAAGTATTCACACTGTTACAAATCATTAGGTTTGTGACAAATGACAAACATAAATCGTTTAGATCTCTGCATACCACAGATATAAATTTATAAGGTAAAATACTCCTGTGACACCACGAAGACATATGGCGAAATGGAGTTATAGCTCCATGCACTCTTAACCTCGGCACCCAATAAACGTGAGTGATCAGCTTTATATTACGGCTGCTTTACTCCTGGAACAAGAGACACTGGGTCCCACTCCAGAAGATGCCCTGTGGGCCCCAGTGCCCTCTGGACACTGAGAAGAAGAAAAATTTCTGACCTTCCTGGAAATTGAACCCCAATTCTATGCCTGCTCTGAACAACATGAGAAGAAAGATAACAATATAAAGTGTCAGTTATCTTGGAAATATATAGCAAAAGGAGGAGGAGGAGACTTGTACATAAGATGCCAAAGAGATTAAATAAACATCAAATATAGCATGCTTTCAGGGACACAAATATGCCACACAGATTAAAACACTTACAAAAGGACTAAATAAAAAATATTCCCTACCTTCTCTATGAAAATTAAAAAAAAATAATAGGGGTTATTAGCAATCAAAACAACAAAATCAATATTCCCTGTGGCATCTTTGTCTAAATATGACATGTTACCACACTACAGTTTTTCTATCAAACACCCTAGCATGGAGTGTGACTGACACTCCCTCCACTACTGTGCAGTCTCAGAAACTCAGTATTACACATGTCAGTCAGCCTGCCTTGAAGAAGAGGGCTATTGAAACGATGATTGCCAGTGAGACCAAAATATGATCAGCTAGGAAGTAAAACCATGGGACAAGGATATTTTCATCATCATCTCCATATCTTCTAGTATAGGACATTACTGAGACTTGTTAGGGACAGTACAAAACAGAATCCTTCCATGGTTTCATGGGTCTTCACAAACTTCATTTTTAACATTTTTCTGGAATCCTGTCTGTACTCATCTTGTAAATCCAACATATGTAACCAACTACTCAAGCACTAAAAATTAAACACAGTTGACACACTGTGAAGGTTTCTTTCCAGTTTTACCATATTCAATAAATTCTGTCACTTTAAAAATTTCTAGCTCTCATAGTTTCTTCTGCAGTCCAAAAGACACTACCCAGCAGTCACCTGCATGAAACACATTACTGCTTTTATCTTCTTACTGTCCATGATTCATTACCATACAATAATCCTGGTCTAGCAAGTGTCCTGTAAGTCAGTATTCTTTTCTACTTATAAACAGATGATGGTCTGAAGATCTGATTCATATTTACAATCTTAAAAGTTTACATTTTCTACATTGGAGCCCATTTCTCCTTTATAATGCTCACACTATCTGGTGGAACTAATGAAAACAAGCCATGTTGAAACAGGGGTCTGCTGATTGATGCCAATTTTCCACTCAATAAAATGAAAGCAAAACAATTTGACATCCTGACATTACCATCAGTCACTTCATTTGTCATGTGAGAGCAGCAGCATCCCAAGTACCATCTCACACTCAAAATGCCACCTACATTCTCCGATGTGCAGTTCATCAGCAGGTTCAGTTATGACAGAAACTAAAAGTTCATATCCTACTTCATATCATATTACTAATTATGTATATGGCATAAAGGCCTTCTGAGATATGGCACCATGTAGTCTGGAAAGTGTACAATATGGAGGCAAGATATTCCCCTGAGGTGCTAGTAACTCCCTGACTCAGAAGACAGGGCCATTAACCAAAAGGCCACACTGTGACTCTCCACTGCCATTAAAACATTAAATATCATTACACAGGAAGTCTGGCCCTCTGCCCACTGCTAAGCCCAGCAAACAAACACAAAAATTGCCTGTTTTGTGTGTTCTACTGTTGGTTATTATTATACTGGGTATCATGATAATCATAATGAATAGTGGACTAGCTGGAATAATAAAGGATCTCACTTTGGCCTGCTTTCACCTCATGGTAATGAGCAACTCAAACTGCAGCTACGTTATGAATTGGGGTTATTCCTGGAACTGCATGACACTGGTATGTGACATACTCCACCCATGAGCTGATGCAGATGTGACTGACAGCAATCATCCAATCACAACAATAAGACAATGGACAACGCAGTGCAAACTAGAGTCACAGACAGGCTGGACACGGTCAGAGTAACATGACAGCTTACAGTAAGAAGGAGTGATAAGATGGGACGGATACTGTTGCTATGGGTGCTGATAGGCTGCCTGCTCTCTGTGGACATGGCCACAGCAGCCCGTGGTGGAGGAGGCAGAGGCAAGGGCGGTGGTAGTCGCAAAGGGTATGGCTCCAGGATGCATATCCTAATCCAGCATCGCAACCCTGCAAGTGCCAGCTACTATGACCACAAGGATGTGAGTATACAAAAACAGATCAAACTGAAACTTATTCAGTTACTGGAAATAAAAATCTATTCCTAAACAATAGACACACTAAAATGCATACACTAAAGAATTATGTCATCAGTAGTTATGCATTTCATTCAGAATATACCACATAGAATAATGTTACCAATACAAGTAAAGGTGGAGTTAAAGTTGTCCTCAAGCTTAATTAAGAACCACATAACATGAAGACTCATGGGGATATGGAGATACAGCTCCATGCATTCTTAATCTCAGCACTACACAGAGGAGAGTGATCAGTTTCACACTCTGGCCACTTTATCTGCAGTAAAAGAGCACCACTGCCTCAAAGACTGGGTAGACACCAAAGCCAATCTATATGCTGTTGATATGAGGGAAATTCCTGCCCCTGCTTACAGTGCTGCTCATTTAGTGGACAGAACAAAGCTTAAATTCACTTGCTATGTAACATACATATAGAAGTCTTACTAAGTGCAACAAGAGAAATTTTGGAATTAACTTTCAGCTATAAGATGACCAATGAAATTAAGAATGAGGAAATAAACCTCAGCTTACAGGTTTAAGAGATCTGCATCAACCACATAGTGCAACCAGAAATGCAGAAGTATGCCAATGAAAGATCATCATCCATTCTACATGCCCATGATAATATTTACCCCATTACACCCAACTTTCTCATTCTTCAAGCATAGGTCAGCAATAGGTTTCCCCATCATAGCCACCTGCATTTCACTACCCTAACACCAGGTGCCCTATACATCACAAAGGTCCCTGTTATGTACATCACAAACTCTTCAACTTGCTCACATCATCCTTGTAAGGTCCAAATATTTTCTTCATTGCTTCAGTTTTTGACACCTACTTATGTCCTTCATTCACATTAAGTGACCACATGCCAAGGCCAAAAGGTAAAATTATTGTTTCACAGACCCTGTCTTAAATGGGTTTAAGAAGTAGATGGAATGAAAACACTTTCTTAATTAAATAGTAAAAATAATTTCCAGAAATTATTTTCCTATTTATTTATCATGAACCTCATATATATTTGCTACTGCTGTAACAATATAACAATCATGCTTGTAACCTCACCAAGACAAGTGGCACTAAAATATACTTGTATGCTTCATAGGGGGCCAAGATTGTCAAGTCTTCACACTTCGAGCTCGACTACATGCTCGGCCGCAAGATTACATTCTTCTGCATGGCCCAGGGGCTCCCCCGTCCACACATTACATGGTTTAAAGATGGTATTGAGCTATATGCTCACCAGTTTTTCCAGGCAAGCAATATGACTGTCATTTCAACTGTGATGCATTTCTTAGCTTTACAGTACATCTGTTATGCTCATGGTACATACCTGCACCATTATCACATAGAATGGCCTCAAGTCTCATGTAGTGTCAACATTTCTATCAGTGTCCACTTGTGTTGCCAACTGAAATGCTTGAAAGTTCATTATCAAACTGGAATAATGCTTGCTAAAATTTCAGTGAAAAAAATGATGCAGATATAAAATTTTCTTCCTGTAAAAACAAACTTAATCAAAAACAACTAACCTCAACAACTTTAAAAGTTCTGGGAAGAGATGCATTTTTTACTACAATACTGAATTAAAGAATAACAGTACACACAAAGCAGTACTGCCATTTGAGGGTAAAATATGAAATTTTTATGGCAAAAGTGGACACTGCAATACTAACTTCAGAATACCTTCCACTACCCTTTACTGCTTCCGTCTGCTCATGTTTGTAATTATTAGCAGCTCTGATTGCTGACATAATAACAGAACAGTATGTATTACCCTTTCATACATAGGGACCCTTGAGCCTACATATAATAATAATAATAAACTTGATACCAGAGATTCACGACAACATATATCACTAGTAATTAATTCAAGTAATATTCAGTTAATGAATGTTGTTAGAGTTTACCTTCTGCCTTGGGGTATCATATTACATCAGACCACAAGAATCAATATGTCATTCAGACTTTTCTCAAATGCATATTTCTTAGTTCATACAGTCACCTTCTTCATTGCTAGGTTATATAGTGTCAACTATAAATGAAGAAGTGGGAACAATGTGGAAGAAAGTGGTCATGAGTAACTGTATGATCCCCTATTACTATTTTCCTGGAAAGAAGTAAGGTACATCACAAAAATTCTAGATCAAGATAACCAGCCTGCTAAACATGAAGCAGGCTGCTACAAACAACAATGCCACATCAGATCCCTCTCCAACACAAATTACAAGACACAAAGCATGTATTAACTGACTGTTCATCTATTTTCCCAGGTACATGAGTGGCCGATAGGTAATGACACAATGAAGTCGAAGATGGAAATCGACCCCACAACACAGAGAGATGCTGGATACTACGAGTGTCAGGCAGACAATCAGTATGCCATTGATCGGAGAGGATTTCGCACAGACTACGTCATCTACACATACTGATACCTTTCATACTCAACCTACAACATTTCTTTTGCTTTCCTCTCAAAACATGCAACATTATTCCACAGATGTACTTGAACTCTTCTTATATAGCTGTTCTCCCCCCCCCAAGTACATTAAATAACTAATTTTATGGAGCAGAGCTCCTTCTGAGAAACATAACAGTCCCTCAACTGGTCAGGAAATTCCCCATCTTTCATGGATATCAAATGTTCATTGCAGTGGTCACAACAGCCCATAACTGGCCTTTACCCTGGGCCAGACTAATCCAACACACCCTCACACATGATGCCCGTAACACCTGTCTTAAAATTATTCTTCCACCTATATCTAGACCTCCCAAATGTTCTAATCCCTTCAGATTTTCCTATAAAATATTGTAAACAGTTCTCAACTCTCTCATATGTCTTACGTGCCAACCATGTCATCCTCCTTAATGTGAAGACCCAGGTAATGTTTAATGAAGAGGACAGATTATGGAGCTCCTCATTAGTAATTATCTCTTTCTCTCTATTGTATGTCCAGTACTTTTCTATTGCAGGGATGGACATATCACACCCACATAAAGCAGGGGACAGCATTATTTCTGTATATTTTAAATACTGATGTTTTTAAATAGGACATGGGAAAATAAAGCAATGTGAACTGAATACTGGCAAAAAACCCCCAAATTTAAGCTATTCGTAATTTCTTTATGCAAGTAATTTTGATTAGTTACTACTATTTGCAAATATTTCACCTCAAACACATTCTTATAGCCTACCATGCACATGCTTCACATTACCCATTCCTCCATGTTCTTCCACATTTCATCACCTGTCATTCTTCCCCTCAGTTGCACTATCCCAGCATAATTACCATAGCAAAATCAAAGATGTCAAGATGTAGCTCTGGTGGGGGAGACAAATGCATACAGAATGTCAGAAAACCTTTTCAAGAGCTGACATTTGGAAATTGAAGAAACATGAAGATGGTAAATTTAAGAATATTAGGTCATCAGGTTTTGTGGTTGCAAAAAGGATGGAACTGACTCAGCATTGTGAATGTGGTATTAATGGTGGTGACATTTGGATTCTGTCATCACAATTCATTACACAGTCACCCCAAATGTGCTACCATCAACAGTCTCATTTTCTCACCTAACTTGATCATCAACACAATTGGTAATACCTTAATGTATTGGTGAGTCCTGCATGGTGCATAAAAATATGGTGACCTCTTTCACAGTACAAACAATGCAACTTGCAACTGGGACACAGCATAATAAACTAACATTCAGACCACCCAGCAAGCTCGAATGAAAAAATGAAAAATGCTAATGAAGTAGAGCAGTGGTACATCAGGCACAACTATTTTTATTGTCTTATTACATAGGTGACATGTTGCGACCTATATACAGGTCATCTTCAGGTCTGAAGATGACCTGTATACAGGTCGAAACATGTCACCTATATAATAAGACAATAAAAATAGTTGTGCCTGATGTACCACTGCTCTACTTCATTAGTACTATCTAAGTGCAACGTGATGTATTCCATCAAATAAAAAATGCTACTTAAATGTTACAAATCTATAACACTACATTTGTATTCGATTCACTGACATTCTATTTTAGTATTGCGTATGAAATATTTCTCACACACAATGTCTGATAAAAGTTCGGTTTAACAATGCAGATAGAACTTTGCAGAATTTAACACTGAATGTGGAACTTGAAATGCTGCTAGTTTAAATCAAAAGTGAATGCCAGATAAACTTAGCTTTGAAAAACTCTGAACAACACACACACAATTAAAATTTGAAAAATAAAATAAAATTAATTAATTAATTTATTATTATTATTATTATTATTATAAATAATAATAATAATAATAATAATAATAATAATTTGTTGAGAGATAGCATGGCAAACAGCAGTGTTTAGAGTTCACACATCTTGCATTCACCATTCAGGCAAGTGTTAAATAAACGATCAAAATAAGTAAAGACAGTACATGACACATTTACAAAACCAGATGACCCACATGATGGCCTGTTTAAGGAAATGTAACTCCATGCTCATATGATGCGACCAAAAATCATCAGACAGTGCCTACAAGAAGAGAAACAGGTGCTTAGCATTACAGAGTGTCTGGACTATGTACATCATACAGTATTCCAAACTCAACACATTTCATAAACCAAATTTGTTTCCAGCCTCTCAGATGAATTGTTGGTGAGGCACCTATTCTGCCTGATCCACTAGTAAGAGCCATCTGAACAACTGTGGATGGAAGGAGATCCTTTTCCAAAACATGTTTTGTTTGTAATAGTAGATTATTCGAAGTCCAGAGACACAACAACACTAAACATAATATAAGTGTCAAACCCTCCAAGTATTGATAGAAACACAAATGCCATCTGCAGCTGCTGCACACTAAGAAGTAAGACTGCAGGGCACAACACCTTCATTGACAATGGATAAGGCACAGAGCCAAACAAATTCCCTGCCAGTATGCAGCCTGATGGGTAACCATATTCATCAGGCCCACCCTTTGAAATTGCCACTTCATTTTGTACCCTCACACTCCACTTCCATCACAGTGATTTTAATATTATCCTACCAACTATATCTTGGTCTCACCAGTAACCTCTTTCCATGGGGTTTTCAAATCAAAATTTTAGTACACATTTTCTCAGTACTCCCAACATCAACCTGTGTGTATTACAAGGCCAATTTCAGTTATCGTCTTCAAAAGCTAATTTCTCTAAGATCCATTTTAAAATTAATCCCCTTACAAAGTCCACAATCTTTTCTGTTTTGATATTCTGAAATACTCTTCACTTTCATACAGCAACATGTAAGATTATAACACCTCATCACTACCTCCAGACACTGCTCTTAGGTATAACAACAATGGAATCCCAAATTTCTTGGTGTCTTCAGCTGATGTGCACTTTGAAGCTCAAATAAATATTAGGTTGCTTCCCTTCAGTTACACACTGCAGCCTCTCAAATGATATGCAAGTGGTACACTGCCAAATGGACACAGATGAGAGACGTATTTGCAACAAGTTTTGTGGATAATGCAAATCTTTAGTAACATGAATAGGATAATTGTTTAAATTGTGGTTTAAAAGTAAAAAAAGTGATTTGCAGATTATGTTTGTACTGCTAGTATTTTATTTTGTGTTCATTTCTGCTTATATGATTGTGTAACAGACACCAGCAAAGTGCTTGGAGCATATTTCATACTAAGAAATACAAAGTAACATGAGAATGTAGAAAATTACACAACACAGGAGCTTCCCAATTTTCATTGTTCCCTCACAATTATTAATGTGATTTAATGGGGTGCATGAACTGGTCACCTACCTCCAAAACACAAAATTACATTTCTGAGTGCGCTATGCCCAAGCAGAAACGTTCAAAAAGTAAAGTTAAATACAGCATGCTGACAGAATATGGCAGATGATTATTAATAAACAGCAGAAGTACCTATCCTTTACCCAGGATATACCTGCTTTCCCTGTTAACCATTTGACGCCTAACGGCCACTATATGGGTCGTACCGCACCGCTAACCTCCAGATGCTGCATTTTATATATTTATTCAACAAATATACGTACTGAATATTT
>Ga0209629_10000791_pt1 | contig 18393 bp, 14 predicted proteins | sample TergutCu122P5_FD_187286 | JGI IMG/M metagenome (GOLD analysis project Ga0209629, IMG submission 187286) | Cubitermes ugandensis P5 segment gut microbial communities from Kakamega Forest, Kenya - Cu122 P5 (SPAdes) (version 2) | ecosystem: Host-associated > Arthropoda: Insects > Digestive system...
AGCCGTCATGTGCGACGAGGATTTCATGACCCCTCTGGGGCCGTGTAAGATACATGAAGAGATCGCAGCCAAGCTTAAGAGAACGATACCGTGCAACTGCGGCGCGCACCGATATGAGCACTCCATTGAGGTTCAGATACCGTTCCTGCAATTCATCGACAAGGACCCCAAGATCGTACCGATAATAATGGGCGATCAAAGTAAAGCTACCGCAGAGAGACTGGCACATGCGATCAAAGAAGCATGCAAGGGAAGAGATGTGATAGTTATAGCGTCCAGCGACATGTCCCACTATATTCCCAAAGAAGATGCGGAGAGACTGAATACCATGGTCTTGAGAAAGATCGAAGAAATGGATGTTGACGGAATGTATTCGGTCATAGAAAGCAAGAAGATATCCGTGTGCGGATTCGGCCCGATGGCGACAGCAATATTCGAGTCTGAACCGTCAAGGGTAGAGATCCTGAAATACTCTGACTCATGGGACTCTCTGAGATATGACGTCATGTCGGTAGTAGGATATCTGTCGGCCGTTATGTGCAGGTAACACAGAAATAGAAAGAAAAAGGGGCGTATGCCCCGTAAAAATTAAACACGTTTTAAATGCGTTTAAGATATCTCAGATTGGGTTCGTATACCAATCCCTTATCCATCAGAACATTGGAGATCTCTTCTAGCTCCATGCTCGATATTCCCTCCGATTCCGCTCTTCTTTCGAGTTCGTCCCTGGGCGCACCTTTGCCGTCGGTGTCCAATTCTTCCAAGAGAGACATGATGATGTCCTCCATGTTTGCGTTGTTGCGGTTGGACGATCCGGGCTCGATATCGATCTCATCGGGCATATCGGCCATGTCCTCCGGAAGACCCAGATCGATGTTCTTCTCAGGAAGTATTGTGCGCAGAGCGGTCTGTATCGATTTGAGATAGACCGTCGAGTTAGGAATGTCGTATTGATCCAAAGCAGTTATTATTCCCTTTGCATCCTTCTCGCTCAGCCCCCCCTCTAAGAGTGCTTTCTCCGAAAGATCCCCGCCGAGAGCTGATGCCTTCCTCATTTTGTTCATTCTGTCCCAGGTCGATTTTGCGGCATCGAGGATCCACTGAGCCCTGATTTCCTCATTGATCCTCACAACGGATTCAGGTCTTATCGAAACAAACACTTTCCCCTCATCGGTCGTATATGTCCTTACTTTCCCGACAACCGCAACGAATGCCGGCGCCTCAATGTCGGCCATTGCCGCAGACGCTTCCGGCTGGTATCTTCCGACATTTATGAAGAAATTGCCGCTGGCAAGATCTTGTATGCGGCCTCTCCACATCGGCTCGTCATCGGTGCCGACGTTCTCCTTCTCAGTAAGGACGCCGGCAACGAGCACTCTGTTGACCATTGCGCCGAGTCTCGAGACCAAATATGAGGGGGATTTATCATCGTCACCCTTGATCTCATAGGTAGCGGTGTTCAATTCAGAGGAGAATAACCTCCAAGCGGTCTCTCTGGCATTCACAGTGCCGCCTCCAGTTCGTTGTAGAGTTCTTCGGCCTCTGCATGGACATTGACGGCCTCGACCTTAGCTTCGTTGACTATCATCATCGGTCCATAATCGTCGCTCAGGACATTACCGGTGACCGTCATCTTTTTCATTATTATCAGTCCAGCCATCTCCCTTGCTACCACCTCGGAATCCCCCCTCGCTTTGGCCAATCCTTCCGCTGCGGCGAGCGTTATCCCGGTAAGTCTTTCTGTGTCCTGACGGTTGACGACAGCGCTTATCGCACCCGTACCGTCGTCAAGTATGAGTTTCATTCTCAGATCGGGTATCGGCTCCACCCTGCCGTGTGTGGTGCACTCGCCGTTCAGTACGGATCTGTTGCAGTCGGGGCATCTCCAGATCAGCCCGCTTCCGGTCCTCAGATCGACGACCGTTCCTGTAACAGATATATCCAGGCCGCCCCCGACCTTAATCAGATCCGCGATGGTCTTCTTTGAGACGGCAACATCTATTTCTCCGAAGCTGTCATCGACCCTGCTCACTTCGCACTTGTCGCCGAGGTTCAATTGCGGGATGCCCTTCCATGCTCTTATATAGGCGTTCTTGACGCAGATCGTCTCTCCCGCCTTCAGGCTGTAGTCGTTCCATGCGGAATATTGTATCTTGCCCGTATCATCGGCGATCAATCCTGAATAGACGGTCTTGGGCTCCCCCTTCACAGTTATGTTCCTTTGTTCGACGGTCATGATGCGGCCGGTCACTGTGATGTTGCCCACACCTTCTCTGATATCCCCTATCTTTATTTCTGTGGATTCTGCGGTCAATGTGCGCTCCGGTACATCCACACGGACCCCCTCCGCCTTCTCGACCTTTCCGCGTGAACCGAGATTGATCTGAACCTTTTCGTTCCACAGTTTGGTGTATGCGTTCTTGAAAACGTAGACAGCCCCTTTTTCAAGTTCAACGCTGTCCCCCTCCCAGATCGTAAAAGGAGCCGTACCGGTCTCATCCCCGAGAATTCCGGAGACTATTGTTTTCGGAGTGCCTCTTACGGTTATTTGTTTCTTGTCAACGAATATTGCCTTCGCAGTTATGTCGACATTCATCTCTGTACCTTTGAGGTCGGATACTTTCTTGGATAAAGTATCGGCCGTCAAAAACGAGGAAGAACCGTCCGCCCCATATTTCCTCTTGATCCCCCTCTTTGCGGCTTCCGGCGTAACACGATATTCGTTAAGATAGGTGTTCAGTTCCTTCATCAGCTGGGCGTCGTCGATCTTTCCGTTCAGCTCTTTTTTTAGTTCATCAAAATAGATTTGCAGTTCTTCTTTGTTCATTGTATCGACCTCTTTGTTTTCCCATCTTGAGGTGTTTCATTGTACTCATTGATGGTATAAAAGCTTAAGTGGGGGGTGTCCGAAAGTACCCGAAAGTGGTCCATTAAAGCAGTGATCCTCTTATGTTGTGGCGCAAAAATAGACAAAGAAAGATCGATATGAAAGGACGCGTTAGATCGGGGGGTGCCGTCATGGGCGTGACGGTTGTGCCCCCGATCACATTATGGCCCCTTTATTGTCTCGACCGCCTTTTCCGGTATAGGTATATCAGGATCAGGGTGGCTGCGACGATCAGCAGGATGCAGATCATACAACACCATAGTGGGCTGTTGCCGTGGTCGGCGGGGCCGCTTTCGGCCTTGAAGTGCAGGTCGAGGCTCATCGAGGTCGAGACATTCTCGAACGCAACTTCCGGCGCTGTGTATGTCTGTCCATCCACATTCCACTTGTTGAAGACGTAGCCTTCGTCCGGCGTTGCCGTCACGGTGACATCGGAACCAACTGCGATCCTGATGGGGTCGGTGTACTTGATTGGAGGCGAACCGTCAACGCTGTACGTCGCAAAGCCGCTGCCCTCTGCGGTATTTATCGTCAGGGTGATCTCGTTCCCCGGACCGGATGTGACACTATTCACTTGTATTGTGTGGTTGGACATCACGCTGGGGAAGGTGTACGATCCGCTGTCGATCTCGGTTTGTGTTAAGGGATACAGACCATCTATCAGCACTTCGGTTATCTTGTAACCTTCCTTCGCCTTGAAGGCGAATGTCTGGCTGCCGCCCTGCTGCACCGTTACCTTTCCGCTCGGGGTTATTGTGGAACCTGAGTCGGACATCGCCCAAATGGTGTACATTTTCGGTCCGGTGGACCCGGCCTCAAATGTAGCGGTGACCGTATCGCCGTTTGCCATTGGGAAAGTGACAGGGCCTTGGTTGACCGCGGGATCGTTGTTCAGCCGGAAGCTGACGGAACCGGCAGAATTCTCCGCGGCGAATGTCAGCTCAGCCGTTCCCAATGAAATGATGAAGGGATAGGTCCCCGGCCCGCTGTAGATCTCATTGAAATCTGTCCCTGTGACCCTTACCGAACCGTTGCCTATTATCTCCAAATTGATCATATTGCCGACAAAGGCTATCAGTTGGTTGGCGTCCGGCATACCGGGAGGATAGGCTCTGGTCGTGATCCTATGCGGAGGCTGCATGGAATTATATTCCGTGACCTGTCCGTCCGGAGTTCCGTCTATTAGGATGAGCGCCTCGGTCTCTTTCACTCCGGCCGGCACGTCGAATATCACCGTCGTGTCGGCAGAGATGCTGCCGATCCCCGTGACCTTGGAATAAACAAGGTCCGCATTGGGGGTGCCGGTGAAATATAACGTTGAACCCGCGGCGGAGGCCGAGATATCAAAATCGCCGTCTATCGTGCTTCCCACGCCGAAGGTCACGGTGTTAAGGGTATCTGTGAGCAGAACGTCGCCGCTTACGTTGCTGTTGTTGGTGAATACAACGGAGGCATCGGCGATTATGCCGTTCGAAGAGGCTTGGATGAGTCCCGGGTCGCCGATGGAAACACCATTGATAATGGTGGCTATGTCCTTTGTGATTATTCCGTTATCGCTTACGGACGTGCCGTCAGACCCGATAATGCCGCCCCGGGCGTTGGTGACGGAGCTTCCTCCGCTGCCCGTATCGAGCATTATGGCTGCGGATGCGCCGTAGATGTATGCAGTGCCTATTGTGAACCCGTTGCTGATCACCACCTGACTGTCCGAGTATATGCCCTGACCGTTACTGTCCGTTGCCATGATAATTCCGTAGTTGGCGACCGCACCGCCGGTCGCAATGAACGTACCGTACGAGTTGCCTCTGATGATGCCTGTTACTCCGTTCACGATTATGTCGAGAGCGTCCGCGTAGACGCCGCTGCCGCGAGAGGTATCGGGTGCTTCGGCATTGACCTCCGCGGTATTGGTGATTGTGCTGTTGGGCTCGGCCTCGATGCCGCAGACATCTCCGGTCGCGGCGGTCACAGACAACACGCCGCGCTCGCCGCTGTCGATCCCGCCTAAAGTGTTAGACAACAGCGCGGCCGTGTATCCCGAGCGGACCAATAAACCGACGCTGCCGTTCACAGTGACTTTGCTGCCATCGGCCAAGATCACGTAAACGAGATTGCTGTCAATGACGATCTGAGAGTTGAGAGTGACATTTCCTTCAACAATGTACCAGCCGTTGTTCGGATCTCCAGGATTATTTCTCAGGGCATATGAGCCATACAGCTGTAACAAGGTATCGAAAGCATCCTGGTCGAGCACCATCGGCGGGAAAGGAACGGGGACCTCTGCGCCGCTTCTGCTGACATAGGTCGTACCAATGTCCGCATATGGATGGGCGATCAGGGTCTCGCCGCCTCTGGTCATTATCATGAAGTACTGAGCCGTACCTCCGGGCGGCGGGGACGGAGAGGACAGATGGCCCATCGCCATGGAGCCTCCCCCTATCAGTATGATCCAGTCGGTATCGGCTAAGGTCGGCATTGTCCAACTGTTGTCCACATTGAAGGACACGTTCGTCGTCATCATGATCGACGAAATTCCGGTCACTGTTGAGTATAAATACATGCCGATTCCCCCAACCGTATGGGGTTCCCCGATGAATCTGAGAGTTGAATTTCCCGTACCGATGTTAAAGTCGCCCTCGATTCTACTGCCGGCCGAGAATGTTACCTCATTGTATGCGTTGGATAGGGCGACATTGCCAATGATTTTGCTGTAATTGGTAATATTGACAGAAGCACCAGCGAAAATGCCGTTTGTGGTTCCCGATATCAGATTTTCGTTAGTGATCGTCCCGCCCGCACCGAGGTAGAAACCGTTGGTGCCGCCGTCGATCGTGCCCGTGGTGTAATTATTGATGATAGTGCCCGCGGCAACGGAATAAATGCCGCCGCCGGTGGCACCGGTTCCGTTACCGGTTATGACGCCGTAGTTGTCAATGGTGCTGTTCGCCGCACCTGCCGCAGAAAGATATATGCCTGTGGCACCGCCGTTTATCGTGCCTCTCATATTGTTGGTGATAACGACATTAGTGGCTGAGTTTATGCCATAGCCGGATGTCAATGTCCCGTCTATACTGCCGTAGTTGTCGATGGTGCTGTTCGCTGCGCTTGATAGATTTACTCCATTGGTACCGCCCGTTATTTTACCGTCATCTTTGTTGGTGACCGTTGTCTTGCCGCTTGAATTGATGCCATATGAAGTGCCTGAGATCAGATTATAATTGGTGACAGTCCCGCCCGTGATAAGTAGTATGCCGGTGACGCTTGTTATCTTGCCCGTGGCGTAGTTGCTGATGACGATGATCACCAAGGAATAAATGCCGCGGTATCCTCTACCGATTATCTCGCCGTAGTTGTCTATGGTGCTGTTCGTTGCGCCATAATTCGCATTCACGCCGTCGGAGCCGCCCGTTACCGTACCGCCCTCATTGTTGGTGAACGACACCGTGCCTCTGAGATAGAGGCCATAAGTGGTGCCTGAGATAAGATTATCGTTGATGATCGTTCCGTTAGAAGAAAAGGAAATGCCGTCGTATCCGCCGGCGATCGTGCCCGTGGCGTAGTTGTTAACGGCGGTACCCGCTACAGATGAAAAAACGCCGCCGCTCCCTTCTTGAATCCCGGTACCCTTTATCATACCGTAGTTGTAAATGGTGCTGTTCGCTGCATTAACCTTAAAAATAATGCCGGTGCCGCCGCTGGTTATCGTGCCCCCATCATTGTTGGTGACCGACGCCTTGCCGTTGGAATTGATGCCATAGTTGATGCCGGAAATCAGATTATCGTTGGTGATGGTCCCGCCTACCAAGAGGTTTACGCCGTTGTATCCGCCGGTTATTGTACCCGTAACGTAGTTGTTTACGACGGTGCCTGTGCCACCGGAATAAATGCCGCCATTGGAGTCAATGGAGTTACCATTGCCGGTAATCCCACCGTAGTTGTCGATGGTGCTGTTGTTCGTTGCCCCTGTACCCAGAAATATGCCGGTGGCGTCACCGGTGATTGTGCCGCCCGCATTGTTGGTGATCGACACCTTGTTGTTGGAAGAGATGCCGTACGCAGTGCCAGAAATCCGATTCTCATTGATGATCGTCGTGTCCGCAGTAAGATAGATACTGCACCATGCACTTATTATCGTGCCTGATACGTAGTTTTTAATGACGGTGCCCGCGGCAGCGGAACGAATACCGCCGCCGGTGTAAGTTGTTCCATTTCCTGTTATTCCGCCGTAGTTGTCAATGGTACTGTTAGTTGCGGCCAAAGCGATGTTCACGCCGGCATTACCGCCCGTGACATTTGAGACATTGGTGAGTTTGCATTCCGCGCCGTTAATATTGATCACTGTGCCCGCAGATGTCAGTTTTCCGGTCTTTGCGACCGTTGATGTTGATGACCCAGGATATATCTGAAGGGTCGAACTTGCGTTCATGTTAATTGTGGTAACTTCCAATGTGAAGCCGTCCATGATGATCAGATGCACATCGCCGCTGACGGTGACCGAGCCCGCGGTGATGTTGTTGTCGATGTAATACCAACTGCCGTCATCCATTGCTGTGGTTGCAACTGTGAACTGTGTAAGTGGTTCGCTCGTGACGGCGACGGTGTTGCCCGTCTCGTCAATGTAATAGGCGGGTGCTGCCGCTTCAGTGCTGCTGCTGTGTGTGGGTATTGAAACAAGTGCTGCGATTATCACAGCAAAAAGTGTCAAAAGTATCAACATTCTAACGTTGTGTAAAAAAATTTCATTTTTCATCTGAACCCCCCCTTTATTTATAAAGTCAATATAGATATTATATATATAATACATTCGCTTGCTTGAAATATGCCGCCGTTCAGGGAGGACCTATTCGGCAAACGGCAAGCGGTTCGAATGTTCCCTTGATCATAGGCCGCCGTTATAAAAAAAACGTTCGGGAACCAACCTCCTATTAGAAATATTTTTGAGAAAACGAAGACGATCGGCGTAATAACGAGGTTGCCGCTCTTGAAAAAAGTGGCTGTTAAGGCATGGCACAAGAGACGTTTGCAAATATCGCAATATTTAAAAGTATAATTGCAATAATCCGATATGGTTCCCAAGAAGAGGATAGACGAGATTCTTGACGGATACGACACCAGCGAAATAACCATCGCCACGGTGTGTTCGCACTCGTCGCTGCAAATTTTTCACGGAGCGCGCAAGATGGGCTTCAAGACCTTGGGGTTGACCACAAAAGACAACACGAAGCACTATGATGCATTCCCGCTGGCAAAGCCAGATGAGATAATAAAATACTCCGATTACGATGAAATGTCCGAAAGGAACGGAGAACTTCTCGATAGGAATACGGTGATAATCCCCCACGGTTCGTTCGTTGAGTACATGGGGGCGAACAAGTTCGAGGATTTCGAGGTCCCCTCTTACGGCAACAGAGCGGTCCTGCAATGGGAGTCCAACCGTGAGAAACAGAGGAACTGGCTCACTTCGGGCGGCGTCCCGATGCCGAGGCTCATCACCGACGCGAGAGAGATAAACGAGGTCGTGATGGTAAAGTACCACGGAGCGAAAGGCGGACGCGGATTCTTCATCGCAAAGGATTACCCGGATTTCAAGATGTCCATCGACAGTACCCAGCCGTACACGATACAAGAGTACTGTATGGGCACCAGATACTATCTGCACTTCTTCTATGACCCGCTGAAAAAGGACGGATACATGTGCAAGCACGGAGGGTCCCTTGAACTCTTATCCATCGACAGAAGGGACGAGAGCAACATAGACGAGATGTACAAGATGGGTTCGATCGAAGATGCGAAAAGACGCGGACTCTACCCATCATTCGTTGTGACAGGCAACACGCCGGTCGTGATAAGGGAATCCCTTCTCCCGAAAGCGTTCGAGATGGGAGAGAATTCGGTCAACCGTGCCTATGAGCTATTCGGAGGCATGTGGGGGCCGTTCTGTTTAGAAACTGTGGTCACTGACAAGCTCGACTTCAAGGTGTTCGAGATCTCCACCAGGATCGTTGCCGGAACGAATCCGTTCATTTCCGGCTCGCCTTATGCAGACCTTATATATCCGGGGTTAAGCACGGGCGGAAGGATCGCAATGGCGATAAGGGATGCATCGGTGTCAAACGATCTGAAAACACTGATGACTTAAAAATAAAGGATAATATACTAAAATCACTTGGGGTAGAACGATGGTATCAAAAAGGCTGATGGGCGTTCCTGCGTCTGGAACTATAGCACTCTCCAATCTTGTGAGCTTTATGAAATCTAAAGGAGCAGATATAATTTCCTTTTCGATGGGAGAGCCGGACTTCACAACCCCTCAGAACATCATCGACGCATGTAAGAAATCCCTCGATGACGGTTTCACGCATTATACGAACTCCGCCGGCATTCCCGAGCTGAGGAAGGCAATATCAACAAAGGCATTTTACGAAAATAACATTCACTGCACGGCGAAGAATGTGTTGGTAACACCAACAAAACATGCAATATTCATGGCTGCGCTGGCATTCCTCGACCGCGGGGACGAGGTTATCATGGAGGATCCGAACTGGGTCACGTATGATGCGGCAATAAGGATAGCTGAGGCAAAGCCGAAATTTGTCACGACAAGTTTCGATGACGGTTTTGTCGTAGACCCAGCAAAGATCGAGGATTCCATAACGCCGAAGACAAAGATGATAATTCTCAACTCGCCGTCCAACCCGACAGGCAATGTGATACCTCGCGAAACATTAGAAGAGATAGCGAATATAGCTATCGAGAACGACCTCATGGTCCTTTCCGATGAGATATATGAGAACATCATCTACGAAGGCAATCATTTCTCCATCGCATCGATACCGGAGATGTTCGACAGGACGATCACGGTTTCCGGATTATCAAAGACGTATGCGATGACAGGATGGAGGCTCGGCTGGGCGATAGCCTCGGAAGAGAACCTTAAGGCGCTGGACATTATCCAGACCCATTCCATATCCTGCTGCACCTCTTTTGCTCAGCCGGCAGCCGTAGAAGCGATCACGGGACCGCAGAATGAAAAAGAAGCCATGGTAAAAGAATTCAGGAAACGCCGCGACCTGGCAGTCGATCTGATAAGGGAGATCAGAGGGCTGGAAGTGAATGTGCCACAAGGGGCTTTCTACCTGTTCCCCAGGTATGCGCCTAAGATCAGGTCGGAGATAATGTGCACAAAGATGCTTGAAGAGGCACAGGTCGCCGTGACACCGGGATCCGCATTCGGGCCGAACGGCGAAGGCTGTTTCAGACTTTCCTATGCGACCAGCGAAGAGCAGATAATCGAGGGCCTGTCTAGGATAAAGAAGTTCATGTTCACACTGTGATGTCTGAAGTAACGTCAGAAGAGCGTGTGCGTTAAAATAAATATAGGTTAGCAGATAGCGGAGCCATCACATCCCGAGGGATAATATTGAGCAGAACACTTTTCACAGTAGGACCGGTCAACGTTGAACAAGAGGTCCTTCAAGCGCAGACGAAACCGATGATAACACACAGGTCCAAAGAGTACAAGGCTCTGCACCAAGCCGTCGAAGAGAAGATGAAGAAAGCGCTGGAAACCGACATGGACATTCTGATGGTTGGCGGGTCCGCATCAGTATTCCTTGAGGGGATGATAAGGAACGGCGTTAAAGAAAAGACCCTCGGCATAACCAACGGTTCATTCGGCGACAGATCGATCGAGATAGCCGAACTCAACGGCAAGACCGTTGACAAAGTACAGGTCGGATGGGGCAAGGCGATCCGTGCGGAACACATCAAAGGAAAGGTCAAGAAGGACATCGAGGCTGTGCACTGGGTCAGCAACGAATCGTCGACCGGAGTGTTCAGCGACTCCAATGAGATAGCCGACGAAGTAAGGTCACAAAATCCGAACGCATTAGTGTTCATCGACGCCGTAACATCCGCATTCGCAATGGATCTGAAACTGAAGAAACTGGATGCAGATGCCGTAGTGTTCGGGACACAGAAAGCACTGGCGCTCCCTCCGGGCATATCGATGATGGTCATGTCTGAAAAGCTGCTTAAGAAGGCCGAGACGGTACCGAACAGAGGTTTCTACACCGACCTTATCAAGGTCAAGAAGCAGAATGACGAGAACTATGCGCTCACGACGATCCCGGTGTCACTAATGTTCGCATTGGACTTCCAACTGGACCGCATCCTCGCAGAGGGGATGCAGGCAAGATACAGAAGGCACAAGGAGATGGGAGACATCGTCGAAAAGTGGGCTGACAAGAAACTCTACGGAATATTCCCGGAGAAAGGGTACCGCTCAAACACGATCAGCGTCCTCAACAAGGGCGAACTCGACTTTGCGAAGTTCCATTCAGCCCTTAAATCAAGAGGGTATGAGATATCCGAGGGATACGGGAACATAAAAGACAAAACATTCAGAATAGGGAACATGGGAGACACCACGCCCGCAGGCGTGAAGAAACTGCTCTCAGTAATGGACGAGATATTGGAGGAAAAAGCATGACCAGGATATTGGTGTCAGACCCTCTTGACAAAGAAGGCCTGGATATACTGAAAGGATCCGGCTTTCCGGTAGACGAGAAGGCGGACCTGACCGAAGACCAACTTTGCCAGATCATAGGGGGTTACGACTGCCTTATCATAAGGTCCGGAACAAAGGTCACGAAAAAAGTGATAGACGCAGGGAAGAAACTGAGGGTCATAGGAAGGGCCGGCGTGGGAGTGGACAATGTCGATATTCCATACGCAACGGAGAAAGGTATCCTGATAATGAACACTCCCGCGGCAAACATCCTTTCAGCTGCGGAGCACTCATGCGCAATGCTGCTGGCACTTGCTAGGAACATACCCTTCGCACATGAATCCATGCACAAGGGCGAATGGAAAAGATCCAAATATACGGGAGTGGAACTCAACGGAAAGATCCTCGGAATAGTGGGAGTGGGAAGGGTCGGAGGAGAAGTGGCCAAGAGGATGAAAGCCTTCAACATGACCATGATCGGTTATGATCCATACCTCCCCAAAGAGGTCGCAGACGAAATAGGAGTAAGACTCACGACATTCGAAGAAGTGATACAGACGGCGGACTTCATGACGATCCACACTCCTTTGCTCCCCGAGACGAAGAACATGATCAGCCTTCCTCAATTCAAGATGATGAAACCCAATGCCAGGATCGCAAACGTGGCAAGAGGCGGGATCGTGAATGAGGACGATCTGTACACGGCGCTCAAAGAGAAGATAATCGCCGGCGCAGCATTCGACGTATGGTGCAACGAACCTCTCGAAGAGAATGAGAAGAAACTTCTGACGCTGGACAACCTGGTAACGACCCCCCACCTCGGAGCAAGCACGGTGGAGGCGCAGTTCAGGGTCGCCGTCGAGGTCGCCGAGGCAGCCGTCAGGTATCTCAAGAACGGAGAAATAACCAATGCGATCAACGCACCGCGCGGAAAGCTCGATCCCGAGACGGAAGTGTTCGTACCTCTCGCCGAGCGCATGGGGGTCTTCGCCCACCAGATGAGCGGGACCAACCCCATCGACGGGTTGGAGATAACATATTGCGGGGAACTGGCGGCAAAACCGACAAAGATGCTCACCGTGTCGTTTGTGATCGGGCTGTTGCAGAAAATAATCGGCCGCGAGAACGCGAATATAATCAACGCCCTGCCTATAGCAAAACAGAAGGGCATATCAATAAAAGAGTCAACGACAGAGCGGTCCGCCGACTATGCGAATATGATCGAGGTAAAGATCAGCTCTAAAGGGAAGACGACCTCCATACGCGGGACAGTGTTCGGCAACCTGCCTAGGCTTGTGGGATTCAACGAATTCACATTCGATGCCCCGATGAGCGGGGACATGATCCTGGTAGCGTACAAGGACTCCCCCGGCATAATCGGTGCGGTGGGCACCGTCTGCGGCAACAACAACATCAACATAGCACAGATGTCTGTCGGCAGATCGAATGACGATGCGCTGATGGTCATGACGGTAGATCAGCATGTCCCCGCCGAGGTGCTGAAAAAGATAGGCAAGGTCGCAGGCACCACTGATGTTAAATTTGCGGACCTCGTTGACAACTGAGAGGATATCATGGATGACACTGTAACCGTCGAGGATCTCACAAATGCGATAAAGAACAGCATCGACAAGAATATGGAGATGGAAGAAGAGCAGGCATACATGCTCGCCAGGCACGTCCTCAACTTCTTCGGTTATTCGGACAGGATAATCGACAACATTCTTGAACCCGAGGATAGGGATGCTTTCTATATGCTCGAGGACGCCGGCCTTCTTACGACCGAAAGGGAAGAGACCACCCTTTACGACGGAAGGGAGTGGAGAATACACTACTGGCTATTCAGAAAGGATAAGATAATGGAGAATGCCGAGTCGGGCCCGTCAAAGGCCGCGGAAGAAACGGCCGACGAATCCGCCGTTTACAACGATCTCCCCGCCGATATCTGGCGCAGAAAAGAGTGATGACCGGATCTCCAGACGTCAGGGACATTTTCCCATATGATTTCAGAGGATATCAGGAAGAGATAGCCGAGCTCATAGCGAATACCACGAACAACGGTGTTGCCGCGGTCATAGAGTCCGGCACCGGCACCGGCAAGACCGTTGTCTCGCTGACGGGCGCCCTCAAGACGATCATCGGTACGGACAGTAAGATAATCTATCTTACAAGGACCAAGTCCCAGCAGAAGCAGATCGTATACGAAGCAGGCGCAATATCTCAGAAAAAACAGATAATCTGCATAGGCGTGCAGGGCAGGGGCGTAAGTACATGCCCCATGATGTCAAAGGATCCGGAGAACGCATCGGGCACATCCGAAGAACTGTCTAAGCTATGTTCGGAGTACAAGAAGGATGACGGCACGGGAAGGCCCTGCAAATATTATGAGAACATCGGAAGAACAGATCTTCAGGAGATCTTGGACCACGTAAGGAATGTTCATCCGGAACCGGAGAAACTTTCGGAATACTGTCTGAAAAAGGAGTTATGTCCGTACGAGACGGTCAAACATCTGATCAAACATGCGGATGTGGTCGCCGCTCCGTATTCGTTCATCTTCATGCCGCACATCCGCGAAAGGTTCCTCGAATGGGCCGGAACTCCCCTGTCAAAGATGGTCATGATCGTCGATGAGGCTCACAACCTTCCGGACTATTTGCGGGAAGTGATGACGCTGGAATACAGTATGAAGGCCATGGACCTTGCGGAGAAGGAAGCAATGGAATGGAACGACCCGGAGGTGTATTCCGGACTTTCGGTGTCTGACATCATCGCGGTATTGAGAGAATGTTTGAATGAAGCGTTATCGGAATATCTCACAGGCGACGACGGAATGATACCGTATACTTTCCTTCAGGATGAGCTCATGTACAGATTGGGAGTATCGTCGCATGCCCTCGATATGATATACAAGGGGCTTATAGACCACGGAGAGATGATAGCCAACATAAAGAAGGCGAAAAAGAAACTCCCACGATCGTTCATCCGATCGATGGGAGCGTTCCTCACGCTGTGGAACACCGCGGATGAAGAAATGAATATATTCTTGGTTCTGGGAGGAGAGAATCCGAAGTTCCAGGCATACTGTCTCGATCCGAGGGTCGCCGCCGAGCCGCTGAGATCGTGCAAGGCATCCGTCCACATGTCGGGGACGCTGGCACCTCTTTCCGATTATACGGAAGAGATAGGTCTGGAGGAGGTCGCGGAACGCACTTTCCCGTCCCCATTCCCGCCCGAGAATCTGAAGATCGTTTATGTCAACGACGTTTCCACGAAGTTCGACGAATTCAACAATATTCCAGAAATATATTCGAGGATGAAGGAACACATAATATCTCTGGCAAGAGTTGTGAATAAGAACACCGCGGTGTTCTTCCCCTCGTACTCTTTGATGGAAAGGTTCCTTAGGGATGGGATAGAAAAAGATATCGGGAAACCCCTTTTCATTGAAAGAAGAGGAATGACCCAGCCCGAACTTATGGAAGAGGTCTCTCAATTCAAGCTCTCCGAAGGAAGCATACTTTTTGCGATAACCGGGGGAAGGATAAGCGAAGGTCTTGACTTCCCCGACAAGGACATGGAGATGGCGATACTCGTAGGAATACCATATCCTAAACCGACCGCTAAGCAGGAAGCACTACGCAGATACTACGATATGAGGTTCGGCAACGGATGGGAGCACTCGTCGAAGATCCCCGCGATGAGGAAGATGAGACAGGCCATCGGCAGACTGATCAGGTCCGGGACGGACAGGGGCATGGCGGTGATCCTGGACCGCAGGGTGTTCAACCTCGAGGACATAAAAGCCGAGCCCACGGACGATCCGTGCGGAGATGTCATGGAATTCTTCGGAAAAGGCTCTAAATCATGAGTTTTTTCTAACGAACAAAGTATTTAATTATCGAGAGCATCGTTTGAGCGAAAGGGAAGGTGTAACGACCCCTTTGGGATCCCAAAGGAGCCGGGCCCTTAACGCGGTGCCATACGCGGTACTCAGTTAAGGCCAGTCAAGATCTGTCGTAATGATAGATCCGCCAACACGTATCTGGATACGGAGACCGCCTTTACGGCGGAATATGGATACTTCCAAAGCATCACCTTCCTCCGAGGCAGTCCCGGATTTGCCGCGTGGTGAGCGGATATCCGGGCTCACTCCCTCGGCACTTCATTTATTTCCGTTCGTATTTTTAATGGGCTGGTACTACAATTATACTACGTTCCCATTTGGGCAAAGGTAATAAACGAGTCTGTCCTGAGGGGGTTCATGGAAATAGCTGTGGACGATGATGTCAAAAGACTGATAATGTCCGAAGGGCGGGACTACAGGGTGTGCACGGCGTGTTCAGGCCCGGCACTGGTCCCGACGACAGTCAAAAGGCCGAAGGAATCCGATATAAAGATACCGGTCGGGAAGAACACCCTCTACATATCGATAGTTCAGTCAAGATATATCAGAAGGGTCACCATGGATATGTTATACAGCAGCGAAGAGACCGAATACTGTTCTGTTTTCTGACCGAGCTCAGGAAAGTCTCAGGGCGCCGTCGGCGGCCTTTTTCACAAGGTCATCGATACCTGCCGACTCGTCGAATTTTTCTATCTTCTTGATATCGGCTTCGGTTATAGGCTTAGACGGAACGACCATACACCCTTCGGACCGAATGATGGAAATCTCGTAGGTCCCGATCTTTTTTGCTATCTGTTCTATCTCCAGTTTATCGTAGCCGATGAGAGGTCTCACTATCGGTATCCGAAGGCCGAAGCTTGAGTACCTTATGTTCTTCAAGGTCTGCGATGCGACCTGACCCAGCGAGTCCCCCATTATGACCCCGCCGCACCCCAGTTTACCGGCCATCTCCTGTGCGACCCTGAGCATTGTCCTTTTGCACATTACGCACTGATAGTTCGTGTCGCAATTCTTGGATATCGATTCCTGGGACATCCCATGCGGCGCCGAATAAAGAGGGAAGGCGGAACCGGTGACCGTTCTGAGCTGCTCTGCGATCTTCTTTACTTTCTCTACCGACTTCTCATCTGCGAAGGGACGGTTGTCCATATGCAGCAGGAAAACATCCGCACCGGCGCGATCCATTATGTAAGCTGCGACCGGAGAATCGATCCCCCCCGAGATGAGGGTGATCAGTTTCAAGTGTTGAATCTCCCAAACGCGGAATTGCCGAAGAGACCCGGAGGCTCTTCGTATTCCTCTCCCTCTTCGCTCATCATCGAGTACATCGCCTGTATGAACTCCATGAGTCCGGCAACTTCTTTTTTGAGCTCTTTCACTTCGGCTCTGAGCACTACGACCTCATCCTTCTTCATCATAACTTAACATCACCGTAGTCATCGGCCAGCTTTCTGGAGAACGAGCGTTCGCACTCTGGGCAGTACAGTCCTTTCCCCTTTTTTACAAGTTTTGTTTTGCATGTTCCGCACAGGGATCTTATCACACCGAGATGATCGTCCTTGGTCGTGAGCTGGAGTGACGGCGAGATACCGGTTACCCTTGCGCGTATGAAATCTCCCTTTCTCAGCTCTTTGGAAACATCGTCTGTGTATCCCTGCGATATCTTGGATACGTGGATCGTTGCATAAGTTTCCCCGCCGAGCCCCCTCTTCGTTCCGTCTTTGGCAACTACATCCGCCGTTGCCATTGTGTTCCTGATGTCCGAGACCACCGCATATACGGTGTCCCCTATCCTCAGAACATTCGGAGGGTTGGGTGAGATGACCCTTGCGACGCACTCATCATCATCCAATACGAGAATGCCCATCTGCGAGGCGTATATCTTTCCGTCTTCTGCGAAAGTCCCGTCCGAGGCAAGATACTCTTCTTCTACCGCAACCTCGTCGCCCGGGAATACTTCAATGTTCTTTGTCATTAATTTTCACCTAATGTTGACAACCACAATGTCAACGCTGTGTCTTTCTTTACTGTGGAATGTAAAGGTATGGGGAATATCATACTTATATATTTTATCGTACACAATCTCTCTATTGTTTTTCTTTACGTACTCTTTTACGAAATCCAACGTTTCCGACATATGGAAAGAGTAGATGCATTCGGCTGATTCCATCGCCTTTTTGAGGAAATCGCGGTCTGCGCGGCGGGTCTGACACCCGAATGGCGGGTTCATGACGACGGTGTCGGCGCCTTCGTTCACATCGTTTACATCCGACAATTTGAATGATATGTCGGCATTGACAGAGGAAGCGTGGCTAATGGCAAGATCGAGTGCTTTTCGGGAGGTGTCGAAACCGACGACCGACCCTGCGCCGAGCAGCCACGAGCCGAATGAAAGCATTCCTGTGCCGCAGCCCAGATCCATTACTTTGAGACCCCTGATATCGCCATTCGCATATGCATTGAAAAGAACGTCCGCTGCGATGGACGCCGGCGTCAGGTATTGTTCGAGGGAGGGGTCGGGGTCTTCGAACCTCGGTACTTTTTCAAGCTCGATCTCAAGGTCTTTCTTTTTCATCGGTACTCCATGTGCCCAGTGGTTAAAATTTTTCCTTTAGTTTAGACTTTTGGACATAATTGATCAACATCTCGATGACATTTAATAAAGCGTAGGTGCCGATAATAAAGAGTAGTAATACGCCGATGAGAAGTATGATGGCGAGCCAATCTCCTATCGCATAGATTTCCACCGACAAGTATATTATCAGGACGGAGAGAAACGACACAGTAACAATGAACAATCCTCTCTGAGAAGAGGTTCTCCTCAAACGATCTCGGGATTCTTCATCCTTCGGCATTAAAAGGTGTGTTTGTAAGACCCCCACATATATCGCAATTCCCCCCACGCAGGAAATAGAATACATCTTCAGGCACATCCAAAAAACGTCAGTAATGTCCCAAAAGGGGGGACCGTGACTGTACATATTCTCATAGTTCACGAACTCGACAATGAGCAACACCATAGACACCCAGAGAACCGCCAGCAAAAGGGCGACTTTCCACCTGCCTTTGTAGATCACATATTTATTATCG
>Ga0209629_10000792_pt1 | contig 18392 bp, 8 predicted proteins | sample TergutCu122P5_FD_187286 | JGI IMG/M metagenome (GOLD analysis project Ga0209629, IMG submission 187286) | Cubitermes ugandensis P5 segment gut microbial communities from Kakamega Forest, Kenya - Cu122 P5 (SPAdes) (version 2) | ecosystem: Host-associated > Arthropoda: Insects > Digestive system >...
GCTGCCTGCTGCGCCGACATTGTTAAAACACATAAAATAGCAGGGTTTTTCGTTGTCGGCGATGCAGGCGATTCAACGGATAAGCTCAATTTTTATTAGCGGCACAGTAACGCGATTTTAATCCCGTCTGAAACGGCGCAAGAAAAAACGAAAGGCAACCAGACGCCGCCTTCTTTGGAATAAAAAGAAATCAGACACGATTAATCACATTTTCTTATTATCAATCGTGTTGCGATCAAAAACAGCGGTTAGTCTTTTCGATGTCGGATTCGTGAACGCATTTTTCGCTTTTTACTTCCCAACTTACGACGACCTTTGCCGGTTTTCTTGACTCCCACGCCAGTTTCCTCCCAAAAATACAAAAAATAAATTTCGAAATGTTTTCCACTAAACGAGATAAGGAAAAACAACTTTTTTCAAGCGGAGGGCACGGGAGTCGAACCCGCAACCCCGGTCAAGGGGCACCTCATTTCCAGTGAGGCCGCTAACCATTCGCTTACCCTCCGTTTGCATCCTTTTTTGCTGTTCACCTTCTTACTGCACTTACTGTCTGTTTCGCTTATCGGCGAAACTGGAATTCTATGTGAAAGAATCCGGGCTGACAAGGTTCCCCCATGACTTTTTTGCCTCCCAAGTCAATTCATTGCAAATCATTGCAAACGAAAAACCTGCAACAGCCGGTCTACTCCTTGACACAATCACATGAAATCACTAAGATTAGAAAAAATCAGGCAAATCGCGGAGGATACGCGAATGGTTAGCAGGCTGACTCGAAATCAGTTGCCGGGCAACCGGTTGAGGGTTCGACTCCCTTGTCCTCCGCCTCAAAAAGTCGATACCGCAGTCGCTATGGACGGCAGCTTTCGGCCTTGCGCAACCGCCCTGCGATGCAGGGCTTATGTATCAAACTTCAGGAATTTCTCACCGTTTTGAGTCGAATGCTTGAAAAAAGCGGAAAAACCCCGTTTTCGTGTCACCGAACACGGGGTTTTCGCTTTTCTTGAAATTGCCATGAACACGGGCGGTTTACATTTTGCCTTCGCGAATCAGTTGAGCAAGTGTGTCCTGACTGTCGGCCAATTCTTCGGTAAAAAACTCATTGCTTTTTTGCGGTTGCGAGCCGATGTAACCCAGCATCGCCTGATCGGCAAGCAACTGGGCGGAATTTTGTGCCGCTTGCGTTGTCTGGACGGCCACGTTTTCTTCGACAAACGAAAGACTTTCCTCGGCAATCCCGGCGGACAAAAGACTCTGACTCGCCGACGGTGTCGCTGTCGCCAGTTCCGCCGAATCCGGGCCGGCATTTTCCATCAGGCTCATGGTCGCCGCTTGCGTTTGCGACTTGACGATCGGATCATACAGCGTGGTCATCTTGGTGATAAATGCCGAAGGATAATCCACTTTCAAGCTTGTATCCAAACGACATGCATCTCTGGAAGGCCATTTTGCCAATGTTTTGTAAAACGCACCGAAATCATTCATGTTGATGGTGCCGTTGTAATCAAAGTCGACGATTCGAATATACGAAACGGCGTTGGCATTTCCCACCGCCGTATTTTTGGTCAATGCCGTATAAAACAATGCAAAATCGTTCATATTGACGACGCCGTCGTCATTGATATCGAAAACTACCGGGATGAGCGGAATATTATTGGACTGTGACGCCGTCGGTTTTCCGGCCAGACCAGTCGTCGTTTTCAGTTGTGTCGCCGTCACGTCGATACTGAATCCATTGAAGACGGGTGCCGGATAGTTTTTGTTCGTCTTGTAATTGAGCAAAAGTCCGTTCGTTTCGACACCGGAAGCTTTTGTGCCTGCAACTGGTTTGAACGAAACGCGGGCCAGGAGCGTATTGGTGTTGTCCCCCTGCAATGCGGAACCGGTCACTACTTTGCCGGAAAGCGTGATTTTTCCGGCGACGGAGGTGTTTTTCGTGAAACCGGTCGAAAAAGCGGTCGAGGCCACGGCGTCCCGCACTTCAAAAACGCTCGAATTGAATTGCAATACGGTCGTGTATTCGGAAATCCCCACCGCAGAGGCGGTGTTTGCCCAAATTTCCACGTAAAAGTTTGACCACTCGTCGATGTAAGTCAAACGTTTGTTCAGTGTCGTCAAATCGCCTGTTTCCGTGTTGACGATCGTCGAATCGTAACTCCGGAACACGAGCGTCACCTGTCCGAGTTGCGCACCGGTTTTGTTCGTGTTGATATGCTTGATCACGGTGTTGCCGCTGACGATCACAACGTCCGGCGAACCATTGGCGTCGACAAGACCGACAGCGAAAGCGAGCGAAGAATCGTTTCCCTTGTCAAACGTTCCGATATCGCGAAAATACGTGGACGATGTTTGCAGCCAGGTGGTGCTGGCCGGATCGTTGACAAGCACGCGGAACTGCCTGTTTTTCGTGATTCCGACAAGGACGTCCAATTTACCGTCCATATTGAAATCCGCAAGGAGAAGGGTGTCACAAGCGACAGGATCGATGGCAATGTCCGTAAATGTCGTGTTTTTGGGGGCCGACGTAAACGTTCCTGCTGTACTCCCCTGCGGAATGACCATGATTTGCTTGCTTCCCGCGTTGAGAATCACTAGGTCGTTTTTCCCGTCGCCGGTAATATCCCCCACGGCGACCGCCGTCGGTCGCGAACCGGTCGTGCCGAATTCCACGCCTTTCACGCTTGCTGCCTGGGGGAATGCTCCCGCTTTGTCGTTGGTGAAAATGAAATACTTCGGCACCGCCGGCTTTTGAGGCGAATCGATCGTACCGTCATTCAAAGCGACAATATCGGCATACCCGTCATTGTTCAGGTCACCCACGGCAAACTGGGTCAGAAATCCGGGGGGGAGCGACGATTCGCTTATACTGCCAAATCCCGACGCATTGTTCGGATCGCTCAGAAATGTCTGCAATGTCGGACCTTTTGCATTGGGATCGATTCCGTAAACGACGAGATCATCCCCGAATTTTTTGTCGAAATTTCCGACAAGAAGTTTTTTGCCGAAAGCAATGTTATTAAGACGTTGCGGCTGGTCACTGAATTTTTGTGTTGCCGTCGGCGTACTGGTGAAAACGTACACTCTGTCTCCGTCTTTCGTCAAGACGGCGACGTCCTGGCTTCCGTCGCCGTTGAAATCGCCAAACGCGATATCTGCGGGCGTGATTCCAAGCTTGACAAAATCAATCACATTGGAAACGAGTTTTCCGGTCCCACCGGGGATAAGCGTGGCAAATCTCGATCCGACCGCTAACACGTCGGCAACGCCATCGCCGTCAAAATCGCCGACTGTCGAGGCAAGGTAATCCGCGTTGGCCGTCTGGATGGGCTGTGCCGTGAACGTTCCGGTGCTGCTTCCGAGAAGAACCTGGTACACCGTGCCGTTGGAAATGAGCAAATCGACCTGTCCATCGTTATTGAGGTCGGCGGCCGTGACACTTTCAGGAACAATATCAACATTACAGGATTTTTGCGTCGACGTGGTGGATGCTCCCGATCCTGTCAACGTTGTCACGGTAATGGAATTCTTCCCCCCGTTATAGTGCGTGGTGACCAATTCCATCTTGGCGTCCGAATTGCAATTGAGCATGAACACATAACTGACGGCCGAAGAATACGTCACGGTGGCGATTTTTGTCGCGCTGGAACCGCTTTCCTGATAAATCTCAAGACTCTTTCCGTCCGTCGATTTTTTCACGAGCTCCATCGTGGCGTCACCGTTCAGATTACCATAAGCAATGACGTCATCGACCGTCGTGATTTTTTTCGGCGTGCCGAACGTACCGGAACCGTTATTGGTAAGGAGAATCGTCGCCACCCCTTCACTGCTGATCCCGTCGCTGCCGTTGAGAAAGTAATAAGTAACTTTGCAAACCAATGGGGAGGTGTTGCTGGCCGGATCGGCAAGGTAAATGCGTTGCAGCAAAGTCGAAAGAGAACCGCCGGTGGGGACGGTTCCCGTAATCACGGAGCTGAGGTTAATGGAACTTTGGGTGACTTTGTCTGAAAAGCCTCCGTAACCGTTGCCGCTGTACATGTTGAGCGTCAGCATATTCGACGACGATGTGAACCCCGTGATGAGATCAGGATACTTATCCCCTGAAACTTTTCCAACCGTATAGGCTGTCATCGAGTTCAAGCCTGCGGGGACGGCGAAGGTCACCGGTGCGGCGGAAAAAATGTTGGTCGTCCCCTTGTTGTTCAGGTAAACGGACACCTGGCTGGTACTTTTGTCAAGCGAAAGAATATCGGCTTTACCGTCATCGTTGAAGTCGGCGGCAAAGACGCCCCAGTTGTCCGCGATTGCCGGATTGACCGCGACTCCCGAAGGAGCGGGATAATTGTAAACCGTTGCAGGAGTGTCAAAATAGACGGGATCAACACTCAACATTTGTCTTTCTTCGAGTGCCTCAAGGTGCAACGATTTCCGCTTCATGTCTTTCTTGACGGGAACCGACAAATGACTTTTTTTCCCGGAAATGAACCGATGTAAAAGAACGCGTATCATGATCGTCTTTCAGAGGGGGAAAGAGTTTCGACAAAAACACCGACGGCTGTAGTATAGATCACTACTTTAATCAATATAATAACAAAAAAAACGGTTTTTGAAACATCTTCATGAAACCAACAGATAAAACCGGCATAAAACATGTTTCACACCGATTTTTTATCTGTTTTGCACAATTATCCATTCCAGTCGAAACTCAGGTCGAACAAATCAAAGCCGGTTTCGACCGGTTTGTCGGACTTCGACTGATGAAACTTGACAACGCCGTCATCGACGAAACTCCACAAAGCGTCGTCTCTGTAAATTTGTTCAGGATCAAGTGCTTTTCGTTCCTTTTTGACGGACTGGTTGACCGGCATGGAAACCGCAAGTCCCAGTGCTCTCAATTGCATGTCGGTCACCTGATCCATCGAACGGCCCGACGAACTTCCGGTCATATTCTCAATCATGGCGGTCGTCGCAGGCCGGAGCGATGTGACGACACTCCCGTCACCGGTGCTCCCGTCATTCTGCCGGACAAACGCCGTTTGATCGACTGCCGGAAGTGCCGCGTTCTCCCCTGAAGTCAGTGATTTCACGCCTGTCGAGAATCCCCGCAGTTTTGAGTCGGCGGCTGCGGCGGAATATGCCCCGCCGATGATGCTGACATCCAGTTGACTGATGAACTTGCGAACACCGGTCGTCAGTGTGGCGAACATGACATCGCCCGAATCGGCGGCATGCAATTTTGTTGAATCGACTTGGGACAAATAATTTCCGACAACGGCATTGAACGCGTCATACGTGGTCGTAAAGCCGTAAACGTGCCCCATTTCATGCAGCAATGTGGTGTACAGGTCATAACGTCCGTTGGCAACCGGTTCGGCGAGTTGGGAATACCAACCGAGGCCGGCGGCATCGTCGTCCAGAGTGATGATGCCGCTGATCGGACGCCCCTGGGCGTCAACCGCCGTGATTTGCGCGTTGGCAAGTTCCTTGCCGTTACCGATATTGCTCAGGTCTTTCACGACGATCTGAATGTTGACCGGTTTATTGAGTCCGAGAGCCGTTTGCCACGCCTTGTTCGCGGCGTCAATGATCGTGCTGACCGTTGCGGTGTTATCGGCATTCAATGTTTTCCCGACATATCGCTGGGTAAAGTTCGTCGGAAAGACAACACTTTTTGTTCCACCGGCGGAAGCATAAAGGTTTTTGTAAAAATAGGCAAAGTCATTCATGTTGACACTGCCGCTTCTGTCATAGTCACCAAGCAAAACCTGAGATTCAGACGAACTGTACGATTTTTGGAGATTGTTGTAAAAGTTGGCAAAATCGTTCATATTGACGATTCCGTCGTCATTGGTGTCGTAGGCAACGGCCCAAAGTTCCGTTTTCGGCGACTTTCCGGCGTAAGAAAAGATCGTTCCGTCCGAAGACTGGACCGATGCCTTTTCCATCGAAATCCCCAAATCATGGGCGTACATTTCGTTTGCCGACACTCCCCCTTTGGAGACGGGCTCGAACTTGACACGTCCTAGGAGAACATAACCGTCCCCCTTGACGAGTTTCGTCGCTTCGCCGCCAAAGCCGGTGATTTTGCCCTGTTTGATCACCGGAGCGAACCCGTTCGTGAAAACGCCGCCGTTTTCGATTTGACTTGCCGTAAAGTAATTCGGATTGTAGTTCAAATTCACGGAAGCGTTCAGCATGTAATTCACGTCGGATTCCTTGACCCAAACTTCCACCCAATGCGTTTGCCATTCGTTGATCCAATCGGCATTGTTCGGAATGGCGGCGACCGTTCCTGCGGCACTCACCTCGGTCGGAGTTGCGACGACGCGCGTATAAACACCTCCGGTCTGAACCACTTCCGGGGACTCCGCGGCAAGAAGTGCCGTTTTATAAGTGATCGTCGGAATGGTGACCGTGATTTGCGACGGGTCGATATCCACATTTTCTCCGGAGGGGTCGCCGGTGCCGGCCGTCCGGTTCAATTCAAGTGTGGCGTCTTTGACTATGGTGAAATTGGAAGGGGTTGTCCCTGTCACCTTCAAATGAATGGAACCGACGAACCAACTCTTGCCAAGTCCCAAACCTGCCGTTGTAAGATTCATCCCTCCAAAATGCGCGAGTGAGGCGTTCGCCGTGCCGATTCCCAGTTCCTGATGAGGGGAAGGGAACGAAATATCCTTGCCGTAACTCGCATAACTCGTCGGGTCCGTCGGGTCGTCGAGAACGAATTCCACGCTGCGGCCGTCGAAGTTTAACGTTGCCACTACGGCCTGAAGCCCTGCGGAAAAGTTCGCTTTGGTCGTGTTGATAAAATCCTGTGCCCAAAATTCAAGGTAAAAATCTTCGCCGACGGTAAATTCGGTCGTACCTGTCGGAACAGTTGTTGCATTATTTGCCGAAGGCGTTTTCACTGCAACCAGAGTGAGACCTGCCGTCGTCTGCGGCTTCGCCAGGGCGGTAAACGTGGTGGTGGTCTTTGCGGTCGAATCCGATGTCTTGAATGCGGTCACGGTGATCACGACAGGATTACGACTTGATGCCGTCGTGTAATCCGAGTTAAAGGTAATCTTGACATTACCATTGGAATCCACGGTTCCGATCGTAATCATATTCGAAGGATCACTTCCCTTGGTGATACTGAAACTCAAAGGATCGCCATTCGGATCGGTGAAGTAATCGTTCAATTTCAACGTGATGCTTGTTCCCATGTCCTGGGCAAGGTCCGGAATGGATTGTTTCAGAACCGGCGAATCATTTTTGCCCATCACAACAATGGTGACGGTTGCCGTATTTGAGGTCGCCCCGTATTTGTCCTTGATCACATAGCCGAATGTGATCGTTTGCTCCTTGCCTTTGCCGAGAGAATTGTACTTGCCGTTCGGGTCGTAAATCAATTTGCCGCCTTGCAGTTTGACGGTCGCCCCGGACGCCAGTGTGACTGTTTGACCTTCGGCAACCGCATTGCCGTTGACGGTCGCAATGGTGAGCGGATTCGGCGTTTCGTTGTCAATGTCGGAATCGTTTGCAAGGACGTCAATGGTCAATTTTGCGTCCTTGTAGACTTCCAGCCGCTTGCCGGTGGAATCCTGGGAGTCATTCACCGCCGTCGGAGGATCATTAAGGCCGGTGATCGTGACGGTGATCGTGGCTTGTGCGGTTTTACCCGCTTTGTCGGTCACCGTGTAAGTAATGGAAGAGGAAGCTGTTTGTCCCTGGGCAAGCGATTTGAAATCGGTGCCGGGGTCGAACGTCACGTTGCCACCGGTTCCTTTCGTAAATGATCCGTTGCCGTTTTTGGTTCCGAGGGTCAAAGTGAACGTGTCATCAATGTCCGGATCGGTGATCCACTTGTATTTTTTCGTTGCGGGATCAATTTCAAAGACATCGATCGAGACTTTCGTATTCTGATCGGTCGTCAAAGGAATCTGTATCGCCGTCGGAGTGTCATTGACGCCGGTGATCGTGATAACAATTTTCCCGGTCGCCGTCGCGCCGGATGCCGTGTCTTTGACGGAGTATTGTAATTCGAGGGTCCCGTTTTTCCCTTCCGGAATCATATTGAACGCACCGTTCGGATTGAATGTCACCTTGCCGTCTTTGGTGATGGTGGCTTTGTATCCGGTCGGAACCGGATTGCTCGCATTGTAGGTCGTGCCGTCGATTTTGAAGGAAAGCGGCGTCAAAGTCGTCAGGAACTCGAAGGGGTCGCCGCCGTTGGTGACTCCGGTGATTGTAACCGTGCCGTCCGCCGTCGGTTTCTCCAAAATGGTCAAGGTCGCCGGGGTTGTCGGCACCACAGGAGGCGCCTTCTGCACGACATTCACCGTCACTTTTGCGGAAACGGTGTAATCCGCGTCTTTGACTTCGACCGTCAAAGTATATGATCCCGTTGCCGGAAGTCCCGCTTTCGTGACGGAGATTTTTCCTGTATTGTCAATCGAGAACGTCGGGCCGCCGACCGGCGTGGCGCCGCTGGTGATGCTGTAAGCGTACGAACCGTTCGGACCGTCGATGTCATTGACAACCAGGGTTCCCACGACGATATTCGTGCCGGTGCTGTTCGACAAGACCGTCATTGTCTGATCGGCAACCGTATGCGACGTGTTTTTCCCGGTGATTTGGACGGAAATGGTTGCTTCATTGGAAAGGGTGCCATTCTGGTCTTTCACCTTGTATTTGAAGGTCACTGTTTCAGTTTGACCGACGCCGAGCGTGTTGAACTGACCTTTCGGATCGAACTTGAACTGATTGCCGACAACGGTCACTTCGCCTTTTGACGGCTGCACGAGACTGGCGGCGTCAATGGAAAGCGTGTCACCGAGGTCAACGTCGGTGGCCGAGTAATCAATCAACTTGGCCGCGTCTTTCGGAGTGGTGGTCGCAGCCGACACGGCAACGTTTTTGGCAACCGGTGCGTCATTGGCGCCGACGATGTTGATCGTGATCGTTCCGGTGCTTTGACCGCCGAAGGTGTCCCGTACCGTGTAAACAACAGTCAGCACGCCGGTTTTTCCCTGGGGAATGCTGTTGAATTTGCCTTTCGGATTGAACGTGAACGTCCCATCCGCGGTCATGGTGGCGGTGAAACCCGTCGGCACGGTTTGTGCCGCACCGTTGATCGTGAAGCCGGTCGCTTGCAATGTTGTCAAAAATTCGAAAGCGTCCCCTTCCGGATCGGTCACACCGGTGATTTTTTGAACCGTGTCCGTCGTCGCTTTTTCGGCAACGTTATTGATGGTCACATTGACCGCTTTCGGAGGCTGATTTTCAACAACCTTGATTTTGATGGTCGCGGTTTGCGGACCGGACAAATTTCTCGGATCGCTGACTTTGATTGTGAGAACATATTCTTCCCCGTTGTTCGTTTTCGCCGGAAGATTCGCTTTGGAAATGGTGACGGCACCGGTGTTCGGATCGACTTTGATGTCCGGCATGGCGGCACCCGACGGACCGCCGGTTGGAGTTCCGACCATTTCAAACTTATACGTGTCGCCGATGTCAAGGTCGGTGACCGCAATGGAACCGGCAGATAAATAAGTGCCTGTTTCGCTACTCGTGACGGACAATGTCTGGTTGGCAACGCTGAACGGGTCATTGACGCCGGTGATGGTGACGTTGACCGTACCCGTCACCGTTCCCCCTTTGCCGTCGCTGACCGTGACGGTAAACGGGTCGGTTGCCGTTTGACCTTCTTTCAGGGAGTAAAACTTGCTGCCGGGATTGTAAACGACATTGGAACCGCTCAGCGTCACCGCCACTCCCTGGGTGGACGGGCTGTTCACCGCGGAAATGGTCAACACGTCGCCGACGTTGATGTCGGACGCCCCGAGACCGGTCAGCAGGTCGGCAATGGAAATGGCTTTGCTCTCTTTTTCGTTGATTGTGAACGTATACAGTTTGGAAACCGTCGGGGCCGTGTTGACACCGGTGACCGTCACGGTGACCGTCGCTTCGCTTTCCTGACCGGCATGGTTCGAGACTTTGTATTTGAACGTCACTTTTTCCGTGGCACCGGTGGCAAGCGTGTTGAATTGACCGTTCGGATCGAATTTCACCTTTCCGTTTTCGATCGTGACCTTGCCTTTCGACGGTTGGGTCAACCCGCCCGCGACCAGCGTTTTCGTGTCGTCATGGTCAACCGTTTTGTCGTTGGCCAAAACATCAATCACAACCGCCGTTTTCGCATCGGTCGCCCCTGTGTCGTTGACCGCGACAATGGGATCGTTTTTGCCGCTGACCGTGATCGTGATTTTTGCGGTCGCGGTCAACCCGCCCGGGTCTTTGACCGTGTAATTGAACTCTGCCGTTTCCGTTTCACCGGCACGAAGGGACTTGAAAGCGTCCCCCGGATCAAACGTAATGGTCCCGTTCGCAAAAGTCACCTTTCCCTTGGCGGGCTGGGTCACGTTTTGAATCGAAAGCGTACTCAGATCGTTATCGACATCACTGACATAAGCGGCGGTCAAAACGTTGATAGCAAGCGACGTATCCTGATCGGTCGTCTTGCCTGTCACGTTTTTGGCGACCGGGGCGTCGTTGATGCCGGTGACGGTGATGGTCACGGTCCCTTCCGTCTCGAGACCGAACGTGTCCCTGACCTTGTACTTGAATGTGTCGGTCGCGGTGTCCGAAACGTTCAAAGAGGCAAATTTATCCCCCTGATTGTAGGTGAATTTTCCATCGGCGGTGATCGTGACGCTTACCCCTTTTTCCGATGTGACGGTCTGGGCGACAAACGACGCTTTGTCCCCTTTGTTCGGGTCGGAAACTTTGTCGGCCAGCGATTGACTGGTAATCGGTGTTTTTTCCCCGGTGGTGAATGACGCCGCTTTGGCAACGGGTGCGACGTTGTTCGGGATGAAAACGAATGTCAGCGTTTGCGTCGTTTCATTGCCCAATTTGTCTGCAGCGAACAATTTGAGCGTGTAAGTCCCCTCGACGGGCGTGCCGTTTGTGCCGAACGGGCCGCCGGTCATCGTTTTCATGACATCTTCCGTAATGACGTATTTTCCATCCGGCTGAATCAACGGCGCAAGATCGGTCCAATTCGTTCCGTTGTTGAAACTCCCTTTGAATTCACCAACCCCGGTGTCGTCGGTGACTTTCCCCTGAACAGGTGCTTTGGAGGTGATTTTGTCAGTATTGGAAAGACCGTCATCCGTCACGAGGCCAACGGTGACGGTCGGCGGAGTTTTGTCGTTGATAATGGTAACCGACACTTTTCCGACAATGCTGTTTGTTGCTGCCGCCTCAAGCTCATAAACGGTGATCTTGCCGTCTCCGTCAATGTCGTTTTCGTCCACCGGCTTGACCTGATCCGGATCGAACCCCGCGGCGCGAACCGCGGCGATTGTCACCGCATTCCATTTTCCCGCGCTTCTCGCATAAGCACCATTCGTAAAGACATACTCCTCGTTGCTGACCGCCCCGTTGTGGTTCAGGTCGCCGGGGAGAAAAACGTCGCATTTGAATGTCCCGTAGGACGACGCATCACCGGCGATACGCAACTTGTAATCGCCCGGTGCAAGCTGTACGACAAGAAGGCTCGATTTGCCGTTATTGAAATTTTCATCTTTGAAGCTGATGGCACTCTCAGGAACTTTGACGCCCTTCGAATCCAGGATCGTCAAAGCGGCGGGATTGAACGTTGCCGATGTGCTGTCGACACGAATCGCGATCACTGGCGACGACCCTTTCGGCGCGTCATCCGCTTTGACCGTCATGTCATATTCCGCGAAATTCTGCGCCTTGGCAAAGGTGTCGGAAATGACGCCGTTTTGCAAGACGCTTGACATTGAAAGAAGCTGGCGTTCTTCAAGCGGTTCCATGTGTGGCTGGAATGCTTTGCCGGAGGAGTGCGGTTTTCTGACTTTTCTGTCATTTCCGAAATTGAACATTTTTTTCATCATACTCATAAGAATCACTTTCCTGAAAAGAGCCACACAGGCGAGTCAAAGCGTCATTCGACGATCACATCCATCATTGCTTGGCAAAATATTGCGCCGGCGGGAAAAAGTACAACGCGCCACCATATCTGCTGGTTGCGCCGAAATGCGAAAGTTACGTAAAATTGGGTGTCTTTTACATTTCAGCGAAACCGACGATGAACCGGACACGTTTCATTTTTATTTCCAGCGAAATAAGGCAAGCATTCAATACGAAATACAAGATCAAAAGAAAAGGCGGAGAATACACAACAAGTAACAACTGCAAAAAATGCGAGTCTAATTCGATGTTAATCACCAAGATAAAAGAGGTCAATAATATTGTTAGCAAAAAATAGTAGAAATGGAAATTATTATTATTTTAGGAATTTTATATTGTTTAATAAAAATAAGCGGTTTTGTGACAGCCGATCATCATCGGATGAAAAAAAATCAATATTCATAAACGTTAAAATTGATTCATTGCGGTCAATCGGTACATTATTGTTTTGGTGAATAAACAACTTGGGAAGTTCCCGCAAATCAAAATAAAACACAAGAACTTTAATAAAAATTCCGTTTTTATTGATTATTGCAAAAACACCGTTGTTTTGCATGAAAAATATGAAAATCAACACAGAAAATATGAAAAGAGGACGCAGTTTAAGACAAAAAAGTAAACAATACCTCACCAAAATTTGTTTTTTTGATGAGGTTTTTCGGAAAGTGAATTCAGACAAGAGAGAGCAACCGGAGTATTTTATTTCTCATCAATCGTTCATCGGGCAACAGGAATCAGAAATCGAAATATCTTCACAGGAATCGGGAATTCACGAATATACGGATTGTTTTTCTGGCAGGGCGGTGAAAATGGGGTGGCTTTTCCGATGGTTGCGAAAAAAGTATTTATTCTTAAATGCACGGGTCGATCATTTTTGCGTGATTTCATTTTTTGTTGCTTTTTAAAGAACGTACCGATCACATCGATTGTCAAGCAACGAAAGCAAACAAGATCACACAATAAAACCGCCAAACTTCGCCAGCATGCAAGTTTGACGATATACCGCAGTTGGTAGGAGTGGTCAACCAAGTGAAAAACTAAAAGTGAAGAGTTGAAAAACGAATCCAAACTTTTTCGCTTTTAATTTTTAGTTTTTCTAGTTTTTCACTAAATTTCCGACCGGCTTGAGTATAACAGCCGCAGAATTCGGCTTTGAACGCAAAGCGAAGCTGATTCATTCTTATCAAATTTATGATTGGGTATGATGCAGGACAAATAAATGATTCCTGTGTTCATAGAGCAGTATCCAAGGGGGACATGTGGCATGAAACCACATACGAGGAGAAACAAATGCGAACGAGTTTGAACTTATTGATGACAAGCGTGTTGCTTGGATGCTGTTTGGCGTCCTCCTCGATGGCACAATTCGTTGTGTCACAGCAATCGCAGGATAATTCCGGCGTTCCCGCGGTTGGCGGTACTGACACCATGTCGGGAACCTACACGCCCACGCAACCAAACGCCCTTTATACGAATACGATTTACTCGAATCAAAACGCTCAGGGAACGCCTGACCCGCTGGCGGCTCAGGAGCAGTATTCCTGGCAAAACGGCGCGGTGAATTCTCAAGGCGGAAACGGCGGAACGGATCGTGTATATGGCGGCAGTGCCTATCCCGGACTCAACAACTGCAATTCCTGCGGTGACGTATATGGTATAACGAGCGGCAGATGCAGCGATGCGTTCTGCGGTCAGCCGCTTTCATGTCCGGGCAATAATAAAAGAGGTCTCACCTTGGGAAAATGGTATGTCACCGGTTGGCTTGAGCAAGGTTATACTTATAACAGTGACACGCCTTCCGATCGTCAAAATGGGCCGTTCAAATACAATGACCGGAACGAAGAATATCAGTTGAATCAGTTTTATTTGAGTATGGGGCGCATGGCGGCCACCAGCGGCCACAAATGGGACATTGGCGGACGGGTCGATGTTCTCTATGGTGCCGATTATTTCTGGACCAGTGCCATCGGCTGGGAAACGCACCGCAGGGACAGTGCCGGCTTGTATCAGGAAGACCCCACGGCTCTTCCTTCACGCTGGAACAGCAACAACGGCCCCCGTTTCGCATTTGGCGCGACCCCCGGTTCCGATGGCACGGCTTCCCGGTTCGGGTTGGCCGTTCCCCAAGTTTACGCGGAAATTTACGCTCCCATCAGCTATGGATTAAACGTCAAAGCCGGTCATTTTTATTCCATTATGGGGTACGAGTCGGTGATGTCTCCGGAAAACTTTTTCTACTCGCGTTCCTATAGCATGATGTACGGGGAGCCGATCACGCAAACCGGTCTTTTGTTTTCGCAAAGAATTTCCCCCCATTGGACGGGAATTTTCGGTTTGACTCGCGGTTGGGATACCTTTGAGGACCCGAACAACAAACTTTCATATACCGGTGGGGTTCGTTGGGCAAGCCTCGATAAACGCACGGAAATTTCTTTTGTCGGAATGACAGGAAACGAAACGGTCAGCAATCCATACGGACCAGGAAATTCATTTGATGGCGCAATTCGTTCCAGCTACAGTCTCGTCTTTTCGCATCAGTTGACTTCCCGCCTCAAGTTGGTCACACAACATGACTTGGGATATGAAAAAGACGCCGCTTACAACATCATTGACGGTCGGCAGATTCCGATTAACGGGAATTGGTATTCCGTTAGCCAGTACATTTTCTATCAATTGACGGACACGTTGTCCTTTGGTGCTCGCGGCGAATGGTTCCGGGATGTCAATTCTGCGAGGATTTTGCGAACCTACCCGATTCGCAATGAGATGGGCGGAAACGTGATCAGCGAAGTCGATGGGACGGACTACACGCAAATCACCTTGGGGTTGAACTGGAAACCGACTTCCTGGCTGGTGATCCGCCCTGAAGGACGTTGGGATTACTCCGATGTTTGCATGAAAGACGGAAACGGAAATCCCATTCTGGGCGGCGTGTTCGACAACTTCACGGCGAAAAAACAGATCACCACTTCCATCAGTGCAATTATGACTTACTAACTTTTATATCTCAAAAAGTTTGATTTCAGCCTCCGATATCTTAAATGTCGGAGGTTTCTTTTTTCGAAATCCGGCTGATTTTCACTTTCCCGGTTGACGCGACCGGTCTTGGGGAATTATACTTGATTTGTATCTCTCTCGATTGAAAAGTGCTTTTAAGCCAATTGTCCGGCACTCCAGTGGATGATAAATATAATGACATTTTTACCCTCTTTCCGAAAAATCGGTGCCCTGTCTGTGACTGTCATAGCGACGTTTTTGGCACAAGTCTGTGTTGCGCAAACGTTTTCCGAAAAACCGAAAATGCTTGCTCCGGGCGTGATGAAGACGATTCCCGCCGCTCCGAAATTCAGCGAAGCCTTTAATATTACGGATGTCGCTGAGCTGGCTGAGTTTGAGTGGGCAAAAAACATCCGTTTTGAGCGTTTGACGCCCGACGAACAAAATTCGCTCAAACATGCGACTTGGGGACTTGAATTCCAGTTCAAGTCGCCGCGGCTGATCGAAGTTGAATTTCCCGCCGCGAACGGAAAAATGGAAAAAAAGGTGGTGATGTATTTGGTTTACAACGTCACCAACAAAAAATGGACGCCGGAAAGTCGGGCGACGGTCGAAAAAATGCAGGGAAGCAAGGACGAATTGTCAGGGCTGCCGCCGATTCTCGACAGCGGTTCGACCATCTCAACGAAGGAGGTCGCCAGCGGCAAAGATGAAACCATCAAAGGAAAATTTGCCATCGTTCCTGAAGATGTTTCGATTACGCCTGTTTTGCAGTTTATCCTCGCCACGCCGGACAATCGGGCGGACATTGCCGCTCAGCAAGGTTATGGGGATCAGATTATTCCGCTGGCCATCGGTCCGATTGTGCAAAGGGAAGACCCGAACCGTCCGTTTGAAACAACCGTCAGTATGGCCGACCGCGTCCTGAAACCGGGCGAAACCGCTTGGGGAATCGCCATGTGGACAGATTTCGACCCGAATATCAAAGATTTTTCGATTTTCGTTTCCGGTTTGTCAAATGCTTATCGCTGGTCGAACAAGGAAGGGGCTTTCAAAAAGGGGGATGTTCCGGGAACAGGCCGCGAAATGGTTCGGAAAACATTGAAGCTCAACTTTTGGGCTCCCGGTGATGTCAATCATCTGATGGAAAAAGAAATCCGATACGGCGGCAACGGGGCGGTTGACTTCGAGTGGGTTTACAGGTAGAATTTGGCGGTTGCCATCATCGTGTGATCGCGGACAACTCTTTTGGCAGTCCGCACTATTCGTCATTATGAAAAACGCTCGGCAATTCGGGCGTTTTTTTGTTGGATATAACAGGTTTCCATAAAACAAATTGTGTTGAAAAAAAGGGTTAGCAATGGCTCATAAAAAAGGTCAAGGTTCCAGTCGAAACGGTCGTGATTCGAACGGTCAACGACGTGGTGTCAAAAAATACGGCGGCGAACGGGTCATTCCGGGAAATATCATCGTTCGTCAGGTCGGTTCGAAGTTTCATGCAGGCAAAGGGGTCGGCGTCGGTTCCGATTATACATTATTCGCATTGACCGAAGGTTACGTGCAGTTTGACCGCGAAGGCCGTCGTGTCAATATTGTTGAACAAGACCCCAACAAGGTCAGCGTCAATTAAGTTGTGATGCCACAACAGATTTTTCAACCTCACTCGCCGAACTTGTTCGGCGTTTTGTGTTTTTTGATGCCGTAGCCGGGTCTGGGCGATGGGGACGGGGTCGTTTTCCATATTGGTGCAAAATGTCACAACAACTTCTCAAAGCTGCGGATTCGACGTTGGTGACGCATCCGGAACTTGTTTCCCGGGACGAAACTCGTTCCTTGCAGGAACGTTTGTTTTGCGAGTCATTTTCTCACGTTTACGCCAACAGTCTTTATTATCGCAAGCGTTTCGGGGAAGCGGGTGTTTTGCCGGGTGACATTCGGGGACTCGACGACATCGAACGTTTGCCGATGATCAGCAAGGCCGATTTTCGCGAAACGTATCCGCTCGGCTTATGTTGCGTGCCGCATGAGATGATTCGCGAAATGCATACGTCGAGCGGTTCGACCGGTGTACCGGTGGTCATGCCGTATACGGAAAGCGACCTTGACCAATGGGCAACATGTGCAGCGCGTTGCTTTCGAATGTCGGGGGCCATGCCGGGAGACCCGATTCAAATCACACCGTCGTTCGGATTATTCAACGGCGGATTCGGCATGTATCACGGGGCGCGAAAGGCCGGACTCTTCGTCATCCCGACCGGTTCGGGGAATACGGAACGTCAAATCCGGTTGGCCCGCGATTTCAAGACACGGATTTTCGGCTGCGTCGTTTCTTATGGAATCCGGATTCTCGAAGTGATGCGGGAACTGGACATCCGGCTCCCCGACTGGAAAATCGGCGTGTTCGGGGCGGAATCGTTCACGGACGGCATGAAAACGCAAATGCGGGATTTTCTCGGGATCGAGCCGTTCGACATCTACGGCATGACCGAAACCGGCGGCGTCGGAACGCTCGGAATGGATTGCCGCGCGCACAACGGCATCCACGTTTGGGAAGACCACTATTTCGTCGAAATCGTTGACGTGAACACAAAAAAACCGGTTCCCGACGGTCAGCAGGGAGAACTGGTCATCACCTCGCTGACGCGAAAAGCGTTGCCGGTCATCCGTTTCCGGACGGGCGATTTGACGCGGATCGTTTCGCGGGAAAAATGCGACTGCGGACGCACGCACATCCGGATCGACACCATTGCAGGCCGCACCGACGACATGCTGATCGTCAAGGGGATCAACTTTTTTCCGAGCCAGGTCGAACAGGTGCTGCTCGAAATTCCCGGCGTGTATCCGCACTACCAGATCATCATTGAAGACAACAACGGCGTCAAAGACGTGCGAATCAACGTCGAAGCGGAACCGAACGTCACCGGCTACATGGTCGAAAAGCTGTTGAAAGAGCGTCTCGGTTTCTCGCCGAAAGGGGACGTCTTCAAACCGGGCGAACTCCCCCGCCAGGAAGGAAAAGCCCAACGGGTCTTTTACAAAAATCATGATGATTAATAATCATCATCAATTCCTTTTAGCGGTTGATCGCAGATCAACGCGGTATTGAATCATTTTCTCACATGCGAATCATTGTGATGGGGACAGGCGGGTTTGCCGTTCCGACATTGGGACGGCTGTTAAGCTCGCGGCACAATATCGTGGCCGTGGTGACGATGCCGCTTCGAAATGTGCGCGGCTCAAAATCCGTGCCGACGCCGGTGCGGGCGGCGGTTTCGGGTGCCGGTCTCGCGTTGTTCGATCCGGAAAACGTCAATGACCCGGCGTTTTTGCCGACATTGCAAAATGCGAACGCCGACCTGTTGTTCGTTTGCGATTACGGAAAAATACTTGCACCACATGTGCTTGCGTCGACGAAA
>Ga0209629_10000793_pt1 | contig 18392 bp, 20 predicted proteins | sample TergutCu122P5_FD_187286 | JGI IMG/M metagenome (GOLD analysis project Ga0209629, IMG submission 187286) | Cubitermes ugandensis P5 segment gut microbial communities from Kakamega Forest, Kenya - Cu122 P5 (SPAdes) (version 2) | ecosystem: Host-associated > Arthropoda: Insects > Digestive system...
GCCGCGTGCAAACGCCGTTGCTTGATAAGGAGTTGGACGAAATCTTTACCGTCTTCGTCATCTGGTATCTGCTGCACCCGGCGGCCATCACACAAACCAATGTTTGGGTGTCGGAAAAAGATTTTCCTGGTGGCGCAACCTTTTTTCGTGGCCCGCACCTGATACCAACAGCGGACGTGAGCACGGCCTGCGGTGAAGACCTCGCCCGCTTCACCGCCGCCTGCCTGCATCTTGGCGGCGAGCGGGTCGCCATGGGTGACGCCGCCTTTCGTTTTGTCATTACTCCGGACATCGCCGTGACCATGGTTTATTGGCTTGGCGACGACGATTTTCCAGCCGAAGCCAAGCTGCTTTTCGATCAGGGTATGATTGGCAAACTACCGCTGGACATGGTTTTCTGTCTGGCTGTGGAGGTCTGTCAGCGGCTTGGCCGGACAGCGAGCAAGGGCACGTAACTGCAAGGACAAAACCGGCGCCGCCGTTTTTCATCCGCCGCGCCGCTTTTCTCAGGGAGTTGCCTGCCCTTCCGGCAGCTTGTCGGCGATCTTCAGGAAAATTTCGATCAGCTTCGGGTCGAAGTGAGAACCGGCCTCTTCAGTCAGGATCCGCACCGCCTTTTCGTGGGAGAAGGCTTCTTTATACTGGCGTTTCGAGGTCAGGGCGTCATAGACATCGGCGATGGCCATCACCCGTCCCAAAAGGGGAATCTCCTCACCGGCCAAACCGTAGGGATAGCCTTTGCCATTCCATTTTTCGTGGTGATAGCCAATCAGCAGTTTGGCATAATTGAGGAAATCGCTTTCCTCGTCGTCGCCGGCGATCTGGTTGATGATCCGCACCCCGGCCTCGACATGGCCCTTCATCTGCTCGAACTCTTCCGGTGTCAGCTTGCCAGGTTTTTGCAGGATGCTGTCCTTGATCGAAATTTTGCCGACATCGTGCAACTGCGCCGACTGCATGATCAAATCGATATCCCATTGGGCGATTTCATCCCGGTATTCGTCGCTGTCGCGCAGCGCCTCGAGCAGATAACCGAGACAGCGCGTGGTGCCCTGGATATGGGTGCCGGTGACGTCGTCGCGGGATTCGACCAACTCGGCGACGGTGCCAAGAATTTTGTTCTGCAATTTGAGAACCGATTTGGTCTTGGCTTCGACCATTTCCTGCAAATTGTCGGTAAACTCCTTCAGTTGCAGGTGCACCTCGATGCGCTTGCGCAAGAGCGGCAGGGAAAATGGCTTGGAAATATAATCCACCGCCCCTAAAGACAGCCCTTCCAGTTCGCTTTCCGGATCGTTTTTCGCGGTCAGGAAAATGATGGGAATATGCTCGGTTTTTGGGTTGGCTTTGAGAATTTTGATGACCGCGTAGCCGTCGATCTCCGGCATATCGACATCGAGGAGGATGATATCCGGAATCTTCGTCTCGAAAAGGGCCAGCATCTTGGCCGCCGACGGCGCCGTGAACACCTCGTGGCTGTCGGCCAAAGCCCTTTTCGCGAACACCAGATTGGTAATGTCGTCATCGACGACGAAAATTGTCGCCCGTTCCCGTTTCATGCCGTGTCCTCACTCGTCCTGAGTTGTCATGGTTAGCGGTTTCTCAATTCGTTGACCAGAGCCAGCGCCTCGTCGAATTCGGCCAAAAGCACCTGGGTCGAGACCTGCCGCATGATTTCCCGCGAACCGGCTTCGATGTTTTCGGCCATGATGGCGTCGATCAGCCGGTCGATTTCGCCGATGTCCCGCGCCGAGAGCGCTGCCGCCAGGCTGTCGAGCGACTGGCGCAAGAGAGCGGCATCGAGGGAAGGCGTTGTTTGCGCCTGACCATGGCTCCACTCGACGAGAAAGGCGCGGATTCTGTCGCTCAGCGCCGAAATTGCCGTCCTGAAGCCGTCCAGCCGGGCAACAATCACTTCCATATCGCCGCGGCGCCCGGCATCTTCGAGAATGGCCGCCGTCTCGGCGATGTTCGCGGCGCCAACATTGGCCGAGGCGCTTTTCAGGCCATGCACCTGGGTGATGAAGCTGGCCATGTTTTCCGGGCCGGGCGGCGCGGCGAGCGTTGGCAGATGCGCATCGACATCGCGGCAGTAGATGCCTAAGGCGTCGATATAGGCCGCTTGCGAACCGCCGATGGTGGCAATGCCTTTGCCGGTATTCAGACCGTCGATGACGATGGCTGCCGCTGCCGCCGCCGGTTTTTCAGTGGCAACCGGTCGTTTTTTATCATCCGGCACCCATTTTCGCATGATCTCATCGAGCCGCTCCATTTCAATCGGCTTCGAGAGAAAATCGTCGAAACCGCTTTTCAGAAACAATTCCCGCATCCCGCTCATGGCGTTGGCGGTCAGGGCGATGACCGGAATCCTCTTCAGGTTCTCGCCCATGGCCCGCAACTGGCGCGTAGTTTCGATACCATCCATATCCGGCATCATGTGGTCCATGAAAACCAGGTCGAAATGTTCGGCCCGCAGCAAATCGAGCGCTTCCTGGCCGCTCTGGCAGGTGCGGATGTCAAGCTGCCAGGTGGCGAGCAACCCCTTGGCCACGGCCAGGTTGAAGGCGACATCGTCAACCACCAGCGCCCGGCAACCTGGCGCGATGAACGGCGCATCGGCGACGGTGGCAGCGCTGGTTTCAGCCGCTGAGCCGCCGCTTTTCGCCTGATGTTCGTGCCAACTGTCACTGGGGCCAATCGGCGTCCAGTCGGTGACCGTTTGCGCCATGCTGGCCGTAAAAATCGAACCTTTGCCGTACTCGCTTTCGACGGCGATGTCTCCGCCCATTGCGCGAGTCAGGTTGCGGGCAATCGACAGGCCAAGGCCGGCGCCGATGGCCTTTTGGTTGCGCTGTTCATCGATGCGGACAAAATTGCCGAACAGGCGAGCGACATCGCCTTCGCGGATACCGATGCCACTGTCCCGCACCGAAAACACCAGCAGGACCTCATCGTTCGGTAGTTGTTTGCTCCTGGCCGTGAAACGAACGAATCCTTGCGGCGTGTATTTGATGGCATTCGACAACAGATTCAACAAAATCTGCCGCATCCGCGCCTGATCGCCGATCATCTCCGACGGAATGTCCGGATCGATGTCGAATTCCAGCTCAAGTTTTTTCTCTCCCAGGTAGGCGTAAGTAACCGACAGAAGGTCGCTGAACAGCGTCACGATCCGGTATCTCTCGGCGTTGATCGGCAACTTGCCCGACTCGGCCCGCGACAGGTCTAAAATATCGTTGATGATCGAGAGCAGGTTCTGCCCGGCTTTTTTGATTTCGTCGATATACCCAAGGGCCTGCGGCTGACCGTAATCGCGTTTCGCCAGCTCGCTCATGCCGATGATAGCGTTCATCGGCGTGCGGATTTCGTGGCTGACGCTGGCCAAAAACGACGACTTCATACGGCTTTCTTCCTCGTAGTAGAAACGGGCGCGAGAAAGGCGCAAAAGAATCACGCAAAGAATGAAGGCAAGGACGAAACCCAGGGCGGCGATGACCGGCGCCATCTCGAACACATTGCTATAATAAAAGCGCGTCGGCGCGGCCAGGCCGAGATACCAGCCATTTTGCAGACGGCTGAAAAAAACGATATGGCTGGCGCCGTCGATGACGATATTTTCCAGGCGCAGCACATCGTCCGCGTGCCCGTCGCGGGCCAGGGACAGCGTTTTCAGACGGGCGGTGACACCGGCGAAGCCGGGAATTTCCTCGATGCTCCGGTCGCGATAGCGCTCATCGGCATAGGTCAGGACATTGAAGGAATCGTCGAGCAGAATGCCGAAGCCGCTGCCGGCCACCTGATAGGCTTTGACCTGTTCGATGATCGGATTGAGCAGAAAGTCGATGGCGAGAACGCCATGATCGCCGCGTTCGTCCGACACCACCATGGAAAATACCCCGACCGCTTCGCCGGTGTGCGGGTCGATATTGGTGACGAAGGAAGTGCTGTTCGGATCCAAGAGTGCCCGGCGCACCCAGGGCGCCGTCTTCGGATTGAAGAAGTCTTTCGGGATCCAGTTGTCGCCATCGAGATAATTGCCCTCGAGCACGCCATAAACCGATTTGAAAATATTTTTGATGTCGGCCTGATGGTGGAACATTCTGGTCCAGGTTTTCAGAATGTCCCGCACCTCGCCGGTATCGGCGCCCTGGTTGATCGCCATCGACACCGCCGCCGCCATATGCCTGAGCGCCGCCTCGTGGGCGGCAAGCCAAGAGCGCATGGTGTACTGATAGCCCTGCATGGTGCTGCGGCCATAGAGGTTGATTTGCTCTTTGACGACACGACTGGCGTAGTAATAGCTGGCCACGACCATGATGAAAAAAGCGGCACAGACAAAGAACAACTGCCAGAAATCGGCGCGGATGGTTCCCCAAAAATTCCTCACCGCTTTGTATTCCCCCCAATAAAGAGGAAACGGTCGGGAATCTCGACGCTGGTCACATTCATATAGCCCCTACCGAAAATATAGGTGTCCTGATAGACGAGAAAAAAATTGCCGACCGGTTTGCCGGTGACCAAATCGGTGTAAAAGGCACCGTTCCAGCGGGCGCCGGGCGAAAACCGCTCGAAAGATTGCACCAGATCTCTGGGACTCGTCAACGTGCTTTTCCCCTCGGCGATCAGCTTGCCGAAGGCGGCGAGGCCCGCTGTCAGGCAAAAGCCGAGGGAATAGGCCCAGGTGCCCATCCTGCCGCCGCCGCCAGCCGCGATCACCGCCGCCTCGACCTTTTTCAGTATGGCCGGCCAGTCATCGGTCTTTCCAGACAGATCAATGCCGAAAGCCTGAGGGTAGCCCATCAAAGGCGAGGGAATGTCGGCTTCGATGAAATAGCCACCGCGCTTCGCCACCTGCTGCAAAAGCGGCTCGGTGTGGGCGTCGTTGGTACAGAAAAAAGCGGTCTTTTCACCGTATTGCCTGAGCCAAGCCGGAAAATTGCCGGTGATATACGCCTGCGCCGCCGGGACGCCGACATCGAGTGGGTCGGGCGCGTCGAGCGCGACGAAAGCGAGGCCCAGTTCCTGGCAAGCCGCCTCCATGATCGCCCGCCGCCGCGACAGCATCTCGTAGCTCATGTGGCGCGGGAAGGAAAGATGGACAAAGGTCTTCACCCCCAATTCTCGTGCCGTATGCGGAATCAAATAGCCACGGGAAATGAAATCGGATTCGACGGCGAAATCGGCGGCATGGGCGATGACATCCGGGTCTTCCATGACGCCACCGGCCAGGCAGATAATATCCGAGCGTTTCTTTTTGATGCGGAGAAAGCCCTCGGCGGTGCCGGGCACGGCCTGATTGACGACCACCAACTTCATCAGTGGGTCGTCGGCCATGGCGGCAATGGTCGCAACCGTCTCCTCGCGCTTGTCGGCGAAATTGTCTGGATAGGTGGTGTGGCGCACCATGCCGCCGTGGCTGACATCGCCGTAGAGGCGGATCATCTCGAGCGCGCCCAAAGGATCTTCGGCGCCCTGGTTGCTGGTGCCGGTGACGATACCGATATGAAACGGTGCCGCCGCCACCGCCTGGCCCGCGAACCCGCCGGTGCCGGGCAATACCGCGTCGCAGAAAGAAAGCACAAAAGTCGCCAGGGATGCTCGTATGATCTTTCGCCGCGAACGATTCATCTTGCCACCTCTTTTTTCATTGACCTGGGACGGTGGCAGTTGCGCTGGTCATGGGCTTCAAATATTTTTCCGGTATCTCCGTATCGGTCAGTCCGAGAAAACCTTTGCCGAAGATATAGGTATCCTGGCGGATGAGCAGGCAGTTACCCATAGTTTGGCCATTTGCCTGGTCAACGTAACGGCGGATCTGCCACGTGCCATTCGGAGAGACTTTGCCATAACAGGCGAGAAGCGCCTCGATGTCGTTTTTTTTCACTTTTCCCTCGGTGACCATTTTGCCGAACTCGGTCAAGGCCATGGTCCCGGCATAGGCCAAGGGTGACACCCAGGTGCCCATCCTGCCGCCGCCGCCAGCCGCGATCACCGCCGCCTCGATCTTTTTCAGTATGGCCGGCCAGTCATCAGTTTCCCCGGACAGATCGACGCCGAATGCCTGCGGATAGCCCATCAAAGGCGAAGGAATATCGGCCTCGATGAAATAGCCGCCGCGTGCCGCCACCTGCCGCAAAAGCGGTTCGGTCTGGGCGTCGTTGGTGCAAAAGAAGGCGGTGTCATTGCCGTATTGTTGCAGCCATTGTGGCACCTGCTCGGTGATGTAGCGCCGCGCCCCGTCGATACCGGCGGGACCGGTGGGATCGGGCGCCTGTTTATAGACGAAACGCAGGCCCAGGTCATTACAGGCTTGCTCCATGATGGCCCGCCGCCGTCCCATGGTTTCGTTGAGCATGTGCCGCGGAAAGGAGATGTGGACGAAGGTTTTGGCGCCCAAGAGTTTTGCCGCGTAGAGAATCAGGTAGCCGCGGGCGAGGAAATCGGAATTGACCACCACATCGGCGGCGGCGCCGATCAAACGAATATCTTCCTGCGATTCGGCGGCTAGGCAGAGAATATCCGGACGTTTCACCTTTATCCGCCGGAAGGCGTCGGCGGTGCCGGGCACGGCCTGACAGGCGACGATGACCTTGAGCAGCGGGTCGTCGGCCAAGGCGACCAGACGGGCGATGGTCGTCTCCATATCGTACAGGAAGTTGTCCGGGTAGGTAATGTGGCGGATCATGCCGCCATGGTCGGCGTCCCCGTACAGAGCGATGAGTTTTCGCGCCGCCAGCAGCTCCTCATCGTTCTGGACACCGAAACTGGTCATCAGGCCAATATGGAAGGCGGCGGCATTGGTGCCGTTTGGGCTGGCGAAAATCGGGACAAAACCAAGAAAGACGGCGAATATCCCTAACCAAATTTCTTTCATGACGCCCGCTCCTTCACGTGTCGTCTTCAGTGCTTGCCACCATGATGCCGTTTACTGTGCCTTTGGCAAGTGTATCATTGATTTGGCCGGTTACAAAATCCGGGTACGGGCGGCGTCAGAAAAGCCTGGCCAGGACACTTCCCGCTTTGACTTGAATATCCACCCATCCGCCTTTGGCGAAAGCGCCGGGGTTGAAGATGGCGGTAGCGCCGAGACGGTCTTCTCCTTTGGCCTCGTGGATATGGCCGCAGACACAGAGTGTCGGCTGGTGTTCGTCGATAAAGGCCCGTACCGCCTTCGAGCCGACGTGACGGCCACTTCTCAAACGGTCAACCACGCCATAGGGTGGAGCGTGCGTCAGCAAAAGCGTCGGCATGGCGGCGCCCGCCGCCAGTTCAAGTTCACACGCCTGGCGTAAACCTTCATCCAAGAACCGCGCCATCTCTTTTTCACTGAATTCACGCGGGGTGAAAAGCGGCGTCCGATTGGCGCCGCCGAGACCAATGACGATGAGCCGGTCAGCGTCTTTAGCAAGCAGGCGCGCCCGGCCATGCAAATTGATACCTTCTTCGGTGAGGAACTCGTCGGCGCCGCGTCGGTCGAGGTTGCCGGCTTGGGCGAGGACCCGCGGGCAGAACTGCCGCAGGACGGCAATCACGTGCGCCGCCGCGCCGCGCCCGCCGAGATTGCTCAGGTCGCCGTGGGCGAGCAGATAATCGCAGGTGGCAAGAGCAGGGATTTCGCGGCAGTGTTCAGGATGCCGATGAATATCGCCAATGACAACGATGCGCATGGTACCACCGCCAGAGAAAGGGGCGCGGCTTGACAGCATGGGGTGAGTGCTTACCATTATCGCGGTTTTTTATAAATTGCAACGAAAACAGGATGATGGCTAGGCCGTCATCCATTTTTCTTCCTTAATCAAAACTCTTTGGTGCAGCGTATGACGAGTGAAACCACGACCCATGAATTTCAGGCCGAGACGAGAAAACTTCTCGATATTGTTATCAATTCTCTCTACACCGAACGCGATGTCTTCGTCCGCGAGCTGGTCTCGAACGCCGCCGACGCGCTCGAAAAATTCCGCCACGAAAGTCTGACCGCCGGTGAGGTTTTCGATGCTCACATGCCGCTCGAAATCAACATCGCCCTCGATGAAAAGGAGCACCTGTTCACGATCAGCGATACCGGTATCGGCATGAGCCGCGCCGAACTCGAGCACAATTTAGGCACCATCGCCCATTCCGGTTCTAACACATTCCTCAGCCAACTGGCCGAGGCGGCGAAAAAAGATGTCAATTTAATCGGCCAGTTCGGCGTCGGTTTTTATTCCGCCTTCATGGCCGGCAAAAAGGTGCGGGTGCAGAGCCGTTCCTGGGATGGCGGCGAAGGGCACGAATGGGCCTCGGACGGCGCTGGCAGCTTCACGATCAGCGAATGCCCAGGGCTGCATCGCGGCACGAAAATCATCATCGAACTGAAAGATGATGCCTACGATTATGCGGAAAAATGGAAAATCGAGTCGATTATCAAACAGTATTCGGCCTTCGTCTCGTTTCCAATCAAACTGGGCGGCGAGACCATCAATACGGTGCAGGCCATCTGGACGAAGAACAAATCCGAGATAACTGATCAGGAATACAACGATTTCTTCAAATTTATCGCCGCCGGCGGCGATGAGCCGCTCTACCGCCTGCACTTCTCCGCCGACGCGCCGCTCTCGATCAACGCCCTGTTGTTCGTGCCGAAAGAAAATTTCGAGATTTTCGGCTTTGGCCGCATGGAACCCGGCGTCAATCTCTACTGCCAGCGGGTGCTGATCGACCAGCACTCGAAGAATATCCTGCCGGAATGGCTGCGTTTCCTGAAAGGCGTCGTCGATAGCGACGACCTGCCGCTGAACATTTCGCGCCAGGCTTTGCAGGATAACGCCCTGGTCAATAAAATCAGGAAGGTAGTGACCAAACGCTTTCTCAAATTCTTGGACGAGGAGGCCGGGCGCGATGAGGAAAACTATCTGAAGTTCTTCTCGACATTCGGCTATTTTTTGAAAGAGGGCGCGACCAGCGAGTATGAATTTCAGAAAGAGCTGGCGAAGCTGATGCGGTTCGAGTCATCGAAGTCTGAGGCCGGCAAAGCCATTTCCCTGACTGATTACCTGGGGCGGATGCAACCGGATCAGGACAGCATCTACTATATCAATGGCTCAAGCCGCGCCGCCATCGAGGCCGGGCCCTATGTCGAGATGTTCAGGAAAAAGGGTGTCGAAATTCTCTATACTTTGGAGCCGATCGACGATTTCGTGCTCAACCATCTGCGCGAATTCGAAGGCAAGAAACTGGTGTCCGCCGACCGCGCCGATCTCGATATGCCGAAAACCGAAGCCGACAGCGTCACGGACGAAACCGATAAACTCGATGACGACGCCACTGGCGCTCTCGTTACCTGGCTCAAAGAGACGCTGAAAGACCAAGTCGGCGAAGTCACGGTGTCCAAACGCCTGGTCGATGCCCCGGCGATGATCGTCAATCCCGACGGCTATATGACCTCTACGATGGAGCGGGTACTCGCCGCCAGCCGCCAGGACAAAGGTCTGGGCCTGGGCACTGCCGGCAAGAAAAATCTGGAAATCAATACCAAGAACGCTTTGATCAAACAGTTGTCGTCACTGCGCGATAAAGACGCGGAATTGGCCACCGAGATTGCCCGGCAAATCCACGATAACGCCATGATCCAGGCCGGCCTCGTCATCGACCCTTTGGCCATGGTCGAGCGGAATTACAAAATCCTCGCCCGCGCCGCCGGCGCCTAATGCCACACTGGCCACACCGCCCGGCTTGCCAAGGCTTTCATAACCTTGCGGGCCGGGCGGGGACGCGGGTATAGTGACGGCGTTTACCGGTTTTTTACTCTATGCCGTCTTCCACGGAGGAGTCCCAATGTCCCCGCGCCGTTTTTTTCTGCCGCTGCTCACCTGCGCCGTTCTTTTTCTCGCCTCCTGTGCCGGTACGCCGGTGCGTAACCTGGCCTCCGATGCCTCTCTGATCAAAGCCGGACAAACCACGAGCCAAGAGCTGATTGGCCTGATCGGCGAGCCGGATGAACGCCAAACTGGAAAAGATAACCAAGAGATATGGATTTACCATGAAAAGGAAACTTCCTGGCTGAAAACGGCGCCCGTCATTGGCCGTTTGTTCAATCCACGCAAGGAAGAAAGCCTGATCGTTTCCATCCGCGATAACGTGGTCTTTTCTTCCCGCTACAACTCGCTTGCCTACAATCAGCCAAGCTGGGACAAGGACTTCGACTGGCAGGGAGATAAGAAGTGAATGACCGCTACCAGCTTCCCCGGGAAGAAATGGTGCGGGCGCAGATCCGCGCCCGCGGTGTTCTCGATGAACGGGTGCTGGCGGCCATGCGCCAGGTGCCGCGCCATCTTTTTGTCGATAGCGCCCTGTGTCCCCAGGCCTATGACGATTATCCGCTGCCGATTACCGGCGGCCAGACCATCTCCCAGCCCTATATCGTCGCCTGCATGACCGAGCTGCTGCACCTGACCGGCAATGAAACCGTGCTGGAAATCGGCACCGGTTCCGGCTACCAGGCGGCGGTGCTGTCACGGTTGTGCCGCCAGGTGTATTCGCTGGAACGGCTCAACTCGCTTTTGACCCAGGCGCGTAAAGTCTTTGACGCGCTGTCGTACTTCAATATCACGGCCAGGCTCGCCGACGGCACCCTCGGCTGGCCGGAGGCCGCGCCCTTTGACGCCATCATCGTCACCGCCGGCGGCCCGGAAGTCCCGCCGCCTTTAATCGGCCAGCTCGCCGACCCGGGCCGGCTGGTCATGCCGGTGGGCGATCAAAAGCGGCAACAGCTTTGCCTTCTGAGCAAACGAAATGGCCGGATCACTACGGAAATTCTAGCTGGCGTTCGTTTTGTCGATCTGATAGGCGCCCACGGCTGGAAAAACTGAGGAGGCCATCTATTATGCCCACATCATTCTCCCCGGAAGTCACCGCTTTTGTCGCCACTTGGCCCGATGAACCGATGCGCCGCGCTTTTTGCGAGCTGGCCGAAATGATGGCCGAGCTACCCGGTGTTGCTTGTGATTTCGTTGCCCGCTCCGGCGTTTCCTACTCGCTGCGGCCCCGCCATGAGGCGCAGCGGGAGCGGGCGCTGTTCGCGATGATCGACGTCATTGACGACCAGCCGCGCTGGCTGTCGGTGTGCTTTTACGAAGATATGATCAGCGATCCGGAGGGCCTGGGCGATCTCGTTCCCGGCGGGTTGGCCGGTAGTGACGGCTACTGCTTCGACCTAAGCGAACCCGATCATCTGGCTTATGTCCGTGCCCGGCTGCTGGAAGCCTTTCGGGCGGCGGGCGGCCCATGACGCCAAAACAAGCGACTGGGCGAGCGTCAACAAGGCGGACGCTGGCGTTTTTGGCCACGCTGGTCTTATTTGGCGCCGTGGGAGATATTTCCATCGGGGCTCCCCGCGAGCCAAAACCAGCGCCGTCTCCACTGGTGGTCGTGCCGCCGCCGATGTCTTCTCCCGGTGGTCACGATATTGACGACAGCGACGACATGCGCCGGGACGGCGACCCGTCGTGGCGGCGCTTGAGTTCTTTTGCCACTTTTGTCGCCCTGACAGCGACAGAAGAAGAGGACCGTTTCGGTGCCGCTGGTGATGAGATGCCGGCGGAATCGTTGGCTACCGCGCCATCCACAGATCTGCCCGCCTGGCGGTTGGGTGACAAATTTATCTATGACGATGGTGGCTGGGAACAGCTCACCGCCATCGAAGACGGCGCTTTACGTTTCGTCAATCAGGATGGGGCGATTTTTTTGCGCAACCCAGACTTCACGCTACCTACCCGCCATTTTCAGGAGCCGGACGGTCAGACGCGCGAGAGCCAGATTTTACCAGCCAGCGCCGACGAGAACGGCGGTCTTTCTCTTTGGCCCTTGGTCACTGGCAAAACGAGCGCCTTCATCGAAGACGGCACGCTGCGGCGAGATGGGAAAACAGAGGAATACCGGGCGCTCTGGCGTTGTCAGGTAATGGACACGGTGGCGAAGACGATGGCTGCCGGTCAGTATGATTGCCAACAGATTGTTTGTCGCCGTCTGGGTGGTAACGAGAGGGAAATCTTAGAGGAAATCCGCTGGGACTATGCCCCGGCTATTCTTTATTGGCTGGACCGGGAAACCCGCCTGCCCGAGGCCAGGAGGCTGTACCGCGAGCTGGCCGCCATCTTCCCCAGCCTTGACCAGTTCACGGCGAATGAAAACGAAGCCAGGGAAATCCGCAAAGAATGGCAGGATAGTCTCGCCTCCACCCCTCAAGGCGAAACCGATCTCTGGCTGGCCGCCGATGGTTCACGCTCGGTGGCGATGACGCCCGGCCCGGCCTTCCGTCGCCCGGACGGCAGCCTGTGCCGCCGCTACAGCCAGCGCTTGCAGGCGCCCGGCTTCGACCGCGTTTATCCCGGCATGGCCTGCGAAAATCCGGCGGGCGCCTGGCAAACGCCGAGGCAGGGGTCAGGTGACAGGTAACAGGAGACAGGTGGCAGGATACGAATTGCAGGTGATCGGTAGAATGCGCACGCCCTTCGGCGAAAAATTCGGCATCCCGCGCCAACCCGGCTTGGCCCCGGCGGCGGTCGGTGAGGCGGTGCTGATGCCGCCGTTTGACCGCGACGAAATGGTCAAAGGTCTGAGCAAATTTTCGCATATCTGGCTGTTTTTTCTCTTCGATCAGGCCATGGCCGAGGGCTGGCGGCCCCAAGTACGGCCACCACGCCTGGGTGGACGGGAAAAGGTTGGCGTCTTCGCCAGCCGCAGCCCGCACCGCCCGAATCATTTAGGCATGTCGGTGGCGCGCCTGCTCGGCCTTTCGCGGCAGCCTGAGGGATTGGTTTTGCAGGTGGCCGGCATCGACCTGCTCGATGGCACGCCCTTGGTGGATATCAAACCCTATCTGCCGGCCACCGACAGCCTGCCTGAGGCGAGCGACCATTTCCTTATCACGCCAGCGCCGCCATTGACCGTAACGGTGCCGCCAGAGGTGGAAGAATTCTGCCAAAAGTACCAGCGGGCAACCGGACGAAATCTGTGGCAGCTTTTGCAGGAATGCCTGGCCTGTGATCCACGCCCAGCCAGTCAGTGCGACGGGCGGGAATTTGGGATGCGGCTGTGGGATGTCAATATCCGTTTCCGCGTCATCGGGGAATGGGCGGATGTCCTATCGGCGGATTTTTTGGGCGAGGACATCACGGCTCGGCCCGTTGGTCGATCAGGCAGTTGACCCGTCCCTCCATTTCCGAGCGTCCGGCCTGGACATCATAGAAAAAGCTGGAGCCAGTCACGTCGATATCGTTACCATGCAGGCGTGTGGGACCGGGACAGGTGACGGTCTGCTTCTGGTCATCGTAATAAAGCAGGTCGGAATACAACTGTTGGTCACCAGCCGGTTTGTCGATCACCACATCGTCAATCAGGGTCAACAACCTGTCCACCGCCTGAAACACACCTTTTTTCGCGACGATATGGGTCAGGTCGCCACTTTGATTGAAGACATCGGCGTCCACCACATCGAGAGCATACTCATCGGGTTTTTCCGTCGAGTAGCCGGCCTCAGCCCGGATCACCGCCGACTGACGGCCATTTTTGTATTCAAAGATAACTGGCGCCTTCAAGCGAAAGTTATACTCTTCTTTTTCTTCCTTGCCGTAGCTGGGGTCGAAGCCGCCTCGTGGCGCGAGAAAGGTGGCCAAGGGCATTTGCCACAGCGGATAGGTGATGGCCAGGGCTAACGGAATCAGCCAGACAGCGTTGCGGCGGGTCAGCTTGGGAAAATTCATGGCGACTTTTCCGACCTTCGTGAAATGGCAGTGAAATGGGTACAAAAAAACGGATGGAAAGCCATCCGTTTTTTTGTACCGTTAGAGTTTGATGGAAATCGGGATTAGAAACGATAACCGACGGCAATGCCATATACCATCGGATTGATGTCAACTTTACCGAGCTTGGCGCCGTTCAGTTTAACATCACCTCCCATCTGGATCCAGCGTGCGTCAACCGTCATCAGCCAGTGCTCGTTGAAATTGAAATCGACACCGACGTGCGCCGCGAAACCCCAGGAGTCATCGACGTCAAGACTCATGCCGCTAATCGGTCCCTTGGTATTTTCATTGTATATGAAGGAGTAGTTGACGCCGACACCGACGAAGGGCGATACAATTTTGTCGGGGAGAAAATGGTACTGTAGGCTGAGCGTCGGCGGCAGTATATCGACGCTGGCCACGTTGGCGCCGCCAAGATTGCTGATATTGACGTCGTTACGGAACGGCCAGGCCGCCAGGAGTTCAACGCCAATATTTGGCGTAATTAGGTATTCGAACGTGATCGACGGGCGGACGCTGTTGTCGATATCGGTATCCAGCATACCCAAGGCGCCGCCATTCAAAGTACCGTTACTGGACTTCGGCACAACGTCGGCAACACCCAGTTTGACGACGTATGTGGAATTGGCGGCCTGGGTAGCACCGGTGATTCCCAGGGTCAGAGCGGCAATAACAAGAGCGGAGATCAGGACTTTGATTTTCATACATTTTCTCCAAACGAAAAGGACTTAAAGACGAAAACCGCGCCAATCGCGCGATCGGTTTAATCGCGGCGGAAAAATGCCGCATATATGATTTTTTATTATACATATGTTCATTGTCACACGCAACCGGTACCGGAGGTTTTCCCGCGGGAGCGGTTATTATTGATCCCCCGACTGAATCGTAAATAACATAGCCCTACGATAACGATATTTAATTGGTGTTTCTATATTTTTTTATTAACTTTCAATTTTAACAGCCTATTCTTCAAAAATCAGCTAGGCGCCTTCTTGGCTTTTGTAGCGTTGCAACAGCGTGGCCAATTGGCCGGAGGCGGCGACGAGCATATTGCAGGCGTCGCGCACGGCGCCGTGGCCACCAGGATGTGGCGTTTGGTAATGGGCGATTCCCGCCACTTCCAGGGCGGCGTTCGCCGGGGCGATGGCCAGGCCGACCCGCGTCAAAAGCGGCAGATCGAGCCAGTCATCGCCCATATAGGCGACCTGAAAGGGTTTGAGGCCGCTTTCAGCAAGGATTTGCCGGTAGGCATCAAGTTTGTGTGATGCTCTCTGATAGACGAAGCGCATGGCCAGCTCCTGCGCCCGCCGCGTCACCATCGTCGATTCGCGGGCGGTGATAATTCCCGTGTCGATACCAATTTCCCGCAGCAGGCGCAGGCCGAAGCCGTCTTGGGTGTGGAAGCATTTGCCCTCGCTACCGTCGGCGCTATAGTAGAGTCGTCCGTCAGTGAGGACACCATCGACATCCAAAAGCAGCAGGCGGACCTGCGCCGCTCGCGCTAAAAGGCGTGGCTCATATGACTGTCCGGCGGCGCGGCTGTTCGCCCTTTCCCGCATGGCGGCCAGTACCTCGCAATCGGTGGGATAGCTTTCCGGATTGGGTGGGCAGGTATCGTGCATGGTCAAACGGTGACGGGATATAATGGGTATCCGTATGAAAGATTCAGGTAAAGGCCAAGGTGTTTTCCATTCAACATCTTTATCATCGAAATTCGTTATTTGTTTTCTTAACGTTAATTGTCATATTCTTCTAAATCAGTATGTTCTAAATTTTGTGGTTCCGCGTGGATATAGACTTCGCATCTTGAGATTTTCTGTTGAATGTCTTTTTCCAAGTGGTCGCAGAATATGTGAATATTTGTAAAACTCATTGTCGGATCTAAATGAACATTAAAAGAAACAAAAGTATCCGCTCCTGCCGTGCGCAATTTTAAGTTGTGATATTTTCTGATTTCAGAATGACTATTTAAAATTTCTGTTACACTTTCATAACTTTGAGTTGGTGCTTTGTCCAATAAAATGTCAATCGCTTTTTTGCCAAGCTTATAACAAACATAAAGTATAATAAGTGCCACGAAAAGCGCTGCAATCGGGTCGGCATAATAAAATCCAAATTGAGCACAAATTAAACCTAATAAAACTACACACGCACTCCAAATATCAGTAGAAAAATGAAGCGCGTCCGCCTCCAATGCTTGACTGTTGTGTTTTTTTGCCACGCGGCTTAATGCGCGTGAACGGGAAATATCAACAATAATAGAAGCGATAACAACTACATAACTCCAAACATTTACTTCGATTTCAAAATTTTTAGTAATCAAACGGTGTGTGGCTTCGTAAATAATCCACCCGCAAGTAACTAAAAGTAATATGGTTTGAATTAACGCGGATAAGTTTTCTACCTTCCCGTGTCCAAAATGGTGTTCTTTATCGGCAGGTTTGTCAGAAATATGCACTGATATAAAAGTAACTATCGCCGCGATTAAATCCAAACACGAATGTAACGCCTCGGATAACAACCCCAAACTTCCGGTTATAATACCAACAGCAAACTTGGAACTTGTTAAAAATACTGCCGCTATAATTGAAGAAATAGCCACCGTCTTTTTTTCTTTAACCGCTTTCTTCAAATTTGATTTTATTTCATTATTTGTTTCCATATTCTTTCTATCCACGTTCACTTTCCGCAGGGGCGCTATACCATTACGCCAAACTGTTCGCTATCTGTTTGTACACTATTTTTCATCCAGGTATTCTTTTGTGTTTTTAACGATTGAATAAAAATAGTTCAGCGCAGCAAGAAAAGATTTTTGTACTTCAGCCGCCGCGACATTTTTCCCCTGAATTTCCAAATCCTTCGTAGCGCAAGCGTCTCCGATTACTGTACATGAAAATCCAAAATCTTTAGCCGCTCTTGTTGTCGCGTCAACACACATGTGTGTCATCATGCCGCAAATTATCAAATCGCTAATATTTTTCGATTTTAAGTAATCTAGCAAATCTGTCTCACGAAAACTGTTCGGATAATTCTTTGCAATTACTTTTTCTCCATTAACCGGCATAACATTTTCATGAATTTCTACTCCTTTTGTATTTGGAACAAAAAATGTTGAATCCGCTCTCGTCGAAAAATGTTGGATGTGAATCACAGGTAATGACTTTTCTCTGAAGTCTTTCAACAGTGTTTTCACGTTCATACTTGCTTCAAGACTTCCATCTAAAGGATTTGCGCCGCCTTCAAAATAGTCGTTCTGAATGTCAATAATGATTAATGCTTTTTTTGCTTCCATATTATCCCCTCTTATCAAAAACCATTTTCCATTATCCAGGTTCGGATGTGTATTGTAGTACTCAACAATTTCCGCTAGTTTTTCTTAGCCCTTGGTATCAAAACGAAAATTGTAAATAATTTCGCCGGCTCCATGTCACCAGCTATGCCGATTACGAATGTCCTTGAAAACAACATCGGCATCAATAAAACGCCCAGCCTCATGGTCTTCAATTGCTTTCTCAAAACGCATTTTCATGTAGCGGATAAAACGTGGGTCCTTCTCGTAATCAAGCGTCCGCTCTATTTCCTTGTCTATGCTGTGCAGTGGCCATAGCAGTAACCTCCTGTTTAGCCTGCGGTAGATACGTTGAGCCGCCAGACGAAACGCATCGTTCATTTCATTCGGGATATTCATTTCCTAAGCAACAAAATCATTCGGAATGTTCAGATAAACGATGCGCATCCTGTGGCTCTGCGCCGCTCGCGCCACCAACAGGCGCGGCTCGTAGCCACGTTCGACGGGCCGTCCAGCAGCGCGGCTGCCGGCCTTTTCCCGCATGGCGGCCAGTACCTCGCAATCGGCGGGGTAGCCTTCTGGATACGATGGGCCGGTATCGTTCATGAACAGGCCGCGACTGGACGCTTCTCGAAAACTCGCGCTTGCCGAGAAGCGGTGGCTACTTCGCCCCGGCGTAGGGCCGCTCGGACATCATCAAGTTTATACGCATCGTCAAGCGACAAATAGGGTGTCCAGCCGTCTTCGGTTTCCACCAGTTCCACATCCACTTCGGCGACATAGTCCCCTTCGTGAATGTATTTGATGTGTTTGCGTGTCTTCATTGTTTCCTCCCTGTAAACGATGAATTCCATCGTGCGGGGTCTGGACGATAGGCGGTGATCAAAACAGCGGGAGAACTACTTCCCCGTGGAATGCCCCAAACGATATGCACTGGGTCGCCGTGCGCATCAGATTGTAACACCAGCACACAAGGACCTTTCGGATATTTCGGATAGTCTTCGACAACGACGGCGGCGTCAATACCCTGAATGATTTCTCGCACTGTTAGATCGTCGTCGGCAAGTTCATCGTAACCGTGTTCGGAGATGCACACGTCACCGGCGGCAATCAGCGCTTTGACAGCATTGAGTGTCTGAGTCATCTGGGATGAATTGAATAGGTGAATGAATTGAATAGGTGAATGAATTGAATAGGTGAACGCTCCACCGGCTAAAGCCGGTGGCTTCGTTAACAGCTAAAGCTGGCGATTGTGGCTGAAAGCCATGTAGTGTCGGCGTAAACGAGAAGGATTATGCTTCATCCTCCACCTTGAAATCGCT
>Ga0209629_10000794_pt1 | contig 18389 bp, 5 predicted proteins | sample TergutCu122P5_FD_187286 | JGI IMG/M metagenome (GOLD analysis project Ga0209629, IMG submission 187286) | Cubitermes ugandensis P5 segment gut microbial communities from Kakamega Forest, Kenya - Cu122 P5 (SPAdes) (version 2) | ecosystem: Host-associated > Arthropoda: Insects > Digestive system >...
CGTAAACTTTGAGATGATGCAATTATGATGCAATTATGATGCAATTATGATGCAATTATATCGACGAGAATATAAACGCTGCCCCTTCCGGACGTTCCGCTTTGCTTAAATATTTTTTTCTTTACTAAATCCGACAAATCTCTTGTTGCCGTAATTCTTGTCGCTTTATTTATCTTTTGATATTCGGAATTTGTAATCTTGCCGCGCATTGCCGCGTATTCGACGGCTTTCTTTTGTCTCTCGTTTATATTTCCGGCATTTTTAGCTTCAACGGCTGCGCTTCTGTTTAACCGCCCGGGATTTCTCTTTATGACTGTCTTAAATTCATGTCTTGATTCCAGCCTGAATTCCGGCTGGGGAAGGCCGCGCTCTTTGCAGCGTTTGAGCATTTCGATGGTTCCGGAGCCGGCCTGCTGGATGTAGTCCGCGAGATACATTGTCGAGGCTATCAGCGTATTTATCGGATGGGATGCGTGAGGCTTTTTTAAATCGGACACTTTCAGCTTGTCGGGGAAATCCGACGGATTCCATATTTCCACTCTGTCGGCAAAAATCATAACCTGCACGGAGGCTTTGGAATTATAATCTCTGTGGGCTACGGCGTTGACAATAGCTTCCTGTATCGCAAAGACGGGAATTTCGGGCTCTCTTTTGACCTGCGCCGTATTTCTCTGCTGAACTACGGGAAGTTCGACCGCGTCCAAAACAAACTTGACGGCGCTGTCCACCTGATCAAACAGGTTGCCGTCGTAAATTTGATATGACCTGAAAGGCTTTTCAATCTCAAGCCCGCCAAACCACAAACATTTTATTTTCGCCGTTCCGAAAAATCTGTTTTGATTTTTCCCGAACAGCAGCAATGCCGCGTTTGTAATATTGCCGCCTTTGACAAGCCCGAGATGATGAAACGCATTCCTCACCGAAGTTCCGCTGTCAAACGGCAGATTGCGTTTTGTTTTTGCTATGCCTAAAAACCATTTTACTTTTTTTGCGCTTATATCGCTAAAAGAGGCTTCTTTATTGATTCTTTTGTCAAAATCGTCGGCGTTTATTTCGCCTTTTTCTTTGAGAAAAGCAATAAGGCTTTCGTAAACGCCGCTCTTTAAATCATGGATATTGCCGAATCTTTTATAGCAGCAGTGTTTAGATATTTCTTTTATGAGAGCGCGTGTCTTTTTATCTCTGGCTCCGTCTTTGTCTGCCGCGCCTTTGATAAAAACGCAGATATACCTGCCGTTTTTGCGCGCGGCGCTAAACTCTTTTTCCACCGGAGAAACTTTTATGGCTCTTGAACCGGCATACTCTTTGCCTATCAAAGCAACGTACGCATCGCAGGAAGCGGCTTGCGGCAGATACGCCTGTTCGACGGGCTTGTTTTTTGCTGGCAAATCTTCAAACAAAAACACGTTGAAATACTCTTTCAAAAGAAAATCATTCAAAATGAAATCTTTGATTTCCTTTCTTTCGTTCTCAAACTCTTTTTGAACGGAGCTGATAAAAACGTTATATTTTCTCATTTCTGGGTCTTTAGGATTTCTTTTTTCATTTTGTCTTTGTTTTTCAATACTTTTTTAAAGGCGTTCAGCTCTTTTATAAAAGCGTCCAAATGCTCGATTATATTTCCGCTGTTTGCGGCAAATATCGGGGCCCACATGTCTGCGCTGGAGTTTGCGACCCTTGTGGCGCTTTTGAATGAGCCGGCGGCAATCTTTTCTATTATCCGGTTTTTCTTCTTTTTATCTTTGTAAATTTTGTTTAAAGAGAAAGCGATTAAATGCGGAAGATGGCTTGTTAAAGCTACAAGCTCATCGTGTTTTTTTGAGGGCATATTAATGATATGAGCTCCGGCATCTTTCCACATTGCAGCGACTTTCGCTTCATTTTTCAATGATTTTTTGATTGAGCCGGTTATTACGATATTCGCGTTTTCAAACATTTGGGCATCCGCGGAAGCAATTCCATTGCTTTCTCTGCCTGCCATTGGGTGAACGGCTACGAAAGGCAGAGTGGAGTTAACGGCTGAGGATGTCAGTTTGGAGTTTGGAGTGTGAAGAGTGAAGTTAACGGCAGACCCCTCACCCTCAGGCTTCGCCTGTCCCTCTCCCGCAAGGGGCGAGGGAACTGCAAAATAAGAAACGTCTTTCCCTCGCCCCTTGCGGGAGAGGGCAGGGTGAGGGGTTGCCGTTGATTCCCCCGATTTTGACATTTGGGGGCAGGCTCCATTTGTAATTTGTAATTTGTAATTTGTAATTTGCCGTTCTATCTGTTCCTTCACGCTGCCCGTATCGGTGATTATCGTATTTTTGCCTGCTATTTCTGAAAGCTGCTTGTAGAACGGGACTACCGTATCAACAGGCGTGCAAATGACTACGATATCGCACTCTTTTACATCCTGCAAAGACAAAGAAACTTTGTCAGCAGCGCCGATTTTAAGCGCGGCTTTCAAAGTTTCCTCTCTTCTGGCTACACCTATTATATAGTATTTATTTTTGGCGTTCTTTTTTAAAGCAAGCCCCAAAGAGCCGCCCATTTGCCCCAAACCGATAATGCCTACCCGTATTTTTTTATTCATTTGATAACCGAAAAGATAGTTTGGAGTTTGGAGTGAGGAGTGTGAAGTGAATGAGTTTTCGCAAGGGACAAAGTCCCTTGCGAAAACCTGTTAATAGGTTTCGGGGACAATGTCCCTGAGGGACATTGTCCCCGAAACACAGCAACTCCACTCTCCACACTGCCGTTAAACTCCAAACTTTATTTTAAAGCAGTTCGCGCCCCACCGCTTTCGCTATCAAATCCAGCTCTTTCATAAGCGTTGCAAACTGGTCCGGCAGCAAACTCTGCGGGCCGTCGGACAAAGCTTCTTCCGGATTCGGATGGACTTCTATGATAAGCCCGTCCGCGCCCGCAGCTATACAGGCTTTTGCCATTGTGCCCACGTGTTCTCTTATGCCTATTCCGTGCGACGGGTCCAAAATTATGGGCAGATGCGTGAGCTTTTTAAGCACCGGAACAGCGTTTAAATCAAGGGTGAACCTTGTAGAATCTTCAAAAGTCCTTATACCCCTTTCGCAAAGCATGACGTTATAATTCCCCTGCGAAAGAATATATTCCGCAGAAAGCAGCAATTCTTTTATGGTAGTAGCCATTCCTCTTTTTAATAAAACAGGCTTTGCCTGTTTGCCGGCAGCTTTAAGCAAATCGTAATTTTGTATGTTTCTTGCGCCAATCTGTATTACGTCGCAGTACTTGGAAAGAAGCGTAACCTCTTCAACCGTCATCGCTTCGCTTACCGTCGGCATATGAAATTTTTCGCCCGCGGCTTCCATGTATTTCAAACCTTTCTCGCCAAGCCCCTGAAAAGCGTATGGCGAACTTCTGGGCTTAAACGCGCCGCCGCGGAGAATGGTTGCGCCGGAAGCTTTGACCGTTTTAGCGGTGTTAAACAAAATTTCTTTGGTTTCTACGGCGCATGGACCTGCCATAACATGTATCTGCTTGCCGCCGACTTCGACATTTCTGTTTATTTTGACTATTGTGTTTTCTTTTTTGAACTCTCTTGACGCCAGCTTATAAGGTTTTTGTATTTCGCTTATATGCTCAACCGCGTCCATAGCCTCAAAAGAATCTTTGTACTTTTCCGCGTACTCGCCTATCATGCCGATAATGGTTACGTCTTTGCCTTTGGAAACGTGGGGTTTGTAACCCAGATTTTTTATTTTGTCTATTACCGATTCCACTTCTTTTCTCTTTGCGCCTTTTTTAAGCGTGATTATCATAAAATTTACTCCCTGTTTTTAGAAGATTAGAGGGTTAGAAGATTAGAAGGTTAGAAGATTGGCAACGACGCCGGAAATCATCCAACCATCCAACCTTCTAATCCTCTGCCTTTCTGATTATTTTTTTTAGCTTTTGTATAAACATCTTATTTTCTGCGGGCAATCCTACCGTTACCCTGACCCAATCGTAAAGCTCATACTCATCCATCGCTCTTATAATCACGCCCTCTTTGAGCATCGCTTTGAAAAAATCTTTGCCTTTAAGCGTGGAAACGTTTACCAGAACAAAGTTCGCCGCCGAATCCACATATTTCACTTTGAGTTTTTTGAGCTCTTTGTAAAGATACTCTTTGCCGGTTTTGGCCAGTTTCTGGCCTTTTTTTACATGTTCCTTATCTTTTATGCTGACGACCGCGGCTGCCTGCGCCAAAATATTTACGTTAAACGGCGGCCTGGTCCTTTCGATATAGTCGACAATGCATTCGTCGGCAAAACCGTAGCCTACTCTTAAGCCGGCAAGCCCGTAGACCTTTGAGAAAGTTCTGAAAACAATCAGGTTCGGATTATCTTTTAAAAACTCCAGCCCGTCGGGATAGTCCTTTTTGAGCGAAGCGTATTCAAAATAAGCCTCGTCAAGAAAAACAAGCGGTTTTACGCCGTACTTGTTTAACGGCAGCTCTTTTAAGAAAACCGCAAGCTCCGCCTTGGTATTATATGTGCCCGTTGGATTGTTCGGGTTTGTCACAAAAACAGCTTTTGTCTTTTTATTGCACGCTTTGGCCATGGCCTTTAAATCGTGCGTAAATCCGTTTTTCATGGGCACGACTACGGCTTTTGAGCCCATCAGCTGCACCGCCATGCCGTACCTTACAAATGAGTGTTTTGAGATCACTATTTCGTCTTCAGGGTTAAAAAACAATTTTGCCAAAAGCTCGATTATTTCGTCCCCGCCCGCTCCCGTAAATATATTTCCGGTCGGGAGCCGGTATCGCTCTGACAGAGCTTTCTTGAGCTCAAAAACGTTTGAGTCCGGATAAAAAAATATCTTGTCCAGATTGTCTTTTATAGCTTTCACAGCTTTTTTCGAAGGCCCCAAAGGGTTTTCGTTGGAAGCTATTTTTATTATCTTTTTAAGCCCGAGCTCCCTTTTAAGGGTTTCCACCGGCTTGCCCGCAACGTACGGCTCAAAGCCGCAGCAGTTGGGCCTGATAATTTTTGTGATTTTGTCTTTCATTGTTTCCTCTTTATATTTTTTGCCGTCACCCTGAACAAAGTGAAGGGTCTAGACCTCTAGATCCTTCAGAACTTCGTTCTTCAGGATGACAGACTCAAGCTCTCGGATACGAGCCCAATACCTTCACAAACATACAATGCTTTTTCAGCTCGTTTACCGCTTTTGCAGTTTTTGCCTCTTCTATGTGCCCTTCCAAATCCACAAAGAACACGTACTCCCACGCTTTCTTCTTTGTGGGGCGCGATTCGATTTTCGTCAAATTGATTTTATTGCTTTTAAAAGTTTTCAAAATATCGTAAAGCGCGCCGACTCTGTCTTTGATCATAAAAGCAAGGCTCGTTTTATCTTTTCCGGTGGGCTTTGCCGCGATTTTGCCTATCACGAAAAACCTCGTATAGTTCTGCCTGCTGTCCTGTACGCCTTTATGAAGAACGTACAAATCGTAAATCTTTGACGCAGCTTCCGAAGCGATCGCAGCCGCGTACTGCTCTTTTGAGGCGGTTTTTGCGGCTTCCGAAGTGGAAGAAAGCGGAATCAGCTCCGCATCCGGATAATGTTTTGATATCCACACGCTGCACTGCGCGAGCCCGTGCGGATGAGAATAAATTCTTAAAATTTTCGCCTTGGGATCTTTTACCAGCATGCACTGTTCAACTTTCAAACTTATTTCGCCGCACACGCTGACTTCCGTATCAACAAGCATGTCCAGCGTCATATTTACCGAACCCTCGTTGGAGTTTTCAATCGGAATCACGCCGAAATCCGCGCGGCCGTGCTCAATTTCATTAAGCACTTCAAGCGGCGTGACGCACGGCAGGAAATATCCGGACGAACCGAAACTTTTCATTGCGGCCTGATGGGCAAAAGTGGCCCACGGCCCGAGAAAAGCTATCTTGAGCGGCTGCTCGGCATTTCTGCAGGCGCTTATTATTTCGGTGTATATGGCCTCTACAGCATCGTCTTTTAAAACCGTCGCTTTGTTTGCCGAAATTACGTTTCTTAAAACTTCCCTTTCGCGGGAAGGCACATATACCGGCGCGCCGTAAAAATTTTTCGATTTCCCGGCTTCTACGGCAAGCGCGGCTCTTTTGCCGATAAGTTTTACGATTTCCCTATCGACTTTGTCGATATTTTTTCTTGTCTGCGCCAAATTTTTTTTCATATATTGTCCCCGTAAACTACGGAAGTTGAGAAGTTGGGAAGCTGAGAGGCTGAGCAACAGCAAAGTCTTTGCCCGACTTCCCGGCTGCCCGGCTTCTCAACTTCATAAATATAGACTTTCGATATTATACAAAAAGTGCGGGTTTAAACAAAACAATGCGCGTGCCGCGCTGAAGTTTTGAAGTTTAGAGGGCTTGGAAGTTTGGCAAAGATAAAGGCGCTGCAGACCGGCGCCGTTAATTTAACTTGCCTGAAGCATTGAGGAAACCGATTTGATATCGGCTAAGGATTTCTGCATTTCCAAAGCCGCGTTAATATTTATCGGAGCGGGCGGAATGTTGTCAGTGTCGAAACCTCTGTGGCGGATATCTACATTTGCGGCAAATTGCAGAGTCATATTTTTTAAATCGATCTTATTTCCGGCTGAAGCAAACAACTCTTCAAGTTTGTTTTGCAGGCTTTTTGAAGGCGCTATTTTTCCGTTTGCGCTTAACATGGAAGCAAATTCATCTCTAACTTTTGAAGCGCCAGCTTTGCTGTATATCGCAACATTGCCATCATGCGCATAAGCCCAAACGTCTTCTCCGTCAACTTTGAAATCCATATTCTGCAGTTGATCGTTTTGCAAATCTTGCGGCATAGCCGACATAACATAAAAATTAACTCTTGAGTTATTGCCAAGATCTATATACATATTCTCCGCAGGCTGTTTTGCCGATTCCTCTTCTTTAGAATTATTCTCTTTGCTTATTTCTTTTTCGTACAGCGAAAGCGCTCTGACCCAATAGTCCACCAACCAAGCAGCGCCACTGTTTTCTAACATGTTTTTTGTCAGCCTATAACGCTCCAGAGGCATTACTCTCTGCGTGAATTCCGCTAAATTATATAATTGGTCTATATCTTGCTTGTCAGTATTTTTCTTTATTTCCCTGTAATCTCCGTCCGCTATTTTTTTAATATGCGCTAAGTTGAAATTTAACTTTAAGCCGCCAGGCGTTTTATTATGTTTCCACATCAAATAATTAAATAAAGCTTCCGCCATTTGCGTGCGTGTAAAATCACTCATTCCAATTGCTTTGAAAATATCAAAATACTTCTTGCTGCCGTCGAAATACGGCATGATTACATCTTTTATTAAAAGCCCTGCATTTGCTTCTATCAAATCCATTATTTGCTTTAGCGCGGCTTCTTCTTCCAAAATTTTCAAAACGTTTATAAATTCACTTCCATCGGGGTCGATCGCAAAACCGTCATAATAAAATAATCTTTCAAACACCCGTAATAAAAATTTTTTCTGATTTTCATCGAACTTGTAGCCCCAATCATCGGCTTTGGAAATCAAATAATCGGATAAGTCTATATTTAATCTTCCTATCTTTCCAATTATACCTGCGTCTCTTTCAATGATGGTCCCATCGACCCTACGGAACCTACCAAACGAAAATACTCTTCTGATTTCTTTATACGAGAATTTATCCGTTATAATTCCTTTGTCATTTCTTGGCGCTATTTTTAATAAATTAATTATACCGTCGCCGGACGAATCCATGCCGGTTTCGTGTGTTAAACTCAAAACTGCTTGTCTGACATCATCTCTGACAATTCCGAAATGCTGAAATATTTCATTTGAGAAGGCGCGGAAATATCGCTCTTCTAAACCTTTTAATAAATAATATCTCTCTACTTCTTTGATTGTGTCTATTTCTTTGAGGCCGAGTATCTTCACGGTGTAGTCGTAAACGCCAATAACGTCTCCGTCATTTTTTATGATTTGTTTCAATAAGTTCAGGAACTTATCGTCCGTAAAAATACCTCTAACCGCGTGTTCCCCGTTAAGTCCTTCTCTGAATTTAACCAATCTGCTTGCCGTATCTTCCGGCAAAGCTAATTTCCCCCAGTTTACAAGCAATTTCAAGGTTTCAAAATCTCTGATTTCCATGGAAAATATCTTTGCACTTTTCTTTATTTTTTCTATATCCGGCTTATTATCTACCTCGTAGTTTAAAATTTCATCCAAAAACGTGTCAAAATACAGATTTTCTATGTCTTTTAAAGCGTCGGTATCGGATTCTTTTAAGCCTAGCGTTTTCACGGCGTAATCGTAAACGCCTAAAACGTCGCCGCCGTTTCGCGAAACCTGCATTAATAAGCCTAAGAATTCGCCGTCCGTAAAAGCTCTGTGTTTTTCGCTTGCGTCAAATTTCTCCCTTAAGACGTTCAGCTTTTTCAGTATGTCTTCCTGTAAACTGATATCCTCCTGCGTTAACGCGTATTTCTGGGATAAATCGTAGAAAGACTCTTTATTGCCTTCTCTCTGCTCTTTAGCTATCTGATATACGCGCATTTCCTGAGAAGGCTCTCTTAATGAAAAGCCTTCAAGATATGTTTCGGCAATATTGAGATATCTTGACGGATCTTGCGCGGCCGTTCCTATTGTTTTTTCCAGCGTTCTCATATTCGGCTGATACGGCAGGTTCGGGTCATTTGCGACTTTTTCGTGGAAATCGACCAGTGCTTCTATAAAATCATCCGCAACTCTGTAATTATTTTTCTTAGCGTATCTTTTGAGCATCTCGGCGGTTTGGTCTTTGGGCAGACCTTCGAGTATATAAACGCTGTGGCGGTTGAGCACTTCTCCGCTTATTCTCGCAGAAGCTGTGCCGCCCTTGTTTGCCATATTGCCCAGCGACACTATAAAAAACCCTTTTTTGGCGTAAATTACCCTGCCGTCCGGAAGAGTTACAAACCCGTACTGTAAAATGTTATTTAACGCGGCCAATGCCGTTTCGTCGCGCGGTTTATCGACTTCGTCTATTATTACGGGTTTTCCTTCCTGCATTGCTTTTATGACAAAACTTTCTTTAAATACCATTTTGCCGTTTTCCATTCCCCATTCGCCCAACAAATCCGTGCCCGAAGACTGAACGTTCAACTGCATCAAATCGGTTTTCATTCCCAGTACGTCGTTCAGCAGATAACCAGCAAGGACGGTCTTGCCCGTTCCGGGAACGCCCAGAAGCATTATATTGTTGCCAAGGTTTATGTCTTTCATCCACTGCCAGAACAAAAGCATATTCGCTGGCAAATGATAATGATCTTTCAAATTCGGCGCATCCGTCGTGTCATTCTGAACTTGTTTCAGAATCTTGCCGTTAACAGAAGACCCTGAAACAAGTTCAGGGTGACGAATTGATATCGTCACTTTGTATTCGCCTTTGCCCAAGCTTATTGTTCCATTTTTATCGTCGTATTCAAATTTTATATCTTCCGGCTTATCGTATCCCATCAGAAAATCTTTTGGATATTCGTTGTCCAGCCCTTTTGTCCCCAATATGTTCTTTAATATTTTGTTAAACTCTTTCTGTTCGTTTGCGGACAACGTCTCCGATCCGTAAGCCGCGTTTATCAAGCCGTGCATGTATTCTTTGTCTTTCGGATATATTTTTAAATGTTTGGCTATATTGAGCACGCTTCTGGGAGACAACGGCCTTGTCAGAACTTTATTATTTCTTATTGTCGCGGCAACGGTTACAATATCGTCAACCGTTAATTTTGCATCGTTATATTCTTTGCTGCCTTTTACTAAATCTCCGAACACGCTCCCCATGACCCTTGCTATTTCTTCTTCTTTCGTAGGATACGGCACTTCTATTTTTGCAAGCCTGCTTATAAAATCTCTTGCTTTAACGTTTAGATCTTTCCCGCTTACGTCTCTTTTTTCATGATCGTTGCTCAATACTATCACCCTGAACCGCGGATCGTATTTTAAGCCGGATATTCTGTCTCTTGTAAAAACAGTGTTTAACGCGGACAGAACACCGTCAAGCTTTACTTTGTCGACTTCGTCTATTATCACAAGCTCGCCGTTTTGGGCGGCTTCGTAAATTTCGGAAAACTGCTTTTTTGTAACGGTTACAGGTATTTTTACTTTTATTTTTCTGCCGTCGGGCGTTACTGCCGATATCGTCTTTTCGGCTGTGTCTATTACCGTCCTTTCGCTTATATCCCTCGGCGTCGTATTTGCGTGCAGGCTTACAAAACGCATGGGCATGCCGAGCATTCCCGCGAAAACAAAAGACAGCGCGTTTTTGCCGCTGCCGGTCTGCCCTTCAAGCCACAAATTTGTATTTCTCGCGTCGCTTTCAGGCTTACCGTAAGTTGTTAGCATCTGTTTTAATAATTCTTTACTGCCTTCGGTAAAAGTGAAAGGGATTTTCTCTCCGTTGCCTATTTGATAATAAACAGTTTCCGGAATTCCGGTCAAATCCTGCGGAAATACTTCTTTTGCGCTGTCTGCGCCGCTTAAAAACAGCTTTACCCTGCGCGGATCGTTTTTGCGGTTATCTATAGGAGCGGACACGCCGTTAATATCCAAGTATTTTTGGCCGTTTTTGACTGAATATTTTATAAGGTTATCGGCATACGTAACAGAGACGGCATTTTTTACGTAAACTTTATAATCTTCTATGAGTTTTTCAATATCAGAGACTATTGGTATGGATGTTTTAGAAACATCTCCATAATAATAATAATAAAATGTGCCGAGTTTGTATATTTCTCCCAAACCATCGCGTATTTTTTGAATTTTCTCATCGTCATATCCGTTGTTTTCAATCGCATCAAGAAACTCATTTATCGGATCGGCTATCAGCTTGTTAAATTTTTCAGTATTAACATAATACCTCTCAGTGCCGAGATTACCTCCGCCTTCACGTACTAACCCTTCACGAAACGCTCCATTCCAAGTCATATTTGAAAATGCTTTCTTAAAATCTTCTATTCTCTTATTTTCCGCTTCTTTGAATCGCTCTATTGTTAAGTTTTCGTTTGCGGATTTTTGCAGAACAGCCGTCTCTTGTAAAAATTTGCTCACTTCTTTCTGCCCGGCTACATAATCTGCCGTAACATCATCCGTAGCGTATATTTTCTTTTGCAGCTCATTTAATTTTTTCTTTATATCGTCAATATTCCCGGATGAAGCCCCGAAATCTTTAAGAGCCGCCGCGATTAACTCTTTAAACTTATTCCATTTATTATCATTAAGAAAACCTCTTTCTACCCCCGCAATAACTACAGGTTCAAAGAAATATCCGTCATCTCTGATATCATCCGAAAGGAATTTTAAACCCAGATGACGATGCTGCCCAAAGCTAGCGTCCACTCTTTCTTGTATACTGCCTAAATCCAATATATCCTCAAGCGTTATCTGCTTTTTATAACCGTCTAAAGTTCTGAGGCTGCCGAATATTTTTTTAACTTTTTTCCTGTTATTTAAAGAAAGTGAAAAACCTTCTAAATAAACGCTTAAAACATCGGAAAATCTTGACGGATCGCGGTCTAATGTGCCGATTGTTTTTTCAAGCGTTCTTACAGATGGTTTTTCTTTTATTTTATCGTCTTTCATTATTTCATAATGGAAATTTACCAAATTTTTTATAAAACCTTCCGGCATTTTATAGCCGTTAGATTCTGCGTAACGTTTCAGCATTTCTTCCGTTTGTTCCCGGGACAGCGGTTCCAATATATACACGCTGTGTCTGTCCATCACTTCGCCGCTGATTTTTGCAGAAGCCGTGCCGCCTTTATTAGGCAGATTGCCGGCGGAGACTACAAAGAAGCCTTTTTTTGCGTTAATTGTTGCTCCGTCCGGAAGAGTCACAAAGCCGGATTGCAGTATATTGTTCAATGCGGCCAATGCCGTTTCGTCGCGCGGTTTGTCAACTTCGTCTATTATTACCGGTTTGCCTTCAAGCATCGCTTTTACAACCAGGCTTGGTTTAAAAACCTGTTCCCCGTCTTCCAAACTCCACTCTCCCAATAAATCCGTCCCGCTTGACTGCACGGACAATGTCTGCATATCGGCGTCATAACCTAAAACGTCATTTAGAAAATAATTTGTAAGAACGGTTTTCCCCGTTCCGGGCACGCCCAATACCATTATATTGTCGCCAAGGCTTATATCTTTCATCCACTGCCAGAATAAAAACATATTCGCCTGAATGTGATATTGTTCTTTTAAGCTTAATTTTGCCTGCTTTAAATTTTCAGGTTTTATTGCGGTAGGAATTGTAACTTTGTATTCGCCTTTTCCCAAACTTACATAAACTATCCCGTTATTGACCGAATATTCAAATTCTTTAGGGTTATTTTTCAACACAACAGTTTCTATTATTTTTTTAAGTTCCCCGCTGATCACACTTCCGAATCTATCTTTGTTGACGAAGCTATCGTTATCGAGAAGTTTGTCCATAAAATCGTCTATAGATATTTCGCGGTTTTTCAGAGCATATAATTCTTCTGCTTTGGGATAAATATAATTGAATGAATCAGAATGGAGTGTATCAGACGGGTCATTAATTCTGACATAAATTCTCCTATTTTTCTTATCGTACCCGATCTCAACTCCGGCGCCTAGCTCCGGTTGATTATAGTTTTTAAAAAAATCTTCAAAACCCTGCATATCTTCAAATGTTTGGTTGTTTTGTAACCCTGACATAATTTTTTTAAATTCTTCTTGTTCTTTTTCGGACAATGCTTCAGTTCCGTAAGACGTATTTATCAAGTTATGTAAATTTTCTTTATCTACAGGAAACGCTTTTATATGCTTTGCTATCCTTAATACGCTTCTCGGCGAGAACGGCTTTTTCAGCACCTTGCTGTCTCTTATCTTTGCGGCAACATCTACAATATCGCTGATTACCGATTTTGCATCATTATATTCCTTGCTGTCTTTTACCAAATCCCCGAATACGCTGCCCATAACCCTTGCTATTTCTTCATCTTTCGCAGGATACGGCACTTCTATTTTCGTGAGCCTGCTTATAAAATCTCTTGCTTTAAGGTTCAAATCTTTTCCGTTTACGTCGTTTGTCTCGTGTTCGTTGCTCAGCACTATCACCCTGAAACGCGGGTCGTATGTTAAACCTTTTACATTGTCTCTGGTAAGCACTGTGTTTAACGCGGACAATACTCCGTCAAGTTTTACTTTATCGGCTTCGTCTATTATTACAAGTTCGCCGTATACGGCCGCTTTGTAAATTTCAGAGAATTGTTTTATAGTCGCGTTAGCCGGAATTTCGACTTCAATTTCCCGCCCGTCCGGAGTTACGGCTTTTACTTTTTTATATCCCTTGTCTAAGACCGTTCTTTCGCTTATGTCTTTTTGCGTCGTGTTCGCGTGCAAGTTTACATAGCGCACAGGCGCTCCGAGCAGCCCAGCAAAAATATAAGACAGAGCGTTTTTGCCGCTGCCTTTCTGTCCTTCAAGCCATAGGTTTGTGTTTCTCGCGTCGCTTTCGGGTTTTCCGTAAGTAGCAAGCATGCGCTGCAATAATTCTTTATTGCCGTTTGTAAAAACAAAAGGGACTTTTTCGCCTTCGCCAATCTGGTAATAAACAGTTTCGGGGATCTCGGCCAGATCCTGAGGGAAAACTTCTTTCGCGTTGTCTTCCCCGCTTAAAAACAGCTTCACTCTGCGCGGGTCGTCTCTGCGGATATCTATCGGCGCGGACACGCCGCTAATATCTAAGTATTTCCTGCCGTTTTTATCCGTTACGGAAACATTAAAATCTGTTTTTTTATCTTGAGAATATTTTTGAATATACGCTTCGAAATCTTCAACTAATATTTTTAAATCCGAAACGATTGTCTTGGTATTCTCTTGAAATTCATCTAAAGTACTGGGCCCGTTATCTTCGGCAAAATGACTGTGCGCATAATCTTTCTCTAAAGATTTGCGAATTTTTTCTATCGCAGCATTATCATATCCGCTCATTTCCATCTCATCAAAAAAAGCATATATAGGCTCTAATACCGTTATCTTAAACTCATCCTTCACAATATAATAATCCGACCCGCCATTGTAATCGCATAACTCTCTTAAATTTAATTTCAATCCGTCAGCTGTAAGCATCTTAGGAAGCGCTTCTTTAAACCTGCCTAAATCATTAATATAAATGTTTTTATTCAAACTTTGTTCGGCAAAACTACGGATTGCAGCCGCATCAAATTTTTTTGCCAAACTATTGTTACTCAAGGAGAAACCTTCTAGGTATACATTTTTTACATCGTTAAACCGTATCGGATTGCGGGCTAATGTTCCTATTGTTTTTTCAAGCGTTCTTATGCTTGGTTTTTCTTTTATTTTGCCGTCGTTCATTATTTCAAAATGAAATTTCGTCAAATTCTCTATAAATCCTTTTGGCATTTTATAGCCGTTTGCTTGCGCATATCGTTTCATCATTTCAACCGTTTGTTCTTCGGATAGCGGCTCAAGCACATAAACGCTGTGCCTGTCCGTTACTTCGCCGCTTATCCTTGTGGACGCCGTGCCGCCTTTGTTTGGCAAATTGCCGGCAGTCACCGCGAAAAATCCTTCTTTGGCATAAACAGTTCTTTCTTCTTCGCTTCTGCCGTCATTGGGCAAAACTATAAATCCGTCCTGTAAAATATTGTTTAAAACTGCCAATGCCGTTTCGTCGCGGGGTTTGTCCGCCTCGTCTATTATTATTGGTTTGCCTTCCCTCATGGCCTGCACTAAAGAGCTTTCCTGAAATACCTGCACTCCGTTTACTAAGCTCCACGCACCGATTAAATCCGTTCCGCTTGACTCTACATTCATCTGCATTGACTGAGCGTCAAAACCTAAAACCGTATTAAGAAGATAGCTTGTAAGAACGGTTTTTCCGGTTCCTGGCACGCCTAACACCATTATATTATCTCCGAGATTTATATCTTTCATCCATTCCCAGAATAAAACCATGTTGCCCGGCAGCTGATACTGCGATTTTAAACGTTTTCTTGCTTCTTCTATTTTTGCGGGCTCTATTGCCGTTTTTACTTTCACTTTCCACGCGCCTTTGCCTAACGCTGCATAAACAGCTCCGTTTTCAATCATATATTCAAAATCGGCGTCTTCAAGCTTGTCATAACCCATGGCAAACTGCGCGTCATGGTTAAATCTTTTAAAAGTTCCGAATTGCGATAAAAAGCCGTTGAATTTTTCTCTTTCTTTATCGTTCAGCAGGTCGGTCCCGAAAGCCGCGTCAATCAGGCTTCCCATATATTCCATATCGTTGAAATAGTTGTCCGGATGCAGATGTTTCGCTATCTTTATTACCGCTCTAGGGGATATAGATTTTGAAAGTTTAGGGAAATCTATTTTTTGTCCGTTATATTTGTTTGGTATACCTTTTTGGGCGTTTCTTGACCAGTCCGCCAAAGTAATAAGAAACGACATTACGTTTGACAGCATCTCTTTTTCTTTGCTGCCGTCTTCCAAATCGCCGTATATGCCGTCCATTATCCTTTCGTATTCTTCTGCAAATTCCGGATAAGGAACTTTGATTTTTGTCATTCTGCTCAGCAAATCGCGGTTTTTTCTGTTTAAATCGTTTCCGCTTACGTCGTTTGTCAAATGATCGTTGCTCAGCATTATCACCCTGAACCTGTCGTCATAAGTCAATCCGCTTATTCTTTCCCTTGTAAGAATCGTATTTAACGCAGACATTACTCCTTCCAATTTTACTTTATCGGCTTCGTCTATTATTACAAGTTCGCCGTTTAGCGCGGCCTGATATATTTCCGAAAACTCGTGTTTCGTAATGCTTGCCGGAATTTGCGCTATTATAGTTTCGCCGGTTTCCAAAGTCATTTCTACTTCCTGCGTTCCCTGCGTAAGAATTGTCCTTTCGCTTATGTCTTTTTGAGTCGTGTTCGCGTGCAGGCTTACAAAACGCATAGGAATGCCGACGAGCCCGGCAAACACGAAAGACAGCGCGTTTTTGCCGCTGCCTTTTTCTCCCTCAAGCCATATATTTGTGTTTCTGGCGTCGCTTGCCGGCTTGGAGTACGCCGTAAGCATGCGCTTTAATAAATCTCTGTTGCCGGCGGTAAATTTGTAAGCGTTTATGCGGTTGGAATTTCCTACGGAGTAGCCTATTAAATCCGGTATTACGCCAAGTTCTCCCGGGATAAATTCTTTCCACTGTCCGTTTTCTTTTTTGTAAAGTTTTACCCTGTTTTGTTTGTCATTCTGCGCGTCAGTCGCAGAATCTATGGAGCTAACTTCCTTTTTATCTATAGACACTGCGGCGGAGTTTACACTGCGTGAAATCGCAGGGCGCAGGGTGACAGTCCTAAGGCTTCTGTCGTCTACTTTAACTTCAACGGGCTTTGTTTGTCCCTGAATTTTAATTCTGAGATATTTCTGCCCGTTTTTGTCCGCATAACCCAAATAATTTATAGCGCCGGTTGAATCGTCCCCTCCGGCTATTGCGTCGCCAACTTTAAACAATGCCGCGTATTTATCTTTGGTAAGAGCGTGGAAGTTGTTATAAATCCCTTTTTGCTTAACAACGACATAATCATATTCTTCAAGTTCATGAGCTATAAGCTGATCTTCTATAAAAGTTTCCGCCGAATATCCTTGCGGCGGCCCGTTATTTTTTATGTATTCAAGAACCGACTGATGTATTATTATTTCCTTCAAACCTGTTTCCGGGTTTAAACTTACGGTCGCAAACATGTAAGTATCATCATGCACAATAGTCAAATCCAAAGGAGCCTTGCTTACTTTGACAATATAACCGCCTGCTTTCTGGGTTTCAACGGAAGGCAGATATTTATCATATCCTTTTCTTTTTATATCTCCGTCGTCTAACAGCCAATTGCCGTGTCTGCCTTCAAACAAATATTTAAACAGTTTTCCGATATTATCCGTCCACTTAACGCCGTATTTTGCGGCTTGATCTTTTACAAATCCAGTCCAAATACTTGGGAGGAGCTCTTCCACAACAACCGCTATTACAACTCCGACGCGTTTACCAAAAGCTATTGTCTCATCTCGCTCTTCTTTGAACATATCTTCTATGTATTTTGCCGTTTCCCCGAGCAAATCTTCGGCTTTTGCCACGGTTTTGGCCGTCGGGGCAAGCCCTCTGGGATAAAGAGCCTCTATTTCTTTGTCCGGAGTATAACCTTCTTCTAGCGCTGACGTGCCGCTTCCTATCCCGTAACTGACGAATTTCACTCCGCTTTCCGCGTTTTCTTTATAAAATTCCTGAACGGCGTCTCTTCCGTCGCCTCCGCCGTCGCTTATATGCAAAATGCTTTTGAAAATTCCTTCTCCGCCTTCTGATATTTTTTCTACGGCGGAACGCAATGTTGCAACGTCTTCGGTGTTGCCGTTTCCTCTCGCCAATGTTGTAAACATGCGGTAAATCGCTTCGTCGGTAAGATCTTTGCCTTTCGAGATATCCAAAAGATTCGCTATGTCTCCGTACATCATTACGCCTATTTCTATTCCGTCTATTTCTTTTAACGCCAGCAGCACGGTCAGAAGCATTTTCATTGTGCCGAGCATGCTGTCGCTGCCGCCGCTACTTTCAAGACTGCCGTCGATTTTTACGGCAACGCCGCCCATAGAACCACTGCCGTCTATAACTATCATTACCCTGTGTTCGCCTCTTCCTTTTACAAGCATTTTTTTGAATATTTTGCCGTCGGCTAACCTTGAAAAATCGTCGCTCAGTTCTCCGCTGTCCATTCCTTCAAGCCATTCGTCATTTACGGTCTTCTGCATTTCTCTTTTTATTTCCTGCGCCAGTTCGGCCGCAGGCCGCCTGAAAGGTTCCAGAATTTTTAACATTTCATTTGCTTCGGCGGCGCTTAAAGAAGATTGTATTTCGGCCGTTTTGTCTTTTACGCCGGCTTTGGCTCCGCCGCCGCTGCCGGACTTGGTTTGATTTCCGAAATTCTGAAATTGTTTTGCAACCTGCTGCGCTCCCCGGCTTATGGGATTGGATTGTTTCGGCTGCTTAGGTAAAGAAGACGATGGGGAAGATGCCGGCGGCGCACTCTTACCCTGGCCTTTCCCCGGCGATAGAGAGGAGGACTGCTCCTGCTTGCCGCCTTGCTGTTTTTGCCCTATCTGCTGTTTAAGCTGTTCTATTTCCTGTTTGTAAGACTCCAGCTGTTCCTGCAGACTTTGTAAAGAACTGCCGACGTCTTCGTTCAACTGCTGTATCTGCGAAACGTTATCCTGCAGCCCCTGGGCACCTTTCTCGACTTCTCCTGCCTGGTTACTTTGAGCCGGAACGTTTTTATTTTCAGCCAATAGTTCCTGAAGTCTTTTAATTTTGTCCTGCAGCTCTTTCATTTTTTCTTCAAATTCTTTAACGCCTTTATCCAGGTGTTTGCCTTTTTGATATAATTCGTCG
>Ga0209629_10000795_pt1 | contig 18381 bp, 13 predicted proteins | sample TergutCu122P5_FD_187286 | JGI IMG/M metagenome (GOLD analysis project Ga0209629, IMG submission 187286) | Cubitermes ugandensis P5 segment gut microbial communities from Kakamega Forest, Kenya - Cu122 P5 (SPAdes) (version 2) | ecosystem: Host-associated > Arthropoda: Insects > Digestive system...
TGATTTCTGCTGTCATTTGTTCAATTAGCCAGTAATGAAGATCCATATGTTCTATATTCTGTGACACCATGATTCATTAATTTTATTGCAAATGCTCCTTTTTTATGCATTCTACATGACAAAATGACATAAATCTTCTTTTCCTGCAGCCCATTGATGCTAGTGATGACAGTTTTTGGGACCAGTTCTGGTCTGAGAATGTAACTAATGTACAAGATATTTTCACCTTGGTGCCAGCACCAGAAATTCGAGCTCTTCGAGAAGAAGCCCCATCAAATTTAGCAACTTTATGCTATAAGGCGGTTGAAAAGTTAGTGAAAGCAGTTGATAGCAGTTGTAGAACGCACCATGAACAGCAAACGGGTAAGATTATCATGGTTTGGAAACTGAAGTCACAATGGAAAGTAACTTTAGTTTAAGGTGGCACATCCCCATTGCGTTATTAAATGAAAAAAGTGTTCCATTCGGTCAACACATCATATATCCATTGAGAACAATGCTACATGTTTTGCCTTGGCATTTACATATGAAGCTAGCAAGACGTGTACTCAGATCTGGGAGGGTGATTTGTTGTATATTTCAAGGTTTGAACAACATTAAACAAGTAAACTACCACACTGGCACAGTCAAAACTAACAACAAAGACAAAACATCTCGTAACTAGAATGCAAGTTGAAGCTAACAGTACTTTGTACGCACTTTTCTACAACTTTCATGATCCAGTAACAACAACACAGTGCTTCTAAAAAATGTTTTATATCTAATTGTTGCCTACATTATATTATTTTATTGAATATCTTTAACATTTTATGCCTTCAAACTATACTGTACTGGCATTCTGCTCCATTTATATCCCTGTATTCCAGTACATTATGTGTATATTTGTATAGTAAAGTTTGAGGTCTGTAACCTAATTACAATTGGAAATAACCACCTTTTTGCCTCTTGTAATTCAGGCTTGAGGATGGTTATCCTTTTATAAACCAAACATGTGGCCATGTTTTTGATGAATATATGTTGTGTTGACTGATTGGGCAAGTAGCATGTTAATGTAGATTGTACCATAACAGTGTGATAGTTGTACAACATCTGTACAACATTTCTGTGTAAGAAGTTTCTAAGTCAACCAGTGAAAAAGAACTTCAAGGCAAGGATGAAAAAATAGTTACATAGTTTTGTATGAACTTTTGTATTTTGATCTGAAGCACCTATTTAATAATGTTTCAGTATTTTATTATCCGGTCATTGTGGCTTCATAGTTAACTTTATTTTGAAAGAAAAATAAAAGAAATAAAATGTGAGTCGTAATGGGCTGCTTAAAATTATGAGCCTGAAGTTGTTTTCGTGGCACAAGTGCACCTTCTTCTTTTACCTCACTTGAGTCCTCCGCCTCAGGGCTATCATTACACAGGTCTACAGTGCTTATTAAGCCACAGCACATTATCTTCTACAGTATTGAAGTCATCAAAACTACTTTTGGAAGTTGAAACCTTGCTGCAACATCTCTGTGATAACTTCGGTTATTAAAAAATAAATAACAAAAACTGTGGAACTGAAAATGTGCGTGGATAGGTCATGTGCAAGCGATGAAGGGATCCACAGTTGATCCTCGACTGTGGTACAGTTTGACCACCAAGAAAGGAGTAATAAATGTAAAGCCTTTAAAAATGTATGAAATGGGAAATTGTTGTATAAAAATCTAAAAATTCACTTATAAATGGAAGAAGTGCCTATGTTTTGATGGGCAGAACATGTCAGAATGAATTTTAAGGGCAAATGATGTTATTGTGTGGAATAGATTCAACTGGATGGTTGTATAGTGTAGTGGTGTGCTCTTGTCAACATAAGTTTAGATTTGATAGAAGGTGGGAAGTTTATTGACTGGCACATTGTTTATCAGCTTGCCAAGGATTTTTTTATGTAGACATAGTTCAGTTATTGAGTTAGAACATTATGTCATTGCATTTGGTGCATAATAACTCTACACTTGATACAGGGTCTTCACATTCTGTGGTCCAATAATGTAATTTGCTAACCACTAAAACACTAACATCTCAACCTTCTTCAGCTCATGTTTTCCCTGTGTGTGACCATTTCATATCCCCTTAATCAACGTCATCCATTTCCATATATTTAGAAGATATATTCTGTAGTGCCATTCGTGACAGTGTATTGGAGTTAATGTATTACAAATAATGTGGGGAATAATACATATATTCTTGATACAGTCAGGTAAGAAACTTATAGGACCTGTTAAAAATGTATCATGGTTTGGTACTAGGCATGTTCAACAGTTCAGCCCAGTAGTTCTGTTGTGTTTATACATAAAATATATTGGTATTATTTTGTGAGTTCAATTCTGAACTGTGTATGACTGCTGACTCAAGTATTGCAGTACAGCTTTGTAATTATTTTGTGTGTTCATTTCTGAACTGTGTATGACTGCTGACTCAAGTATTGCAGTACAGCTTTGTAATTATTTTGTGTGTTCAGTTCTGAACTGTGTATGACTGCTGACTTGGGTATTGTGGTACAGCTTTGTAATTGTTTTTTGTGTTCAGTTCTGAACTGTGTGCGATTGCTGACTCGAGTATTGCCATACATCTTTGAAGATCCAGATTGGCGAGGTTTTTTCTGGTCCACTTTACCAGGACAGTCACAAGATGAAGCTTCGGTACAGTCGATGCCCTTGGCACAATCACTCATCACTGCTGTCTGTGTAAGATACATTTATTGCTGTAAAGAAATTGCAATTTTGATGCCTGTTCTATATTTGAATTCTGTTTTTCGGAAAGCATTGTATGGAGTGCTTTTAGAATTGTTTCTTCTCAATGCAGGGCAATCATGGCTATGTATTACAAGAGAAAAGCATTTCATAACACCATATTCTGCACATAAGTTATTTTTTACATAATTTTGAACATATTCTTGGAAAGCTTATGTTGAAATACAGCATATTCTGTGTATTGCAGTTTATTAACATTGATTTTGAATCTGTGAAGGTTCGTAGATGGTAGGAATGACTTTTTTACTCTACTGAACTGATGTGAATGAAAAGAAAGAACCCTCCAAATTCAGAATTTTGGCCGTATAAGATCATCACTATTTAGGAATGTCATTAAATTTTTTGCTGTACTGGAAGGGTTAGTATGAATGCAATCCAGAGTGTTCATTGTTCTCAGTATGTACATTTCTTGTGATTAACAATAGGACAAGTTTATAGTTGTTCATTTTGTGTTGAATTGATGCATCAAATATAATTTCACAGGATTTGCTGTTTTGCCCGGACTTCACTGTTGCTGCAAATAGAAAATCTGGTCCAGTAAGTAACTAGAAATGTACCCTAATAGTTATGTTCTAACCCAAGGAGTTGTGACAGTGATATTTACATTTCATTTGTGTATTCATACAGGACAAGGCAGAGGATCTTCAGGCCATTGACAGTTGTGAATATATCTGGGAAGCTGGGGTGGGGTTTGCACACTCTCCACCACGTTACCCTGCCCATGATTCAAACAGAACAGAGCTGCTTAAACTTCTTCTGACTTGCTTCAGTGAAACAATGTACCAGCCTCCAGTTGGTAAGTGACATACTCTTGCTGTTTTTAGTCACACTGGCATTACTTGTAATATTGTTCATTACTCTCAGAGAGCTGAGACAACTTTGTCTTTCAGATATTTATCTTCCATGAACAGTGTGAGCATTATATGACAGGATGCACCAGTCACAGGTGACCAAATTTTGTACAGTGGTGTCTAATGCATATCTGTGGGTCCTCATATGGAATTTGCTGTATGTTGCCTATCTGGTGTCTAAAATTCTGAGGTGTCTCCTAGATTTTTGGAAAATTTGTGCACCCCTGTCATGTGATATTTGAGGTTTTCATTGTGGTGAATATTGGTATGATATCTTAAGATATAATGTTGCACTCTGGCAGATTTGTATTAATGTTTTGGAGAACCCTGGTGCTCATAGTTTGAAATTTTTTTTATCCTGAAGATGTAGGTGGCCTTTTATTCTGAATATTGGCACCTATTGAACAGACAGCATAACTTCACATCCCAGATGACTGTAATTGTAACTGGGGCATTAGCATGGTGAAGAATGTCAGAACTATGTTGTTCTGTATATGTAAGTGTGTTAGTGAGATGGTTTTGGAAATTTTTTGTTTTTTGTATAACTATGAGGGTGAGTCAGAAAGTGAGTTTGCAGTGCTTATGTTGCAGGTTGCTTATTTTAAGCTCTAATATGAACAGTTCCTGTTTATTTGTACCACTATTCTACTACATTTCCACATAGTATGCACTTCATGTTGAGGCATCATATCATGGGATGAACTTTCCTCTTCCATGTTGGTAGAAGCCTGTCTTGTGTTTGTTTGACACCCATCATAATAATGTTGAAATCTGTCATTACCAAATACTACATGAAAAAGATGATAATTGCTAGTGATGAATTCTCATAAAATCACAGTCAGTTTAGGTTTTTTAGGTACACAATTTTGTATCATGCAAACTTATTTCTGACTAATGTCTGTGTGTAGTTTCAAGTAGAGGCTTTCTCTCCTCCAAGTAATCTTCATGAATCCAGTGTATGAGGTTTTCACTCTTCTGGGATGTTGTGTAGCTTTGTTTGGTAGTTAGTTACTGACATTTCAGGACAACCTATCAGTCTTCTTGGTTGCTTGACCCTTGAAAGTGGGCTGATTGGCTATCCCAAAACATCGGTAGCCACCTACCAATCAGTGGTGCATAAAATCCCAGAAGAGCGAAGACCTCAGTTACATTGCAGCAGAAGCCTGATCTGTTGTATGGTTTCCTGATATTGCACATTTAATGCAGTAAAAATACAGAATTTGAACAGGTACATGGTTAGTAGAATGAATTTATTTGTAATCAGCAAGCATTTCACCATCCAATAATAATAGGAATATATGAGTGTAAAATATTTTGCAATATATTGATAGATATTAATAGATATGTAATGTTTTGAGTACTCTTAGATGCAGATTACTGTATTTTTTAGCATATGCACCAATCTTTTTGTATGTACGCTGGCCTTGACAAAAGTGTCACTTAAATCTGACAGACATAGCGACAGGACAAGCATTGAAGCAAGTGGGTGGTTGGAGTGAACTTGATGACATTGCATGTAGCCTGTTTCATTGATAATTATTTTCCTTCACTGCAACATGTTACATGACTGTAGCCTAACCCTTTGGCAGTGGAATTAAGTACTCGGTGTACTCAGCAGATGGCCAGAAGTTTAAATGGCCACCAGATACTTTGCATGTTCTTGGCCAGTGACTTCAAATGATGTTTGGTTTCCTCACTAACACAGTAAATGTGACTAAAACTACCATTTGCACCAAAGGGTTAACCTTGCAGCCATATGAATGTGTCAGACATGATGCTGTGTTGTACATGAGAAATGTGATAGGTATGTTACACAAACTTGGTTAATAAATACAAGAAGAATTTAACTAAGTAAGAAGTATCCTTTATTACCGATGAACTGTGTATGTGACTTATGTACAATATTTACTTGAATTTAAGATGATCCCCCTTCACAGTCCTACATTTCCAGAAAAATGTGTATGCAGAACATGTCTTAACTGTATGCATGTTTATAAGGTCATCCTCTTGCTTCAGGTGGTAAATTATTAAAAAATCCTGAGCTTTTGTTTGGTTAAGTACAGTAGTGTTCCAGAATATATGTGTCTGTGCGTGTGTCAGACAGTGCTGAAATGTTTTCTTAAATCCTTTCATAAATATGCACCATGTTCAGGAGGGTTGAAATTATTATTACAAAATGTGAAATATGCACTTCTTCAGTATATTAACGTTATAACTTATTGTTTCTTTCCCAACAGATATACATGTTGCACCTAATCGATGGATTCAGTACTTCACTTGTGCAGAGAATCGACATGCATTACCAATGTTTACATCATTGCTGAATACAGTATGTGCATATGACCCAGTTGGTCTTGGAGTGCCATATAATCATCTTCTGTTTTCTGACTCTGTGGAACCCTTGGTAGATACTGCATTGCAGATCCTTATTGTTACATTGGATCATGATACAAGTGGCAGTGCTCCAGAGGGTGAGGAGGTGTGTATTTGTACTCACTGTTCTTTTTTCATGTATTTTCTTACTGAAATTATGTGTATGTGTGTAGATTGTACAGATTGTCCCCATGGATCTTCTGAGCTGCTGCTGCAACCACTGTTGTGTGATGTGTCTCTAGCTCTTGGCATTTAAGGTTGTGGTGTTGATAAGGTGCCTGCAGACCTTGCGGTTTCAGGGAGCCCTGTGGGTCAGGTCGGCCTTCAGACATAGAGAATACTAAAATTTATTGTGGGTTTATGGAGTGGATTCTATTCTTCTGACAGAAGGTTTCTCAATCCATCTGATTAGATATGGGAATAATTTTGGTTATAATTTCAGGGGATCCATGATTATTCAGTTACAGGAAACCATGATAATTGGTTTATTTGGGGCCCTCAGCAGCTGCCTGTGCCCCAGATTGAAAGATGCTGACATTGCTATCAGCACATGGTGCTGCACAACAGTGTTTGTTCCCTTTGTGGTGCATGTACTTTGCTCCACGTGCTGTGCTTCTGCTGGAAGGTGTTGAACTGATGACCCCACAGCCCAGATCTTTCACCTTGTAACTTCTGTATATTCAACCCTGTCATGAAAGCAGTGAAGGGCCATTGATTTAGATTGGGTGAAGGTGTCAAGGCCGTGATGATTGCAGTGGTTCCAGCAACAGTACAGGGAGTTCTTTGTGGAGGTGACGACTTACTCCATGGTGTGTCGGTAGGATGCCTGCCACATTGTCCACAGGGCCTAGTTGTAATGGCCTGTGCCTCATCTTCCAGAACAATCCTGAAATGAATTTCATTTGAGCAGTCCCATACAACATTGTTTTTTCCTCAGTTGTGTTGTACTCTTGACAGTGTAAGTAAATGACCAACTACACCGTTTGACAAATTCCTAGTTAGCCATCACATCTGAGACAGCTGCAAAATTCACAGTCTTTATTAAATATGTATTATGGTTACTTTCACCTGGAGTGAAGACAGAATATAAACCTAGCACCACCTGGCATTATGTTAAGAATGTATGTAGTTGTACATATGTTCTATTGTACTCCCCTTATCATCCACCAAAGTCCAAGAAGGGATTAGTAACGAAAAATTTTTGCATCTGACAGGTGACTTACAGGTAATATTTTTCTCACATATAACTTTTTTATACACATTTGCATAGTTGTGAAAAGTGCGTGTTTGCTCTGTCATGTCTTTCCATCTGTCCATCCACATGTATCAACTTGGATCCAACTGGACATATTTTGGTTACATTTGATGTTGCAGACTTTTATTAAGATCTGTCAAGAAAATCCAAATTGGTTGAAACCGGCAACAAATTTCAGGCATGATAAGTGAAGATTTAAGTATGTCTATATTGTTGACAGTGATGTAAAATTTATCAACAATACTACAGTGAACACATTGTTGTTGCCATAGCAGTGCTTGCAATATGACATGTACCTCTAAAATACAAAGAGAAATGACTGGTGTGTTTCCATGGTAACAATGCACTACAGTGTTACATTATGTGAACATTGTTTATCTTGTTTTTTAACAATTTCAGTAAAGGTGTGAAGAGTACTGATCAAATTTACTTCTTAGAACACATATTTGAATTGTTTATGGAGTTGCATTTTATTAACTAAACCATTTCTGCAGGCAGCTGTGCCAGACAATTTGTTCATCAATTATTTGTCACGGATTCACCGAGATGAAGACTTTCAGTTTGTCCTGCGGGGCTTTACAAAGTTGCTGAATAATCCTCTTGTGCAGACATACTTACCAAACTCTACCAAAAAGGTGCAGTTCCATCAAGAGCTGTTGGTTTTCTTCTGGAAAATGTGTGACTATAACAAGGTAATTTACAAATCCCAGTACAGAACCTTAAATCTAGACGTTGGCCTGTTCTCTTCTGTTTACACATTACCATCATCCAGTCATTTGAGTCTCTATAGTTAGAGTTACTGACAGCATGGGTAAATAAGCTAGTGATAACAAATCTTTTTCCAGGATTTTGAACTCAGTTTTTGTATGTATCCCCATCTACATATTTGCATGTTCACTACTTGCAGTTTTGCTTATGTGTGGTTGTGTTATTACGGATATGAATTGTGACATAAGTGTATGTTAGAACAAGTCTGAATGTTCTGATCATGGTCATTGTTATGTGCATAATGTCTCTGTAAGGTTTTTGAAAACTCTGTTAACCTTGTAAAGACTTATGGCCACTTATGTACATAGGAATACACCCCTAGAAATTAATTTTATATGTTGAGGCACCAAGGAAATTTGAAAGGCTGTTTGTTGCATATTTGATCTTTTTTGTGTTGAAATACAATATTTACTTGAATGCAAGACAAGTTTTTCCCTTAAATTTGGCACTTCAAATATGTGGGGCCATATTAAATTTACATATGAAACACCGAACTGGACCAAGCCAAACCATATTGCTCTGAACTGGACCATATAGAGCCAAAGCAAGGCCTGCATGTGAATGTTTTGAATAATCAGCCTTTAACAAATAATTGAGTTGGTGGTATTCCCACATTGTAATAGACTAACGTGTTAGAAATCTTAAAATGGTTGGAGATGGGAAAAGTGCATAATAATCTTAACCTTACAGACACAACTTGCATGTATTGGAGGATAATATAGAAATGAATGTTAAAGAATGGGATTGAGGATGCAGTCTGGATTAATCTGTCCCATGATATGGTTCACTGGCAGTGTGCTGCAAACAGCAATGAAATTGTGCGTTCCATAAAGCAATGGAATTATGTACTGGCCAAGGAGGACCCTGATCAATGGAGTTGTATGCTAGGACAAGCCAGAATATCAACTTGTCAGTTATTGTCAGTGGTTCACTGCCATTTCCATAGTAATACAGTTTATCTTTGTGCCTCTTGATGGGATGGTAAAATCAGTAATTGAATTTTGTTATGAATCATGATTTTATTAGCAGTTGTACAGTAGGAAGGTAAAACACTTCATACTGTAATGTAATTGTGAATTTTGCTGCAGGTGCAGAAATTGAACTTCTGAAAAGGGAGTTGTTACAAGTGTTCATTGAGTTGGATGCAGTTCAGAACATGATAACCGCATATTGCTCATGAAACAGCAGTTCATCATAACCCACTGATACACAGTTTTATAGGATAAAGAAAAAACTTTACGTATCATTAATAAACCAACACTTAAACATGTAATATTTTTACAGTAATATAAGGCAAACTTTTTGTGGACATAGCATTTTGACAGAAAGTGCATTTAACCAAACTATCTAGTAATTTGGGAATATTAGTTTGATGAATTGTATGGGTTGCAACAAATTGCTGTTTCATGAGTGGTATTTGCTTGCAGTTTTCAGGTATAATTTCATCTTATACACTGTTGTGCAATAGCTTTGTTGTTGATTCTAATAGTTTTGTGGGTGAAAACAAATTGAAGGCAAGGCAAAAAAAATGAACAGAATTTAGGAATTGCAGTAATTTTGTGTTATAAGAATGTTGATACTTGAAGCCTCTCAGAATTTTGTCTGTGCTCGTTTCATTATTGAGGTGTGTTGCAATTTTATGTGCCCTTAAGTTGATTCATTTAGAGTGATAATCATAAATTTTTTTAAGTCATGGCTTGTAGCCTCTTAAACTCTTGATGTGATGTTCTGTGACATATTGAAAACTTTAGCAGACTATATGGTAGTGAAATGTGATACAAATTTCATGAACTTTGTGCATGGCTTGCATTGTGTACATTGTTTTATATCCCTTATAGGCTTCATTTTCTAGGGTCAAATGTACAGTAAGAAGTGCGTAGTTTTGAAGAGTTTTAATCATCTTACTTAACTAGAGGTCCATAACATGTGTTGTTTTATGTTTTAACTGTGTCTTGATGATTAGTATTAGCAGTAGTAGTAAATGTGTTGGTGGTGGTGGCGGCAGCAGCAGTGGTTGTGGTGGTGGTGGTCATAGTAGTAGTAGTAGTAAGTAGTAGTAGTAGGAGCAGCAGTAGGTAATAATCACACCAGTCATAATAACAACCATGTATTATTTTACTTCAGTGGGGTAAGAATATATAAATGAATTTAAATTATTTTTCTAAGTAATCATGGTTTTATTTGGTATGATTTAAATTTTTCAGAAATTCTTGTATTATGTGCTAAAGAGCAGTGATGTGTTGGAGATTCTGGTGCCAATCCTTTACCATCTTAATGACTCCCGCGCTGATCAGTGTAAGTGGAACTCAGTATTTTGGATGTGTGTTTTGTCATTCTTAGAACCTGCTGGTATTTTATCTTTAACATTGGGTATTGTCAAAGTATCAGAATGTATATTTGTGGTGGCAGCAGACATTTGTTAGGTGACCGGAGTCAGTGTGTTAGGCAGTGACGATAGCAGTGCTCTGAGGCAAAGTGTATGCATACATTACTTATAAGGGCAGTTGATCAAGAACAGGATGGTTAACAGTAATGAATCTGTCTTTGCATTTGCAGGGTTCTCAGTGTGAATTGTGAATTGTTTCAGTGTATGTTTGAATTCAGGATTTTCCAGATTAAGATTGTGGCCTAAGACTCTTGTATCTTGAGTGAGGTGTTATGGGTTTTCTCAGTTGTACTAGGCAGATGCTAATGAATTTCAGTTTATAGATGGTTAAGTAATGTAACAATAACTTGGAGATTAAAGCACAGATCTAGTATCTTCTAGTTATGAAAATAAAACAAGATATGTTTATTTTCAGCTCGAGTTGGTCTCATGCATATAGGTGTGTTTATCTTGCTCCTCCTGAGTGGGGAGAGAAACTTTGGTGTGCGCCTTAATAAACCATACACTGCCACAATACCAATGGACATTCCTGTTTTCACAGGTGGGATTATGGTCTAATATTACTGTTTTATAAATATGTATTTATTTAAACTGTTACTATGATGAGCATTTTATATAAAACCTTTCCATGCCACGTACCATGACTCATGAAACCAGGATGTGAACCCATTTCAGATTTGTTTTGCCAGTAGTATTTAGGATGCAGCCTGGATGGTCAAGGAAGGGTGTCAGTTCCCAGTAGGAGAAAGATTTGTCTCCTTCCCAGAGTGTACACACTAGAACGGGGTCTACCTAGTCTTGTATTCAGTTGGTGCTGGTTGCTGTCTGTTTGGGGGTAGTGTGGTCAATGCATGAGGGAGACCACTTGTTTCTGTCTAGTGCCAACATGAGGGATGTTTGAAGCTGAAATTACACTCTTTCAAATTGCTTCGTAGCATGATGCTTAATTAAGCAAAGGGGCAATTTCACAGTGTTCTTCAGTCCCTTCAAGCAAATGTCTGGGTAGTACCTTGTATAAGGCCTCATTGACTTCCTTCCACATCTCTTTGCGTCTATCATTCATTGATTATCTTATTATTTTATGCTGTATATTTTCTTCTACAGACACCAGTAAATGAACCATAAATATGCATATAAATGAATTATTTCAAATTGGTTTTGAGGTTCCCAAGTGTAGTGTATCAGAATATCATTTGACACTGTATTGTGCAGTCACATTTGTTGGAGGTACTTGGATTAAGAAAGTGTGCATTATATCAAAGCAGATGTATTTTAAATTTTCCAGGGACACATGCAGATCTGCTAATTACAGTGTTCCACAAAATTATCACAACAGGCCACCAGAGGTTGCAGCCACTATTTGATTGTCTGCTTACAATTCTTGTAAATGGTAAGTACTGACAGTAGACTTTGTTGTTGTGTCTCTAGCTCCATGATGCCTCCTTCATGAGAACTTAACAACCAGTTGCTGCACAAATTCTCCACCTTGTATGGAATACAAAGCTAAAGTACTTATTTCACAAGAGTTTACCTTTAATACGATGTAATTAGCTGAGGTTTTCTGCAACAGCAACAATAAATATACTGTTCAAAGAGGCTTTTTAGTAAAACACAGCAAAGTACACATTCCTCACACATATTCTTTTGTTTTAAAGAAGACATATTGAAACAGTGAAATTGTTTATTTATTCTTGCAGTCTTATGAATGTGTAGTTTTTAGTAAATACAGGAATGGGCACTAGATGTGCTGATGGATGTGATGTACAAGTTTTCTATTACTGACACCACATGGAATGGAGATTACTTTGTGCAGTAATTGGTCATTGATGGAAGACATTAGGTAGTATTGTTACAGTATGTCTGGGGGTTCAGGATTCTCAGTAGGAAGTCCTGAACTCCTTGAAGATGCTGTTCAGTGGGCAGACTCTTTCTCTATCATGGTGTGTTTCTGCTGTGGTAAGGGCCTCTGTCCCATCTGTTTGCAGGCAGTTCCCAACTTTCATGCATAATTTATTCCTGAAAATGTGTATGAAAGTCGACATGTACAATAGTCAAGCAGTAGACTTACATGTTATAATGGGAGTCCATTTCCCATTCTGATCAAAGTTGTTGGTTGAGTTTCAAAATACAAACAACGCAAATAAGTTTTCCCAAGTTATTTCTGGCCTCAAATTGTAATTATCTCATGTACCTTTTCTGGCATTTAGGGGACACAAAATACAGTTTTGGTCTCAGTTTTATGGCTGTAGACATTGGGGAAATGTAGGGGGCATGTGTGGGAGGATAGGCAGAAGAAACACATCACTGTTGTAAGAGCAAGTGGGCATGGTATGATATGCTTTTTGAAAAGAACCTCTTGCAGGAGCAGGTAAACACTACTTAATGGACTCAGATAATAACGTACTGAAACCACGCATAAGCTGAAATGTGTGTTTGGCTGACAAATAGGGCCATTGTGCAGTAGCGTGTAATGTTTTTTCATCAGCTGTGTATGAGAGTCCAAATTCAGCTTATGAAAGACTGGTTAGGGGTTTGAGAATTTGTAACATTCAAAAGTGCAGGTTGTATGCATTTTGTATTTTATAGAAGTGCTGAATGGCTATAATGTATGAATGGTGGAATGGAAGGATTATGTGAGGAAACAACAACTGGAGATGGAAATTCTGTTGATACTTCAGTGGGTTTTACACTGCTGGTGCTGTAATATGTTCACAGTTTCCCCTTACTTGAAAACCCTGTCAATGGTGGCCAGTACAAAGCTCTTGCATTTGCTGGAAGCATTCAGTACTCCGTGGTTCCTGTTTTCATCTCCCACCAACCATCATCTGGTTTTCTTCCTCCTGGAAATCTTCAACAATATCATTCAGTATCAATTTGATGGTGAGTGATTGTACTGTGCATGAGTTTTCATTCCAGGATATCTTAAGATTTACAAAACCAACTTGGAATGAAACGTTAGTAAGAGAGACATCTCACCTAAGAACTTTGAAACTTGTAACCTTTAACCTTTATTTCCTTTGTGTTGCATTATTGTATCATTGCATTACATGCTGCAGCTGGCCAAGCTGTGCATTGTTTTTGCTCTGATGCTGTTACTGCCTAGTTAAACTATATCATACATGTAGCAATGGGCAGTTCCTCCCAGAACATGAATGGTTACCACTGCATTAAAGTGTGACTCTCAACCCTGTATAATGGGGAGGATTAAAGAACCATATGCATTGATTGTACAGGTTTAATGTGTGGCAGTTAAGTGTCATTGTTAAATTATTAAATTTCTTGTGTGCATATTTGTTATTAAATTGAACAGGACTCAGTTGGTTTTATGGATTACGATACACTATAGTCTTAATTGTAGTTACTAACCTCATGAAGAAACTTGCTGCCTCCATATTCATTGTAGGGCTGTGAGTGACAAATTGGGAATATAAGAGAGAATGAGACAGCCAATATATACGTAGGAAACAGATTTGCTCAGGTACAACATTAACATGGGTATACATTTTCTGAGCATAAAAAGTAATCGTGAGGTTTATTTAACACATTCAAGATTCTTTTTCGTGTCTGGGGAGGGCATTATTTTTGTAGGATTGCAGAAAGAGAAATAATACATAATTTAAATTATGATTTCTTGATATATGACACTGTAATTTGGTAGACCATCTCCCTGTCTTAATGCACAGTGTCACATCCCAAAAGACTATAATCTGCGCATTTTTACTGTCTTCAGCACTTCAGGTCTCACAGTACATTATGTATTTGCTGTTATACAGGCAGTCCTCTTTTAACATTGCAGAAAATAACGTTTTTTTTAAAAAAAAAACATTCTAGCGGCCAAAGATTTTATACATGTTGCTCAGATTTAGATTGTTTTTTCTCTCAGGTATTTTGTAAGCTCATATTTAATTAATTCTTAACAGGAAAGTATATTGTATATTATTTGCTGTAATTCGCAATTTACCAGGAATATCAACATTAAGCAATGATTCATGGTACTTCCTCTTCATGTTTCATAAAAACAGTTATTAATTTCCAGGAAATTCCAATTTGGTGTACACAATCATTCGAAAGCGCCAGGTGTTCCATTCATTAGCAAACCTTCCATGTGACTATGGAACTATTGCTAAATCCTTAACGAAACGTACAAGAAGGCATCTACCAAGCACCACATCCACAGAAAATTTAGGGGAGTTGCCAAGCATGGAAGGGTCACATCCAGCATTGCCAGCAGAACCTGGCACTCTGAAAGCTACACTTCCAGATACTCCAGGTATTGTAACAAGGATTGCTGCAGCTTCAGACAATCCAGGTGTTATAACAAGGACAGCTACACTTACATATACAACAGGTATTGTAACAAGGACAGCAACATTTCCAGAGACTCTCAGGTGTTGTAACAAGGACAGTTTCATTTCCAGACACTCTCAGATATTGTAACGAGGACTGCAACATTTCCAGATACTCCTTATATTGTGACAAGGACAGCTACACTTGCAGGCATTCTAGGTAGTGTAACAAGGACAGTTACATTTCCAGATACTCTCAGCTGTTGTAACAGAGACAGTTACATTTCCAGATACTCCAGGTATTGCAAGAAGGACAGTTACATTTTCAGACACACTCAAGGACAGTTACATTTCCAGACACTGTCATGTATAAGGACAGCTGCACTTCCCAGCACTGAAGTTTTTGTAAGAAGGATGCCAACATTTCCAGATACTTCAGGTATTGTGAAAAGGACAGCCACACTTCTAGACATTCCATGTGTTGTAATGAGAACAACAGTGTTATGTGAAGATTATTTTCTTATGTTTATTTACAGCCTGCTTCATGACGCTGTTAGTCTACATAGTAAGGAATGGTAGGATGATTGGTGAACAATTAATTTGTTAGCAGGTGGTTGGAAGTTTCTGTGGTATTATCATGGCTTTCTGTTCAGGTACTGTGGAAAACCTTAAAACCTGAGAATAGTGTGTCACTAGGTCCAGGTTTGAACTAAGAACTCTCAAATGCAAAACAGGAGTGCTACCCAGCTTTACACTGGAAATTTGCAACACGTTTCTTTGAATTCTTGTGGAAGTAGTGGCACGCTGTTGTTCACTAATGTGAAATCTTTTACGAGGGGGGACCAAAAAGTTTCTGGAATTGTTACAAAAAATGTATTTAAAATATTCATACAAGTTTGTAACTTTAATACCCTTCAAAACAGCCTGTTTCATCATCAAATCTTCTGTTAAAATGCGTTGGCATGCACTCCATGACACACCTCTTATTTCAGAAATTTCGTCAATGATCTGATGACAATCTACAAGGACAGCCTGGCGAACTTTTTCAAGATTTAGGTCAGTTCTGCTTGTGGAAGGACGGCCACAATGCAGTTGGTCTTCAACAGACATTTTCCCTCTTTTGAAATGATTAAACCACTCGTACACTTGTGTTATACCCATGGCTTCATTTTTAAAAGCTTCCTTGAGCATCATGACAGTTTCAGCTGAGTTTTTCCTAAAAGGAAACAAAATTTCACATACGCTCTTTCTTTAAGATCAGCCATTTCAATTTTTAGAAAAATTGCCAGACATACTTGCAAACACTTAGAATAATGCCAGAAAAATTGACACCAATCATGCAGTGCATTGTCACTTGGCAGACTAGTTCAGAATATTACAGGCTCATGGTGCCTAGTGGCAGAACCCTGAACTACGTCTCGTTCGCACGGAAGATTCAAATTCCAGAAATATTTGGGTTCCCCCCTTGTACATTCAAACACTGATACAATGCCACTGTTTTTCACTGCAGTCTGTGGTGGTATATCGGGGGTGGTGTTAAAGTGAAATATGGTATAACGGAATTTATGTATACAGACTTCCATGGGTGCTAATTGAGGGTGGTGCTGTACTGCAATTTTGTTGTGTTTATATTGTTAGAAGAGTCTTATTGAAACAGAAGCCTATGAAAAACCGAATATTGTCATGTTACCCTGTCCTTCTGTGTTTAATAAAACACCGTGCCATGAGGGCTTGAAGCGTGGAGGAATAGCTTTATGTATTCTTAGCCTCCGTACTAGATGATGGGTGAGTGATGAGCTTCACTACCCAACTGCTTTAACCCCGAGATAACAGCCACCAGTATCCGTTGAAAGAAGCTGTGTTGTTCCCAGAGCCACATAGTACACTTTGGAGAAGAGAAAAAGTCTCTCTCCCTTGCTAGAAATTGTACCACAATTCCTTGGTCATCCGTCCCTGTAGTCAGAATGCTGACTGAGCTGTCCCACCTCGTTTTGTGGCATATACATGCATGATGTATAAACCAGGTGTTTATGGGGGAATCTGCCATGCTTTGGTAGGACGTTCAGGGAATTTGCATTAGTATAACCAAAAACAACTATATCCAAAGTTGAACAGTTATGGAGATAACGGTGAGAGAAATTTTCAAGATTGAGAGCTGTTACACATGCATTGATTACCAAATACATATTAAAACCAGGTGGAATTTGTAATGTTATCAAATGTACATAACATCTACTTAACATCCGAGTGACATAAAGCCATAGATTGTGTAAGAAAAAGTTGAACTATTTTTGTAAAAATCGTCATGAGGGTTCCAAGTACTTTACATAGGATTTGTGTTGGTGCATGTCTTGCCTTGGTATTCGCTCGAGGATGGACTTGCACAGCGTACGGATAACACAGCACACTAAACAGGTACAGTATGTGGGACCGCAAGAAGACCACATTGTTCTCATGTCACTATCTTCTTAACTGTTCAGCTTTGGGTGTAGGTACTTCTGGTTATGTCAATTGTAATTTGACCTAAAGAACATACTCCTAAGGTATAGCAGATTCCCCTTAAACACCCCATATTTGATCTTGTGACCATCACAACAAACTACTACATGTGACACAGAACAGAATATCATTTGGCTCTTGATATTTTCTGTGGATTGGTATGAAGTTGGTTTGGTGTAACAAGAGTGACTACTCTTTCTTTTTTTCATTTGTTTGTTTGTTTGTTTGTTTGCTAGAAAATGTTGTATTGCTATAATGTCTGCCAAACACCACCAATCACTTTACATGACTTACAAGTGCATTGTGGTTTGTGTCAGTTACACTTGTGCAGTGATGATGGCTATATTGCACATCATCAGGGGTCTTCCATTCATTATATTTTCCAGAACACAGGCTTTTTGTGATAGAGAACCTTGCAAGGTTAATGTTATATTGTACTGAAACTTTGCATAGCTTCTGCAGTGAATGGTGTATGGCAAATTGATATTCAATTGAAGATTCTTCATTGATACCTTAAAAAAAAAGCATACTTTCTTGGAGATTGCTGTCTTTTGGGGTATGGTATTGTGTCATGTGTTGGAAGTGTGCTGATGCTAAGAACTTAATTGTCTACATCATCAGGAATGGAGACAGAGTTTCCATGAAATGTCAGTCTTCCAGGAGACTACATAGAGTAACATCTGAGAAGATAGCATTCTTCATTGTCATCACCATGAGAACCTTAAATCTTACACTTTAATTTCTTGACAGGCATTGAAAAAATGACTGAGAAGGAATCAGCTCATCCTTCAGTCAATCAGCTTTGTGAGCTGACTACGGCAGCAACAGTTAATGGAGTGAGTTCAACTGATTCACTTCTAGTGCCACAATCATCTGTATCTCCAATAGTGTCTCAGAAAACAACACATGACTCTAGTGATAGCAGCATAAGGCAAGGTGATGGGCAGGAATTGCCAAGGTCAAAGAGTATGGTAAGTATTGTCATGTGTTTTAAAACTAAATGATTTGTTGTGAAGTTTTGAGGTTGTCATCATAGAGAGCAGGAAGACTGTGGTCTTTGGAATTTGTCTGTATGAAATGTTCCTCAAAAAGCATAGTAACAACATAATGATTAATTATGAAATATTTTCATATGAATGGAATAAATGGATTCAGAGGTTGCAAGCTATGCCACAATT
>Ga0209629_10000796_pt1 | contig 18357 bp, 15 predicted proteins | sample TergutCu122P5_FD_187286 | JGI IMG/M metagenome (GOLD analysis project Ga0209629, IMG submission 187286) | Cubitermes ugandensis P5 segment gut microbial communities from Kakamega Forest, Kenya - Cu122 P5 (SPAdes) (version 2) | ecosystem: Host-associated > Arthropoda: Insects > Digestive system...
CCTTTTTCAAAAGCTTTGGCAATCGCGAAGATGCGTAAATCGGTCGGATTGGCTAATTCATCATCGAGATTGCCAAATTCCAATTCATGATTCCCGACAAATCCGTGCATCCCCTGTCCAATCATGCGAAGTCCTTTCTGAATGATTTCTTCAAACGATTTTCCGATGGACATAATCTCGCCTACCGATTTCATTCCCGTACCAATCAGGCGGGAAACTCCGACGAATTTGGTTAAATCCCAACGCGGAATTTTCACAATGATATAATCGACCGAAGGCGCTTTATAAGCAGAGTTCGGAGTATTCATCTCTCCGATTTGGTCTAAGGAATATCCCAACGCCAACTTTGCCGCAACGAATGCCAAAGGATAGCCGCTCGCTTTGGAAGCCAGCGCCGAAGAGCGGCTCAGGCGGGCGTTAATCTCAATCACCCTATAATCGTTGGTTTGCGCATTGAACGCATATTGAATATTACATTCTCCCACGATGCCGATATGGCGGACGATTTTCTTTGCCAAATCTTCCAACAGCGTAATCTGCTCTTTGGAAAGCGTACAAATCGGCGCTACAACAATGCTCTCGCCCGTATGAACGCCCAACGGATCAACGTTTTCCATCGGAACAACGGCAAAGCAATGGTCGTTCTTGTCGCGGATGACTTCAAATTCGATTTCTTTCCAGCCTTTCAAAGATTCTTCCACCAGAATTTGTTTGGAATATGTAAAGGAACTTTCGCATAAAACTTTAAAATCTTCGGGGTTATTGGTAATTCCGCTGCCCATGCCTCCAAGCGCATAAGCCGAGCGCACCATAATCGGGAATCCTATTTTATTGGCGGCGGCAACTGCATCTTCCATCGTTTCGACCGCTTGACTGACAGGCGTTTTTACGTCTATTTCCTTCAATTTTTTTACAAATAATTCACGGTCTTCAGTCGCCATGATTGCTTCGACCGAAGTTCCCAAGACTTCCACGCCGTATTTCTTCAACGTTCCGCTCAGGTACATTTCCGTTCCGCAATTCAAAGCCGTTTGTCCGCCGAACGCCAAAAGGATGCCGTCAGGCTTTTCTTTTTTGATAATCTGTTCAACAAAATATGGCGTAATCGGTAAAAAATACACTTTATCCGCAATACCTTCCGATGTTTGAATGGTCGCAATGTTAGGATTAATCAACACCGTTGAAATGCCTTCTTCTTTCAACGCTTTCAATGCCTGAGAACCCGAATAATCAAATTCGCCCGCCTGTCCGATTTTTAACGCACCCGAACCCAGTACGATTACTTTCTTAATTTTGTTGTTAACTGACATAATACCTTATATTATATATAAATTTTTATTCTTGCTATTTTCTGCATATCAAAAAAAATGCGTTAGCTTTCGACTAACGCATCTTAACAAAACCAACTGAAAATGACATCTGTAAATTCATCCTCATGTTTATATTGACAATATTTATTCATTTCTGTAAAAAATCTTTTTCAAAAACCGTGCAAAGTTACACTTTCTTTTCCATTGACAAAAATAAAAACCGGTCTATTTTTAAGTTTTTACAATTATCTGGACTTTTTAAAAGAAATTAGCGCAGGAGTATAATATGCTAAACCATTCGGGATGTGCAACCTGAATACAAAACTTTCCTTAATCAGCAGCGGATTACGGAGGAGCAGTTCGTGATTGTGAAAGTGTAGCTGTTATATTGGAATGCAATCGACGTAGTTAATTGCATCCTTAGAACCCGAAATCTAAATCTTTCTTTTCGGTTTCTGCTTTACCTTCCGGAGGCATTTCTGCTTTTTGATGTACTTCATTGGCATAAACAACAATTGCTTTGGGACGCGCCGGACAAATCGATTCACAACCGCCGCAGCCAATACACAATTCATCATAGACATGCGGTATAGTTAAATTGTCGGTAAAGGGTTCCATCTTCACCGCTAAGGTAGGACAATGCTCCGAACAGGCGCCGCAAGCAGTTCCTTCAGTACGGACAATGCAACGCCCTCTCATGAAGTGGGCAATACCCACTTGCGTTACTTTCTTTTCCTCTTTCGTTAATTTATGGATAGCGCCGGTGGGACAGATTTCGGTACAAACCGTACATTCGTAATTGCAGTAAGCCATTTCATAAAATACCATCTGAGGCTTGAAAGCATAATTGATTCCATAATTGAATCCCGCCGGTTTAAGAATCTGCTGCGGACAGTGCGTGATGCACAAATGGCAAGCCGTACAATGCTTTTTGAAATGTTCCAAACTTACGGAACCTGGAGGCGTAATCGGCGTCAGTTTGGTAAGGTCGATTCCTCCTTTCCTTGTTTGCGCCCAAGCCGGAATCACCGGTAGAGTAGCAGCTAAAGCCGTAGATGTAACAATGAATGAGCGGCGAGTCATTCCTATTTCATTTGTTCGATCGGTTATTTCAGGCAAGATACTATCTTTTGCTATTACCAAACGGCTAAAGGCAAACCGGTAGTTGATACCGTCCGATTTACATCTGTCTAAACAATTAAAGCAGGATACGCAACGGGAATGATCAACTGTTTTATCTTTACTGTTGATACATTGCGATTTACAGGCATGTGAACATAAACCGCAACTGTTACAATTGGAATCGTCTAATTCAATTCTAAAAAGAGAAAATCGAGAGAAAAGTCCTAATAAAGTACCCACAGGGCATATAGTATTACAGAACAACCTTCCCCTTAGTAGCGCCATAATTCCGACGATTAATAGGACAGTTGCCGCAAAAGCAAGCGACCATGTGGTAACCGTGTAAATAGTAACATAATAAAGATGATAAATATGAAATTTTAAGGCAATCCAATTCAGCAAGTTATTTCCTTCCATCACAACCGGACGGAACAGATTCACTGCTATGCGCCCGAAATTACTGTACGGATCTAATAGAAGAATTGGAGTAGTTATTCCGAAAATCAGAAATATTATGCATATACCTAAAAGAGAATAACGCAAAATTGTCTGCGGTTTAGCATAATGATACCAGCGCCTTTTCTTGTTTTTCTTCTTTCCTCTTCGGGTAAACCATGCAATAATATCCTGTAAGATACCTAACGGGCAAATGACGGAACAATAAATCCGTCCGAACAGGATGGTAAGTAAGAATAATCCGATCAAAATAGCTATGCTCTCTGTCAGAATAGCAGGAACTACCTGAATGTGTAAAAGTCCATGCAATTGTTTGGGCAACCAGCCTGCAAAATCACAAAAGAACAGGAGGATTGGCGTAAAGACCAAAACAGCCAGAACGATGCGAATCAATCTTAGAATGTTTTTCTTCATTATTAATAATAATCGCTTGTTTTATAGTTTTATTCTTTTGATATTCAATTTACTTAGATTTTGCGTACCCAATTTTAATTTTTCGCCATTGGCGATATGGCTTACGCTATTAATATCCATTTTTCTAACTTGATTAAACATACTGACAGCAGCCGTATCCACAGCTACAATGTCTTTTGAAACAATCAAAGATTTCAATAGATTGACATCAGAGAGCGAACGTCCTTTCGGTCCATTTTCGCGAACGCAACGATAGGCATCGACAATATTCAGCGCCGGTTTTTTAGTCCATGTACAAACATCGGCAATACATTGTTGTAAGTCGTTGGAATGAAAATAACCTCTGTCCCAAACAATTCCCATATAATTTTTCATTGCGATAGACATATTTGCACTGTCATGGTTTTTCAATACCGGAACATTGAACCAGACATCGGCATCCAACATGGCTTGATGAATTTTTGCCGTTTTCAGTTTCACTCCCTGAGGAATAGCAACTTCTTTGTAATAAGCCGCATCATTTCCGGGAAACATGATTGCTCCGGCTGCTTTTGCCGCATCTTCAATGCCCGAACTTGCATAACACTTTTGCCAGTTATCGCAGGTATGATCGAAAACAGTCACTTTTTTTGCGCCTGCTTTAAAGCATTGCTTAACCAAAGCGCCTATTAAATCGGGGTTGGTGTTAGCGCCCTGTTCAGGCTTTTTATCCCAGCCGATATTGGGTTTAATCACTACGCTTTGTCCCTTTTTTACATATTTTTCCATGCCGCCCATTGCCTGTAAAGCCTTTTCCAATAGCTGCTCCGGTTCACCACCCATGACGGCGACTATATCCGGAGCGGATTCAACCATTATTTCATTTTTGGTTATAGCTGCTTGTAACTTGTCGAATGTTAATGCTGCAACACCTACTGCAGCGCTTGCTTTAATAAAATCACGCCGTTTCATATTTTTATTGTATAAAATTATAATCAATTATCATGATGCAAAGTTATGAAATATATTTTAATTGACCGCATAATAAAAAATGTTGAGTGCATTTGACTATGCCGGTTTTCAATTCAAAAGGCAAGGCTAAAACACTCCCGGACTTCTTTCTTTTTGCAGCGCGTAGGTTTTTGCTTTCAGAAATTCCCCGAAAGCTTTGATATCTTCAAATTGTGATTGTTCTTCTACCGAAACAGGATTTCCGAACCGGACATATATCTTTTTCTTTTTTTTATTGGTTACTTCATGCAACAAACGAACCGTGCGAATCCGCCAGTCGATAAAACCCAGAAAACGGTAAAGCCACGAATTGGTTCCGGAAATATATATGGGAACAACAGGTACTTGGGCTTTTTTAATTAACTTCAGTACGGAAGTTTGCCATTCCCTGTCCTTAGTGAAAGCCAGATGAGAAGTCGAAACGCCTCCTGCTGGAAAGAAACCGAGCGGATGACCTTCTTTCAGATGTTCCAGACATTGTTTCATTCCTCCGAAGCTGGATTTTACATTTGCCATTTTACTGTCTTTACTATAAGGATTTACTCCGATAAAATTTTCTTCCATCGTGTCGATACGATTTAGCATCCAATTGACCATCATCCTGAAATCCTTTCGTTTAGAGGCAACTACACTGATAATAATAATACCGTCGATATGACCGAAGGGATGATTGGATACGGTAATAAATGCTTTATTTTGAAACGAATCCAAAACTTCCTGATTCTCTACAATCCGGATAATTCCTTGCCGGTCGAGCAAGTCGGTAACGAATCCTAGGCCGGTTTGATGTTTTGAACCGTCGTAAACTCCATTGACTTTGTTCATTCCTGTGATACTGAAAATCATTTTTAACAAAGCGTTTCCAAACCGTCCTCGTAATACATGATGCAAACTGCGGATATCATCTTTGCTGATCAGTTTTTCTTTCATAACATACTAAACAATATAATCCATGTATTTGTTGAAAAACCTTTTGAAAAAAGAAAGTTTCATCAGTCCATACTCAAATCCAAAAATACCGATCATTGCGCATATAATTCCCGCCAACACATCGATTACGTAATGGTGTGCTGCATAAACCGCTGTACACCAAATTCCAAACATAAATATTGCTATTACGGTTATCATTGTTTTCGGACACTTCCCCTGAATAGCATAGTATAATGTAATTACCAAATAAGCGGAATGCAGGGAAGGAAATGCGGCGAAAACATTTGAATTTCGTCCATAAATAGAAGCGAATACCGGATAATTTATTAATTGGTCGAAGCGTGACAATCCCGCCATATTTCCGGGAGTTGTAACAACCGGATTGAATCCGTGTTCCATAGCATACCAGGGCGGAGCTGCCGGATAAACGTAATAGCATATAAATCCGAGCAGGTTTGTAAAAAGAAAAACCAGAGCAAACCGAAGAAACATGTTCTTTTTTTTCTTTACATACAGATAAATAGCAACCCCAAGAGGTATTGGCACCCAACCTAAATAAAAAACCCCGGAAAAAAGGTCTGCTAAAGCATATTGATGCGCCGCAAAATATTCGCAGGGAATTTGCTTGACGCCATCGACCGTTATACCAAAGACCGATTTTTCCAAATTGTATAGCGCTTCCACATCAATAGGATTGACCGTATAGTTTGGAAAAACCCGCATCCAATCATACGAAATGCCGAAAATGAGAAAAGGAAGCAATGCCGCCGCCAATTTTCTGGATTCTTTATTTAAGAAAAAAAGCAAACTAAAAAAAATAATCAACAAAAAGTGTTCGGGGCGAAAGCCGACAAAGGTAGCCGTTAAAATACTGAAAGCGACAATAATACTTATTGTAATAATACTTTCCTTAAGAGGTGGAAATACTACTTTAATCTTCATTTCAATGAATTATCTTCTTCTTTCAAAACTTTCCGGCAATAATTCAACCTGCCGATAGCGGTAATATTAGAAAATATTGCAACAATAACTAATGGAATAACAAAAATAATAATAGGTTCAAATACCGGAACCGGAAACCATGAGACATATACTTTGTAATCTCCTGCAAAATAATAAAATAATCCGCAAATGATAGCTCCAGCGCTGATTAATATCACCCGTTCGGGACGCTGCATAAAGCCGATTTTACATTCGATGCCTAATCCTTCGGCTCTCGCTCTCACATAACTTACCATCATGGAACCGATTAATGCAATGACTCCAAACAACGAACTGAAAAAATAGCCTTGCAGAATGAGGTAGTAGCAAATGCCGAAAAGTACAATCAGTTCACTGTATCTGTCAAGTACGGAATCAAACAGGGCGCCGTAACGGGAAACCGTTTTTCCGGCTCGCGCCACTTGCCCGTCCAGCATATCAAACAAACCGGCGAACAAGATGATTAATCCTGCCCAGCCAACGTATGTGAAATCGCCTCGTTCGCCGTGAATAGCGGCATAAATAAGAAAAGCGGTTGCAAAGATATTAATTACCAAGCCTGTAGCTGTAACAAAATTCGGTGTGATTCCCAATTTGACCATGCTGTGGACGACAGGGTCGATAATTTTATAAATGGCTTGTTGCGCGATGTCTCTTATTTTCATTTAATACTATTTTATATTAAGCGAATGATTTAGTTCTATAAAGTATTTAACATTCATATTCAAAATTACTGAATTATTTTGTATTATTCATCCAAATTATCTGAGTGAAAAAAACGCTTTAGGTTTAAATTTTTAAAAACAAAATATTTATGCATATTGTAATTCCATACAAATCCTACAAATAAAGAAACAATAATCTTGGGTAAAATAAATATATTTTCGAAAAAGAGATTCGAAAATTCAACTACCCAACGTATCTTTCTTATCATTTCGGTCATTAAAAAGACGCCGGAAGTATTGAAAAAAATACTTCCTCCCCAGACAACCAAGTAACGAAGAGCCACATAGCGCTTTTTTACATCCATAGCTTTGAACGTCCACCGGTAATTGACTACGCAATTGGTTGCCCCACCGCAAACCGATCCGATGAAATTAGAAAAAACATAGTAGATTCCAAATAAGTTAACTAATATAATAGAAACAGAAAAATCCGTAATACTTGATACTTGAGACGCTAATTGGGCGCGGAGGAACATGAAAAATCCCCCTTTTTCTGAAATCGTTTTAGCGCTTTTTTTTATCCAAGTATCCATCTTAATCCACACAAAATTAGTAAACTGTACATTCCAGCCAATATGTCGTCGAGCATAATTCCCCATCCGCCTTCAATAGCTTCCAATTTTCTTATACCTAAAGGTTTCAATATATCAAACACACGAAACAGGAAAAAGGCGGCAAAAGCATAATAAATATTTCCATCGCTAACGCATAGTAGCGGAATCCATACGCCGACCATTTCATCAACTACAACTCTGGACGGGTCTTTTCCCCAATAAGTTTCCATAATTCCCGACGACCAAACGCCAAGAATAGTAAATATCACGATTAGAAAAAATGTTGCTATATGTAATAAGGTATAAGAGGATACCAACGATAGTCCAAACCACAGGAGGGTTGCCAAAGCTGCGCCTGCTGTTCCCGGCGCTACCGGAAAATATCCGGAGCCGAATCCTGTGGCAATGATTATATGAAAAATATTTTTTTGTTTCATTCGATTGTTTTTTTCCACCAATAAGAAAGATTACTGAAAAAAGAAGCGACACTATACACAGGGGGCGTCGGGTCGGGAGGAACAATTACATTTAATCCGTTGGGGAAAACTTCCAATGAAATAACCTTGTCCATAAATACAGGTTCGCCGTCGATATGTACGAATCCGGGCTTTTGTCTTTTCAATGCAAGTTTTTTAGACCGGTAATATTGTATTTTACGATTTTTTGACATTTGCTTGGTAAACATTTGAACTAATAAATGTCCGACATCCAAGGGGGAAAAAGGCGAAAGAACAGCTACGTCCATCATTCCGTCGTTCATATCGGCTTGCGGCGCAATATAAGCGTTATTTCCGTATTGCGAAGCATTTGCGAAAGTTACCAAAAAAACTTTTTTGCTAAGTACTTCGTTTTCAAAGACGATTTCATACGTATCCGGCTTGAATTGTAAATATTCGGTAAACATGCTTCGCACGTAGGCAAAAGGACCGCGATGTCTTTTTTTATCAAAACGTTCACAGACAGAAGCGTCAAATCCCACGCCACAGGTACAGAAAAAAATACGGTTGTTTGCTTTACAGTAGTCAATGGTTCTTACGTTACGTTCCAGTATTACTTCCAACGCTTTTCGACTATCCATCGGAATAGCCAAATCTCTTGCCAAGCCGTTTCCCGAACCCATGGGAACGATTCCCAATACGGAAGCGGATTCGACTAAGGCTCGCGCTACTTCATTGACGGTACCATCGCCTCCCACAGCGATTACGTAATCGACCTTTTCTTTAACTGCTCGACTTGCAATCTCAAACGCATGTCCGCGATATTCAGTGAAAAAAAACTGTTTTTCAAATCTATCCGAAGGAATATATTGATCCAATAAATCCGGAATACGTTTTTTTGAAGTGGAACCGGAAATAGGATTAATGATCGCAGTAATTTTTTCCATTCATATAGTAAAAATGAATTACAAAAGTAGTAAAAATTCAATTAACCGCCAATGAAATTGAATGAATTTTAAAAAATCAGTTCAAATTTTTAGAGGAACATTGTTTCTTTACCAAAATTATTATACCTTTGTCACCTTATATTATGGTGTACTAATAAGTGATTCTAAAATTAATAATGAATAAAACAAATTCTTAGATAATAAGATATAAAATAATTGTTATGGAAAAAATGCAAATAAAAGAAGCTAAAGGTAAACTTGGCGTTTTGGTTATTGGTGTTGGAGGCGCGGTGGCTACCACATTTATCGCAGGTACATTTATCGCTCGTAAAGGTTTGGGAATACCTGTCGGTTCGATTACCCAGTTGGCAACTATCCGTTTAGGAAAAAGAGAAGAAAACCGTTTCTTGAAAATCAAAGATATTGTACCCTTAGCCAATTTGGATGACATCGTTTTTGGCGGATGGGATATTTTTGAAGATAACGCTTACGAAGCGGCTTGCCATGCCGAAGTGTTGACAGTCGAAGACTTGGATAAAGTGAAAGATGAACTGCAAGCGCTCAAACCCATGAAAGCGGTGTTTGATCAAAATTATGTCAAACGGCTGCATGGCACCTGGGTAAAGGAAGCTCCCACGAAATGGGATTTGAAAGAAGCGCTTCGCAAGGATATTCAATCATTTAAAGCAAATAATCATTTAGATAGAGTGGTTTGCATCTGGTGCGGAAGCACTGAGGTATATATCAAAGCCGGTGAAGTGCATCAAACGCTTCCTGCCTTGCAAAAAGCAATGAAAGAAAACCATCCCGAAATAGCGCCTTCTATGGTTTATGCTTATGCCTGTCTGGAAGAAGGCATTCCTTATATTAGCGGCGCTCCGAATCTGACGGTTGATATGCCGGCAATGTGGGATTTTGCAGCGCAAACGCAAACGCCGATCTGTGGAAAAGATTTTAAGACAGGTCAAACCATGCTGAAAACCGTGCTCTCTCCTATGTTAAAAACCCGTATGCTGGGTTTAAGCGGATGGTTTTCTACCAATATCTTGGGCAACAGAGACGGAGAAGTATTAGACGACCCGGGTTCTTTCAAAACGAAAGAAGAATCGAAATTATCCGTAATTGATAATATTTTGCAGCCCGAACTTTATCCGCAGCTTTATGAAAACATTTACCACAAAGTGAGAATCAATTATTATCCCCCTCGAAAAGACAATAAAGAAGGATGGGATAATATTGATATTTTCGGATGGTTGGGGTATCCGATGCAATTGAAAGTCGATTTTCTATGTCGCGATTCCATTTTAGCAGCTCCGCTTTGTCTGGATCTGGTATTGTTTTCCGATTTGGCAAAACGGGCAGGCTTGAGCGGCATACAATCGTGGCTGTCGTTCTACTTCAAGAGTCCGATGCACGACAATGAGCATATTGCAGAACATGATTTATTTATTCAATATATTAAATTAAAAAACACATTGCGTCAATTGATTGGCGAAGAAACAATTGATTATATTGATTAAGGAAAAAGAATAAGGAGCAAAGCATTGGAAAATAATAGCATAACATTTGAAAATCAGCTAATTTGGGAAAGTTTATTTTTACCAAAAGATTATCATCTTGAGAAACAATTGAATTATGATCCAATGATCTTTTTTGTTCAAACAGGAAGCGTCTGTTTTAAAATTAATGGAATAGAAACTCATTCTGTTTTATCTCAAGAAATGGTTATGGCGCAGATTGATAATTTGTATGAAATTACAATGCTGGAACAAACGCACTTAATTATTTGTCATGTTCCGCTGGAAGCGTGGTACACTGAGCAAAAATGGATTGAAGGATTGATTCCAGATGATAAAAAAGATTTTCCTGAAACTTTTTTCAAACTTCCCGTAAAAAAGATGATTCTTCGTTTTTTTTCTTTGGTAGATCATTATTTAAAAGATGGTATGCGTATTCCGATTTTTTATAAATTGAAGCGTGAGGAATTATTTTTTTTACTTTTCCATTATTATCAAAGAAACGATTTGGCACAATTTTTGCAATGTGTACTGTCTAAAGATATTCAATTTAAAAAATTTGTGGTAAGTAATTATTTACATGCGGGCACTGTTAAAGAATTAGCAAAATTAGCTAATTATTCTACGTCGGGTTTTATTAAGAAATTTCAAAGATGCTTTAATGATTCTCCGTATAAATGGATGCAAAAGCAAAGAGCGAAACAGATTTCTATTGATATTTATCAGGGAATTAAATCGTTACAAGAAATTGCCAATGATTATAAATTTTCGTCCTATCAACATTTTTCCGTTTTTTGCAAGGCTCAATTTGGGGCGTCGCCAACGACTATTTTTAGGAAAACTGAGAAAATAACAGATGATTATTTAAAATGGTAAGAATATATCTCATAATGGTAAGAATTTGTGAATTTATATTCACTAAATGACATTACCTTTGTAGTGTTTTTGATTTAAGCGTTTTTAATAGCTATTATTTGACAATTTTATTTTATTTTTTTTATGGCAAAACAAACATCATTTGCTCACCAGAAAAGTGTATTAGAGCAGTTTTTATCATTATTAACAGGATTTGAAAGTGATTTTAAATCCTTGATTAGTAGATTTGACGAAGAAGTAACATCTTTGTATGAAGATCAAGGTTTAATGGAGGAAATCTATGATGATTACAAAGCGACATACATGAATTCGTTAAATACAACTTTATCAGATATACAAACAAGAATACATGAAGAAGATATTCCTTTTATAGAAAAAGAAATAGATTTTATTTCTTCGCGCTGATAGTGACTTGATATTCTGCAGTTTATATATTTTATGTTTTTAATTTAATTTAATCAATTACGAAGATGGCAAAAGGTAACTCAACCAATGAGACTACAAACCTGAAAGGTGTGGAAGTGTTTATAACACAAACTCTTTTAAAAGGAGAAAATGTTATAATCCCAGGTATTGGCCATCTGGAAGTAAGGTCTTTTGGTGAAAGACGTACCGTATTATTCAAACCGACTACCGAAACCGATGATTCTTTCTTGCGGGTAATATCGCCATTAGAAGCGAAAGGTCAAAACAACAGTAATGCTATTTATAATCTTATTTCTATTCCTTTGAAGGAAGAAAAAATTGTTAATTTGCCGTCAGTTGGTCTTTTTCGCCCAGTTAAACGTGAAAATGGCGAAATTCATGTTTCTTTTATACCGTCCGCTTTCTTACGAAGCAGTCTAAATAAAAAAGAAGGAGAAAACAACGGAGAAATAATAGATGGCAGGCTTGAAGACATAAACGAAATAAAAATGCTCCCCGTACCAAGTACGAACGATCAGTATGACCAGTCAAATGATGTAGCTGCGAACAATATAATCAGCGATAACGATACGGATAGCGATCCAAAATATTCGGAAACAAGATTTTTGAAAAAAAGCGGGATACAACCCAAGCAAAATTCCAATGTAGTTGACATACAAAAAGATACTCAACCAAATAAAACACTTGAACAAACAGAGGACAAACCCGAAAGAAAACGTTCAAGAATAAATATTAGTGGAATCGTGTTGGCTATCGTTGTCGTCATTTTTCTTATTGTAATAGGTGCATTTTATATTCATTCCCGCAATACAAAAAGCATTGAAGAAAATTTGGATGTAAGCGTACCAAATGAATCAATCAGCCTCCCTGCGTTGGCTGAGCAGCATTATGGACATTCGGCTTATTGGGTATATATATATGAAGCAAACATGGATAAATTAAATTCTCCGATTAATGTTTCCAAAGATGTTTCTTTAGTTTTCCCCGATCTAAAAACCGAATATGATGTTATAGACGTAAACGACAGTATGGAAATTAAAAGAGCGAATATCAGAGCGAACATTTTAGTTGATATGTTAAAAGTCGGAGGAAAGAAAATTAATACTAACTATATGGTTAATCCAGTTGCTGCTACTGCAACAACTACTAATAAGGGCATTAATAATAATGATACAATAATAACAAATAAAAAATAACAATTAACGATAGTATAATATGAAAAGATTATTTACAATTTTTTTATCAGCCTTAGCTGTCTGTAGTTTATATGCACAGCCAAAATCACCTATAGCCATATATGGCGATGTTTGGATTGCTACTGGCGGTCAAATGAATTCAGAGGGCGCAGTGCATTTTGAAGCTGGTGTACCTGCTATGCCAACGGGTGTAGCCAAAGTGGCTAACTATGGAAGTTTACAAATGAAGGATTCGGTAATATTTTATTCCAATGATTCCATTGATGGCTTACTAATGAATCAGAACACGGCGACGAACCCTGCTAATATGGTAGTTGTTCGTAAATACTTTGCGGAAAATAAGTGGTACATGATGGCGTTTCCATTTACTGTGAATATGGGACCTTCCACTAGCCTAACTTTGACCTCCGGCGTAAAAAATGCCTTAGATGGTAAAGGTTTGCAACGAGGGGATGGCGCTACTTTTCCTTTTGATGTTCAATATTATGATGCACAATTGAGGGCTAATCGAGGAGTTAATTTAGATTCTATTGCACAAGGTTCTTCGCCTAACGCGGATCAAACTAACTGGCAACGGTTAGATACTGTTAATAAGTCTGGCAGATATCCGACAATGGATCGAAATACTTTGCTTGCCGGTTCAGCCTACCGGATTGCAGTTATGCCCCAAAAAACTGCAAGTGGTAAACTAAACACACAATATGGTGTCACAAGTGATCCTGTTACGGGCGGCGCTTGGATAGATTTTATCGGAACACAAGCAGCGGATATTACCAAATTATTTTCTAAAACGACTAAAGGAGTTAACCTTAGTTTTGCGACTCCTGTATATGCGCCAGGACAGCTCCATTTTACAGATGCGAGCGTTGGTTTTTCAGAAGGTTGGAATGTTTTTGGCGGATTAAGTTCCACAGAATATATATTAGCAGCTACTAACGGTACAAGAATTCCAAATGCAACAATCGATTATCAAAATACAATTTATTATCGGGATGATGCTGCCGGAACATGGAAAGAATTAAATCCTCAAGATCAGACAGATTCTGTAAAAACAATGCGTCCTTATGCACCGCTGTTTGTACAAACAAAAGCCAGTGGCGGTAGTTTTCAATATCTTAATGGAAATGGTCTCACTCTTGACCGTGACCCGAGCGCTAAGTTACTTCTCCGCTCATCGTCCAGCGTTCCTTATGGACAAATAAAATTGAATTTATCGAACAGTACCAATTCAGCTGCGACTTATTTTAAATTCAATAATAGCTACAGTACATCTTATAGTACTACGAAAGATGATCTAATGATGTCAACGGCAAGTACGACGGTGCCTATAGTATATTCTTTAGTTCCTACAAATGATACAAAGCAAAATATGCCTATATTTAATCATGGCGTACCCTATACAGAAAGTGTAATTCCTTTAGGAGTAAATATTCCTAAAACCGGTACATATACTTTCTCTTTGAGAGAAGTTTTTGCTGATAATTCGGTTGTAAGCGTTGTTTTGAAAGATTCAACGGATTCAAAAACCATTAAGAAAACCGAGTTATTGAAAGGTGCTGTCTATACTATATCATCAATCAATGCGGGAACTTATCTAAAGCGTTTTACTTTATACATTAACAGTAAGGTTATGACCAATATTGATCAGATAGACACACAGGACGTTTATGCTTATACCGATAATAATACTTTAACAGTAAAGAATTTGACTGTAGGAGACAAAGTACAGGTAACGGATGTAACCGGACGTGTTTTTGCTTCGGGCATAGCATCAGGCGATACTTATTCGACAGCATTAAACCAAAAAGGGGTTTATATTGTTAATGTGAGAGGGGAAAAAGCAACCGTATTAAAAGTCTTAAATAAATAATCCGTTAAAAACTTACGGAAATGTTAATGTTTTATAATGAATAGTAAAATAAATGATTAATATAGGAAAACGATGAAACTAAAATCTATTGTAATAGGAATTATAATTATTGTATTTTTCCTACCGGTGGTAGGAACTACCATACATGCGCAAGGAATATACTCAAATGATAATCAGGCAATAACTACAACGACTACTCCTGTGAATAACGGAGGCGGAATCTATAGAGCTGGCGAGGATGGAACTGATGGACCTGGCGCTCCTGGGCCTAGCAGTGATCCAGAGCCGATTGGTGAAGGAGTTTTTATTTTAAGTCTTCTGGCGGGTGGTTATGCGTTATTGAAAAAAAATCTTAGAAAAAAACATGAAGATTAAAATTGGAGTTTATACCCTTTTCTTATTATTGCTGGTAATGGCGACGTCGTGCGCATCCAGGAAGTTTAATTATTTTCAAACGAAAGAACCGAGAAAAGGGAAAATAGTTGATCTACCATCTTATCGCTTAGAAAATACGGTTCGTTTCCAACCGGATGATATATTGGGGATTACAGTTAATGTCCCCGCAGAACAGTCAGTGGCAAGCGATTATAATTTGCCACTGTTGCCTGTAGCTACGAATGAAAATAGCTCCCAACAAATTAATACGGGAGTTGGACGCCAAACTTATTTGGTTAGAAAAGATGGCACAATCGATTTTCCGGTTTTAGGTAGTATTAAAGCTGAAGGTTTAACTCAAGAAGAAATGGAAATATATCTAAAACAGCGATTGAGCGAAAGATTATTGTCTCCCGCTATAGTAACTGTCAGATTGTTAAACTTTACAATATGGCTTGCAGGCGAAACAGGAGGTGTTGGACCCCATAACATTAATAAAGATCACATTAGTTTATTCGAAGCATTGACTTTAGGGGGCAATATGTCTCCTTACGGCAGGCGTGACGATATACGTATTTTACGCCCTAAAAAAGATGGAGGTTTTACAATGATCTCAGTAGATATAAGCAGAGAAGACATCATTTGGTCGCCTTACTTTTATCTTCATCAAAATGATATTGTTTGGGTGATTCCGGGTCGTCCGATAAGTCAGTCGATTGATATTAGCCCAAGGTATGGCATTATCTTAGGATTTTCATCTTTAGCATTTTCATTGTATGCTTTAATTAAAGCTTTTAAATAATAAATAATAAATAATAAATCAAAGAAAATAAGATAAAATCATGGAGGATAATAAAACGGAAAAAGTTCAAGGAAAAGAAATCAGTTTTCAATGGTTTATCGTAAATTTTCTTGTTTATTGGAAATGGTTTGTTATATCAATAATTTTGTTTCTTATAGCGGGGGCTATTCACTTACGTTATGTAATTCCAATCTATAATGTAGGTGCAAAGATTATTCTAAAGGATAGTAAGAGGGGCGGAATGGGAAATAGCGAGCTATCTCTTTTTGAAAGATTGGGCTATCTTGAATCTGCAAGTAGTAATGTGGAAAACGAAATGGAAATTATTAAATCGCGCGATCTTTTAGAAACAGTAGTCATAGAAGAAGAATCCTTTATAAGATATTCGGTAAAAGGCCGCTTTAAAGACACTGATCTGTATGGTGGAGCAGGACGGCGATATTATTCAGCGCCTCCTGTGAAGGTTTTTCTTGATAAGAATATAATATCCTCATTGTATTCAACTATTTCTCTAAAGGTATCCTTAACCAATAAATCAACGATTCTTGTTAACGGGCAATATGGCTCTGCGATATTTGACAATGAATTTCAAGCGGTTCCGGCAGTGTTAAAAACTCCGATAGGCGAATTGCTTTTATTGCCTGATGAAAAAGTTGTAATAAATAAGGAATATCCTTTATATATCCAAATTATTCCTCCATTGTGGGTAGCTCAAGGATACATGGGAGCTTTGAGTGAGAACTTAATGGGGAAAGACGGTACGGTTGTTCAAGTGAGTTTACGTGAAGCAAACCCCCAACGCGGAGAGAATTTTTTAAAGCGATTATTTCAGGTGTATAATCGTGAAACAATGGCAGATAAAAATAAGGCTGCCGAGAGCGCTTCTGTTTTCATCAAAGATCGGTTGGTAGATTTGAATGAAAAATTGCTTTTATCAGAAAACGAAGTCGAAACATATAAAACCGAAAATAATATTGCATTGGATTTGAGTGGTGATGCTGCGATCAGTGTGTCGGAGGATAATGAATATTATAAAAGATTTGTTTCTGCAGGAACAAGCGCTCTCAAGTTGTCATATTTACAAGAAGCGGTTGAAAAAAATAAAGATAATAAGAATATATTGCCGGGGGCAGTCATAGATGATCCTACAGCCTACCCGAAAATTTCCGAAAATATTGATGATTATAATCGAAAACTTTTGGAAAGAGATCGTTTATTGGTTTATACGAAAGAAGATGCACCTATAATTAAAAAAGCGAATGAAAGGCTTTCGGTATTAAGGGAAAATATCCTTAGTTCGATTAATGCTTTGGTTTATTCTTATAACGCTACAAAAAAAGAATATGCAGGAATGCTCGATCAGTATGATTTGAAACGGGGCGATATTCCGAGGAAAGATCGAGAGCTACGGGACTTGCAACGAGAACTAACTATTCAATCAAATTTATATACAGATTTATTGCGTCGCGAGCAGGAAATTGATTTTACAATAGCAGTTTCGGCTCCAAGTGCAAAAATTATAGAAAGTCCGTTGCTTTCGGGTCTTGTGTCTCCGAATAAAAAGATGATATATTTTATATGTTTAGTTAGTGGTTTACTATTTCCTTTTATTATTATGGGTATTCGCGAATTAATAAACTATAAGCTATCTAACGAAGAAGAAGTTCGAAGAATAGTGGAGATGCCAATTATTGTATCTTTACCGATAGTTAAGACTAAAACTCCGATAGTGGTTACAACTCATGCGACAACTGCTATTGTAGAACGGTTCCGACTTTTGCGAACTAATTTGCAATTTATATTAGATAATCCGGGGAAAAAAGCTATTTTGGTTACATCGACTATTAGCGGTGAAGGTAAAACTTTTGTTTCGGTTAATTTAGCATTAACTTTTGCATTAAAGTATAAAACTATCCTGTTGGGCTTGGATATTCGTCGACCTAAAATAAATACGATTTTTAATCTGCCGAAACAGATGGGCTTAATTTCGTACTTGACAGGAGACGAAACTAATATTAATAATTTAATATATAAGAATGTAAATGGGACAAATCTTGATGTACTAATTTCAGGAATGGTTCCTCTAAATCCAAATGAATTATTAATCGAACGGACATTGGATGAAATGGTTAATAAACTTAGAGAACAATACGACTATATCATCATTGATAGTTCGCCAATAGGTAGTGTATCCGATGCTTTCTTGTTAAACAGGATTTGTGATGTTTCGCTCTTTGTTATTCGTAATGATCTTACGCCTAAATCGGCTATTTCTTTGGCGAATAAAGTTTTTGAGGAAAAAAGACTTAATGATGCAAATATCGTATTGAATGGATTTTCTGAAAGCAAAGGTCGATATGGTTATGGCTATGGTTATGGCTACGGTTATGGCTACGGTTATGGCTACGGTTATGGCTACGGTTATGAGA
>Ga0209629_10000797_pt1 | contig 18343 bp, 16 predicted proteins | sample TergutCu122P5_FD_187286 | JGI IMG/M metagenome (GOLD analysis project Ga0209629, IMG submission 187286) | Cubitermes ugandensis P5 segment gut microbial communities from Kakamega Forest, Kenya - Cu122 P5 (SPAdes) (version 2) | ecosystem: Host-associated > Arthropoda: Insects > Digestive system...
AAAATGTCTTCAGCTTGCAAGGCAATCCTCCTCGATTCCTACCTCAATTACTGTTTTGCTCCAAAAACGCAATTCCACACTAAACAGCGAAGAGCCTTCTTCTTGTTAGTTTCTAAAAGAGCACTTTCTGGCAAAATATCCCGTTCCCAATCACCCGAAAATATGTAAAAAATATATTCTGAAAAATCGTCCCTCATCAGAGAATGCAAATTTAAGAATAAATTCTTAAGAAAGGATGTTTCAACCAATTTATCAAATGAATAAATTGAACTCTCATAAAAAACATTATCGAACTCGGTAAAAACCACATGGGGGATAGGGGCAATATTTAATAACGACATTTGCGAGACTCCTTCATCAAGAAACATTGGGTGTGCAGTAAATCAAACTGAGTATAGTACCAACTTTCTTTGTCCAGAGACGCCCCCGGGGAATCGTACCAGAGGTGAAGTTATCGAGGCAAATGGTTCTTTGGCTGACAAAACGTGTTGGCCAAAAGGAGCGGCTCAGCCAGGGGCAAGCGACAGACGGATGCCCGCAGGGCCATTTTGGGCCTGAACACCCAAGGGCCGAAGGAGCTGAAACAGCGGCCTGCCGAAGGCGAACAGTTCCCGCGCGAGGGAGAGCCGCAGGCGGCGGACGGCCTGTTGCCGGAACTGGAGGTCGCGGGCCACGGCGGCTTCCAGCGCCGCCAAGCGCTCCGGGGCTGTTGCCGAATGCCGCAGATCGCGGCGAACCGCATTGAGATCGGGGCAGGGGCAGTCCTGTTCATGCTCCCGCATCAGGGCCATGAGGGGATCGTCCGCCTCCAGGCAGTCGAAGCGGGTCAGCAGGTCTTGCCCAGCTATGGCCAAGAGCGGCCCGGTGTCGGTACAGTCGAGCAGGCCGCAGGCCATGGGCCGATGACTGTAGCGGCGGCATCCGCTGGCCGCCTCGTCGAAAAACTTACAACACCAGCCGCCGCTCTGTCCGGCCAGTTTGAGAAATTCCCGGGCAACCGGCTCCGGGGTGGCGGCCAGAAGCTCGATCGCCAGTTCGCCGCGACGGATCGTGATCAGGTCGTCCGGAAGCAGCAAGCCGGCCCGGAGCAGGGCCAGGTCCGGGCCATGCAGGGCCGGGCCGCCTTGCCGGCAGCAGAGGCCGCAACGCCGGCAGGCGCCGCTCACGGCGCCGCTTCCTTCTCGGCTTTTTTTCCCGGCGCAAGGCGCTGCATCGAGAAAAATATTCCCAAAACGCTCAATCCGGCGAACACCCACATGGCCATCCGCTGGCTGGCGACAAATTCGATGACCGTCGATGCGTCAATCTGGCGCGCGCCTAAATACATTTCCAGCAGCACGGTGGTGATGGTCATGCTGGTGAGCATCCCCAAAGTGCGCATGGTGGCGATAACGCTTGCCGCCATGCCGTATTCCCGTTGCGGCACGCTTTCCATAATCACCAGATTGTTGGGCGCGGCAAAAAAACCGAACCCCAGCCCCATGAGCGCCAGCACCGGGAAGATTTCCCATAAATTGGAATGCGCGGTCAAAAAGCTGGCGGCGGCAATGCCGGCGGCGCAAAAGGTCATGCCGAGGGTGGCGAGTTTACTGGCCGGCCAGCGTTCCGTCAGACGACCGGCCAGCGGCGCGCAGATGGCTTGAATCAGAGGCTGGACAACGAGAATGAGGCCGGTGGTCTTCGGACTCATCGCCAAAGCCACCTGGAGATAGATGCTGAAGAAAAAGGCGACGGCAAAGGAGGCCGCGTAATTAAGCAGTGTCGCGATATTGCTGAAGAGAAAAATCTTGTTGCGGATGATTTTTTGCACCGGCAGCATCGGCTGGGGCGTCCGGCTTTCATGGATGAGAAAGAGCGCGAGGCCCACGAGGCCCACCGCCGCCGGCCAATACCCGAAGGGAAGCCGCCGGTGCTCGAGCACGCCGACAATCAGCGTGAAAAGGGCGGGCAGGTAGAGAAGCGCCCCGAAATAGTCGAAGCGTTCGCCTTTAGAGTCGGCCCATTCGCCGCGCAGACCGAACAGGGCGTAAAAAAAGGCCAGGGCGGCAATCGACGCCGCCGAATAGAAAATCCACCGCCAGCTTAAATATTCCACCATGAAACCGGCCAAGAGCGGCCCGCTGGAAACGCCCAGATAGACGCAGGCCGCAACAATGCCCATCGCCCGCCCGCGCTGCCCCGGTGGAAAGACCGAAGTGAGAATCGCAAGACTCGTGCTGGTGATCATCGCCGCGCCAATCCCCTGCCCCAGGCGGCAGAGGATCAATAATTCCACCATGGGCGCAAAGGCCAGGGCCACGGTGGCAAGCGTCATCACCAGCGCCCCGGTGACGAAAATCCTGCGGCGGCCATGGATGTCGGCAAAACGGCCCATCGGCAAGAGAAACAGGGACACGCCCAAGGTGTAGGCCATGGTCACCAAGCCAAGCTGGACGGCGCCCGCATGAAATTCCTGGCCAATGATGGGCAGGGCGACGCCAATCGAAGAATACATGAAGGGGGCGAGAAACTGAACGGCGGCAATGATCGACAGGGTGGCAATCGCCGATGGCGGCCGTCTCTGCGCGGAATCCATAGGTGTTCCAAAGGAGGAGAAAAGGAGCGGTTTTTTTGTGGCCGGATGTTTTGGATACGGTACAATAATGGAGGGGCTATTTATTCTCTCAGATTTTGCGGCACGGAGCATATGGGATACATTCTGAAAAATCAACCGTCAACCGCCGCCAGCGCGCGCCGCCGCTTCGCGGCCTTCATCGCTTTGGCCGGTCTTGTCCTCACCATTGCCCAGATCGGCTATATTTCCCGAACAGGAAGCGCCCTCTGCCTCAACAGCGGCTGCCTGGTCGTCGAAAACCTGGTCCGCCTGCCGCCGGTATTTTTCAACCTGGCCGGCGCTTTCTTTTTCCTCGTCATCTTTATTTTCACCCAACTGGCCAAACGGAATTATGGCGGCGATGGCTTCCCGTCGCGGGCGGTGGGGACATTACTCCTCCTGGCCATGGCCGTCGAAGGGGTGCTGCTGTTTTTTCAGATGCAGATATCGCGGGCCTGGTGCTCGTATTGCCTGGTGATTTTCGCCTGCATCTTTCTTTTGAACCTCAGCCTCGGCTGGCGGCAGTTCATGCACGGAATCATGCTGCTCGCCGCGGTTATCACCGTTTCTGCTTCGCTCAATTACGCCTCATCCCCGGATATGTCCAACAGTGGGCGGGGAAGCTGCGGCGAGATCGTCCGCCCCAATTCCGCCATGCAAATGCGGCTGTACTTTTCCGCCGCCTGCCCCCACTGCGAAGAGGTCATCGCCAGCCTCGACAAAGATTTTTCCTGCCAGCTCGGTTTTTATCCGCTCGACAGGACGCCGGAACTGCGCGTCCCCGGCCTGCGGCAAAATCCGCATTATGACACCGCCATCAACCACGCGCTGTTGCGGGGACTGGGCCTGTCGGAAGTGCCGGTGCTGATGACGCAAGGACAGGGCGAAACCCGTATTATCACCGGCAAAGACGCGATCCTGGCTTTTTTCAAACGCTATTGCCTCGCTTCTCCGCCAGCGGCGGGACAATCCCCTCCTGCCAACGTCCCGGCGGCCATTTCTCCCCCCGCCGCCGCAGAAGAAGAAAGCTGTTCGGGCGAGCAAGCGGCCGCGCCCAATGCGGTTATTTTTGATCCGCTGAAAAACGACAGCGAAGAAAGCTGCCAGATTGACACCACTTGCTCGCCGCCGCCGGCGACCGGCCCCCGCCGCTGAACCGGGGCATTTTTTACGTTTCATAAACATTTATCAAGCGGGAAAATCATGGCTGAAATCAAGAGCACTCTGGATATGGTTCTGGCCCGGGCGGCGCGCATCGCCGTCGAAAGCGACGCGGCCGAAAACAGCGGCGAGGATATGGTCAAAGAAGGGATGCGGCTGGCCGCTGCCTATCTCAATCAGCCGAGCGGCGACCTGAGCGCGCCTCTGGCTGGGCAATCGGTGGCCAAACAAGCGGCCCTGCGCCAGGGCATGGTGCAAACGCTGTTGCGCAATATCGTCCTGCCCCGCGACAAAGCCTTGAAAGAGTCCAGCGAATTGGCCATCAAAGGGGTTCTCGATCTCATGACCGCCAAAGGCGGCGCCGCCGTGACCACCGCCTGCGCCGAATTGGGGCAGCTTCTTAGCCAATACGGCAGGCATAAAGAGCAGATGACCCAGCAACTGGAAGATGCTCTTCTCAATCAATTGGAGCAGCAATATACGGCGCGCGGCATCCAGCCGCCGGCCAGGCTGACGGCGGCCATGCACCCGAAATACAAGGATGAGCTGGCGCGCCTCTTGCTCGAGCTGAATGGCCAGTATGGCCAGGCCATGGATCAGCGCAAAGAGATCATTGGCCGCCTGGCGGCCCTGTGATGGCAATCGACTACCAAAAGCGGCTGGCCGCGCTCACGGGCGAGCTTGAAGCCCTGGGCCTCGACGCTTTTTTGTGCGGCAATCCTTTCAACCGCCGCTACCTGACTGGCTTTACCGCCCGCGACCATGGCATAGAAGAATCCTCCGGCCTGCTGCTCGCGCCCCGGCAAGGCGCGGCCATGCTCCTCACCGATTTCCGTTACCGTCTCCAGGCCGAAAACGATGCGCCGTGGCTGGCGGTAAAAGAATATGAGCGCGGCCTCACGCCGCTCTTGCAAGAGCTTTTGCCGGCCCTGGCCATAAAAAGTCTGGCGATCGAGGCCGATTATACCCTGGTCAGCCAGTATCAAGCCATGAGCCGGAGCCTCGAAGAAAAGGGCGTCCGCCTGCATCCGCTCGAAGGCCTGGTGGAAAAATACCGGCAATGCAAAGACGAGGCCGAATTGGCATTGATCCGCCGTTCGGTGGCGCTGAACGAGCGGGTGTTCCAAGAAATTTTTGCCGGCATCGCACCCGGCCAAAGCGAGAGAGAGATTGCCCTGGCGCTGGAAACGCGGATGCGGCAACTGGGCGCCGAGGGCCCAAGTTTTCCGACCATTGTCGCCGCTGGCGCTAGCGCCGCCCTGCCGCACGCCGTGCCGGGCCTAGAGGCGGTGGCCGAGGGCAGCCCGATAACCATCGATATGGGTTTGATTCTCGACGGCTATTGCTCGGATATGACCCGCAGCTTCGTCCTCGGCCAAGCCGACGGGCGCTATGCGGAAATTCATCGCCTGGTGCGCCGCGCCCAGTTGGCTGGTCTTGCGGCCCTGAAAGCCGACGTCAGCGGCAAAGAAGTCGATGCCGCCGCCCGCCGGGTCATCGCCGAAGCCGGTTACGGCGAATACTTCGGCCACAGTTTGGGGCACGGCGTCGGCCTCCAGGTGCATGAAGCGCCGCGCCTGTCCAGCCGCAGCGAAGCGCCCCTACAAGACGGCATGGTCGTCACCGTCGAACCGGGCATCTATCTACCCGGCTGGGGCGGCGTGCGTTTGGAAGTGATGGCCGTGGTGCGCGAGGGCGGCTGCGAAGTGCTGGGAACGGATACGACCTGGCTGGATCTTGAGGACGCATAAACACGCGCGTTTTGTATTGCCGAATCCGTATTGACGGCCGGGCCGGAGAGGGCAATTGCTTTCTTACGACCGCCGGCGTATAATATTTGCCCATTTTTCCTTGCATCAATAAGCGCCCGTGGCTCAGTTGGATAGAGCAACAGCCTTCTAAGCTGTGGGTCGCAGGTTCAAGTCCTGCCGGGCGCGCCAGGAGATTTCATCTTTGAAGCCCCCTTGGAACGAAAGTTCCGAGGGGGCTTTTCTCGTTGATGATCCCTGTTTCTCCACGCCAGCCCCCTGGGCCAACCAACTTACCGGAAAAACTGGGCAATTTTTCTTGCCGGGATGGATAATTTCATTTTTACCGGCAATAACGAACCGGATAATTCCGGAATAAAGGAAGAATTTCCGCGAACGCGGCGGCAAATTTGTTTGCAACCGGATTATTGGCGATGAAAATATCTATTATTCCGGAAATCGACAGGTCGGCAAAAACTCATAAATTATATAACCATATTGAATCACAGTATATTTTCATCCCATCGCCCCGCCCCATCGTCAGATGGCACGACGATTGCTTAAAGCTAGCCCAATGACGCGGGCATGGCGGCAACGCCCGGCGATGCAACCGCGCTGACTGGCTGTGATAAAAAAAGAAATTTTTTGGGGGGGCGGAAATGAACACAATCCAGGGAGGAATAAAGATGAAAAAGTATTCTCGTTTAGCTGTCGCGTTGGCCGTCGCTTGCTGTGTGGCCCAGGCCGGCCAGGCTTTTGCCGGCACGCAAACCTTTGACGATGAAACGCTGGTGTTTCCCAACTACACTGGCACCAACACGGTGGACACCATTGTCGGGCCGAAGATCAACAGCATCACGGTGGTCTGGGATGACAACGGTATTCTGACCAAAATCGTCATCAATTCCAGCAGCCAATTCTATCAGTGGGACAGTTTGTTCATCAACACTGGCGATGGCGGCGCTAGCCTCAGCGGTAACTGGACGGCCGCGGAGCAGTGGGATTATCTGGTGCATACCAACGGCACCGTACCCAATGGCTCTGGCCCAGGCGCTGGCGTACAAACAGGGGAAACCGTACCGGGGCAAGGATTGTATGCGGTCGACGACAACTATGATTACACCCATGCTTCTAGCAGCCGGGTTGGTCATGTCAACGGCATCGACGCCGGCGATCTGACCATGCTGGAAGCTGGCTTTGGAGCGACCGCCGACGGTTACTATTTCCTAGTCTACGATTTTGCATCGCTCAGCACGAAAATCCAACTGACCGATAACTTTGTCATCGGTTATAGCCCCTACTGCGCCAACGATGTCATCCTCGCCTATGGCGATGGCTTGAACATCAGCGGGACTGGTGGCGGGAAAGGGACGGGAGCGGTGCCCGAGCCGGCGACCATAATCCTTTTTGGCGTCGGTATCGCTGGCCTGGCCGGCTGGGGATCGCGCCGCATGAAGAAATAAGAATCTCCCTTCCCATAGTCCCTCTCAGCCTCTTCCCATCCGGGAAGGGGCTTTTTTTATTGCCACGGAAGGAAAATCCCTTCCCTTTCCGGGGAATCTGCCGATATGCTGAAGGAAATATCAGCCAAAGGATTCCCTGTCATGTCTGAAAAAAGCCTTAGCCCGAAAATTGGTTATCCCTATGTCGATCGACGTGGCATGGCCGAAAGCGTTTTCCCGGTGGAGGACTGCTTTGCCTCGGCCGGTATGCCGCCGGCCTCCCATTGGTCGGTCGGCTGGGCCGATCTGATGATGACGATGTTCATTTTATTTCTCGTCTTGTACGTCCATCAGGGCGAAAAAGAACATCTTCTCGATCCGGCAAGAAGCGAAATCACCGCCGGCGATACCGCCCTGGCCCTGTCCCCGGCGACGCCCACCTTCCCGAAAATCACCGATGGCGCGCCGCTGGTGACGGCGGGCAGTGTCCGCAAGATTGAACGGGACGATGGCGCGGCCAAGAGCCCGGCAAAAAAAGTAGCTCCAGCCCCCAGCCAGCCCCCGGCGGCCGTCGATGCCGACGCCGGCGATGGTCCGGAGATTCGCTGGTACCGCCTGGCCCACGACCTGATTTTCCAAGAGCGCCTGCACAAACGCGCCGCCATCGAGCGGCTGCCAGATGGTCGGATTCGCCTCAGCTTGCGTACCGACTGGCTTTTCGCCCCCGGCCAGGCGGCCCTGGCCCCGGATAAACCAGAGCTGCTGAGAAAATTGGTCGATGGTTTGCGCGCTTCCAGCGCGCCGGTGGCGGTCATCGCCCACACCGACAACCGCCCGCTGATCGCCGGCCCCTTTGCCGACAATTGGCAGCTATCGGCGGCCCGGGCCGGGGCATTCGCCCGCTTTTTAAGTGAGGAACAGGGCGTGGCTCCTGGGCGTATCAGCGCCGCTGGCCGCGCCGGCGTCGAGCCTGTTGCCGGCGAACAGGCATCCGGGCCGCTGGCCGAAAACCGCCGCCTGGAAATCGTCATTTCGCCGCCAGCCGAAAACAAAACAGCCCGTTAAAAGGATAATCCATGCAAAAACAAAATTTTATCGGCATCGCCCTGGCGACGGCCATTTTTCTTGCCAGTTTCTTTATCAACGGCAATCTTGGCTTGTACCTGAACCTCTCCGGCCTGATGGTCGTGGTCAGCGGCGTCGCCGCCGCCACGCTGCTCAGCTTTGGCTGGGGACAACTGGTGATCGCGGCGCGGGTGCTGCTGTCGTCCTACCGCCAGCACAGTATGCGTGAGACGGAAGTCATCGGCCTGCTCATCGATTTGTCGATCCGGTCGCGCCTCGATGGCATTTTGGCCTTGCAGCGGCAGGAGCAGGAAACGACGGTCTTGTTCCTGCGCCGGGCTCTCGGTTGCCTGGTCGATGGCTTCAAGGCCGACCAAATACGCGACATCCTGAACGCGGAAATGTACTTTTTCCGTTTACGCCGGGAAGAACTGGAACGCATTTTCCGCGCCATCGCCAACTTCGCCCCGGCTTTCGGCCTGATTGGCTCGGTGATCGGCCTCGTCGCCATGCTCGGCGGCATCGGCCACAACGATGTCATCCTGCGCTCGGTTTCCATCGCCCTGACCGCCACCCTTTATGGCCTGGTCATCGCCAATTTTTTCTTTTTGCCCTTTGCCGCCCGCCTGCGCGAACGCACCAACCAGGAATTGCTGCTGCAAAAAATCATCATGGAAGGGGTGATAGCCATCGAGTCGGAGATGAACCCGATGATTCTCAAGACCAGGCTGGAGTCGTTTTTGACGCCGTCGGCGCGCAATGACGAGATAATTTCCTATCAGAAAATAAAGGAAAGATTTTTTGCCAGCCGGCGAGAGAGGCGGGAGGCTGAGGCCGGTGAAAGCGCTGGCGAGCTGGCGGCGGAGGCGCCGACCCTGCGCGACCAGTGAAGCGTGTTTTAAGGATGCTCAGGGTTTGAGGATGATTTTTGCCTGGCCCTCTTTGATTTCGATGGCGGCGATGCCGTCGGCGAAGAATTGCCAGAAGCCATTGTCCGCGCCGTACTTTTTGATCAAGTCGATATTTTTCAGTTTGCCCAGCCAGGCGTTCGGCATCGGCACGCCCATCACCGACACGCCGCGCAGGGCCACCACCGGGCGGTCATCCCGGAAGGCCAGCGTCAAACCGACCTTGACCCGGATCGGTCGGCCGCCGACCAAGGGCGTGTCGGCATTGGTCGGAATCAAGAGGGTGGCGCTGACCAAATCATCGGCCAAATCAACCGCCACCCTGCCGGCCATATCGGGGTTTCTCCCGATCAGGGCGTTCAATTCTTTTTCTGAAAAGACAATCTGCCGTGAGGCGTCTTCTTCGCTGTAGGGCGTCGGCGTGGCGATCTCGTCATCGGCGGTCTTGCCCTTTCTGGCCGCGCCGTTTTCCACGGCTTCAAGCCGCGCCAATTTCGTTTGCAGGCCGCGCTCTTCCGCCGGCGTCAGCGTCACCAGCGAGAAAGGGCCGGGGAAAAGCCACAATTTGATCAGCCATAGGGTGGCGATCATGGTGACGAGCATCGCCGCCGCCACGATGGCCAGCATTTTCCCCACAGACAGCCCTGGTGACGACTTGCCGGAGCTATTGGCCGTTATTTCCATAAAAGAACCTCATTTATTATTCGGAAAGAAGGTTCAGGATTTGTTCCTTATTTCCCGTATCGGCACTGTCGGTCCTCTCAATAAGCCGGGAGAAATCAACCGCATCACTCTAAGTTGCTGACGATAATTCAGCGGTTGAAAACCTTCGGCGATGAGCCGTTCTTTCAGCTTGGCCCAGTAATTGCTGGCCCCGCTCCTGGTGACGTTTTTTTTATTTATCCAACAGGCTTGTTATTTTCGCAACTTCCGCGCCATCTCCTTGGCATAATAGGTGATGATGATGTCGGCGCCGGCGCGTTTGATGGCCAGCAGGCTTTCGGCCATAACCCGCTCCTCGTCGATCCAGCCTCTAGCCGCCGCCGCCTTGATCATGGCGTATTCGCCGCTGACGTGGTAGGCGGCAATCGGCAGGTCGAATTCGTCTTTCAGGGTTTTGATAATATCGAGATAGGCCATCGCTGGTTTGACCATGAGAATATCGGCGCCTTCCTCGACGTCGAGCGTCGCCTCGCGCAAGGCCTCGCGGACGTTGGCCGGATCCATTTGATAAGAAGTGCGGTCGCCGAACTTCGGGGCGCAGTCGGCGGCCTCGCGGAATGGGCCGTAAAAGGCCGAGGCGTATTTCACCGAATAGGCCATGATCGGCACGTGATCGAAATTGTTTTCGTCCAAAGTGGCGCGGATTTCGCCAACGCGGCCATCCATCATATCGGAGGGCGCGACCATATCGGCCCCGGCCTGGGCGTGCGACAGAGCGGTTTTGGCCAAAATTTCCAAAGTCGCGTCGTTATCGACCTGGTTTTCGATGATGCAGCCGCAGTGCCCGTGGTCGGTGAATTCGCAGAGGCAGACATCGGTTACAATCATCATTTCCGGCACCGCGTTTTTCAATTCGCGGATGGCCCGCTGGACGATGCCGTCTTTGGCGTGGGCACCGCTGCCCATGGCGTCCTTTTTCTCCGGCAGGCCAAAGAGCAACAGGTGATTCACGCCCAAACCCAGGCATTCTTTCGCCTCCTTGGCCAATTGATCGACGGACAGGCGGAATACGCCCGGCATCGAGGCGATTTCCTGGCGTTTGCCTTTGCCCGGCATGACGAAAAGGGGATAGATGAACTGGCCGGCATCGAGCCGGGTTTCACGGATCAGCGAGCGGAAGGCGGCGTTTTGGCGCAGGCGGCGGGGACGGTATTCGGGGAAAACCATGGCGGCTCCTTGTAATGGTAAAATAGACAACTAAACGGATTCTTCGCCGTTTTCATCTTTGCCGGACAAACCAAGTTCCTTCAATTTTTTCGAGAGATGGCTGCGGTCAACGCCGATGTTTTTTGCCACATTCGTAATCTTGCTCTCGTTTTCCAAAAGTTTTCTGCGCAGATATTCCTTTTCAAAAGCCGCTTTCGCCTCCCTGTAGCCAAGGGCGAAGAGATCGGCGGCAAAGCCGCTTTCGCCCTGCGGCTGGCTTGAGCCGGCCGGGCCAAGGGAGCGCCGGGCCATTGCCTCGTCAACATGGCTGGTCGGGCACATGATGGCCATGCGCTCAATGAAATTGCGTAACTCCCGGACATTACCCGGCCAGTCGTGTTCTTCCATCGCTCGCAAAGCTCCGTCGCTGAAAGCCGGCGCCTTGACGCCGCGCCGGATCAGGTTCACCGACAGCGAATTGACCAGGGCTGGAATATCCTCCCGCCGCTGGCGCAGCGGCGGCACGCGGATGGGCACGACGCTCAGGCGGTGCAGGAGATCGGCGCGGAAACGGCCGCGTTCTATCTCTTCCTCGAGATTTTTATTGGTCGCGGCCAAAACCCGGACATTCACCTTTATCGTTTTGCCGCCGCCGACCCGCTCAAATTTCTGCTCCTGCAAAACGCGCAGGATCTTCGCCTGCGCCTTCAGGCTCATATCGCCGATTTCGTCGAGAAAAAGGATGCCGCCGTCGGCCTGGTCAAAACGCCCCTGACGGTTGGAAACAGCGCCGGTGAACGAGCCTTTTTCGTGGCCGAACAGCTCCGATTCGATCAACTCATCGGGGATGGCCGCGCAGTTGACATCGACCAGCGGCAGATGACTGGTCAGAGACAAGCGGTGGATATTCTGCGCCACCAGTTCCTTGCCGGTGCCGTGTTCTCCCAAAATCAGCACCCAGGAATCGCTTGGCGCCACGCGGGCGATTTCTTCCTTCACCCGCGTGATGGCCTGGCTCGCGCCAGCCAATTCCACCGGCGGCGGCATGGTTTCTTTGAGCAGGCGGTTTTCCTGCTCCAGTTGCGAAAAACGCAGGCCGTTGGTGATGGAGAGGATCAGTTTGTCGTAGGAGAGCGGTTTTTCGATAAAATCAAAGGCCCCTTTTCTTGTCGCCTGCACCGCCGTCTCGATGGTGCCGTGGCCGGAAATCATGATCACCGGCAACATCCAGCGGGCGCGGATCGCATCCAGGGCGGCGAGGCCATCCATGCCGTCGCCCAGCCAGATGTCGAGCAGGGTCAGGTCGATTTTCTGTTCGGCGAGGATGGCCAGCCCCTCTTCGGCGGAGGCGGCGGCGACAGCCTCAAGGCCCTCGTCTTCCAGCACTCCGGCCAGGGTGTCGCGGATGCTCGCCTCGTCATCGATGATTAGTATGCGTTTAGCCATATCCGCCTCTCTTGCCCCACTCAGTCACCCATGGGATGCAGCGGCAAATCGAGAATAAACACCGCCCCGTTCGGCTTGTTGTCTTCCACGCGGGCGCCGCCGCCGTGATCGGCCATAATCGTCGATACAATGGCCAGGCCAAGGCCGGTGCCCGATTTCTTCGTGGAAAAATACGGTTCAAAAAGTTTCTGTTTGTCTTCCCGGGAAACACCGGGGCCGTCATCGGCCACCTTCAGCAGCACCGTGTCGTTTTCTTTGTTTCGCTCGAGCGCCACGGAAATTGTACCGCCGCCAGGCAAAACCGCAACGGCGTTATCCAAAAGGTTAATCAGGCAGCGGCGTATCTGCTCTCCGTCAAAAAGGAAGAGGGGGATTTCTTCATCCTGCCGGTTGATGAAGCGGATATTTTTATGCGCCTCCTGATACATGAACAGCGTGTCGCTGACCACCGCCTTGATATCGCCCATGGTTTTGCGCATCTTCGGCATCCGGGCAAAATGGGAGAATTCGGCGACCAGCTCTTTCATCTCGTCCACCTGGCGGATAATCGTCGAGGTGCATTGATCGAAAACGCCGCTTTCGTCGGCCAGCCGGTCAAGATAGCGTTTGCGCAGGCGCTGGGCCGAAAGCTGGATCGGCGTCAGCGGGTTTTTTATTTCATGGGCGATGCGTTGGGCAATCTCGCGCCAGGCGGCGATGCGCTGCATCTGTTCGAGTTTCGACAGGTCGTCGAAAACCAGCACATAGCCCAGGGGATCGCCGGCCTCATCGGCCAGACGAATGAAGTTGACGAGCAGCGAATAGCCTTTGCCGCGCACCGTCAGTTTCAGGGGTTTTTCAATCGAACCTCTCCCCGTCGCATTCAGTTCGTCGATGAAGCCCTGGACCACCTGCGCCTGCATTTCATTTAATATCTCTCTGAAATTCCGTCCGATGAGGAAAGCCGCTTTGACTTGCAGCAGGTTTTCGGCAAAGCGGTTGATGGTGGCGATACGCTGCTGGTTATCCATGGAAATGACGCCGGCGGAAACATTTTGCAAAATGATTTCGATGTAGCGCCGCCGGCGCTCCGATTCCTGGGAGCTATGCTCGAGGGCGGCGCGGGCTTCAAGCAGTTTGCGGTTGCCGGTCTTCAAATCGCCGGTCATCTGGTTGAAGGCGGCCACCAGGGCGCCGATTTCATCGTTACTTTCCCTCTCGATGACGACATCGAGGTCGCCGCCCGCCACCCGTTGAATGGCCGAAGCCAGTTTGCCCACCGGCCGCGTGATGCCGCGGGCGATATAAATGCCCGTCCAGATAGCGGCAAAGAGAATGAGCAGCGTGATCAAGAGCAGCACGCAGATCAACCACAATTTCAACGGATCTTTGAAGTGCTTCAACTGGCGGTAGCGTTCGATGCCCTGGCTGATGCCCTGCACCTGGCGCAACTGTTCGCCCTTGATGAGAAAGGAAGTGACCAGCAAAGCTTGATCGACAACGGCAAAGCCCGACACGACATCCCCGGCGGCGGCGCTTTGCACGAGGTCGCTTTCCTGGCCGCGTTTGGCCCGTTGCCGGATATCGAAGGGAATATCCGGCAGCGTGTCTTTGCCGAGGCCAGCGGTGATAATCTCGCTGTCGTCAGCGGCGATCAGGCGAATCGCCGCCGGGCTGTCGATGAAGCGCGAAGACATGGCCTGCCGCAGGATTTCTTTCGTTTCGGCCACGCTACGTTTGGCTATTTGATCGGCCAGCCGCTGACTGCTCAGACGGGCCTTTTCCTTGGTATCGTTCAAAATTGACTGGGCAAGGGCAAGAGATTGTTGCAGCGATTGGTCAATGGTGGCGCTGAACCAGTAGTCGATGCTCGTGGAAATGAATTGCCATGAAATAATAAACAGGGCGAGAACCGGCAGAAAAGTCAGGGTGAGGAACGAGGCCACCAGGCGGGTTTGCAGCCGGATGCCAGCGCGCGCCGCGCTCCTCGCGAAAAACATCTCGCCGAGATAACGCAAGACCAGGTACAGCATGGCCAAAAGCAGCACCTGGTTGAAGGAAATCAGCGCGAAGACGACAATATCGTTGCCCACCGGCAAATCGAAATCGTGATGATAAACCCGGATCTGCGCCCAGATGAGAAAGGGCGCCAGCAAGAGACAGGCGGCCACGGCAAAACGCACCGCCTTTCTTTTCCTTTGGCGGATGCCGGCGACTTCCTGTTCCGGCCTGGCGTTCATGAAAAAATTTTCCGGATGTGGCATGGCGGTCAATGCAGGGTGAAAGAAAATTCTTGCCAGCTCGTTTTCACATCCCACAGTCTCATCACCACCCGCGCCACGGCGCCGCCAGGGAAATTCCGCTGATAGAGGTCGGCGCGCAGACGCAAAATGTAGACGGTGCCCGGTTTCAAGGCGGAAAGTTTCAATAAAGGGGCGCCATTCAGCGAAGCCATCGCCTGTTTGGCTTCGGCCAGGCCGGCATATATCCGCGAATTTTGCGGCCCGCCGTTTTCAAAGCGGTAATTTTCCTGCAATGTGTCATAGGTTAAACGGTGGACGAATTCCCATTGCCCGGCCTCATGGCCGGAATCCTGCTCGCGCAATTGCACATAAAAACGAAATTGCAGCGGAATGCCGCTTTGCAGGCTACCGGTCATTTCCTCGGTGAAGGCGTCTTGCAGGCTGGCATAAAGCAGCAGCTCCGTCTCCGAGCTATTGACCGCCAGATCGCCGAACGACGGCGCATTTTCCCGGGCTGGCGACAGCGCCGGCAGAAAAAAGATGAAAACGAGAACGGGAATGAAGAGTTTCAAAAAAGCCGTCCGAAAAATTTGTGTGAAGATAAGCGCATGGGAAGCCACGGCCTGGGCCGTTCCGGCATCCCGTCAATCTACCGGATTTGGCCGCCGCTGTCCATGCGCGGCGAAGCGGCGGAATAATCCTGATCGAAAAAGGGCCATTGCGCCAGCCGCCGCCGCCTTTCGCCCTTTGCCGGCGGCGAGACTCACCTTTTCCCGCCTTCCGGCTAGACCTTTTCCTTGGCGCGCATAGCATTTTTTTAAAGAAATATCAGCCATATGGGTCTTTCTCCCACGCGCCTCTTTCTATATTATGATGAAGATAAGCTCATAAGAAATAAGCGCACAGGAACCGGCATCGCGCCGTCAACATGTGGAGAATCCATTTTATTGTTAAAAATAGCAATTTACGGCATTCATCTCCATTTGTGTGAATACTCTCGCTGTTCAATGTCAGGAATTTAACGAATGCGGCATTATCATAAAAAGAATTGATTCGATGTGCCCATCTCAATCGCGCCCGGATGTTTTTTTAACTTATTGATTTTCAAAATGGTTTTATTACTCTATATTTACTTTCTTTATGGCACCATCGTGATAATTGACGCCAAACGAAAGCCTTATGACCCAACGACGCGAGCTTGACAGAAGCTATTGTCAATTTTGCATATGTATCGTTGTGAAAAAGACCGTAGCCTAACCGGGTGGGGGAGTTGTTAAAACAGATTTTCGAGTTGCCCTTGATTCTTGCTTTCCGCCTGCGATAGAATACCAGACAATACGATGATCTTTTTATTTTTCATGGCAAAGCCATCTCTCATCTGTTGTTTGGCGGAAGCGTCCCGCTTCTGATGTGGTTTTTTTCTGGAGGCCTGTTGTATGCCAGTTTATATCTGGAAAGGGAAAAATTCTCTTGGAGAAAGAAGGAAAGGCGAGGTCGAGGCCCCAGACAAGGCGGCGGCGCTGGCCCAGGTGAAGCGGCTGCGCATCGCCAATCCGGTCATCAAAGAAAAACCTAAAGATTTACTGGCGGGGGTCGCCTTTTTCCAGCCGAAAGTCACCGGTAAAGATGTCGTCATCTTTACCCGTCAGCTTTCGACGATGATCGACGCTGGCCTGCCCCTCGTTCAAGCTTTGGAAATCCTTGAAAAACAACAAGAAAACCCCTCCTTCAAAAGAGTATTGAACAGTGTCCGCACCGATGTCGAAGCCGGCGCGACCATGGCCGACGCCATGCGCAAGCATCCGAAAGTATTTGACAATCTTTTCACGAACATGATCGAGGCCGGGGAAACGGGCGGCATCCTCGACACCATCCTGTCGCGCCTGTCCGTCTTCATGGAAAAGGCCATGGCCCTGAACAAGAAGATCAAGGGCGCGATGACCTATCCAACCATATGCTTGTCTCTGTCGATCATCATTCTCGCCGTCATCCTGATTTTTGTTATTCCGGTTTTCTCGGAAATGTTCGCCTCGTTCGGCAAGGCGCTGCCCTTGCCGACCCAGATCGTCATCAACATGAGCAACTTTGTCAAAGCGTACTGGTGGATAATCGCCATAGCCGCCGTCGTCTTTGTTGTCATCTTCAAAAAATTTTACGCCACGGACAAGGGGCGGCTTTCGGTTGACAGAGCGCTTCTCGTCTCTCCGCTCGTCGGCGAACTGCTGCGCAAAGTGGCGGTTTCAAAATTCACCCGCACCCTGGGCACCATGCTGCACAGCGGCGTGCCGATTCTCGAAGCTTTGCAGGTCGTCGCCAGAACCGCCAACAACAAAGTAATCGAACGCGCCGTCTACCGGGTTGCCGACTCGATTGCCGAAGGCCGCCCCATCGCCGAACCGCTCGAAGAAAGCGGCGTTTTCCCCAACATGGTCGTACAAATGATCAGGGTTGGCGAATCGGTTGGCGCGCTCGACACCATGCTGGATAAAATTGCCGATTTCTATGACGAGGAGGTTGATCAAGCGGTTGATAACATTACTTCAGCCATTGAACCATTGATGATGGTGGTTTTAGGCGGACTGATCGGCGGCGTGGTCATCGCCATGTACCTGCCGATTTTTCAGATCGCCTCTATTGTTTAACCCGGGCCAAGGCCCTTTGGGCCAGCCCAAAGGGCGAAAGCCCAAAACATATTTATTTTCCCGGGGGGGAATGTCATGACGCTGACCAAGGCTGACCTGGTGCAACAGGTCTATAAAAACCACGAAAATCTCACCAAATTGCAGGCGACAGACTCGGTTGAAACGCTCTTGCGCCTGGCCAAAGAGACAATGATCAGCGGCTCGGATCTGCTGCTCAGCGGATTTGGCAAATTCAATGTCAAACACAAAAAACAGCGGCGTGGACGCAATCCCCAAACAGGCGAACAGCTCGACCTCGACGCCCGCCGCGTCGTCACGTTCAAACCGTCTGGCATTTTGCGCACACGCATCAACCTGGGGGGATGAACCCGCCGTCTTCCTGGTCATCACGGAAAGAGTTTTCCGCGCCTTCGTTCTCCTGGCGCATGTGCCGCCTGGCGCGGATAGCAACTCAGTCTCCCTGGAGTCTTCATCCCTTCCTTGACCAGGAACCGCCGCCGGACGATCTTGTCGCCTCGGTACGCGATTACGGCATTCTCCAGCCGCCATTGCTTCTGACTGGCGAAGGCGGTATGGTAGTTCTCTCTGGGTTGAGAAGGCTACAGGCGCTGCGGCAAACGGGCGGCGAGGAAACGCTCTGCCGGGTTGTCGCCGGCAGCATCGATGAACGCGCCCTTTTTTCCCTGATTCTGGCGGAACACCGGTGGCATTCACCGATGACGGTCATCGAAAAGGCGTTTTTTCTCGCCTTGGCGAGCCGTTTTTTCCCACCCGGCATCCTGGCCGAGTTCCGCCAGCTTTTGGCTTGGCCGGGGCAGGCGCGGGAAATGGCAAAACCGCTGGCGATTGTCGGTCTGCCGCCGGAAATCCTCCGCGCTGCCCATTATGGGCGGATATCCGCCGACACGGCGCAAATCCTCGCCGACTTATCCGAGGAAGACCGGCGTCCGGCATTTTTCAGCCTGACGCGGCTCCACCTTGGCGACAACAAACAGAAGCGCTTTTTCCACCTTTTGGCCGAGGCCCGCGACCTGCGTCAGGAAACATTTGCCGCCATCCTGCGATTGCCGGAAATAACCAATATCTTGTCTGACCAACACATGAATGCGCCGCAGAAAGGCCAGCGTCTTCTCGATGCCCTGGCAGCTCTCTCCGCGCCCGATTCGAGCCAAGCCGAGCGGCACTTCCAGCAGTGGGAAAGTGCCTTGGCCCTGCCCGCCGGCGCCCGCGTCGAACACAGCCCAGCC
>Ga0209629_10000798_pt1 | contig 18342 bp, 13 predicted proteins | sample TergutCu122P5_FD_187286 | JGI IMG/M metagenome (GOLD analysis project Ga0209629, IMG submission 187286) | Cubitermes ugandensis P5 segment gut microbial communities from Kakamega Forest, Kenya - Cu122 P5 (SPAdes) (version 2) | ecosystem: Host-associated > Arthropoda: Insects > Digestive system...
TCATCTGACAGGAACATATCCAGTTCCTGCGGTACAAACATATCCTATGATTTACAGGGCAGGTCTCTGGCTCACAAGAAACAGAAATAAATAATGTATGTTGTCTTCCACAGTCTTATTATAGATGGAAAAAACAAGTTGCATGATTTCCTCTATACTTTCTCATGCATCTATGCATTAAATGACCATTTTACATATAACAAAGCAGTCTTCATGAAAAAAGTGTGAGGTACCAAAAACTGGAAAATAATGATATATAAAATAACCATTCCAATGCCAACACAACCTTTTGTTAATTTAGTACAGTATTAAATCTGAAAACAAGACATTAAAAAATTGTGGAAATTATATTACTAGGGCAGGAAATGTTCCATGAAATTATAATGACATAACACATCAAATAAGAGCTAATAGGTGCATAAATTTCATATGTGTTAATCAGCTATCACAATTACTATGACTATTATAGCCCCCCAAAGCTATGTACACAGACACAGTTGTGACTGTTATGGCCAGCTGTACCATACAGGAAACATATTCATTCTTCATGTATTTCATACCCAAAAATGTAATTATTACTAGGTAACAGGAAGCAAAAATTCTGTTCTCAGATAGTATATGTTACATAAAGAAATAAATTACAAAATTATGTGCATAACAAATGTAAACTATTTTAATAAATAATGCAATCACACTGACACAACAGCATATGTGGTTCTGGTTACCTTGGCTCACTCATGATCATGCAAATATAATTTAAGAAATAATTTAAGTATGCATTTCACAGACTAATTCAAACATGCAGCAGAATGACGACAATGTAAGAACACATGACCTGTGAACCTGTTTCATTACTGTCAATGTTCTGAAACAGCAGACATGCTAAAAGCATCAGTCAATTTTAAAGCATACTTCCCATAAGAGACTAACACAAAGTTTTACAAATAATTCTGCATTTATTAGTGTAAATACTGAGTTACAAATACCATTTATCTTGCCAATAAAAATGGCAAATATTAATGGTTTTACTATTATAATTCGCAAAACTAATGGGGCTATTAAACCCACTGCATACAATAATATTCATCTATCTAGATCAGTTCCACCAAGCTTATTTCTGATAAGTTCTGAGAAGGCAATGAACTCTTTCCAGGCATTTGCCAATATATTGGCAGTGAACATTTTCCTCCACTGTCAGAAGGCAATATGTTGCTGAAAAATATTTTTGTTTCTATGGCTGGATGCTGATCGCATGCTGCAGTGATCCTATCACTCAGTACAGACCACCTATTCAACCTTTATCAAGCTGATTACTTTTTCAACATTTTATTTTACAACTATGAAACGTGGAAACAGAGCAAGTGATTAAAAATTAACAATATCAATGGTAAAGTGCAACCAAAGACACGACTAATTTTTGTGAACTGATAACTTCATCAGGTGCCAGATGGAAAACAAGCTGTTGAGTGGTAAATCTTGGTTTATCTCAGTGGACATGTAAATTCTGCCCTGTCTTATTACAATTCTATGCACTGTTCAGAAAGTGTTTTGGGTGATACAGTAGCACAAGGGAAAATGTGACCTCATTCTATGTCAGTACCAAACCTGCGCAATTTTTTCCTTGTGGGCCATGTTAAAAGATAATGCAAATGGTAATAATCACCACAAAGATGATGATATGAAAGAGAGAATTTGGGATGCAGTGCCATCAGCATACCATTGACTCTCAATGAATGCAGTTGTTCGATATGGCACACGTCTGAAAGCCAAAGAAAACCACTGCCAGCACCTTCCTTAAATATGATAAGGAATCCCAATATTAACAGCAATATACATCAAACTACAACATGCTGACCCTGACTCATAGCAAACTGGAGTAGTGGCAAGCACAGTGTTGCCTGCTATCATACAAAATAGTCTCAGTGAAGAGTGATGCAAACTGTCAGATAAAATAATGACCCTTTATATATGCAATGGGGATCCTTGAAACAAAAGTGCTGTATTACAGACAAGTAATTTCATTCAACAAAACTGTGGTGTCTGGTTTGCAGTGGGAAGTTATGTCTTGGAAAATATCTTCATGCTTCAGTGTGCCAATAAAAAAGTGCCACATCTTTATTTTACCTAAGGTAGCTGGGACAGTGAGAATCTGGGACATGATGCTGACCACACACCTCCATCTAATGCAACAGTTAAGAATGACTAAAGCTACACCTCTACTCCCCCCGACATATGTATATATGTGTAGTGCAGTCTTGATTCTGCAAGTCCCGATTATTCAAGGTTCTGTTTAATCTGAGCTGATGCGTTGTAGTCAAAATCATTTCAATGCTCGTTTCGATGAAGTTGATAAGATACACAAACAGTTACAAGGTAATGTCACAATTTCAATAATTTTAAGTACTTTGTTAAAATGTAAGAAATATGAACACCTTAATACAACAGTCACTTTATCACTTCATTGCATCATCATCATCATAAGAATACAGCATATTCTCAATTACCCAGTGTTAATGGTGGGGAGGAGGTGCACAGATAATTGAGAAACATAAATAATCCAAAACATATCCTTTACTCAGCTACAAATAAAAACTGTAATTTATTTATTACATATGTAATACACAGCTTACAAGTAGATGATTTATGTTCACATAAATAGTCCATGCTTTTATTTGTATTAAGGATTTTGTCTGAGCATTTGGTGCTATTTCAAGTTATTTCCCACCTTCACAATTAGTCATTAGCAACTTACCATCATGCATAGATAATTTGTGGCTAATGCATGCACACATGGATAATTGAGAGTACACTGTACTATCAATTCCTATGCAAATCCACACAAACTATACCAACACTGCATGAAATAAATGACAATACAAATAACATAATGATATTTCTACAACACTTATGATCCCAAATAAACATTTCTTTACAAATCGCTTGATGAACATTATATGCCAATATCAGTGCAGATGAGTTATTATGGAATAAAGGTAAGTTTAACAGTAAAAAAATAAGCTATGCTCAATAAAACAAAATACTCACAAGCTTCACTCTTGTGTATGTAGCAGTCAAACCCTCCATTTCATTTTGAGATACAACATTTCCATCTTACGGTCCTGTACATTTCTGGCGTTAGTTTTCACACACATGTGTAGCCTATATGTATGCATACTTACATATCTAATTATGAAAAAATAAAAGTATGGGTTCAGTATGATTTAGTGAATGACCATTAATGCTGTATGTTTAGTACAATTTGTGACTACACGGAAAAAGATGTCAAGTGAATCACCTGTGTAGAGGGGTTTGAAGGCATACTTCCAATAGTAGTTGTCACAAACAGTACACAGACTTATACTACCAGGAAATGGCAAAAATATCATGGAATAGTCAATATGTAATGTTTTAAACATGAATTTAGCACACTTCCATTACCTCTAGCTCACAACTGGCAATTTCAATTAAGCAGATATGTGATAATTTCATATTAACCATTGCCACATCGATGCCAATTTAAAAGATACTTTATTGACATATATCATGTCTTAAAAGATTTCTTCGTTTTAACATTAGATAAAATACATAAACATGGCACACAAACCACAGCAGGCCAAGCAATTATGATTCTCACACATATGATTCAGTGAAACAACCAGTATGAAGTAACAAAGTACACAGTTGAAAGTGGAATCTTAAGAAATTATGACTAGTTAAAACTAAACAATGAGATACCATAAATGTTGTAAAAATAAAGTTCAAGGTACTGTTTCACAGAACACAAATTTTAAACTGTCATTTGTGAAGAATTCCTTCCCATACAAAATATTTTTCTGTGACAGTCTTGTGACTAATTCTGAATTTCCACGAAATCTCTGTATAGTACAACAATAAAATAAGACTTTTTAAAAATACAGACTCTTATTGGGGGGAAAAAAATATTAACACTTATTTATGTACAACAAAGTTTTATTATCAGTGATTTTCACTGAAAATACACCCAGCACCAATTATGAATGAAAATGGGTAAGAAATAAAAATGCAATTAATGTTCATAAAAATTATATTAATAATTTCATTATAAAGGAAATGTACTTGCAGAACCCCGGAAAGTTACCTGTTAATCCCCCGAATACCACTGCACTAGAATATCCAAAATACCTTGTACAACATACACAGAAATGACAACTAAAAGTACATTAATCACAAAGACATAAAAATGTAAGCATAAAAATGCAAAAAGAATCTCAGTTAAAAATATGGTGTGTGTGTGTGTGTGTCATAAATTACACAATTAGTCTGTGTTAATATTCAGATAGTTATCACTGTTCAGATTCAAATATATTATTATACAGAGTTACGTAAAGCTGCAACAACACCAATGACAAGTAAATTCTACCTGCTGTAATTTGTAATGGGCAATTCCTGCAATCATTACCATGGAAACAACATTAAGGAAAAACACACCAAAAAAACATAATCAGTACCTTATTATCACAATTTTACAAAACTACTTTTGTACCATATAAGGGCACCACATGTGCAACTTAACTTTTTCACATAGCTGCATAGTAATGTACAATTCTAATTCACTTTCAGTGGTAAGCATTAAAAAAACAGACATCAGAAACATCCAGATTGCTGTACTTACTCTATCCTGAAGAATGGTAAAATTTCACAACTGACATTAAAATAAAATTAATTTCACGTTCTGCACAGCCAGTAGTTAAATAATTTTACATACAGGCATCCCTTACTATAGCAAGTATAACTTAGCACTGTTTCACAACAGCACTCCTGCTAACTGCACTTTTTTTACTTTGCACAGAAATGTTACACAGTTAAACTATTTTTTGAGCACCTGTGTATTTGTTTACCACCACAACTGTGTGCAGCAGAGTGCAGTCAGTCAACATTATAAACTGATTAACAGCTCATCAAATACAGTGGCAGATGACCACAATTCTAAAGGAAAAATCTACGAGAAATCACACAAGCACATAACCAAAATTTAGTCTTGTGCTCTAAGAGGTAAGCTGTGATATAACTTGCACTGAATCTTGTGTTTTGTGTAAGGTGGTTATTTTTTTGTAATCTCTTGACCATAGTTATTTATGGTGGGTCAGATACACGAAAACACACGTGATAAAAGCTCCTGTCAAGATACATATGGAAAGCCTGCCATTATCAGTGAAGATGAATGTCATTGGAGAATACCAGCTCCATGTTTGTAAAGCATTAGACTTAGTGGGATTGACAATGATCTATTTTTTTTGGGGGGGGGAGACAAAATCAAGCAACATGGAGCAATAGCAGCCCTATAAAAACAAAACTAAATAATAATATGTTTATAACTAATCATTAACATGAGTTCAATACTGAAATGTATCTGATGGGAATTACCACTAAGGCATAAACTGAGAATAACAAATTACATCTATTTACATTAATTCGTATTTCCCTCACTTAGCACAGTTCCAGTTAGCGCTCTGTTTTAATGGAACCATTTAACAGTGCTAAGTGAGGGATGCCTGTATGTTGAAAACACCTGTGTCACAAGAATTATGATGACATACACTTCTTGACACTCACACTGGTGTCACCATCCATGTAATTCTATGTTACGATCAGTTTTACACATGTTTGGAAAATAACATTATCAGTCTACTGGTTTCTACCTTTGCATCAAATACAGGATTATACAAAAGGTTTCATATAAAGTTTGTAACAAACAACCTGACAGAATTTTAACTCATATACATCACATCAAAAGCAAAAGTACATTTGATACAATGCAAGAAAGCCCAAGTCCAATGCATTAAAAACATTATTGCCAAACATATTTAAAACCGATTGTAACACATGTGACAATGATGATTATATTAGAGTAAGCATCAAATTTACGTCTAAATAATTCTTGTGACACACAACCGATATAAAATATTGTTGGTGTTTGATCAAAATGTATTAAAATAATGTAAGTTTGACAGTAGAACCCCTATGTCAGAACAAATATGAATTGACATCCAGAGGATACTGCCCTCATCAACAGCCTCATATCAACAGTCCCCAATGGCCAGAATGCAAAGAATGCTAGTGTGTCCCATGAAATTATACCACACACTTAACACAGACCGCTGGAGACTCCCCTGGCCAATGCGACAAAGATGCTCACTTCAAACATTCTGAACTCGTCTTGTCAATATGTCTCCAACACAAATGTTAACAGCTTAAGTATAATGACTAATTACAGTACTGTCCAATCTGTCCCCTCCAATAACAGATTATTAAGCACACTGATAAGATGCACTATGTATGAACAATTTTCTTCACAAATTATGAACACAATATGAACAGTACTTTGGAATTCATTACACTGCTCTCTCCCTCAATACATGGTACTGCACAGTCTCAGAAGAATCCCCTTTGTAAACAGGAATGTTAGGGAGGAACAGACTAAAAACCATTATAATATCACAAACTAAAAATTGGATGTAATAATCCCATTAGTTCTGTACTGTGTTCAAACTTCACAACCACCACAGCTGCTTTACAAACTATTCATATTTGGAACTCTGACTCCATATTACCATTTTTAAGTAAATTAAAAAGGGGAAAGGAAGAGATGTACAGATCCTATATTCACACATTCTGTCAAGTTCTGTCTGTCAACCAAACTGGTTAGTTAAAAAAGGAATATCTGACACCATGGGCCAAAAAATAAGGCCACCAGGCCACAAGTGTAAGATTTTGGTTGGTAACCATTTCACACCTAGTGTATGGACATTAGTTTTTGGAGGTCCTGTAATCTCACTCGCACTTGTGGTCATATAAAATGGGGGACCATGATCCAGTAAGTTAAGACATAACACTCTCTGTTAAATTTATTTACCATTATATTGTGACAAGCACAGCCCTGTTTAGAACAAAGAGTACAACAAGAAAAAAATTAACATTGGGCTTGCAGTACATGTAGGAAATATGGTAAGGCATTAGAAAATAATGATCCGATTTTCTCTGGTTAGTGAAATATTTGTTTGCTCACCACAGTTTTAAAAACTTGTCAACCCATTTCCTACAGCTGAAACGCAGACATGTTACTTTCCCCAACTAACCTATTCCATTGCTTTCAGTACTATTAATAAACAAGTTATTATTACATTAGACACCCTTTCCTATTGCAGTGGACTGAAGGAATAAACAGATTCATCATCATCATCATGCTGCTTATAAAGAATGATGATCCATGATATGTAAGAGAATAAACATACCTTAACATAAAGTACAACCAAAAGGTTTCTTTCAAAGTAAGGGCTTTTAAGATTGCTATTTTATGGTGTGCAATACCATGTACTTCAGTAGGTCAATACCCACTTTGTGGATCAACTCTTGCCTTCATTATTTTCTCCAGAAAACAGAGGCAGCAGGTTCCTACTAAAACACTTTCATCTCTGGGATGAAGTAACTTTCACAGTCACTGGCATGAAACATTCAAATCTTACATATGGAATTTTAATTTATTTTGGCTTTAACAGTACATTTGCTGTCCAACTTTTTCTGTCACTTTCTGAACTGTAATTCAGCAAGTCTAAAAGTCACTCCTGTCTTGAATAAGACTGACAAAGAGCTTGATTTTCTCTACAACTTATGCAGATTTTTTTCACTCTGATATATACTTAGTGGATAAGACAGCTACAATCAAGATGCCCGTAGAAGAGGATGTACGCCTTCAAGTAGTGGCCACAATTGCTTACTGATTTTAAACAAAACTGATATGTCAACAGAGTTTAGCAGAACTCCCAAATACCAAATATGATGGTGGTTCATTTAGCAGTTCTCAAGTGGCAACAGTAACAAATGCAGTTTTGGGCCCATGCATTGCAAACACAGCAACAGGTGTGTACTAAAAATATGGAACAATGAGTATTATGAAGTCTACAACAGGGACAATTATATATGATGATCTAAAGTAAAATATAACAGTTCTTATTATTTTGCTTGCAGATGAACTCTGCTGGGATGCTGGTATCACTAGCACATGAATACATCTCACAAAACATAATCATCACAGAAAAGTATAATTGTTTTATATTTCCTGAAGTGAAATCATGGCAACTAGCATACACACTACAAGAGTGGCCTCAATGACAATTTAAAGACCAGGATATGGGCAGGCAGAACACTGAAGGTTAAGATACATGATTGACATTGTTGTGCAGCTTTAGGAAAATATTCATAATGAATGAAATTTGCAAGTTATACAGCACAGAGCTAAACAGATATCTCACACCCACTTAGAACAATTACACTTCCTTTGATTCCAATTAACATGAACACATTCTACCATGCTTAGTTTTTAGTACACATGGTATTTATCTGTGGATCCATCAGGTTCTTTCAAGACAAAAGAGGCCCTGATAAAAAAAAAAAAGGGAAACACAACCTTATACAAATAAGCCACTATCTGAAATTTTTACGGGGACAAGCAAGAATAATTTCTTTAATCTATGTCACTGGGAAAGGGCATCTTATATTTGAGGTTAACATATGGTGGAGTAAATATGGTTGGCAATTTTAAAACTTTTCTGAGGGTGTGTCATTATCATCAGACAACCAGGCATATCAATATGTCATTAGAAAGTCATCCTTCAACCTGCTAGACTACCTGCATAAACACATGGAAAACATACCATATAAGGCTGCATGTACAATATAGTCTTCTTGATGATGTACATAAGACATTTGAAACATGTAGAAGATAAGAAGAATTGAATTAACACATTAATTTAAAAAGTGTATTTTGTTGGTTAACATTCCCTGATTCTGTTTTCAACATGTTTCTGGTACTCACATTCCAATGGGAAATTCAAACATAAAGGTTTTCAGTACTTCAGTTAGAACTGCTATCTGCCATAGAAGTAGTCTGCTAATTGAATTCCCACAGGAACCTGTCAAACAGCTGGCCAATACCACCCATATTACTGACACAATGTACAAGGGAAAAGGAACTTCACAGAATGAGCCATATTCATCAGAAATGAACAAAAATACTTTATACAGTCTTATTTTGTCCATTATTACTTGTAATATATTCATTTTTGCCATTTTCCCTAGTAAGACTATCCCACTTAACATTATTTACAGATTTAACAATGTTATTGGTTTTGTAAACAATGGAACTCTGAAACACTGTAACAATGGACATCAGGATCACCACGTGAAGATCCTGTTGAACACACAAACTTTTCTGTCTTAAGGTTGCCTATTCAAGGTATGACACATATGTCATAATCAGTCCCAGACCAAGAATCAACATGGTGGATGAGAGTGCGTGAATGATGTTAATTCTTTGCATTTCTTGTTAAATTCAAATAATAATACTGATAATAAATGAGATAATACTGAAAACTGTGCCACATTAAAATTGCAACTACAGGAAGGATATCAGAATTGAAAACCGCACAACTGATTACCAAATTACTGAAAGATAAATGCAACAAGAAGGAAGAAATCAAACCTAATTATGTCATAACATCACCAACAGTGATCAGAACACAAATGAAATAATAAGTAAGGAGTGGTGTCTTGTGAGTAGCAAATCTTACAACAAACAGAAAAAATCTACTGGCTGCCTCAATAAACCAACCACGAAGACTTAAAATAAATTTGCAGTGCTATCTGAAGTGCAAACACAAGCCACAGTAGTTCAACGGCCTCAGCCTAGTAATTCTGCACCTTCAAAACAAATTAAAAAATCACACAAGACTCATAAAATATACCTTATTGGTGACAGTCACATAATAGACTGCTCAGGGATGCTTGCAATGGTAGCTCATATGGTGTTTTAGGAATCTCAAAACCCAATGCTATCCCAGATGCAAATACTTCTGCAATAAATTCTGAAATTGAGAAATTTACTAAAAACGATTTGGTCATAATTTGTGGAGGTTCTAAGGACATAGCTAAAAATGATACAAATCAGGACTTCATCATTTAACTCGGTTTGCTAAAAACACTACTGGTACAAATGTCCTCATGATGTGTGTGCCTACTTGAATCGACTTGCATTCTCTCTGTGTTAATAAAGAAATTGAAATTTTCAATAGGAAACTGTATAAGATTATGAAGACCTTCAAACATGTGCAAATTTGTGATATAAGCCTCATTAAGAACACTACATGACCCATGGTGTGTACATGAACATATCAGGCAAAAATTGGATTACTAACATATGGGCTAAACAAATTAAAGAACTGTTTTCAGTACTCAACAAACAACACGGATTGAGCTGCCCTGGAAGAAAAAGGATGGCAGAATTAAAAAATGCATAAGATGGCGATCTTCAGGAACATTACCAGCTTCACCTGGCTTCATGCAAGAAAACATGGATCATTAGCCAGCTAATAATACTGAAATACTAAAATGTGACTTTATGTGCACAGACAGTGTTACTCTTTTTTCTGAGAGATCTACTGCACCTACTACTAATGAACATCTTGTGCAACGTACTCAGCTAAATCGACAGTCTGCTAGGAATAAGACTGTCACTAGAAGCAAAGAATTTTTTATGGATGTTAAAGACCAACAAAACCTACTAACTTCACCTCAGAAATAAGAACACTCTTCTTTTCATAATAAAGGATAAACATGACAAACTGATCTGTTCTTTAATCAGTTTCAATATCAATCCACATCTGATTTGTATTTCTGAACATTATACTATGGAACGTAACTTAAGTAGCATTTCACTAGAGAATTACAAATTGGCTGTAAATTTTTCCTTTGTTACCTATCAAGGTGGAGGTACGTGTATTTTTATTAGGAATGACTTAACCTATTCTCCTATTACTGTTTCCCAATTAGGGGAAGAAAAAATTTTAGAACCCTGTGCATTACAAGTTTCTATTGGAGAAACCAACATCATTGTTTTATGTATTTAAAGATCTCCCTCAGGGAATTTCAAACAGTTTCTAAATTTGCTAGACCGTATTCTACAACAGCTACATAAACCGAAAACTGAGTTCTTAATTAGTGATGATTTAAATGTTGATTTCTTAACAGAAAGTAATCACTAATCAAAATTAACTTTTTTACTTCAGTCATTCAATACATGTAATATAAAAAATTTTCCTACCAGGGTTGGTAATGAACATGATGCAGCTATTGATAGTTTTTTTAATGATAGCACAAGACTCAACTCTTTTATTACATCGCCTTTCGTTACATGACTCTCAGACCATACCAGTCAATATGTTATTTTACAAAATGTATTTGTCAAGGAAGATCTTTATACTAAAAGTTATAGATTTTTTTTTTGGCGTGATAGCCCCCTACTGGGCCTTGGCCTCCCCCTCATTCACTAGGATTTTTGTGGTTTCTAGGTCACACACAATGACACACCACAGTGGGTAGGACTCCTCTGGATGAGTGATAAGCTCGTCGCAGAGACCTGTACCTGACAACACACAATACTCACAACAGACAAATATCCATGCCCCCCGGTGGGATTCGAACCCACGATCTCAGCGGGCGAGTGGCCATAGACCTACGCCTTAGACTGCGCAGCCACTGGGACCGTCAAAAAGTTAGGGAATTACATGTATAAATAATGACTCAATATCAACAATTAATGACATCTTACTAAATTAAACTTGGGTAAGTACTTATTAATAAGGTGATATTGATATCACTTTTAATGCTCTCTTATTCACTTTTATTCTGCATTTTGAATCATGCTTTCCAGTGCAATATGTCAAGCCAAAAAAGACAACAAACATCTGGATTACCAAAGGCATAAAGATTTCTTGTAACAGAAAGCAGTCTCTTTATATGATTTGTAATTTCACCAATCCCCTAGAATTAAATCATACTAGAGGCAATACTATAAGATTCTTAAGAAAGTCATTGGGAAAGCTAAATTATCTATTATGATACCTTAATTTCTTCATCTAAAAATAAGACTAAATCAACATGGAACATTATCGGAAATGAAACAGAAAAGATTAATTACAATAAAACAATTCCTTCCATCCTGAACTTGATAATAAAACTATATTTCCCAACCAAACTTTAGATGCATTTAACGATCATTTCATACAAATAACTGATAGACTTAACACAGAACACATAAATAAGGGTGTGTCAGTATCTTACTTGTAGAGATCTTCATCTACACCTTTTCTTACAATGGTAAACATTCCAGTTACTGACATCAAACTTAAAAATACATTAATTTCTTTAAATTATAATAATTCATCCGGTTTTGATGAAATTCCAAACAAAATAGTACAAGCAGGTGGCAACTACATTAGTAAACTCTTAGCCTACATTTTCAATAAATCGCTATTTCTAGGAAAATTTCCGGACCGTCTTAAATTCTCTACAGTAACTTCATTATTTAAAAACGATGATAGTCCTCAAATTAAAAACTACAGACCAGTCTCCGTACTCACAAGTTCTTCTAAAACTTTTGAAATCTTAATCCATCAGAGGCTAGTTAAACACATCAGTAATCCTAAACAAATTTTCCACAACAATTTGATTTTAGGAAAAGTTTTTCGACTGACCATGCAACATATAGGCTTATGGAACTAATTTTTAGGGCCTGGAATAAAAAAAAACATGTAGTAGGAGTTTTCTGTGACCTAACAAAAGCCTCTGATTGTGTTAATAATGAACTACTGATTTTTAAATTACAGTTTTATGGTGTAAAGGGTACCTTGTTACAGTGGTTTAGATCTTATTTGATCGGCAGGAAATAGAGGGTTCATTTCAAATCCTCCTCTTTGTTAACAGATGTTCAAATTGGAAAACCTTTATAAATGGAGTTCCCCAGTGTTGGTCTTGGGTCCTCATCCTTTTATGTAGATTATTCGGAAAGTAAGTACCATCTGCCCATATCTCTCGCGCATCCTCGAGACTGTCCCTTTGCACATGTGCAGTGACTCCTCTATCAATTGAGAAGCCACAGATGCCATTCTGTGAAATTTGTATTATGTTTATGTTTGTTTCTGTGTGTTAAACATGTTTAAGACAATTGAAGGGGCCGCCGACTGTGAAATACGGTCTGTAATTCGTTTTTTGAATGCCAGGAATGTGCTACCAAGTGAGATTCATCACCAGATCTGTCACGCATATGGTGACAATGCGATGAGTGATGGCATGGTTAGGAAATGGGTTCGGATGTTCAATGAAGGACGAGAGAACCTGCACGATGAGGTGCGAAGTGGGTGTCCATCTTTGGTGAATGATGATTTGGTGCATAAGGTAAACGAAAGAGTGCGTAACGACAGACGTTTCACAATTTCTGATCTGTCCCTGCACTTTCCTCAGATTTCAAGGACTCTACTCTATGACACTGTCAGTAGTCGTTTGGGTTATCAGAAAGTGTGTGCACGATGGGTGCCTAAGATGCTCACACAGGAGCACAAAAAACAGCGTGTTGCATGTGCTTTGACATTTCTGATGCGCTATCACAAGAAAGGAGACGGCATGTTGAGCCATATTGTGACAGAAGATGAGACATGGGTGTCCCATATCACACCTGAATCAAAACAGCAGTCCTTGTACTGGAAGCATACTGGCTCTCCTAAAAGAAAAAAGTTCAAGCATACAATTTCAACAAGGAAGATCATCTGCATCGTATTCTGGGACAGACAAGGTGTCCTCTTGGTAGAATTTTTGCCCCAAGGCACAACAATAAACTCTGCTGTTTATTGTAAATTGCTGAAGAACCTGAGGCGTGCAATTCAAAACAAAAGGCGGGGAATGCTGAATGCCACCATTCTTTTGCTTCGCGATAACACTCGGCCGCACTCTGCTGCTCAGACTCAAGACCTCGTCACCTCATTTAGTTGGGAACAAATGGACCACCCCCCGTACAACCCTGATTTGGCACCAAGTGATTTTCAGTTCTTCCTACACCTAAAGAAGTTCCTGGGCGGCAAGCGATTTGACGACAACGATGACCTGAAAAACGCAGTGCAGGAAGTGGCTAACAACACAGGCGGCCGCATTCTATGAGGAGGGTAAACAAAAACTTGTACCCCACTACAATAAGTGCCACAATAATGGCGGTGAATATGTGGAAAAATGGTTTGAAGAATGCAGAATCTGATAACAATAAAATTTTATACGAAACCTTAATCGATTTTTTTTTACAGCGGAATGGTACTTACTTTCTGAATAAGCCTCGTAGTTTATATATAAATTATCTCCCACTTTACTTAAAAAAGACCTCTGACATTATCACGTCTGCAGACGATACATGTTTTCATATTTTGACATGTACCATGCACCTTGTACAGTTTATTATCCAGACCAACAAATGCACAATATATATATAAACAATATTTTATGTATTATAAATAGTCCTACATGTTTCGATGCATCCGCATCATCTTCAGGCAGTCTTATCCTTCTACTTTGCTAAAGTTACAAAACTCATTAGTTTACAAACTCAATAAAATCAGCAGATTAATATGTTTACCCATATGATCATTATAATGGATGGTAAATACAATACAAAAAACGTTGTGAGATGTGTCAACCGTTATAATTACAGTACATGGCAGTTGTTAGCTTGGTGGCTGCAGTTACTATCTGGACTGTCTTATAGGTGTAATCCCAATGTTGGTGTTTCCTGTATGCAAGTATGATGAGAACTCTCAACTTCACATACTACCAATTCCTTTGTGTGTGTGTGTGTGTGTGTGTGTGTGTGTGTGTGTGTGTGTGTGTGTGTGTGTATAATCTTCAAAGAATTTTGTTGCCAGTTACCCTGACAAGTTTAAAACTAACCTATCTGTGCATTCTTTGAACACCAGACTGAAGAATTGCCCATAAATACCAACAATTTGTTTTTCCTCCACTCAAAAAGAGATGACGTAATCAGCAATAAAAGTCTTCAGTACCTTACCACCACACATTACAAAATTGCTGAACAACAAATAACAATTAAAACATGCATTGAAAGAATATCTTATTATACATGCATTTTATTCGTTGGAAGTATTCTTATCATAGTCTCACAAGATATACAAATAAGTAAATTACCAATTCTGGGTATCACATTACTTATACTAGTTATTACACTAGCTATCTGATTTTGTTTAATTTTAATCTTGATATGTTTTATTTTATCCTATTATATTTTGTGTGAATTGTAAAATTATTATGACAAGTCTTATATCCTTCTGTCATTTGACGGATCCTGGATTTATAAATGCTACTGTGTAAATGTAAATGACAACTGGGAAACTTTATAGAGCAAGAGTAGCTCAGCTGCTGTCAATGCTTAAATATAAAAGAGTTATAAGAACACTAATGGAAATGGTTTAAAAAGAGTGAGGGGTCTTGACTTTACACAGTCCATCAGGGGATCAATACCCCTGCTGCAGGGACAGTCGCTCCCGTGACTGAGGAGCATGCCATCTCCAACACACGCCCATCTCCCAGTAATCATCAAACAATAAGTCAAAGAAATAAAGTTACAAAATGGAAACCATCAAGATGTCACAGCTGATGAACATCTGAACACCTGTGTTCTGTGCTGCATGACGCTCAACACAGTATAAATTCCACAGCTCAGCTGCAAGCATAATATATTCATTATAAGTCATGGAAAATGGCAGCTATAGATAATAATAGCCAATGGACTGAATTACCTTCACACTAATTATTTATCCTATAATCATGATAAATAAATTACTGTATCAGATTCTGATGAAATTATTTCCAGCCTTCGTGCAGGGGTAAATCGGTCATGGAAACCAATGCTCCCCAAACTATTACACATCTGATGACTGGTGAAAAAAACAGAAATAAGCAATTCAGAGGTGATTAGTTTCTAGGTACTACTTTGTTGACTGGTGGTAATATAAAAACAGGCAGTGCTAATAAGGGTACCTTGCAACAGGAACTGTGAGAAAAGATCTGGTAAACAACCAGACTGTGAACCATACTGACCTTGCCCCTTTTGGATACGACTTCCTTTTTGGTGAAGCCTAGACCACAGACAGTAATGGTTTAGTGGAATGATGAGAACAGAAAAAGGAATACTTAATCACAGCATTGCAGGTGGTCATAATGGTGGTGATAAGCACCATGCCCAGCTGCAATGTAGGTTATAACAGCTACTGGCTCTTCAACAGAACTGACTGGCTGCACCACTATAATGACGCACCCTCAAGATGTTTTAGTCCAGGTTAATATATATGAACATCCCAGTGAAGGGGGACACACTTTATACAGTACATCAAGAAGCATGTCTTTCCAAGGGTATGTTGATACTAATAATCACAATATACAATGATATAGTGTTTAGCTCTTTGCTTCACTACTCAAGTATTACAGTACACCAGATATACATACATGTTCACACTCACAAAAGTAGTAGTAGCTGAAAAAGGTTATTTTCAACTCACCATCTCGGAGTTGTGAGAATTGAGTACATCGTCTGAAGATGTGGATTTGGGACCCTCACTACTTCTGTGTGGGTTCAGACTTCGGATAGGGGTTGTTGGGCAACCTGCCAATATTTGCAAAATAGCTCATCTCAAACAAAACTTTGTTAGCACATTATCAACATCATAGTATTATTCAGTACAGTGCATTCCATTAGGATCATACATTCACTGGTGCAAGCAGTGCTCCCGTCACACAGGTTAATGTGTCTGTAAAGTAGTAATTACAGATTAGCAAAGGATAGGGTTGCTTCCAACTCCATACCATTCATACCAAATTTTTAAATATGAGGCCAGTTGGTTCAAAGATTTGGATGGATGGACAAACACACACACACACACATGCATGTGCATGCACACAGCAGCAGCAAGGTGATCTCATGGTCCTCATGGTATTCACTGTCCTACTGTGTTTTCTTGGGATGAAAACTTTGCTGAAAATGGCATCACACATTTTGTATGTAGTTTTCTATTACCATCCTGAAGCTTTCCAACCACAATGATTCACTCAGTTATCTTGGACAACACAAAACTGATTGAGAGATGTATAACATATGTGTGACAGATAGGCTTTGTACATTTCAAACAAACCAAAAAAAACCACACCTCAAGCACATAGCTTCAATTAATCACATGATACTACTCACACTTCTTGTATGACAGCTTTGTACAAAATGAAAAATAATTTTATACTTACGTGACGCAAACACCAATATGTCTGAATATTACTGTGTTCAGGGATGGAAAGCCATGTAGTCTAGTGGCTAGTTAGCGAGGTGTCAAATGAGCTACTGTGAAAAGGGGGCATTAAGGTCTTCTGAAACAGTGATACCAGCAACCAGACTACATGGCATCACCTCCCAGAAGACAACAATATTCATGGTCACTGCCATTACAGCCTCAAATCCTGCAAACCAACAAATTTCTAGCTTCCTTCTTAAAACAAAAGATATTCCAAAATACAGTAGTCTTTATGTTTGTGATTAACTGGAACCAACAAAACCATCACCTACATCAGAATCCAGTTTTGATGTAAAATTTCTACATCATTCCAAGAACCTACAAAATATCAGAAATAAAAATATAAAATAACTTCAAAAGACATAAAAAAACATGAAAGGTTACCTTTAATAATATACAAAACACTTTTTTAGACATGAAATACAAATACATTAAATGAATGAAGGAGGGTCTCATTCCATAAAGATGGTAGACCACACAAAGTACCAATCAATCAAAGACCAGTAGAAAGGCAATGTTATGATTACTAGAAGACTTTCACCCAGCTTTAACACCAAAAGAACAGTAAGTTTCAGCACACTAATACAGAATAATGTCAGTACACAGGAGTTAGAAAGCATATAAGCAATCAATGCATTTCAATAAAGGGCCTGAGTGAATGTGCAATGATGCCAACTCACCAGTCATATTGTCTCATCCTGATTGGTTGACATTAGCCAAAAAAGGCTGAAACAATGACACCCCAATTGGTTATCATAAAAGGTCAAAATCCTGAATGAGAATGTTCACAACCCTCGAGACTACTGTACACTGCTGAGATAAATATGCACAAACACGGAGTTTCACAGTTCTCATAGTACTGACCACGAAGAATACTGTTGTCTGGAATGTGATGCCATGTAGCATTATAGAAATATACCACTATTTTAAAGGAACCTACTGCCTCCATCTTCAGGGCCCTACCCCTGCAACACTAGTAAGTATTTACCAGACATGACATCACATTCAAGACAACAACATGCAACAGTGTTAACCCATTGGGACACCATATATTATAACACATGACGCACCTATATACACTAATTTTTTAACTCTTCAGCGTGGGGCATTTAAATCCCAGTTCAGGTGAAAATGGCAA
>Ga0209629_10000800_pt1 | contig 18309 bp, 14 predicted proteins | sample TergutCu122P5_FD_187286 | JGI IMG/M metagenome (GOLD analysis project Ga0209629, IMG submission 187286) | Cubitermes ugandensis P5 segment gut microbial communities from Kakamega Forest, Kenya - Cu122 P5 (SPAdes) (version 2) | ecosystem: Host-associated > Arthropoda: Insects > Digestive system...
GTATTTAAGCTATTCAGACAAATGTCTGAAGATGATATGATTAATCAAATGTTTAAGCGGCATTATCAAAGACAAAAAGACATCAATGTCGCTTTTGAAAAGCAAATTTTAATGTGTTAAAGTAGAATTATATTTTGGCAATTGAAAAAAACAAAAATTTATAAAGATTGTCATTTACACTTTGCAATTTCAAAAAAAAATGTGATATTTGTATCCTTTTTAATAGAAAAAATATGGAATCATTATATAAAATACATCAATATTTGCTTGAAAACAATCACACTTCCGTGAGGCGGCAACTGATGGACGAAATCAATTGGGAAGACCGTTTGATAGGCATCAAAGGTTCCCGTGGGGTTGGAAAAACCTCATTCCTGTTTGATTATGCAAAAGAAAATTTTCAACCGGACGATAAACAATGCCTTTATGTGAATTTGAACAATTTTTATTTTACGGTTAAAACCATCAAGGATTTTGCCAATGAATTTCAAATGAAGGGTGGTAAAGTTTTATTGATAGACCAGATTTTCAAGTATCCGGAGTGGTGGACGGAATTAGCCTACTGCTATGAAAATTTTCCCGATTTGAAAATTATTTTTACGGCAACTTCGGTCATTGATTTTGAAAATAGTATTTACAATTTGGCGGATAAGGTCTCCGTTTATAATTTGCGCGGATTCTCGTTCAGGGAGTATCTCGGATTGGAAACCGGATTTCAATTTTCATCCTTCAGCTTAGAAGATATTCAGGAAAATCATGTTGAAATTGCCTCCGATATTTGCTCAATAATCAGGCCTTTGGCTCATTTGGACGGTTATTTGCAGTATGGCTATTACCCGTTTTATCTTGAAAAACGCAATTTTTCGGAAAATCTGCTGAAAACCATGAATATGATGTTGGAAGTAGATGTTCTAAACGTGAATCAGATGGAACAGAGCTATCTGCCGAAAATCAGAAAACTGTACTATTTGTTATCGTTATTAGCTCCGGGGAATGTCAATGTCAGCCGGTTGAGTCATGAAATTAAGACTTCAAGAGCGACGGTAATGAACTATATCAAATATTTGAAAGACGCCCGTTTGATAAATCTTTTGTATCCAGAGGAAGAGGTTTTTCCTAAAAAACCGGCGCAAGTATATGTACATAATACGAATCTGGTGCATATCAGCCGGCAGATAAACGGCTCGGATCAAACTTTGCGGGAAACGTTCTTCTACAATCAGATACATAAGGATTACAAAGTCAATCTTGGAACCAAGGACACCCGTTTTTTGGTAGATTCAAAGTATCATTTCAATGTAGGAGATAAGATAAAAGGGAAATTCAATCCCGACGTGTATTATGCGATTGATGGCATTGAAACGGGAGAGCGGAAAGTGATTCCGCTTTGGCTGTTTGGGTTCTTGTATTAAAGATAAATAATCAATATAATAAAACAAAAAAATTATGGCAAAACAAAAAAAGTTCTTAACCTGTGATGGAAATCAGGCAGCGGCTCACATCGCCTACATGTTCAGCGAAACCGCATCGATTTATCCCATCACTCCTTCTTCGACCATGGCTGAATACGTGGACGAATGGGCTGCTTCGGGAAGGAAAAACATCTTCGGCGAAACGGTTCGAGTGGACGAAATGCAATCCGAAGCAGGCGCTGCAGGCGCTATGCACGGCGCTTTACAGGGAGGCGCTCTCTCTACTACATTCACCGCTTCGCAGGGTTTGTTGCTGATGATTCCAAACATGTACAAAGTTGCCGGCGAATTGCTGCCCGGCGTTTACCATGTTTCGGCTCGGGCAATAGCTTCCCACGCACTTTCTATCTTCGGCGACCACCAAGACGTGATGGCTGTCCGGCAAACCGGAGTTGCAATGTTTGCTACCGGTTCGGTACAGGAAGTAATGGATTTGGCAGCCGTAGCACATTTGTCTGCCATCAAATCCCGCGTTCCTATTGTGCATTTCTTTGATGGATTCCGGACTTCTCACGAAGTTCAAAAAATAGAATATTTGGACAACGATGATTTAGCTCCGTTAATCGACAGGGAGGCTTTAGCCGCCTTCCGCAACCGGGCATTGAATCCCGAAAAGCCGGTTGCCCGCGGTATGGCGCAAAATTCGGATATTTATTTTCAGGCGCGTGAAGCCTCGAATGTTTATTATAACAAAGTGGTGGACGTTGTAGAGGATTACGTGAAAAAACTTTCCGAATTGACGGGACGCAAATACGGCTTGTTCGATTACTATGGCGCTCCCGATGCGGAACGGGTTATCATCGCCATGGGTTCGGTTACCGAAACCATTAAAGAAACCATTGATTATCTGGCGGCTAAAGGAGAAAAAGTAGGCTTGGTAGCGGTACACTTGTACCGTCCGTTCTCTGCCAAACATTTCTTGAGCGCTGTTCCAAAAACAGCGAAAAGAATTGCTGTTTTGGATAGAACCAAAGAACCGGGTTCCGTCGGCGAACCTTTGTATTTAGATGTAAAACATTGTTTTTATGGTTCTGAGAAAGAACCTGTTATCGTAGGCGGACGTTTCGGTTTGGCTTCCAAAGATACCACTCCGGCACAAATCTTGTCGGTTTACGAAAATCTGTCTTTACCCGAACCGAAAGACCGTTTCACGCTTGGTATTGTGGATGACGTGACTTTCACTTCGCTGCCTCAAAAAGAAGAATTGGAATTAGAAGGCGGTTCGTACGAAGCGAAATTCTACGGCTTGGGCGCTGACGGAACGGTAGGAGCCAACAAAAACTCCATCAAAATCATTGGCGACAATACGGATAAATATTGTCAGGCATATTTCGCTTATGACTCCAAAAAATCGGGCGGTTTCACCTGTTCCCATTTGCGTTTTGGCGATGAACCCATTCGTTCGACTTATTTGGTTAATACTCCGGACTTTGTAGCATGCCATGTGCAGGCTTATCTTCGTTTGTATGACGTAACCAAAGGTTTGAAGAAAAACGGAACTTTCCTGCTGAACACCATTTGGGACAAAGAACAATTAAAGAATAACCTCCCCGACAATGTGAAAATATACTTAGCAAAAAACAATATCAATTTTTACATCATCAACGCAACCGGCATCGCAGAAGAAATCGGTTTGGGAAACCGTACCAATACGATTCTTCAATCGGCTTTCTTCAAAATTACCGGCGTAATTCCTTATGAATTAGCAGTTGAACAAATGAAAAAATTCATTGTAAAAACTTATGGCAAAAAAGGGGAAGATATTATAAAAATGAACTATGCGGCTGTCGATCGTGGCGCCGAGGTGGTTAAAATCGAAATTCCTGCCGAATGGAAAGCTCCCTCTAACTCCCTCGAAGGGGAAGAACGCTCTTTCTCCTTTGGAGAGGGCTGGGGAGAGGCGCCCGAATTTGTGTCGAAAATGGTTTTCCCTGTTAATGCACAAAAAGGCGATGATCTTCCGGTTTCCGCTTTCACAGGCCGCGAAGATGGAACTTGGAATCAAGGCACTGCAGCTTACGAAAAACGCGGAGTCGCTTCGCACGTCCCAGTTTGGAAGGCAGACAATTGTATTCAGTGTAACCAATGCGCCTACGTTTGTCCTCACGCCGCCATTCGTCCTTTCATGTTGAATGCGGATGAAAAGGCAAAAGCTCCGGCGGACTACAATACGCTTAGCGCTATTCCTACGAAACTATTTGAAGGCTTACAATTCCGTATTCAAGTCGATGTATTGGATTGCATGGGTTGCAACAATTGCGTAGAAACTTGTCCCGGCAACAAAAGCGGAAAAGCGCTGGAATTGGTTCCGATTGAAACCCAATATCCAAACCAGGAGAATTGGAATTTCTCAGTAAAAGAAGTTACCAGCAAGCAACAGTTGGTAGAGGTTTCTTCCACCGTAAAAAATTCTCAATTTGCAACGCCGTTGTTTGAATTTTCAGGCGCTTGTGCGGGTTGTGGGGAAACGCCTTATGTTAAGTTAGTCAGTCAATTATTCGGAGACCACCAAGTAGTTGCAAATGCGACGGGTTGCTCATCAATTTATTCAGGTTCTGCTCCTTCCACTCCTTATACTACTAATCCCGAAGGACGCGGACCGGCTTGGGCAAATTCGCTTTTTGAAGATAATGCCGAATACGGTTTGGGAATGCATATTGCTAACGAAAAACTGAGAAGAAGAATTGTTGAAAAAACAAAAGCGTTGATGGCGATTGAATGGACGCTGCCGAGCGTAAAAGATGCCGCTCAAAAGTGGCTCGACAATATGGACGATGGCGGCGTAGCGGGCAGAAAAGCTGCTGACGAATATGTTGCCGCTCTTGCATGGGGCATTGCATCTATTGATGAAGGCATAGAATACTTTGAAAATGCAGGACCTGAATATGCCAAAGAGCTTGCTGAAGTAAAAGCCAAAAAAGCCGCAGGCGTTACTTCTTGCGAATGTCCTGCCTGCAATTTGTGCAAAGAACTTCTGGAATTAAAGCAGTATTTCATGAAACGCTCGCAATGGATAATCGGAGGCGACGGCTGGGCATACGACATCGGCTTCGGCGGATTGGACCATGTATTGGCTTCCGGACAAAATGTAAACGTCTTAGTGCTTGATACGGAAGTATATTCCAATACTGGCGGACAATCGTCCAAATCTACGCCGCTGGGGGCTGTAGCTAAATTTGCCGCCGCCGGCAAACGGGTGCGGAAAAAAGATTTAGGTATGATTGCTGCCACTTACGGTTACGTTTACGTAGCGCAAATCGCTATGGGAGCTAATCAGGCGCAAACGCTGAAAGCCCTTCGCGAAGCGGAATCCTACGACGGACCTTCTCTGATTATCGCTTATTCTCCCTGTATTTCCCACGGTTTAAGACAAGGTATGGGACATGCGGAAAGCGAACAAAAAGAAGCGGTTGAATGCGGTTATTGGCATCTATGGCGTTATGACCCGCGTTTGGAAAATGAAGGTAAAAATCCTTTCCAATTGGATTCCAAAGAACCGGATTGGACGAAATTCCAAGATTTCCTGAAAGGCGAAGTCCGCTTTTCTTCCTTGTTGAAACAGTACCCTGCCGAAGCTACGGACTTGTTTAAAACGACAGAAGAAAACGCTAAGCGGCGGTTTAACGGGTATAAACGGTTGGCGGAACAGGCGTATTAATCGGAAAATAAGAGAGAAAAGGCGAAGAACTCATTGGCTTCGCCTTTTTATTAAAAAAAACAAAACTTTGCAGCTATATAGTTGTAATTTGGTATTTTTCCCCTATTTTTGTATGTTGAAAGTAAAAATCATAAATAAATCAAAGCACGCTTTACCCGAATACGAAACGCCGGCTTCCGCAGGAATGGATTTGCGTGCAAATCTCGATGCGCCCGTCACCTTGGCTTCTTTAGATAGAACGCTCGTTCCGACAGGACTTTTCATCGAATTGCCCGTTGGTTACGAAGCACAGATTCGTCCCCGAAGCGGTTTGGCTATTAAACACGGCATTTCGCTGGTCAATGCGCCCGGAACAATTGATGCCGATTATCGGGGCGAAATCAAGGTGGTTTTAGTCAATTTATCTGCCGTACCATTTGTTATCAACGACGGAGAGCGGATTTGCCAGATGGTCGTTGCCCGGCACGAAAGAGTGGAATGGGAAGAAACTGCGGAATTGAATGATACGGTTCGCGGGGCCGGCGGATTTGGTCACACAGGAAAATAAATATGAAAAAAATAATTATATTCTTTATTATTCTATATTCTATACCAGTTTTTGCACGTCATTGCGAGAGTTGCGAGGAACGAAGCAACCGAAGCAATCCAGCCGATTCCGCCTACCAGGTAAAGAAAAAATTCGATTACTTTTTTCTGGAAGCCATTCGGGCAAAAGAAAACAATGAACACAGCAACGCCTTTAACTACTTGCTTCACGCCATACAAATCGACTCTACTTCTTCGGCAGTGTGGGCCGAATTGTCCGTTTATTATTCCTCCCTGCAATTGGATTCTATGGCTATCGAAGCGATGCGAAAAGCTGTTCAATTCAGTCCCGGGAATTTCGACTACAAAGTTTCATTAGCCGATATGGAACGGGAAAACGGAAATATTCAGGAAGCCATTCGCTTGTATGAAGAGTTGGTCAAAGCTAACCCCGATAAAGCGGAATTGAATTTACACCTTTCCAACCTATACCTCAAAAGCAAGGAAATCGACAAAGCCATCAGTTCTTTAAACGATTTGGAAAATAATGTGGGAATGTACGAAGCCATTTCCATGCAAAAATATAAACTTTATTTATCGGTCGATCAAAATAGAAATGCTTTGAAAGAAATAGAAAAACTTAGTGAAAAATTTCCTCTTGAAACAAAGTATCAATTCTTTATCGGCGATTTTTACATGGACGAAGGAGACACGGAAAAAGCTTTGGAATATTACGAAAAAGCCCACCGTATTGACCCGAAAAATCCGCTCTATGTCGTTTCCATGTCCAACTATTACGAACAAAAAGGAGACAACGAAGCGGCAGCCAACGAAATAGAACAAGCGTTGAAAGATCCTTCATTAGATATCGACACGCAGGTCGCGATACTTGGAAAATATATTCAGAATCTCATCCAAAATAAAAAGAACGTAGAATCGGCCAATGCTCTGTTTGAGACTTTAATGGAACAACATTCCCAGGAAAAAGAGCTGAACTTGATGTACGGACAATTTTTGGCTTCCCAAAATAAATGGGATGAAGCCCGGTCGCAGTTTCAGATTGTGGCAGAATCCGATCCGGAAAATTCGGATGCTTGGCGGCAATTGTTGAATGTTGCTCTGCATCGGGATAGCCTCGATGAAATTATTAATGTATGCAATGCGGCAATCATTCGCCTTCCCGATATTCCGGAATTTTATTTTTATAAGGGTTCCGCTTTATCTCAACAGCAAAAATTTGATGAAGCCTTATCTACCATCCAAGAAGGCATTAAATATGTTCCGGATGATAATCAGTCTTTATTATCAACCGTTTACGGTCAATTGGGAGATATATATCATCAGGTAGGAAAAAAGCAGGAAGCATACTCAGCATACGATAAATCTTTGAAAAACAATGCAAATAATATTCTCGTTCTGAATAATTACGCCTATATCCTGAGTTTGGACAAAACACAGTTAGACCATGCGGAAATGATGAGCAGCCGGTGCTTGAGAGTCGATCCGAAAAACCCGACCTACTTAGATACCTACGCATGGATACTATTCCAAAGAGGAAGCTATTCATTGTCGAAGTTTTATATCGAGAACGCTATTACAAACGGAGGAGGAAATGAAAGCGCCGATGTGTTGGAACATTATGGAGATATCCTTTTCAAAACCGGAGACAAGGACAAAGCGGTTCAACAATGGGAAAAAGCGCTGGAAATGAAAGAGAAAGCAGGCGAAACCAATACCGCTACACTCAAAAGAAAAATTGAAAATAAAACATATTATGAACCGAATGAATAAATATATCTCATGCGTTTTGTTTTTTGGAATGATGGCATTGCTGGTAAGTTCTTGTAAGACAAGCCGTCAAACCCACCAAATTTCGCTGACCAAACAAACGATGGAGGAAAGAATCGAAAAGATTCAAAATCAAGCGCTTCCTTATAAAACGCTCTCCGGAATGCTTCGATTCAGCATACAGACAGGCACGAATCGTGGAAATCTAACTACCGATGCCCAATTGAAAATCATAAAAGACGAAATGATTCAATTGTCCTTGCGAGTCCCCATTTTAGGAACAGAAGCAGCCCGGATAAATATCAGTCCGGATCAAATCGTTATCGTTGACCGGATTAATAAAATGTATTTTGCCGAATCTATGGAAAACCTGAAAAAACGTTTCCCGTTTGATTTTGATTTTTATAACCTGCAATCCCTGTTTACCAATCAATTGTTTATCGTCGGAAAGCAGAGTTTGATGCAGGATAATTACACCGCTTTCGATTACAGGGAAGATGAATTTTCGGCTACGTTGAGCCAAAAAGACAGCCGCGGAATTACTTACAATTTTACCAGCGATTACAGTCACCGGATTCAGAAAACAGAAGTTTATAACAACGTTAAAACGGTGGACTTGAATTGGGATTACTCGGATTTCGGAAGAGCGTCCAATAACCGCTTATTCCCAATGAAAATGAATGTGGCATTGACAATCCCTAATGATTTGATTTCCATGAATTTGAACTTTTCAAGTGTGGACATTGACACCTCATTTGAACTGAAAGCGGATATTCCCCCAAAATATAAACCCATTGAAATGGATCAAATCGTTAAATTCATTCAATCCTTATGATGAATACAGATTCAGCGCTTGTCCTGCATTCCGGCGGACAGGATTCAACCACCTGCTTGTTTTGGGCGCTCAAAAATTTCAAGGAAGTGCGAACCTTGTGCATCACCTACGGGCAACGACATGCCAACGAAGTGGAAGTCGCCCAGAAAATTGCAAAAAAAGCCGGCGTTCCGTTTCAGGTTTTGGATGCAGGCATTATCAGCCTTTTGTCCGATAATTCTCTGACCAATCACAATATGATAATGGATCAGGAAAAACCGGAAAATTCGTATCCCAACACTTTCGTCCCCGGACGCAATCTGTTTTTTCTGACTTTTGCCGCAGTCATCGCCCGCTCGCATGGCATCCGAAATCTGGTAACCGGCGTTTCTCAAGCCGATTACAGCGGATATCCCGATTGCCGCGATACCTTCATCCGTTCGGCCAATGCGACTTTGAATCTTTCAATGGATGAACAGTTTATCATCCACACGCCGCTCATGTGGCTCAGCAAAGCCGAAACTTGGGCTTTGGCCGACGAATTAGGCGTTTTCGACATCGTCAAAAACGAAACGCTGACTTGCTATAACGGCATCATCGCCGAAGGCTGCGGCCATTGTCCGGCTTGCAAACTTCGGAACGACGGCTTAGAGGAATATTTGAAAACACAAAGCCACAAAGACATGGAGACACAACGAAAATATTAAGTGTTAAGTTAAGCGCCGTCATTGCGAGGGCGAAGTCCCGAAACAACCGTAAATGAAACAATGCCTATAAGTTTTTTTAAAAAAATTGCATAAATCAAAATAAAAACTTATTTTTGCACCATTAATGATTAATAATTTTTAGGTATGGTATAAAAACAGTGTGCTACAAAGCACAAAACAATACATATTAAATAGCGTTTTGCTATTATTTTGGCACTTGAAATTCCACAATTCCCGCCTGTCAGTCAGGTAGTAACGCCGAAAATAATTAGTAAACGCCCGCGAGATGCGTGGGCTTGACTGATTATAGGTGTTACGGGTCGTGGAAAACCTCAAGTGCAGATAGGGTTAAGTCTGCGCTTTTTTTATGTACTTATACGAACGAAAAAACAAACAATTAATACAAACAAAAAATGAAAAAGATTCTATTAGTTGCAGTTATTACGTTTATTTCAACTGAGTGCTTCTCGCAAGACATTATTTCACTTAAAAGTGGGAAAAGGATTGAAGTAATTGTAACAGAAATTACCCCTACACTTGTTCGGTACAAATTGCTCTCCAATCCGCAAGGGAAAGTTTATTTTATGTATAAAGAAGATGTAGCAGGTATTATGTACAAAAACGGAAAGGTACAAACATTTGATAAACCTGAAAAACAAGAAACAGAAAACGTAACGGGAAATGAAAATCCTCAAACAAACGTTTCTGCCGAAAAAAAGAAAAATGAGGAAATTCAAGACCAATCAAATGACGATTCAAATCAAAGAAGCGACATTATTCAATTTAGGAATGGTACAAGTAAAAGGGTTAGTATTCTCGAAATGACGCCGTCAATAATAAGATATCGTAATTACGACAATCCTACCGGCGCAATTCACTCAATTAATAAATCGGACGTAGAAAAAATTATCTATCAAAACGGACAGGAAGATGTGTTTGCTTCGCAAGTCAATTCAAATCAACAAAATAATTATCAAAAAACAACAAATAAAGATACTTACAATTCACCGCAGGAAACAAATCTTGTGGTAAGCGTTTCTCCAATCAGACTTTGGAACGGTTTGCGAGTGAAGTTAGAAAAACCGAAGAATGATAAATTTACATACGGAGGAATTTTAACCTATTATTACGACAAAAATTTCCCCTGTATTCAAATTGCGCCTATTGCAAGGTTTTATTTTAAGAAACATGCGCCCGAAGGATTTTACGCTCAGGCAAAACTTCCGATTACCTATTTCACTTATGCTGGTGCTGAAAATCCTGTCAGTTTTGGTCTTGGAGTAGCTTTGGGGAATCAGATACTTTGGGGTAAAGATGATAGATGGTCGCTGGACTTGAATTTTGGATTTAAATTTATAACACCTCCTTTTTCTAGCAATTATAATATAGGTGATTTCGGTAATTTTTTCTTAACGGGTCCGGGTAGTTTTATTGATGGTTTAATTTCGGTTGGATATAGATTTTAAATGATTATTGATACAAACAGGCAAAACCTGCGAAGCCGTAAGAGTAGGAGAAATTAATATTATTTTTATGCAAAACGACAAAGAGGATTTAGTAACAAGAAAAATTTTGGATACAATTAGGAATCCAAAAGAAGAAGAACAATTAATATTAAATGGTAATTTTATTGTAACTTATACCTTTTCAGATGAAGAAGATAGTACAATAAATGATTTTAAAAACTTTCTTGAAAGCAAGGAATTGGTATATGCAAAAGACCAATCAACATATTTTGGAGGAAATGGAGATAAAGATAGCTTTGAACAAATATTAACAGATGCTTGTTCAAAGTTTTCTGGCAAATCGAAGGTATATTTATATCACATTGACCACTTAAACCAAGATATTCGTAGAATTAAAATTCTTTAGTAAAAAATATGAAAAAGATCTTTTTTACTCTTATTTTGAGTTTATTCGCAGTAATAAATACATTTGGAACAACCGGCTATACGATTAACGGAAGCGGCAGCAACTTGACACTGACAATCACAGGCACAGGGAATATGCCTAATTACGATAATATCGCCCCTCCATGGGGGAGTTATAGTTTATATATAGATAGTTTGGTCATAGAAGAGGGGGTTACTTCAATTGGTAATTATGCTTTTTATAATTATTACCCAAAATTGAAATCAGTAACCATCGGAAATTCGGTTACTTCGATTGGTACTTTGGCTTTTTATAATTGCACAGGCTTAACATCATTAGCCATCCCTAATTCTGTTACTTCGATTGGGGAGCAGGCTTTTTGTAATTGCGCAGGACTGAAATCATTAACTATCGGGAATTCGGTTACTTCGATTGGAAAAATGGCTTTTCAGTCTTGTTATGGAATAACAGGGACATTAATTATTCCTAATTCGGTAACTTCGATTGGGTATAGTGCTTTTTTGTATTGCCGCAGTTTGACATCATTAACCATCGGAAATTCTGTTAAATTGATTGATGAAAGCGCTTTTTCAGGTTGCTCCGGATTGACAGGAACATTAATCATTCCTAATTCTGTTACAACGATTAGTAACTCTGCTTTTTTTAATTGTAATGGTTTGACATCATTAATCATTGGAAATTCTGTTACTGAGATTAGATCAAATGCTTTTTCAGGTTGCTCCGGATTAACATCATTATCCATAGGAAATTCGGTTAAATTGATTTATGGAGGCGCTTTTTCAGGTTGCTCCGGATTGACAGGAACATTAATCATACCTAATTCTGTTACTACGATTGGTGAAGATGCTTTTTATAATTGTAGTCTTTTGACATCATTAACCATCGGAAATTCTGTCACTTCTATTGCGAATAGTGCTTTTTCAGGCTGTAAAGGATTAACAGGAACATTATCCATTCCTAATTCAGTTACTTCGATTGAGAGTTCTGCTTTTTTTAATTGTAGTAGCTTGACATTATTAATCATTGGAAATTCTGTTACTGAGATTGTTGGTTCTGCTTTTTCAGGTTGCACAGGATTAACATCATTATCCATAGGAAATTCGGTTAAATTAATTGATGATGGTGCTTTTTCAGATTGCTCCGGCTTGACATCATTAACCATAGGAAATTCAGTCACTTCGATTGGAATTGGTGCTTTTTCAGGTTGTACCAATCTTATGGAAATTAACAGTAAAAACCCTATTCCTCCGAAAATAGTACCCACACCAACTTATCAAACATTTAGTGATGTAAATAAACAAAAATGTATTTTATATGTACCTATTGGATGCACTAATATTTATCGAAGTAAACCTGTTTGGACAGAATTTTTCAATATTAAAGAAAAAGATTTTTCTTCATTAACGGCAATCAATGACGTTGTTTCCGACAATGAAATTTCGGTAAATATCACCAATGCAGGTATAAAAATCAACGGCTGCAATCCATCAGATAAAGTAAGTATTTATTCTGTTAATGGGCAATTAATTTATAGTTCTAAAATTGGCGATGGATTCATTTCTTACCCATTACAAAACGGTGTTTATATTATTCAAACGCCGAAAAAATCGTTGAAAGTCATTTATTAATAAAATAAATCATATTGAGTAATGAACAAGAAAAAAAGTTCTGTGTTGGAAAGTAAAAACGTCCTTTCTACCATTTTGCAAAGTGATGCAAAGAATATCATCCTTTCATATGAAGAAAGAGAAAAGACTGAAGAAATTCAACAAAATTTAGATAAATTAGAAACGATGCAATATGCCGAACATTTTAAAGAAATAATTAAAAAAGTAGAAGACCTGTATGGAAAATAAAAGATTTATGAAAAATTTAAATTTTGCTCTTATTCTCAGTGTATTATACTCACTAACAACTAATGCACAAACTTTTAGTGGAGGCGATGGTACTTCATCAAATCCTTTTTTGATTTCATCTAAAAATGATATGGCTAAATTAGGTGAAAATGTAAATGGAAATGGTTACACTCAAGCAAATAGTTATATGGGTAAATATTTTCTACTAACAACAGATATTACAGATGCTGTTAGTTCCATAATTGGTTCTATAGAAACAAAACCTTTTAGTGGAAATTTTGATGGAGGAAATCATACAATAACTTTTAATGGTAATTTTAGTAGTTCAAGTGCTAATTCTATTGGGTCAAATTATAATGCAGGAGTTGGAGTTTTTGGTTATCTCCTTAATGCTACAATTAAAAATTTGAACGTAATTGGCAAATTGAGTTCGACAAACCCTAAATATGCTGGTGGTATTTGTGGCTCAGCATCAAAAAGTACAATTACAAATTGCAATTATTCAGGTTCGGTTAGCTCATCAAATGGTATCTATGTGGGAGGTATATGTGGTTGTTCAAGTGAAACAATAATAAGTAATTGCAGTAATTCAGGATCGGTTAGCTTTAACATTGCATTTGCCGGAGGTATATGTGGATTGAGTTCATCTACGAGCAAATTAATGAACTGTTATAATACAGGGGATATTACATGGATGAATCACGGGAATTCATTCTATGACTTATGTGCTGGCGGTATTTGTGGACGTGGGTATTGTGATATATCTTTTTGCTATAATACTGGTGGTGTTTTTGGGGTGGGAGGATGTATTTGTGGAGACCCATATGGAATTATTTTAGGATGTGTCAATATTGGAAATGTTGTGTATGCAGGTTTTATTTCTAAAACACAAACAGCGAAGATAGATAATTGCTATGTATTAAGCGGTGAAAATATTTCTTCGTTCCAATCACAATCATGGATTGCAAATACTTTAGGTTGGGATTTTAATAATGTATGGAAAATGTCCGATATAAATTCTGTATATAAGGGTTTTCCTATTTTCAAAACTCAAAAAGACATTTTCACTAATATACAATCAGTTAATTTAAATAACATTAATGATGTTTCTGCTTTTATCACAAATAAAGGTATAACAATCAACGGCTGCAATCCATCAGATAAAGTAAACATATATTCCGTCAATGGACAATTTATATATGGGTCAGTGGTTGGCGATGGGTTAATTCCCTGTCTATTACAAAGAGGAACTTATATTATTCAAACGACAAAAAAATCATTGAAAGTCGTTTATTAACAAAATGAAAAAGGCAAAATCTGTGAAGCCGTAAGAGCAGGACGAAAAACAAAATTTATAAGTATGAATACAGCTACAGCATTAGGATTTCAAGTAACAAGAATGGTAGTTCGAGCAGTCTATCATTCTGGATTGTTTATTGACGTAACAGAAGTCAATTATGAACCGACTCCAAAAGTATTGGGTAATAAGAAAAGGTATCGAATCAATTATTCATTATCAGAAAATGATAATGGAGTATTTTTAGAAGAACATTTTAGTAATGATACAGATGCTATTCATTACACCTTTTCGGATGATATAGTTGAAAGAGCAAAAAAAGAACTAAATAAAAAATGAAAATATGGATACTAAATATAAAATATTAAATACTATTGCAATTGGATTATTGGTTTTAGCGGTAATTTTTTTGATAATTCCTCTATTTGTTAATTGCAATATAATGACAATGATTTCGGCTTTGATGGGAATTGTATCTTCTATTCTGTTAAAATGGTCTTCATCTATTTATTCAAAAATAAATGAAAAAAAAACAGACAAAAGAATGGATAAAAAAATTAGTGAAATTAGAGGCGTTGCCGATAAAATTTAATAATACATACTATGAACAAAAATCTCTACATTTTAATAGTCTGTGCATTATGTGTATTTCCTGCCGCAGCCCAATCCTATTCCGGTGGCAGCGGTACCGCCGCCGATCCATACCGAATTTCTTCCAAATCAGATATGGCAGTATTAGCTAATACTGTAAATAACGGTAGAAATTATGACGGTAAATATTTTTTACTGACACAAGATATTACCGATACGGTTACGTCTATTATTGGTACCAGCATTGCAGGAGCATTCGCTGGTATTTTTGATGGTGGTGGACACAAAATAATTGTAAACATCAATAGTAATATAGACAGAGTGGGTGTTTTCGGCTGGATATCTACCGCCGCTAGCACCATTGTTATTAAAAACTTAGTTGTGGAAGGTGCAATACGTAGAACATCAAATACTATTTTAGGGCAAGCCGGTGGTATTTGCGGGCGTGCAAATGGGAATTGTAAAATTATTAATTGTTATAATTTTGCGAGCGTTTCAGCTACATCATCAAATTATGGCGCTTCTGCTGGGGGAATTAGTGGTGGGGGCGGTGAAATTAGCAATTGTTATAATTATGGAAATATCTTTGCAACAGGATTTGGATTTAATAGCGCTTCTGCCGGTGGCATTTGTGCGGGACTAACTAATATTACTAATTGTCTATCCATGTATGGCGATATCTATACCACATGGTTGGAGAATAATTTTAATAATGATTCTCAATCAGCAGGCAGAATAGCTGGAGATGGCGTTACCATTGCCACTAATATTCAAAATTGTTACGCTCTGGCAACTATAAAAATAAACGGCAAAACACGTAGCAGCCAAAATACAAGTAGCCCAGATGGTAAAGACTTTGTTGGTAGTGTATTAAGGCAAAATGATAATTTCTTATTTGGTTCCAATTTTAACGTTCGTTCCTCTATTGTAACGACAATATTCGTATCAACAATAAAACCCCTCAAATGGCAATGCAGTTTTAACGATGGCAATAGTTGGACGGACATTGCCTGCACAAATCCCTTCTATATAGAAACTAACCCTGTTGCCGGTCATTTTATTTACCGTGTACAAAAAAGTGACGGTACCTATTCATCTAATGTAGATGTAACATACAGCGATACCAATTTGACAGAAATAGAAGAAGTAAATGCCTTAAAAGTTTCTATTTATCCCAATCCTGCAAAAAATATCCTGTCTATTAAATCTGATTGCCACGTTAAAAGGATTGAAATATTCAATCAGTCGGGAATCAGGGTTTTGATAAATGATAATGTTTCGGACGAAATAGATGTTTCGAGATTGGCAAACGGGATTTATTTTGTCAAGATTTATATGAATGGGATGACAGCAACGAAGAAAATTGTTATCAAATAATATCCTGAGTTCATTCGTCTCATTGGCATCCCGTCAAGGATGCATCCTTAATCTTTTTGGATATATTACGGACTGGGGACGAGCAAGTGAAAACCCCTATAATGGAAGTCGTTTTATTCCTTTCAATGTAAGGGTTCCATACAACCATGCTGACATGAGATTCGATTTTTATCCCCCAAATTATATACAGGATAAGGAAGGTACGATGTATCGTTTAAGGTAATTATCAATTTAATCAGTACCGGTCGGTACAGTTTCCCTGTAGTAAGCGGTTCAATTAATGAAACGTTCGTTAGCATATTATTTTGTGCTATGGCGCTTCTTATCAGCAAAGACGTCTCCTGAAAGATTCTAATTAACTTGTTTGACAAAGGCTTAGCGGCGAAATATTATTATGGGGCGCTGGTTAGATTTTTTTGTTATGCCACATATAAAGGCATCTAAATTAAGGCTGAAAGCTTACAATCAATAGCATAGGGCAACGCCCTATAGCCGTTTCATTCCCGTAGGGAATACAGCTCGGTAGAAAATAGAATCCATATATACTCCTTACGGGATTCCCTTTTATTCATCTTGATATTCAAATAATTACACATCTTAACCTGACGGCTATGGGAGTTGTACTACTTCGTAGTTCCAGGCAATGGCGGCATTCCTCAGTTGACCTGAGTAGTTACCCAGATACGATTTATTTGGATAGCGTGAATATTTAATTATTTTTAAGAAATTTCAACACCAAATTGTAGCCGAAAAAATCGAATTTTCTTTTTTTAAGGAATTTTTAGCCCGTAGAAACGAAATTAAGCTTCGCTGAAACGAAGTCTGGACTTCGTTTCAAGAAAATAAAGACAAAATTATGGCTTTTTCCTCCTGAAAAGCGATGTTTGTTGTAATAAAAAATGTTATGAAAGTATTTTTTTCGTAAATTCCAAGAAAATCCGGAATTTTTTTTGAGTATATATGGATTCTATTTTCTACCGAGCTGTATTCCTACGGGAATGAAGTAGCATCATATATTGTTGATATATAACACTTTTATCCTTAACCTGACGGCTATGGCGGGACGCTACGCCGAGCGGGGGGAAATAAGCTTTGCTATGAAGTTATAAAAGCCCGGCTTCGTGGTCATTGAAGCCCCGTTTCGTGGTCATTGAAGTCCGGCTTCGTGATCATAGAACCCTTGCTTTTATGTCATTGTAGCGACCGCTTCCAAATTCGGTACCGCTCGGTACAATTTACGGGAGCGGTCGCTACAATTTTTTGTACCGAACGGTACAATTTTTGGAAGCTTTCGCTCTCATTTCTACTTATAGGTTACTATAAGACCAAAGACAGTTGAAATTCAACACATTGATTAGTTACAATGAGGTGCGAAACATTAAAATAGCAATTATTTGCGACAAAAACAAATCCGGATTTAAGCAGATATTGTAAACCAAAACTTGCTCCCTTTGCCTTCCTCGCTTTCGACCTGAAGTTTGCTTCCGTGCTTTTCAAGCAATTCTTTGCAGACTATCAGACCGAGTCCGCTGCCTTGTTCGTCGGCTGTTCCCCGACGAGATTGCCGGCTGTCTAATTTAAATAAATTGCGGATTTGTTCTTCGCTCATGCCAACTCCGGAGTCGGTGACGGAAACGCGGTAAACCTTCCTTAACCCATCCAGAGGAGGGGAATTCTCTCCCCCTGTGGGGGAGTTGGAGGGGGTGAGAGAAATATTCAACGTTACAGACCCGCCCGCCGGCGTGAATTTTACGGCATTGGTCAGCAGGTTGCGAACTACGGTGGTCAGCATATTGCTGTCGCCGGTAACAAGCGTGTCTTCTGTCATCTCGACAACGAATGTGATACCTTTGTTTTCTGCCATCTTCCGGATTAGAGATATATCGGAACGAAGACGGGCGGAAAGGTTGAATGCCACAGGCGTGTATGCCATTCTTCCGGTCTGAATTTGCGCCCAGTTGAGCAGGTTATAAAGCAAATCAACCTGTCCATCTGCCGATTTCAGCAGGTCGTGATAGTAATCGGTCAGCGTATCGGCATCCCACGAGCGGGCATTTTTTATCAGTAACTGCAAAGCATCGCGTAGCGCAAGCGCCGGATTTTTCAGGTCGTGCGAAATGATGCTGAAAAACTTGTCTTTGGTGGCATTCATTTCGGCAAGCGCATGGTTGCGACGGTCGCGCAGGCGAAGCATATACCACAACAAGGCAAGAATCACAATAGAAACTGCCACTCCGCCAGCAAGCAAGCCGCGCTGCAAATTCTGACGGGCGATTATTTGTTGTTGTTGTGCGATTTCGAGTTCTTTCTTATTGGTTTCGTATTTTGTTT
>Ga0209629_10000803_pt1 | contig 18302 bp, 21 predicted proteins | sample TergutCu122P5_FD_187286 | JGI IMG/M metagenome (GOLD analysis project Ga0209629, IMG submission 187286) | Cubitermes ugandensis P5 segment gut microbial communities from Kakamega Forest, Kenya - Cu122 P5 (SPAdes) (version 2) | ecosystem: Host-associated > Arthropoda: Insects > Digestive system...
AGACTCTTTCTGAAGATTTTATTCGTGAGTTTCAAGATAAAGTGGATTGGAAGAAAATTTCACAGCACCAAAACCTTTCCGAAAAATTTCTAATTGAATTTAAAGACAAATTCGAATGGTATACGGTAACTGAAGGAAAAATTCCGGAACCGAGTAGTGATATTTAATTTTTAATAGATGTTATCTATTAAAAATCGATTTAAATCGAGTTAAAGATTTAAAATTTATAATGAACAATGGAATTTAATTTCGACAGCGAAGACAATGTCAAAGCAACAAAGACACCAGCCATTAAAGTTCTTAACGATGTTGCAAAGTTGTGGATCTCTGACGAGAATGTAAAGATGTGCAGGTGGGTAGAAGATAACAAGACTTTGATTCCTCACCCACTAAAAACTGACGAGGGAGCTACTATTCCTGGAAACATAATTCTTAATCCGCGAATTCTCATACTTCAGCGATCTCGTTTGTTAAAAGTTGAGACTAAAACAGGACGCATTTTAAGAGCTTGGGTTGCTGGAGAAAGCAAAGAAGAGAACACATGTATGTGCGTCAGAAAGTACATGATCTTATATGTAGATGAAGATAACAATCAGCTGCATGAAGTCCCTTTACAGCTTACCGCTAGAGGCCGCTTTTAGTTCGAATTCGATCCACAACTTTGCGGATTTAAAAAAGCAATGAATAAGGCCTGTAATGAGAAAGTTACATTTATGAAAAATTCTTGGTATAGCATGTGCGTGTTTGTTCCTATTTTTATAAGCATGATGCGAGGAGAAGGGAACAAACAGAAGAAGGCTTGTATTACAATAGGACATGAAACACAAACTAAAGAAAACTGGTTATCGCTTTGTGTTGGAAGACGTAATAACATGGTTTGGTCTGATGATGGCGAAGACCTTACATACACGCAATACGTATATAAATTATACTGCGAAACAAGACAATCTTGTAAAGCTAAGGGGTGGTGAAAACGAGAATAATTTATTTTTAAAATCAACCAGATTTTAAAAATATTAAGATTTAGGTTTATGCCTACTACGAAACTCTGTATCTCCTTTTACTCTCACTTTACATTGCGTATTCGCTTTCCGACCTTTCATATACATGGGCTGACATGTTTTGGTGTTGTGCTCTTCCTCCTTATTTTCACCTGTTGGTAACACTTTTTCAGCAGTGGTCTCATCGTCAAGAGAAAGTTGTTTTTCCCTTTCAGGAAATTCAAAACCACAAATTTGCTGCAGTTCACACCACATTGATAACAACTCCTCTGTCGAGATTCCTGGAAACTCTTCGTGCAACTTTGCAGCGAATTTCCAAATTTCCTGACTAATCAGATTTAAGATACTTTCCATCAAAGTACCCTTTTCAAGTTTTGCTAAAGTCTCTTCATCAAGTACCTTTTGTTCCTCCTCTTCGGGTAAACCGTCAATTTGCTGCAGTTCACACCATATTGATAACATCTTACGAGATGAGGTATGTGGAAACCCTTCGTGCAACTTTTCAATCAGTTTACAAATTTCCTGATTAATCAAAGTTGCGATACTTTGCATCAATATAATCATCTTTTTATTAGATGATTATTTTCTTTAAATACTTTAAATTTAGATTAGCAATGGCTCCAGGTCAATTTTAATAGATGGTGATCTATTAAAATTGGAGTGAAATAAAATGTAATGCCAACAGCGCAGTGTTTTAATTTAACCACCAAATTAGCCGAAACATATAAGGTCACTGTAACATCAAACAGATGACCCTAATTTAAGGATTTGTTGTCTTTAACTACTTAAAATAAATTATTAAAATTAAAGGAATAAATTTAGTACTAAATAAAATTTATTGCCCAAAGTGCGATAAAATAATTTCAACGGCCAATTGGTCGAAACATGTATTGACAAAAAAGCACCAAAGAAATGACCCGGATAGTACCATTCAACCGAGAAGACGAGGAAGACCTAAAACCAAGAACGATCCTGATCAAACTATTAAACCCAGAAAACGCGATCAAACTATTAAACCCAGAAGACGTGCAAATAGTGTTACACGTAAAGAGCTGGTTTCACAAGCCAAAGAGTACAACCTGAAAGGATATACTAAATGGAACAAACAACAACTAATTTCTTTTTTAAGTAAAGCAAAGCAACTATTGTTTAAAAAAGACGATCTACTAAAACTTACAAAAGAAGGGCTGAAAAATGTTGCTAAAGAAAATAACATCAAAGTTGTTTTAACAGAGGAAAAAAGCTGAAATTATTGATGCAATCTTAAAAACACAAGATTCTGTTTTTCATGACCTTGTTGCTCGAGAATTAAGCTTTCACGATGATATAATAGAACACCCAAAAGGGGAACGTAAACCACCTGAATCTGCTTTTCGTTACATTGCAGCCAAAGAATATGTTTCACGATGATTTAATAGGACCCTCTAGAGGGGAACGCGGACGCGCATACACTGTTACAGAAACAAGATCACGTTTTATCAAAAAATACGGTACTACAGAGGTGGACTACACCATAAAAATCAACAAAATTATGGAAGTCAAAAATGCAATTAATGCAATGATCAAGCTTGCTAAGGAAAAAGGAAGTTACAAACAAGGTGATAAAATGGTCATTGTTGCGAGTAACCCTGATTTCAACCATGATATTTCTAAGAATGTAGATAATGCCGAAGAGCTTATGGAATACGTCGAAAACATTCTCTCGTCAAACGAAGATTTAGACATCACGCAGTGCATATTTCATATTCAGATTACCAATATCCCCCATGGTAAAGGCAGGGTTACCAAAATCATAAATCTGGCTAATGACATCAAAACCAAAATATGCATAACACAAATACAAAACAATGATAATTTGTGCTGCCCAAGAGCCATTGTTACAGGGCTAACATATCACACGAATGATATCTTCGGATCTAAAAGATGTCAAAGACATCAGGGGCGGCCGAAAAGTACAAACTAAATTAGCCGAAAAATTATGCCATAGGCTTGGGGACTATAACGAAGAAGGCTTCACCCTAGAAGATATTAAACATGCTGAAGAACTACTGGATATTCAAATCAAAGTTGTTTGTGCTGAAAACTTTAATACCATTATCTATTCTGGAGAAGAAAGAGAAACCAAAATTTATCTGTACAAATCGGCAACCATTTCGATGTCATCAACAGCATGAAAGCTTTCTTGGGAAGTTGCTATTATTGCAACAAATGTGACAAACCTTATAACAACAAAAACAGGCACAAATGTAAAACCGCGCGTAATTATCTTTGCAAACTCTGCGCAAGACCGCAGCATTCACAGGATGAGAAAAATAAGATATATTGTGAAAACTGCAATCGATACTGTTTTAATCAAAACTGCTTCGACAATCACAACAACGTTTGCGAGGAAGTTTATAAATGCAAAGACTGTAATAAAATTAAATTAAGGGGTGAAGAACACTTGTGTGGCTATACATGTTGTCGCAATTGTGAGAATATAGTCGAAGAAGCTAGCCATAAATGCTATATGCAACCTAAAAAAGCAAAAGCGTGCCCAAAAAACTATATATTTTTTGATTATGAAGCAGAAAAAGATACCGGGGTTCACAACCCAAACCTAGTTGTTGCTCATTATTTTGATGGCAAAAAATTTTATTTCAGAACCAATGATGAATTTTGCAAATGGCTAATATCAAAGAACCATAAAGGGTATACAGCCATTGCGCATAATGCCAAAGGGTATGACTCTCAGTTCATCCTGAAATACTGCGTGGATAATACTTTAAAACCCTACACTATCTACAATGGTACTAAACTGATGATGTTGGATGTTGCAAAAATCATCAAGGTTATTGACAGCCATAATTTTGTGGTATCGTCTCTAAGTGCATTCCCAAAAACTTTCGGATTGGACGAACTCAAAAAAGGGTATTTTCCGCATTTTTTCAATACAAACAAAAACCAGAATTATGTAGGACCCATTCCTGATACAAAGTACTATGGCACTGATACAATGAGAAAATCCGCACGAGAAGTGTTTCTGAACTGGCATGCAGAAAAAGTCAAAGAAAACTATGTGTTTGATTTCCAAAAGGAATTTGTTGAATAATGTGACTCTGATGTTGATATTCTACGTAGAGGATGCTTGGAACTAAGAAAACAGTTTTTAAAAATTGCTGATATTGATCCTTTTCAGTACATAACCATAGCTAGTGTTTGCATGGCTATCTATAGGTCAAAATATCTCCAGCCTGAAACCATTGCTGTTGTAAAAGACAACAAGAAAAACATGTACAGTAAAAGCTCCATTACGTAGCTTAATACATTCGCAAATATGAGGCATGCACTGAATGGAGGAGAAGTTGATATTTGTGGAACAAAAGTTGACGGCTTCAATAAGGAAACCAATACTGTGTATCAATTCCACTGCTGCTTCTGGCATGGTTGTCCTGCTTGTTATACCGACGATACAATCAACAATATCAACCACGAAACAATGGGCGACTTACACGAAAAAACAAAGACGAGAAGCAAACAAATAATAGATGCGGGATTCAACCTAATTGAAATGTGGGAATGTTAATGGGTAAAATCCAAAGATTACAAAAGTGCTATAAAGAACTCTGATCATATAGTAGAACCTTTGAACCCTAGAGATGCTTTCTATGGAGGAAGAACAAACGCGAGTAAACTCAAATTCCAAAACAAAAAGCTGCGATATATTGATGTTTGTAGCTTGTACCCAACTGTGCAGTATTTTGATAATTATCCTGTAGGCCATCCAAAGAAAATTCATAAACCTAAAACATATAAAGACGATTGGTATGGGTTAATTAAGTGCAAAATACTGGCAACGCAAAAATTGTGTCACCCTGTGCTGCCTATCAAAAAAGAAAAGTTAATCTTTACATTGTGCACAAAATGCTTTGATGAGAAATGTGACAGCTGTACACACACCGATGAAGAAAGATCTCTGATAGGAACTTGGACCACTGATGAAGTATCGAAAGCCTTGGAAAAAGGACACAAAATGATCGAAATTTATGAAGTTTGGCATTTTAAAGATAAAAGTGTTAATCTGTTTAAAGGTATGTTAAGGATTTCATGAAAATCAAATTAGAGACAAGCCCTTGGGAGGGCGATTTCGAAACAGTTCATGATTATATAGCAGCTGTTAAAAACTGTTCAGATATAGAATTAAACCCTGAAAATATCAAACCGAACCCTGGCAAAAGTGTTGTAGCAAAAATATGTTTGAATTCGCTGTGGGGAAAATTTGGACAACGACAAAATTTGACACAAACAGAATACGTGATAGATGTTAAACGCTGGTATCAACTTTTGCTTGATGATAGATTCGAAATCAGCAATACTATCTTTGTTAATGAAGAGGTGGTTCAAGTAATTTACCATTATAAAGACCAATATGTTCAGGACAATTTTTCAACTAATGTTTAGGGTATATTGCTACTGTCACAACATCTAATGCAAGACTGAGATTGTATGACATGTTAGATAAACTCGGACAATCTGTTGCCTATTATGACAAGGATAGTATGGTTTATATTGATGATGGTCAAAATACTGTCCAAACAGGATGTATGCTGGGCGAATGGACAGACGAGCTAGGAAAAGATAATCACATTAAAGAATGGATCTCAACAGGCCCTAAAAGTTATGGGAATCTAACAAACAAAGGAAAAGAAGTGGTGAAAATAAAAGGTTTTACCTTAAATTATCAAAACTCGAAACAGCTGAACTTTGAAAGCATGAAACAAATTGTAGATAAGGAAATAACAAAGTTTTCCTAAGTTATAAAATGATAACTAGAAATGCGAAAAACAGAACTTTGGTAAATAAAGAAACAAGTAAAGAGTTCAAATTCGAATATGATAAGAAAATGGTTATACCTGAAAAAGACGACACTATTGAGACATTAGCTTGTGGCTATTAAAAAGCAGGGTGCGCACCACGACGAACGGTAAACCAAAAAGTTGCTAAACAAAAAGTTGCCAAATCAAAAAGTCACTAAAAATCAAAAAGTTTCTAAGTCAAAAAGTCACTCAAACTCAAAATTTGCCAAGTCGCTAAATCAAAAAGTCACTCAAAATCAAAAGGTCACTCAAAATCAAAAAGTTGCCAAATCAAAAAGTCACCAAATTAAAAAGTCACTGAATAATGTTAATAGCTGATTATGGCTGATTGCGCTCAATATACCCACTTACTACTAGTAACAAAATTACTCACACCTATGTGGATAAAGAAGGAAAAAATAACAGGAGAATTATTCTCTCTATTAACTTTTGTAACAATAAATATTTATAATGCGTCCTGGTACATTTTATCTAGTAACAAATTATAATGTTGAATAACAGACTTTTCCTTCAGCTCACTTCTGAAAAGATAAAGTGACGTATTTCTTCGTTTCTCTTCCAAAATTTTTAAAAACTACACTCCCGGAAGAAAAGTTTGAAATTGAAAATGGTATCTAGCAAAATTAGCAGAATGGTTGAAGTTGTGGTAAGTCTTTTTTTTGTGCATGAATAAATGACACTAACTTTTGTACGAGCTTAAGTAAATTTTATTTCAGAAAATACTACGACCATGCACATATATTCTGAGAGCTCCTAGCAAGGTGAAACGAACGAGGATGCTTAAAGCTTTTAGCTACTGGCTGAACATTTCTGCAGATAAGTTTGCTATATTGCAGGAATTGTTTCGGATGTATCATATTGGTACTCTCCTGTAAGTACAATATTATTCCGTTACTGAGGAAGCTAAAGCATTAGTAGCATTTTTCTTTGGGAGACTTATAATCTCCCTGTTCCACACACACATCTTCTGTTTCAAATTCATACATCTTATGGTATAGGTAATAAATGCCTGATTTTCACGGAACTTGGTATCGGGTAATGTGTTATAGAAGGAAAAAACTCTTTAATACTCTCTTCGCTCCTTGCCATGGACTCACCAACGCTCTGTTGCAGAGCATGGCATTAGAGGGGCAGTGTTGCAATCAAGTGTGGGGATGATTCACAGACAAAATATACAAAGAAAATGAAGTGCCTAAATCTGGAAGTGTGATGCTGTAAGTGATGTAGGAATACTCTTGGCATGATAATTCCATTTATTCATAATTGAATTGTGTTTGTTCATATGTGGCTTTTGTGTACCTTCTATAAATTAGTGTTTTTATACCAGACGTTTGTTAGCAGGCACACCAACATGACTGAATACTTTGATTAATAAATACGAGGGGCATTTCATAAATAATGCACACTAATTTTTACTTACGCGTATATTTTATTTTAGACAGTACATCTTTACATTCCTTCTATGTAGTTCCCCTGCTTCTCAATGACCACATCCCAACGTTTCGAAAGATTTTCTATCCATTTAGGGCGCCACTTTTGTCCAGTCCTCGGATGGCTCGGGTAACCGCTGCAGAAACCTCTTCCAGGGAGGAAAAAAGGTGTCCACGCATGGGTTCTTTTAACTTGGGAAATAAGTCGAAGTCCGGTGGACTCATGTCTGGACTGTATGGCGCGTGAGGTAACACTTCCCACTCGTATTTACTCAGCAAATCGGTCGCAACCTTCCCCAGGTACGGGCGTACGTTTTCGTGCAAAATGAGTGGCCCATCCCCGAGCAAGTCAGGTCGGTTTTTGTGCATTTTTCTGCGAAATTCTTGCATCCAGTCACGATAATATGCAGCTGTCACACTTGTTCCACATGGAATTCTATCTGTCATGATAATTCCTCGGTGATCATAAGCAAAGATCATCATTTCCTTGACATTTGATTGTGCTCGTCGAAATTTTTTGGGTCGTGTGGAGGATGGAGTTCTCCACTCGTTTGACTGTGATTTCAACTCCGGTTCAAAGTCTGTAACCCACGTTTTGTCAATAGCAACAATTTCTGTAGCGGTTTTGCCAAGCAAAGTTTCAATCTTGATGTATGATCTTTGATCTTCACCCGTCACAGTACCCGAGGCACCTGCAGATGCCATGTCTAACACTCGTTAATTCAAAACAGTGTATACTAGGGAAGTTACGAACACACGTGCTGCTTCCTCAAGTATTCAACCGTAACTGACATAACTTTCACTGGGATTATATTATCCACTCGGCAGTTTTGTTACCTTGTGTATTATTTATGAAATGGCCCATGTAAATTAATATTCATGACTTTGTGGCTTATGTGCAACTGTTTTGAAAAAAAATGAAAGTGTAGACAAAATTTCACTTTCACATCCCTGTCTAACATAATTAAATCTGTACACTGAATATTATATTTATTATCGCCTGTAAACTTGTTTGCAGAGGATCCAGAAATATGTGATGCATGCCAAATTTTTATTGTGATAATGGCAGGAGTTCAATTTAATGTCAGTAGACTGAACCTACCATTGTCACATATCTTTAGAGAATCAACATTTGATGGTTGAATTTTGAATGTAATTAATTTTGGAATGAAATTTGTAGATCATAGTTTTGGACACTATATAAATTTTATTTTAAATAAGTTTAGTTTTGAATTACAAATTGTTTTTTCAGCATAATAATTGGATGCTCCTTTGGTAACATAAAATTAATGACCAATTTGAACCATATGAAAATCCCTAAAACGTGTTGTCCGTACCATGTTACTTCTTCCATCTCATCTTCAAGGGTTAGTAGTCCTTGATGCTTGAAGATGGGTACGATAGGCTTTCCCCATATGTTGGTAAGAAATTACCAACTCTCACTGCGTAATAACACAAAAGACACAAGTTCTCTACTTCTTTGTTTATAAATTTAACAGTTTGTGTTTTGTCACGATCTAGGACCAAATTGTGAACATCAATCCATTCAATCATACAAGATAGACCTAAACGTGGCATTGTGAGGAAGTCCCCAAAATTTCTTTTATAAATTATGCTACTGGAGACTTTAGTAGATAGTATACTGAAAGTACCCACAGTTTTATGCATAATTATTCTTCTTCATCATCATCATTATCACAATCACATTCCTTTTGAGTAATTGTGCTAGTGGTCTGTTACACTCTCATGCCATTCCTTTGTTGGACTCCTTCTTAATTATCTGCCTTTAGGGGCTCAGTGAAGCATTTGCTTTAATGCATAATTATTTTAATTAAGACTGGCCAAGTGTCTGGGTCTGTATACAGGACGTGACATGAAGCCGAAGACTGATTTGGCCAGCACTGTTTAACACCAAGTATGGAATATTTGTGAAGAATGAGAAATATTGTGTAAAGTGTTTTGTGTTGCAATTGTCTGTTACTTTGCTTTGCAGATTTGATGATATTCAAGACAACTCTTTTCTGCGTAGAAGTGTTCCTGCAGCACACACAGTGTATGGAGTTGCCAGCACAATCAGTTCTGCCGTCTTTGTGCATTTAATATCGGTGCAGAAGGCGCTCAGCTCTAACCAGGCTGATATGATAAAATTGTACACAGAAATAAATTTGGATTTATGGCGAGGAGCAGAAATGGAGATCTCCTGGCGTGATAACCACATCTGTCCATCAGAAGAGGAATATCTGGAAATGGTTAAGAGAAGTAAGGATAGAGTCAGAGCTATGAGTAGGATTTAACTGTACCTGTAACAAATCTGGGAATGTGTGGGAATGTGCAGGATGTATATGAATTTATTCTTTGATCTTCGGCATTCGGAATGTCCTCAACTGTAATGGATGGTATTGTGTTTGTATTCTGGGGAAAAAAATTAAAATTATATTCATGAACAGTTTTAGGAAACTGAAAAAAACCAATCTTGGTAGGTCCAGCAGTGGAAAAATGTTAACATAAGTGTCAATAAAATTTGTCAAGGAGATGCCAAGGTAAAGTAGGCAGATAGAGAGGGATGATTTTCTAGATTTTATTGTTTTAATGCACTTTGTACAAAGAAATGACATTAAACTAGAATGAGTTTCAGTAGTCGTGGAGAGGAGGATAAATGTTGTTCAGGAAAAGAGTTTGAAGTTTATGTTGTCTCATAGGAGGGTGTAGATGGGGAGTGGAGGCTTATTATTTTAATGTATTCAGTGGGATTAATAACAGTTCTAATTATCTTACATATAATTGATAAAGTAATTGAAACTGGGGGATGTTATGACATGGAAATGAATGTGGAAGAAAAAAAATAATGAGGATTTCAAGACAGCCATTCCTAGTAAAAATTATGATAGACCAAAATCAACCGGAGAATGTGGAATATTTTAGTATTTGGGTAGCATTTTAACAAATGATGGAAGATGAACTTGTGAAATTAAATTTAGTATTGCTATGGCTAAAGCTGCATTCAACAAGAAGAGGGCTCTTTTTGCTAGCACATGGGAATTGAAATTTTGGAAGAAGTTAGTGAAATGGTACATTTTTAGCACAGCTGTACTGGTGCTGAAACTGGACGTTTCGACAGTAGATCAGAAACACCTGGACAGTTTGAAATGTGGTGCTGAAGAAGGATGAAAAGGATCATTTGGACCGATCATGTGTGAAATGAAGTAGTATTGCTTAGAGTCAAGGAGCAGAGGAATTCCCTACATGAATTAAGTAAATGGAAGGCTAACTGGATTGGTCACATTTTGCGTAGAAAATGCCTTCTACAACGGGTTATTGAAGGAAAGATAAAAAGGGGGATAGAAGTGAAAGGAAAATGAGGGAAAAACGTAGGAGGCTATCAGATGATCTTAATGATAGGTGAGCCTACTCTCATTTGAAAGAGGAAATTCTAGATTGCACTATGTGGAGAGCTCGCTTTTAAAGAGGTTTTGGACCTATTGTAAGACAGACTATTAATGAATAAAGGAATGAATATACAGTGCTGAGGTCATATTCTGTTTTCTGAAATGAGACTTTAAGTACTGTTCAAAGTTTGTTTGTCACAATAAGTCAACATGGTAGATATGTGTAGAAGAGGCAGACTGAATATTGAAGGAAGGATAATGTAGAATTCAAAAAGAAATATCAGCAATATGTAATAGACTTAGTTTTGAAACACTGTAAAAATAAATTCGTTTAGAATAGTCATCACCTGATTTTTGTTGACCCACACATGGTCACATGCCCTCACACATAAGCCAATCAAGAAAATTTTTATGTGCAGTGCTAAAGATGTCTTCAAGTTGCCAAACCAACATGTTGAATTTCTCATAATTGCCAATATTGTCAAAATTAAGAAGAAAAGCTGAGGATCTCAAGCCAGAGGCTGAGGAGAGAATAGTGAGTGTTTCAATGTGACTGATGTACTTGAATATATTGAAGGGGGTATATTGAGGTGTAAAGCAGAAGAGAGGTCTTTGTCTCAGCAGACTTCAATACTAGATTTTTAGTTGACTTATTTGTGTTGAATGTGTCGAGAAATTTGTGACGACCTATGGCAAAATCAGCCAATGATTGTAATTATATAGAGAATTAAAATCTTTGGGAATATGGTACCTGTCACGCAGTTAGTGTGAAACTTGAATTTAAGGGCTTCCATTAAAAATGTGATATGTATTATTTAAAATTAAATTTTTACATCCCACACCCATGTTTTCAGTACTAATTGTGCTACATTTAATATCCCAAGAGTTATATTCTAGAGGCAGATAAAACAGGAGTTACAATTGTTTCTATGGGCTGTAGATAGATATTGTAATTACTCATGCTTTGTATTCATTTTCATTCTGATACACCTAGGCAGAGGGTTTCCTATGCAAGGATTCTGGCAAAATCTGTTAGAAAAGTTTCTCTTTAAATTTGACTGTTAAAATTCTGTCCAATTAAGGGAGGACTTATCATATTAAAACTTGAACAACTGGACAAGATTTATATCTTTAAGCAGGGGATTTCATGCATTTAGACCTCTTTGGGGTCTTATTGTTAATACTGCAAAATGATGGTAGGCTTGCAAGTTTAATAAAATATAACTCTTACAATTGTGCAATACGGATAATTAATTTACTTATGATGGATAGGGCAGTATCTGCAAATATTGAATTTATTTTTTTTTTCAATGACCAACCAATGCAACATTAAATGACAATATTTATACTTTGCCAATTAATTGTACATTGGTTGGTCATTGTAAAAAATAATAAAAGATGCATGGTACATTTGTTAAAATAATTGAATCTAGTGTTCTGCAGACACTGTTTAGTCACAGTTAATAAAACACAGTGATTTAAATGATAAGCATTGTCATGTTCTGGAAGACATGGTGCTTAAGCCTTGGTGTTCACAGACATAACAATAAACTGTTTGCTGCATTTGACTCTCCTGAGGTATGTTACTCTCTACCTATCCTCTGGGACTGTGTTTTCCCGTGATAGTACAAGATGGGTAAATATTATTTTCCTTCATATTGATGTCCACAGAGTCGAGTTAATTTTATAATGTTTTATTACATTCTAATAAAAATCACGAAATTGTTTTCCTTTTTCAAAATCTTTAAAATTTGTAACCAATACAAACATAAATTTTAAGTCTTGTTATTTTCTAATTGATTGTGCAATTAAATGAAAGTATATATTTTTATAAGTGAAGGATTAATGCAATCTTCTAAGCTGCCATTTAATAGAAATATATTTTATGTTCAAACGGGAAGAGGACTTTGTTGACACTCCGTACACTTATATCTGACATGAGTGCTTGATGTGGTAGAAAATGTGATGTGATTTGGGGTTTATATTTGGCAAGGCGGGATCTTTGCAGACTGGGTAGAAAGTGCTGTACTTGTTATGAAACATATTTGAACCTTGGTTCATCACAATATTTGTTGTGCTGAAACATTTAAATCTAGGAGGATGATCTTGGATTGCTGTAAAGAGCAAGGTTGTAGCCATGTGCAGGTATCCAATGGGGCTGGATAATTGTACTGTGGATGTAAGGCATCGAACTCTGGTCACGTGATATTTAAGTCAGTTTATAATCTGTCCTGCTTATGTACAAAAAGTCTTCTGATTTTTGGCCAGGAACAAATATTTGTTGTGATGGTGTTCTTGTATCTGGGGTAAGAGTGTGACCACATGTATAAAATATTATATGTCGCCAGCAAGGCGCAAATGTTTAAACTTTTGGAATTATCATGGTTTACAATTAAAGCCTTTGGTTCCTGTGTAGTATATTTTGGATTATTGCTTGGTGTAACTCTTTGTAGTTGTATTTTCCTTGTAGTTCTGGGCACAACCAACTGATATGTTCACAAATTGTGTGTTTGAAAATTTTCTTCCTTTATTTGGTGCTTCAGCCTCATATTTGCCTTGGCATCGATGATGTTTGCACTCCACATATCTCCATTTCCTGCTTTTTCCTCCATGAGTTCACTCCCAAGGTATTTTTTTTTTGATACCGAATCAAACAATTTTAATCTAGGTCTTCCTCTCTTCCTGCTAACTTCTGGCTGGGAGTATTTTATTTTTATGGAAGGCACATTATTCTCCATTCTCGCTATATCCCAACCATTTCAATCTGACTGTTTCAGTCGTTTTTATTATGCTTAACTCTTTGTATAAGCTATACAGTTCATTATTTCTTTATTCTCCTTACCCCACTGGCCACAAATTTTCCTTAATCTATTTCTTTCAGATATGCTAAGTTTTCCTCCATCAGCATTCGTGACAGTCCAGCTCTGACATCTGTACAGCACTGCTGTTGTAATTATTGTTTTATATGTGTTACATTTTGCACCTTTCCGTAGCATCTTTGAAACCCAATATATTTTGCAATTCAAAATAACATTTGTTTCTGTATGAATTTTATGGTTTATTGCAGAGGAATTATTATTATTATTATTATTATTATTATTACGTAATGCTGGATCCCAGGTATTTTAACTGATTGACTTTCTCTATATCTCCAATATTTACGTTTGATGCACTTTTCTTTTTTTGGTTTACCATTTTCCATATATTTTTGTTTTGTCATAATTAATCACTGAACTCCTTTTTTGCGCTTGCATTTCAAGTCTGTTAAATGCATCTTTAACTACATTTTCATATTTTTTTACTGTTACACCATCATCATGATCCAGAATCTGCACGGATTTATGTAGTTTATTTCCTTTAATATCCATAATGGCCTCTCGTACTACCCTCTCCGGGGAAATTTAAATAACATACAAGACAGAGAATCTCCTTCTCCTAGGCCCTTTCTTGTGTCAAATGGGTCTGTACTGCCATTTAAGTTTTTTATCTTGTGTTTGAAGCTCATCTGGAAGACATTTTGTGCAAGGGAAACGTGTTTGTAGAAAATGGACAATTTCCTGCTTATCCGACAAGCGGCAACCCTGCACTCCACCAGCTATGCGTCGTTTGCCGCGTCTCTGAGACAAGTTGTTGCGAAATATCAGGATTTCTTCCCAGAAACTGCTGAAATTTCGCTGCGGGTTTTGGTTTTTCTACTTTCACATTGCGGCATTTATTTTGTACAGCTTATCTTCTCATTAATAACAGTCACAATAAAGTTTGCTTACTTGAAAATTGTTCTCCTGGATAGAGACCGAAATTTAATACGTCATTTTTCAGCAAGCTTATCTTCTAAATAGTGGTACAGAAAACTCGCACGCTAAATAACGTACCTGACTCGACACATCTTGTTAAAAGAGTGTATGGTTGACAGAGAAATTCTTTACCACAAGCAGACAAGTGCGATGATTTGTTTCGAAAATCCCTGTCGCCGACAGCTAACGTTAAACACGCACGACATGCATAATTTTCGGAACACTGCCAGAGCATAGGTTTGGTCGGGTAAAATCCGCAAACTTTAGCTCCCACATGTACCTGATTAAACGCATTGTCTCTTTATTTGTGGATAACTTCATATGATACATTTCATAAAACAAATCCCACAGTCTGGATGAACTGAGAGACTACAACCTCCCTGACATTTTAACAGTTTCCTCCGAACAGTCAATAACAGCTTGTTCCGTTTTTATGCCAGTTTTAATGGCCACATCAGAAGATGAATTACAAATAATGGCATAACACCTGAACCTTATAGCAGGAAAATACAAAATGACCATATCCAGCACAAAAACAAAATCAATGGCAATGTGTGGGTACTACACACAGAGGGTCAAAATTGTGGTAAACAATAATATTTTTGAAGAGATAACAGATTTTAAATACTTCGGGTACCGTGTAGCAGAATACAAAAGTGATTTAGAAGACAAATTGCAAACATATAACAAAATAAATGGAGCTATACGAAGACATTTTGGAAAACAAATGAACAAAGAAACAAAATTAAGAATCCACAACATTACAGTTAAAACAGCATTGAAATTTGGAAGTGAAGCTTGGGTATTGAAGAAAAGAGAGGAACAACGTTTAGTAGCAGCAAAGATGAAATATTTGAGACATTCACTAGGGAAAAAACGGGAACACAGAATATAGTAAAGAAAATAAAACAATAACAGAAAAAAAAGTGGCTATAACACGTACAGAGGATGGACAGAAATAGACTGCCAAGACAGGCACTGAAATACAGATCAGAAGGAAGACGGAACATTGGACGACCGAAGAAGAGATGGAGGGACCAAATCCACTTTGAGAATTAAGGAACAGAGAAAGCACCTAACCCTTAACGAACATGACGATGATGATGACTTTCTTTATATCTCCATTATTTGGTAGAACTCCAACAGCCAATAACAACGCCTTCCGTATTTATACTGAACGAATTAGGTGACGGCGGCAAAAGTGTCATCATGTGCTGGGGCACTGGTGATGTTTTGTATAATTTTCAATGAGTTATAATCAGTCACATAGTTCGTTTACCTCCCAACACTGACTACTACCTCTATAGACACGCAGCATATGACTAAACGCTGGTGGAGATTCGGGCCGCTGCTTATCGACCGAGCATTACGGTAACTCACATTTTCATATTGGAATCTCATATGTGAGTCTAAATATTTCCCTGTAAATTGTATTTGGATTTGATGCTGAATATTTCCTATAATATAAATATATTGAAACATGTGTTTCTGATACTGTGCAGAATTTGTGGTGACAGGTTACGTTACCAGAACATAAAATATCTGTTTTGAATAGAAACAGTTGGACTGTTCACCTTTGGAATGCAAATGATGCAGCTGTGTAGCGAGAATAAAACTGACTTCACGAAACTGACTGGGATCTTTGGGCGGTACTACCAGATCCGGGATGACTACTGCAATCTGTGTCTGCAGGAGGTAACACTGAGTTATCAGTTTAGACGGTTAAGTTGTCCATGTGTCTAAATTGATGCCATGAAGGTGTAAGTTGCATTGATGTGAAGTCACTCACTTTCAATTTCTTGCCATTAGCTCGGGTCGAATTAAATCCTGAAATTTTATTTTTTGTGTTGAATTCTTCCAACTTTTGGAATTTTAATTTACCTTAATTAGGCGGATAATCTATGAAGACCTAACTACATATAGTTCTTAGGTTTGCTTAAGATTTTACGCAAAAAACTTGCTTTTATGTTATGTTGACAAGTGCTGTATTGTTCTGTATAACGCATAACCCTATATATATCCACTTTTAAATGTAAATAATTTCGAAGTCACATTTTTTTAAACTTTTGTGTGGTCAAAATTCTATTTTTAATTCACGGATTATCACTTCATAAAATTTGACAAGAAAATCATTGCCCATATTTTTGGCCAATAACAAAGCTAAGAATGTGAAATTGTAGATGAAACAAATCTGACTTTTCTGGTATTGATGTAAGAAATTGTAAAATTTCTTGTTTATTATATTCCAATATTTGTGCTAATTAGTACTGTAAATTTATATTAAATTACTCCAACATATTTCGGTGTTAGTACATCATCTTCAGGGAGTTCACAAGTCGTGTTAGTTAAGTCATGAATCATTAAATGACAAAAAAAAATTTGTAATATTTTTTTCTGGTAAATACTTGGTAAAAGTGGCCTCATATATAATTTCTGGTTAGGGATGTTTGTGTGTGTGTGTGGTGCGGTGTAAACAGGAAACGGAAGTGGGTGTAAATATTCCTGTTAAAGAGCAGCTTTGGAGCAGCGCCTCACAATGGAGTCAAACAATGATTGGCGTAACAATAAATATGTTGTGGTATTATTGTTTGTTGCTAAGAAATTATGAGTGAGAAATATCCCACAAATTGTTGCAATGTTTACGGAAGTGCTGTGGTCGACTGAAGCAACTTCTTTCGCTGGACAAAAAGAATGACGGCTTCCAAAACAGGAAAAGCAGATCAGCAGGTTTTGCCTCGCTCAGGCCGTCCTGTCGCAGCTGTTAATCCTGAAATGCTGCAACGTGCTGATTGCATTGTTCGCTAGTATCGACTCATCACAACCCGACAACTGGCGCTCTGTCTTTTAATTAGGATAGGAGGTATTTTTCACATTATTTGAGATCTTGGATACTGGAACGTGTGCTCGAAGTGTGTCCCTAAGGACCTCACAGTTGAATCGGAAACCGAGTGAAAAATAGTTTCTACTGAGTTGTTTACACGATATCAGCTGGGGAGAGACTTACTTACCCCAGACTGTTAACAGCAGATAAAAACTGATTACATTATTTTTGTACCACTGACAAAATGGCAATCCCTGGAATTTTACCATCCTCAATATCGCATGAAGAAAGAATTCGGAAATTCTGTGTCGTGGACGAGGTGAAATTACTGTCATCTGGTACTGTGAAGAAGTGAATGGGATGTCGAGTTGGGAGAAAGTCAGTTCCGCCGCGTGATTCAGGATTTTGAAAAAAAGTAAAGAAGTTTTTCAAATGACTGCAGCCCTACAAGAATCTAATAGAACTCTTGCTTCAGTATGATAATGCAAGGTAGCACACGTGTTTGAAATATCGGCAAGTCACGAGAAAATTGGATTGGATAGTGATCCACCAATCTCCTTAAAACCTCCATCAAGTACACGCAACAATCTTTATAATTTGTAATTGATTCAAGTTTGGATAAATAAATAAATATATATATTTCTATGGTAGGAAAAATAAGGGCCATTTTTTTCGGAAATCTCTCATATTTCCTAAATAAATTACCATGTAATATATCTAAAGCCTTTGTTAGAATTGACAGTACAGTGGTGACGTCTGGTGAAAATTTAATAAACTTGTCATTGATATGAAATTGAATTTGAACTGACATGTACAGTTAAATTGTTGATATTGGAATGTTGTTGAAAAGTGTTTGCTTTTCGTTTGTTGCAGTATTCACAGAAGAAGGGCTACGGTGATGATATTACGGAAGGGAAGTTTAGTTTTCCAATAATCCATGCTATAAAGAGTCACCCAAATGACCATCAGGTGTCAAGTATCCTTCTGCTGTTTTGGCTTTGTTCTATAGCTGGT
>Ga0209629_10000804_pt1 | contig 18283 bp, 16 predicted proteins | sample TergutCu122P5_FD_187286 | JGI IMG/M metagenome (GOLD analysis project Ga0209629, IMG submission 187286) | Cubitermes ugandensis P5 segment gut microbial communities from Kakamega Forest, Kenya - Cu122 P5 (SPAdes) (version 2) | ecosystem: Host-associated > Arthropoda: Insects > Digestive system...
AAACAACGCAATTCGACGCTTTTTCCTTCGGAAAGCAGTTGCTCTGCATTTTCGAAAAAAGCATTATTGGGTATTACCCTCATAAATAATAATTAACTTGGTGTAAATTATACAAAGGTAAGATTTTTTTTCATTTTTCAGGGTGAAATATTTATTTGAGGCGCTGAAAAAAATCTTTTTCGTAGTCAGAGTAATATGCGAACCCTGCTCTCGAAGAGAGCTAACCTGCGTAAGCAGTAGCCTCAGGCAACTGTATAACAAGCATATATACCTTCATACTGCCTGCGTAGCAGGCAAACCTGTTTGGCAATCAAAAAATATTCATTACCTTTGGCAATAAAATGAAATTAAAACAATAACTAAAACTGAAACTATTTATTATGGCTAATTCCTATACTCAATTGTATGTGCAAATGGTATTTGCCGTCAAGAACAGACAATCATTAATTCTTCCCGAAAACAGAATCAAGATTGAAAAATACATTTGTGGTATTGCGTCCAATATCCACTGTTATCCAATTTCAATTTACTGTAAAAGCATATATAAGCAACCAATACAATCATCATACAAAAATATCTTTCAGGGAAGAATACCTTGCTTTGTTGAAAGCATTTGAAGTTGATTGTGATGGTAATTATTTGTTTGATTGGATAGATTAGGTTTGCCTGATACGCAGGCAGTATGAAGGTATATATGCTTGTTATACAGTAGCCTGAGACTACTGCTTACGCAGGTTGGCTCTCTTCGAGAGCAGGGTTCGCATATTACTCTGCTACGAAAGAGATTTTTTTCAGCACCTCAATTAATGTTTCGGCTTTTGCCAATCAAATTGGAATCAATAAAAGTCTCTTGGCAAAGTACATTTACGGAATAAAAACGCCAAGTGAAAAACGTAAAAAAGAAATTGAAAACGGCTTGCATGAATATGCTGAAAAACTTTTGCAGGTTGAATTTGCATAAATTTCACCTTTCACCTTTTACCCTTCACCTCATAACCTTTTCTCCTCTTTCAGCGTTTCATAAACCAACCGGGCGGCATCTGCATTGGGCAAACATTCTAAATGATAGACCGGCGCTTGCTGCAAAGCGCGGGACAGAACGGAATAAATCGATTCCGACAATTGTTTGTCGTAGGCAAATGTTAACGGGCAGGAAGGCAATAGCGCTGCAATAGCTTCTATACCGGTCAAGCGCCGAATGCGATTGTGAGGCGCTTGCGACAGGCGTACAAAAGCGGCAACCGGCGTGTGCATATTCTTATAGCATGGCGTTTTGCCGCTCCAAGGAGAACCATATACCCGAACATCACCATCCGCTTCTACCCGCAGCAAAGGGCTGTCATCGTTCAGCAATTCTGTGTTTGGAATATGATTCAACCACAACTGCGTATGCGTACTTTTCCCTGTTCCCGATTCGCCGAGAAAAAGTATCGACTTTCCTCCATACATCACAGTTGATGCGTGAATAGAAACGGTTTGGCGGGACAGGGCGGCGACGCCGAAAAGCAGCCATAAAATGTAACGCAGTAAAAAATCCTCAAAAACAACATTATTACTGACTGTCGCTTGAAAAACATCTCCTTCTCGTCGTATTTCAGCCGACAGACAACCGGCGTCCGTTTTTATCATTCTGAATAGGCGTGCTCCGGATTCATTAACGGATAAATCGTAGATTGTTCCTTCGTATTCGGATGAATATACCGTTGTCATTGTGGGCGTAGCGAAGCGAAGACCCGCAATCTCCCGGACAGTGAGCAATACATTTTTATCGAATTCCGCATCACTCGCTGAATGACAAGCAAAACGACCAAATCCGGGAAGAGAATCCAACCCCTCCCCGGATATTTGAACGGTATGTCCGGCTATGGCGTATTGCCGCATTATAATATGAAGAGAGAAGAATATTACCAAGTGTCATCACTACCACCACCTCCTCCAGGAGGACCGGGAGAAGGAGGGGTTGTTTGAAATCCCTGTTCAACTGGTGTTTCTACCATTTCAATTAAAGGAGCTTCGTATGCTTCCTTGTTTTTTTCTTTTTCCATGATTATCTTATAATTAGTTTGACAATATCAATATTCTTTTCTGAAACTACCTTTACTATATATGCCCCGACAGGTAAATTCCGATCAACCGTACAGGAAATTGCATTACCGGCATTTACTTTGTAAAATAAAGCGCCTTGCAAGTTATATACATTTACTTCTTTTATAGGATTGGAAGCGCCGGAAACTACTTGGATACGACCGTTTGATTCATATACATTCACCTTTTCAGCTAAAGTATTTGAAAGTCCCGTAACCGTCTTTGAAATCCGTATAAAGAAACGATTTTCGCAAGCAACGGCAGTTCCGTTTACTGTTTTCGGAGTGTAATTGAACGCATAATCGTAAGAAGTCAAGCCGGTCAAGTTAATTTCCTTATTAGCGACTGCATCAATCAAAGTCAGATTTGCGTCGTAGCCTGCCATACCACTGAAAGAAAGAGTGATGTTTCCGGAATAACTTGTAGCTAAACCAACGGGTATCAAAATATCATCATTGTTGATGAAATTAACAATAGTCGCAACTAATCCGCTTTTGTAAGGTTTCAAAGTATATATTTCCGGAACATCGCTGATGCCGTTGGAGATTGCGCGGGCGTCCAAGTTGCCGAATTCATCCTGACCGCCTTCCTGTTTGGAAATAAGGGTGCGATATTTAGCTACGGAATTTCCTGCAACGATGCTTAATATATTATCATTACCTTTGGATGAACGCCAACTGACATTGTTATGATTTACCGAAGTCATTGTCATAGCATTGTATTGTAACATGGGCATATCAAGTGGAGGACCTACGGACTTTTCAACAATAAACCCTTGCAGAGGAGCAATATATTGAGTCATAGGATTATCCGCTACTATTCCTGCAGCCGTCGTGACAACGCCAGAAGAATACGTATAAGACTCATAACCAACTCCCGTCCATACATAGTAAGTAGGCTTAATAATCTGTTTGTTAGCATTATATAATGCGCCGAAATCCAATGCAGCCATATAAGGATTTCCTGTCATTGCAAAACTGCCGTCAGCGAAATCCAAAGTTTTGGAAACACTTAGTCCCGCTAATTGATATGCCTGCAGATTATTACGTTGCACGGTATATACTTGATCCTTATTTCGCACTAAACCGCTTGGATCATTTTTGTAATTATAGAATGTACTTGTTGTATTACCGTCAAAATCATGATTTTGATTAACCATTTGATAAAAAGTTAAATCAACGGATCCCGGAGCATGGTGCTGATAGAATGGCAATTCACGAATGCCGTTCAAGAGTTTTAATCCCTTGTTCGGATTGTCGGTCGTAGCATCTGCATTCAACCAAATAACAAAGCCATCTCCATACGTAAACGGTAATGTACTTTTCTGTGAAGTTGACCAATTACTGTTGGCGACAGTCCCATTGGGCGTTGATGTGAAAGTACGTACCCATACAGCCGGATAACCGCCAAACGCAAAATCGGCGGGGTAGGCTTGACCCAACGGCATCGACATCATAAGCCACCGGTTCCTATGGGTATCCGTAAAGTCATATTGAACAAAGGCTTTTACTACTCCCGGCTGCAATCTTGACTGACCACCAAGTTGAGCGCCGGGCATAAAATGGATTTCAGCGACCTGAATCCAGTCTGTATAGATTGTCAGGTCCGGGAAAATTGTTACTTTGTCCGGACCGGGAATAGTAACTATGTCTGTACTCGTTGGAATTTTTCCGTTCGACCAGTTTGTAGGATCCTTCCACGTATAATTTTTTCCTAACCAAATTATGGGATCGCTGACCGTTACAGCACATGATGCAGAATAAGTATATGGAGTGCCGCTTGATGTATCTGTAAAAGTGATCATAATATTTGTATTTCCTGCCTTAATGGCAGTAATTAAACCGGTAGTTGCATCAACGGAAGCAACCGTATTGTCACTTGATATCCATTTTACATTGGTTGGAGCAGATGAAAGATAATAAGTCGGCGTCAATTGTGCATGACTTCCGACGACCATATTAAGTGTAGAGTGATCAAGAACAATGCCTTTAACGGTAAGTGTCGGCGCCGTGAAACCAACAGGTAAATGAACCGGTATTATATTATTTGCATTATCTAATGCTATCGGCTTTATTAAATAGTTACCGGGAGAAACCGAGGTAGGCACTTGACAAGTAAAAGTTGATGCTGTACTCCACCCTGCGTCTATATTTGACGTATTAAATTTTTTACCAATTATTGTTAAAAATTGACCGTTTTGATCATACAAACCAACTCCGATAGTACAAGTGATAGAATAAAATCCATTGTTCATATACCAATATCCATCCATAGAAAAATTTTCTCCAATATTCACTTGAGTTTTACTGGGCGTAAACGGATATGCGTCGTCCGGGTCAAAGCATATTTCATAACCCTGAGCGCCTCCTTTGTCAGGTTGAAAATTTACTAAAATTTCCTGTCCCTCATTATAGGTGCCTTTCCCTGATCCAATACCTTCGTTGCCGGGATTCAAAGAGGAAGTTAGGAAATATGTATCGTTACAATATCCTCCCCATCCCCAATTGAAATGAAAATAAGTAATATTATCACCTTTGTAGTTATCATCGTATCCGTCACATACAAAAGCATGACCACCGGGAGCAGACGTATTGTAATCATAAAAACCCGCATAAAATACCGGTCTATTATTATCAATTTCGCTTTTTAACAATGCTTCCCAATCCTTATTGGAATAATAAGCACGTTGCTTGTAGGTCAGACTTTTATCATATTTAAAGTAGTTTAATAGCGCTGATCCGACATTTACCGTAGGAGCCCCGCTGCCTGCCGCCGTATAGTCCATCTCTGCGCTTATTCCGCAAATATACATCAAATAAGCTACTGCTGCTTGTTGAGTTGAATTACTCGGGGTCATAGAATAATTTGGAAGCATATTTCCCCAATCTAAATCCGGAAAATTTACAGGGGTATCATTGATTATTATACCGCGAGTTGTAGTTTGATACCCCGAAATTGTTGCATTGCCGGTTGTTGGATAAGAATAATAACGCATTATCTGAGCCATCGCAGTAGCTGCACATCCTGTAACTGATCTGGTATTAGTTGTAGTAGGATCTACCGGACAGTCATTATTATAAGGTGTACCTTGATTCCACGCAATACTATTAATACCGTTATATACTCCCAACAAGGGTGAAACTGCTGCCGTTGCTGCTCTCAATGAAACTGCATTTCCCGACAGATATGCCTCCCATTGCGTTTTGGTTTTTTCGCTTTGGGATATATTATTCGCTATTGCCTCTTTTATTTCATTAGCAAGGCAATCCATCCAGTAAACAAAGTTAGGGGCTAAATTATTGGGATCGTATGTTCCGCTATCGGAATATCCGAGCACCGGAACAGCAATGTCATCGCCAGATACAATCACAAAACCATTGTCGCCTACATTGTAAACATAATAAAGAACATCAGCAGGTGTATTGCTGTTGCTACTTACTTTTGCCGCACCACCAACCGCATTATTCTCAGTTGCAGTGGTTTCAACATGAACCAGATTGAGCATTGGGGATTGCCCGCTTCTCAATTGGCTGCGCGAAAGAACCTGATTTTCAGCTACCTTCTGAGCAGTTTCCTGCGTTATTTGTTTCGCTACCATCCAAGATGGAGAGAAACTAATAGCCGCAATAATTAAAGCTATTTTGAAATTTTTCATGTGAATATATATTAAAAATGTGTTAGAACTTATATTAATTCTGCAAAACTACTAAAATATTTTCAACAATCTGCAAATATTATGTTAAAAATGCGAGTATTTTTCATTTATTTAGCGTATTTGAAAAAAATAGTAAAGAAAATGTTTAAATAGTAGGGAATGAAGTCGCATCATATATTAATACTTTTATCCTTAACCTGACGGCTATGGGCAGCGAACCTGCGGTGAGTATATGGGGTAGAAACTGCCAAGTTGGGACTTGCTCCGTACTTGCTCCGTACATACGCCGCTTGACATTTTGTTATTTTCTTTCCCGCCATTGCGAGCCGCTTGCGGTGAAGCAATCCAGCCTTCAAATCGTACATCATCTTATTCATTGTACACCGAAGGCATTTAATGTGGATAACCTGCAAGCGAAGCGCAGCTCGGGGTAGGAGAGAATCTCCCCAAGACAGGAACTACGTAGGGTTTGATTTACACCTCCCAGAATACGGATAAAAATGTTATTCGTTATGATGAACACAATCCACCGCATTTTCACGCGCTGCAATAAAACGCCTTCACACAACGAGCGGCTTCTGTATTCTTTAAAACACAAAAACTTGCTGAATTTGTATTTTTTAAAATACATTTTATATATTTGCAGGAAATTTAAAAGACATGAAACAGTTATTTTCGGCGTTTTATCGTAAATTGGAAGAAACAGATATGCGTTTTGAACGCTATCTAAAAAGTCAGATAGATTGGAATAACCGGCTGGTAGCCATTACAGGCGCACGCGGGACAGGGAAAACCACTATGTTGCTGCAATATATAAAAGAACATTACGGCATTACTCCACAGGATGTATTGTACATAAGTCTGGATAATATTTATTTCAGTACCAATAACTTGTATTCACTTGCGGATGATTTTTATTCGCTTGGCGGTAAGGAACTTTACGTTGACGAAGTACACAAATATCCTACTTGGGCGCAGGAAATCAAAAATATCTATGATGATTTTCCGAAAATAAAGATCGTTTTTACAGGTTCATCAATGTTGCAGATTTTTAAAGCAGATGCCGATTTGAGCCGTCGTGTACGACATTTTCAACTGTTTGGAATGTCGTTTCGTGAATTTTTGATTTACGAAGGCTTGCTTGGAAAATCACAAGAACCATTTTCACTCAAAGAAATATTGGAGAATCATGTATCTATTTCACAAAAACTGATAAGAGAAATTACCCCTTTACCCGCTTTTCAAAAATATCTTCAATACGGATATTATCCCTATTATAAAGAAGATATAAATGGTTATGGAGAGCGAGTGTTACAAACTTTCAATACCATAATGGAATCGGACTTGCCAAACGTAGAAAATGTTGATTTTTATTCAATTAACAGAATAAAAAAGTTGTTTTACATACTTTCAGAAATGGTACCATTTACGCCAAATATTTCTCAATTAAGTCAAATGATTGATGTAACACGACAAAGTTTAATGAGTTATTTACAACTGCTTGAAAAAGCGCATGCCGTTTTACTGCTCAAACAAAAGGCGACAGGCATACGCCAAATGGTTAAACCTGAAAAAATATATCTGCAAAATACCAATTACAGCTATGCTCTTTCACCGGACAATCCTGAAACAGGCAATTTGAGAGAAACTTTTTTCTTTAATCAACTACAACAAAATCATAATGTTACATATAACGAACAAACAGATTTTTGTATTGATGGAGCGTATTATTTTGAAGTTGGCGGAAAAAATAAAAGCGCTAAACAAATCAAAGATTTAAGCAATGCCTATCTTGCGCTTGATGGCTTGACGACAGGTTTTCGCAATGAAATTCCACTTTGGCTGTTTGGTTTTTTATATTGAATTTGCACAAAAACTTTCCGATAGGCTTACAACTCATCTAAATCCACAATCCGGTCGCAGAAGGTGAGTGACGATTCCCTGTGGGTAATCAGAATCAGGGTTAATTCGCGGTAGTTATCCGACAATTCGCGTATGGATTCGGTGATCTCTTTTTCCGTTGCAAAATCAAGCGAAGAAGTGGCTTCATCAAAGAAAAGGATTTCCGCCTGTTTGTATAGCGCCCGGGCAATTCCTACTCTTTGCCGCTGCCCGCCGGAAAGCCGGCAGCCGTTTTCTCCCAAATGCGTATCAAGCCCTTCCGGCAATGAAGCGGCTAAAGCGCTTAACCGGACAGTTTCCAAGATTTCTTTTATCCGTTGCCGGTCGATTTCTTCCGGCGTTTTCCCCAGAGCGATGTTTTCAATAAATGTTCCGTCCATAATAAAAACATCCTGAGGCACGTAGCCGACTAAATCATACCAGGCGCGATACCTGCCAGCCTCTAAAGGGATTCCGTCGATTCGTATCGAACCTTCCTGAGGCGCATACAATCCAAGCAACAAGTTGAATAAAGTGGTTTTGCCTATTCCTGAAACGCCCCGTATCCCGAGTCTCTCGCCTTTCCGGATGGTCAGCGAAAAGTTGCGAATCACCGGCGGCTCATCGGGACCGGCATCAGGGAAGCGGAAAGTAAGATTGCTGATTTCTATTGTTTGCTTGAAATACAGCGGCGCTTGCGGCACAACAGGCGATAAATCTTCAGGCAGTAATTCATTTTCGGCGGTATCCAAAGCTTCACGGATGGTATCGATTGCATAACCATTGTTTTTCAATTGAATCCAGCCGGTAATCAAAGTTCGGACGGAAGGCATCAATCGCATGGCGGCAACGGCAAACAGTCCGAAAGTAACTTTCATAGAGGCGTCTCCTTTGTTAAACAGTACCAGCAGAATCATTCCGGCAGCTATGCCAAATTCCGTCAGGCCGTCGGGAATGTTCATCATGCGTTCAAGGCGTTCCCTGTAGAAAGCAATTTTGGATAAACCTTCTTTGAACCGTCCGGCAAGCAAGGGAAAAGCGTGATTAATCCGGATGTCGGGATACCCTCGAAAGGTTTCCGTAATCAGCCGCCATTGTTTCCTCCATACTTCATTTTCCAATTTACCATATTGCGATATTTTTTTTCTTATCCGGGAATAATAAATCCATGTTGCCGGAATCAGGCAAATCGCCAGCAAAAGAGCTAAATAATACGAATAGAATAATAATGCGCCTCCAATCATTAATAACAATAAGACTTCGCCTCCCATAACAAACAGACGCGATACGATTCCCTGTACGAATACAAAGCATATTCCATTGATTTTATGAGCAAAAGTGGTTGTATGCTGTTGTTTGACGAAAAGAAAACCTTTCCGGAAGTAAATGGTATAGAGTTTTTCCGAAAAATAATAAAAAAGCCGGTTGATATAATTGGTTCTATACGAGTTTATTATTAGAATCAGTATGTTTTTCAGGATAATCAATCCTCCTGTTCCTGCACAAACGATTACAACAAAGACCGTATCATTCGAGATATGCAATACTGTGCGAAATTTTCCCACATACGAAGCGGAATCAATACTTTGCGGATTTAATATCAATAATAGAAGGGGAACCAAGAGCGCCAAGCCGATGAAATTAAGCGCCGCCTGCAACAGTACCGAAAAGGTTACTCCTATTCCCTGATGGCGGAAAGCAGGAGGTATCAAGCGAATAATTTCCCGAATATTCATATTTTAGTTTTGTTTTCCGATTGTTCCCGGATGCCGGAGGTGAAACAGTATCGAGGAAAGAATCCTTTTCCCGAAGTATCCGGGATAGACAAGCTCGCATTTCCAGTAACGCGCCCGTAATAACCGGATTTTGTGGACAACGACGTTGAACAATGTATGCTTTTCCATAGGAAGTGGAGGAACTTCCGGATTCATCAGGTCATTCCAAATTCGTTCTTCCAAAGATATATCGGATTGATAGGGAGGAGCATATTCCGGGTTTAATCCTAAATATTTAACAGATAAAGAAATAAAGGCATCTGCCAATTTCAATAAACCGGCTTCCGACAAAGCGTCATGGTAGAGCGAAAAATCAATTTTTCCTTTGTAAGCCGTAAACAGTACGGTTAAATCGCATAAAAACCGCAATACAATTTTGCTTGACCAATGTCCAAGTAAATGCAACATTACGAACAAGGCATCGAAATCGGGCGGAGGAAAGAGCAAAGTTCCATTTTGCAAACCGGTTACCGTAAAATCTGTCTTATCCGTAATACCGGCTTTGTCCAATATCGTCATCAATCGTTTTTCCAAAACGCGGTTACGTTGATGTTCCGTGTTCAGGAACGTATGATGATTCTCTATCAGTATTCCTCTGTAAGAAAAATCCGTATGTTTTTTCGAGGCAACAAGATTTTTACCGGCAATACGCTTCAGTAAAGCATCCCCTTCCTTTGCCTGTCCACAGAGGAAAACATCAATGTCGCCAAATTCGCGGCTGTAAGGTACAGGGTAAAGTCTCGCAAGCGCAATGCCTTTGAATACCAACATCTGGATATTGTTCCCTCTGAAATAGGCGGCTAATTCTTCCGCCGTTTCCAAACGTTGCCGGTATCGTCTTTCTACAGTTTCCACTCCGGCTATCCAACGCAATTTCAAGGTAAGCGGAGGCTGTAACACTTTGGGCAGTTGCATAGCGCCTTGCAGCGACAAAACCGTTACACCTTGTCTGTGAGCCAGTTCAAGCACTTCAGTCCAGCAGGCTTCTCCGACATCGGCGAACAAGTTTTCATCCGGCGCTGTTCCGTGCAAAGCCGCTTTTATGAGAGCAAGCATTCGCTGGATAGTCAGTTCAAATTGAGCAGTTATCATTCGAGGGCTTTACATTGTATGAGTTGATCTATCCACTTTTTTGCATCTGCTTCCGCCGTTTCCGCATCTATCTGAAAGCGTTCGGTAAGCAAACGGGTTACATCTTCCGGAGCGAAAGTTTTACCGTAGAGTTGCTCCCACAACCATTCAGCCGTTGGGTTGAACGAGACTACTCTGGTCATATCCGCGCCATAACGCCCCTGCATGATTAATACCTTTTCGCCGGCAATGTTTCTGATTTCAAGTCCTTCTTTTATTTTCATAATTGTATTAATATTGCATTCATAATATTTTTTTTTTGAACTGTACTACAAAGATAACATATACTTATTACATAAACCAAATTTTTAAATGATAAAATAAGTTAATATGACACCGAACGAATGATAAGTAAAAATATTCTTATATCTTTGCAAGCAAAATTAGCATTCTGAATAGAAACAATATGCATATTAAAAATTTGGTTTTTCTTGGGGCTATCTTATGGCTGATTCCAAGTATAGCGTTTGCTCAGAATAGTACAAACTCTCCTTATAGTCGTTACGGTTACGGTAATCTGGCGGATAAAGCATTTATTTCACAGCGGGGAATGGGCGGAATCGGAATCGGTTTGCGAAATTCGCAAATGATCAATCCGATGAATCCGGCTTCTTTTTCTTCGGTCGATTCGATGACTTTCATGCTTGATTTTGGAATTACCGGCCAAATGTCGTGGTTAAAGGAGTATGATAATCGAGAACGCCCAATTAACGGAAATCTGGAATATATTGCCTTGCAGTTTCCCGTTGCAAAGAGGTTTGGCGTTGGAGCTGGTTTTGAACCGGTTTCAAGCGTAGGATACAAATTTATGAGGCCAGACTATTTGTCCACTGATAGCGGATTGGTTCAGGAATTTAATTCAGGAACCGGTGGTTTAAGCAAAGTATATGGCATTTTATCCTACGATCTTTTGAATAAGTTTTCTATAGGAGTAAAATTATCCTATTTGTTTGGCGATGTTGTGCATAATGTACTAAAGACAATTTATTCCCCGACTGTTCCGTCTATTTATAATACTAACTTAACGGATACTCTTCGCGCGTATGGATTTTTGTATGATTTGGGGTTACAATATCATCATGAAATCGGAAAATTCAAATGGCTGACAATCGGAGCAATTTATTCGCCCAAAATACGCTTTGGATCCAAATTAAAGTCGGATATTATTCAAATTGATCCTGCTTCAGGAATAATTGTAAATGACAGTACTGTAATTAAGACAAATTCGGTGTATGAAATGCCGGAAACCTACGGATTGGGATTTACTTATAATCATTTGGGTAGATTAACGGTAGGCGCAGACGCTTTGTATCAGCGATGGGCGGATGCAAAATTCAACAATCAATCGAACGTTTTTAATAATCGTTTGAAATTCAATGCCGGATGCGAGTTTATTCCGAATCGTACAAATAATAATATCTTTAGCCGGATACGTTATCGGGGAGGATTGTATTATTCCAATTCTTACGTGATAGTGAAAGATTTGAAATACCACGAATACGGCGTCAATTTAGGATTAGGCGTTCCTACGCCTGACAATCGGTCTTTTATTAATTTGGCTTTGGAATATTCGCACGTTCAACCGGAAGCGAACCTTCCGCTTAGCGAACAATATTTTAAGATTTCGCTCAGTTACACGTTCAATGAATTATGGTTCCGCAAGCTAAAGGTGCAGTAATTCTTCTGTTAATCAGTTGTATAATAACAATATCGTGCAGTAAGAATAAAACAAATATGCCGTTGGTTCCTGTTGATATATATGCTTTACCGAGGATTCATACGACAGATGTTTCGACATTGGTATCCGATTCAGGAACTACCCGTTTAAGAATGAAAGCGAAAGTTTGGGATATTTATTCAGATGCGGCAAACAGAGTAGATTCTTTTTGGCATTTCCCAATGGGAATTTTTGTGGAACAATTCGATTCGCTTTTTCATGTTATAGGAAGTATTGTAGCCGATACCGCTTATTTTTATGAAAGAACAAAACTGTGGAGAGCCGCTGGTAATGTGATTGCTAAAAACTCGGAAGGGACAACTTTTGAAACTTCCGAATTGTTTTGGGATCAAAATGTCCCTGCAAATTCGATGTATGCTTTTTATTCTCATAAACAGGTTAAAATAACATATCCTGAAGGTAGTATTCAAAATGCAATTAATGGCTTTAGAGCCAATCAATCTTTGAATCCTATTTTTCTTTTTTCGGTGGAAGGACCTATATATATTAAAGAATCAACCGATACGGTCAGTCAAAACACGAACCGTCCCGATAGTTTGAGACGCCCATGAGTGGTTTTTGGACAGAAATAGTAATTACTTTGTTGTGTTCCGCACTCTTTTCTGCGGCTGAGATTGCTTTTGTCAGCTCGAATAAACTGCTTTTTGAATTAGAAAAGAAAGCCTCAAGCATTACTTCCAAAATACTTAACCGGTTTTATTCCAATGTCAACCAATTCATTTCCTGTATGTTGCTTGGAAACAACATCGCCTTGGTCATTTACGGCTTGCTGATGGCTCGCGCACTCAAGCCGGTAATGGAGCAATTTCTTTCCGGCGATCTGCTTATTTTGCTGATTCAATCATTTATAGCAACTATATTTATTCTTTTCGCCGGAGAATTTATGCCTAAAATGGTCGCTCGCGTCAATCCGAATTTTTTCCTTTCGCTGTTTGCTATACCTTTATATATAGCATATATTCTTTTATATCCTGTTTCTAAATTCTCTTCATGGATTGCTACATTGATATTACGCATTTTCGGTATAAAACTAACCGCTGTCAATCGCAGAAGTTTTGGCAGGGATGATTTGGATTATTTTATCCAGAAAACGATTGAAGATACCCCCGAAAACGCTGAATTGGATACGGAAGTCAAGTTTTTTCAGAACGCTATGGAGTTTTCTCAGGTAAAAGTGAGGGATTGTATGGTTCCGCGAACCGAAATCGTTGCGGTTGACAAAGAAGTTTCTTTGAAAGAGCTAACTGCTAAATTCGTTGAAACCGGATTTTCAAAAATTATTGTTTATGAAGGCGATATAGATAATATTATCGGATATATTCATTCTTTGGAATTATTTACCCAGCCGGGCGACTGGACAAAATCGGTTGTATCTCTACTGATTGTTCCCGAAAATATGGCTGCGAATAAGTTGATGAAAACAATGCTTGCCGAAAAGAAAAACATGGTAGTCGTAGTCGATGAATTTGGAGGTACTTCCGGAATTGTCACATTGGAAGACTTGGTGGAAGAAATTTTTGGGGAAATTGAAGATGAACACGATACCCAACTGTTTACAGCAAAAAAATTGACCGATGATACCTTCGTGCTTTCCGGCAGAATGGAAATCGACCGGATCAATGAAATGTTCAATCTGGATATTCCCGAATCGGACGAATACATGACTGTTGCCGGTTATATTTTGAATCATTATCAGAATTTTCCCAAACTGAATGAGACAGTTAGAATTGGACAATTAGAATTTAAAATTCTCCGGGTAACCCGTACTAAAATAGAATTAGTCAAGCTTAAAGTGCATGAAAAATAAAAAATATTAAAAATATTGCGGTAAATAAAACAAAATTTTGTACCTTCGTGCGCAATTTCCGAAAAAAACATTAAAAAATAACATATAAATTCGATGGCAACATTAGAAAAAATAAGAAGTAGAGCCGGTTTATTGGTCGGTGTAGTTGGTCTTGCTTTATTTGCATTTATTATCGGCGACTTTCTTCGGTCAGGGTCAATATTTTTCAAACAATCCAAAGAAAAAATCGCAGTAGTGGATGGTCAATCGATCGGTATTCGAGAATTTCAAACCGATTTGGAAACAGCAACTAATTCATACAAAACCAGAGGAGTATCGCTTTCGGAAGAACAACAAAATCAAATTCGCGAAATGGTTTTTGAGCAAAAAGTGGGTTCGATTTTATTGGCTAATGAAAGCAAAAAGATTGGTTTCGCAGTTGGTAAAGATGAACTCAGCGACTTATTAACAGGAAATAATATATCTCCGATTGTTCAACAAAGCTTCCGGAATCCGCAAACTGGAGTATTCGATAAAAACATGTTGTTGGATTTTCTTCAACGGACGATTGAATCGGATGATTGGAGTATGTACACTCCCGAACAGCAGCAAATGCTTCAAAAGGATAAAGATGCTTGGCTGAATATCGAAAAAGTTGTTGGCGAACAGCAATTGGTAAATAAATTTTCGACTTTGCTTGCATCAGCTATTGTAGCTAATTCGTTGGATGCTAAAGCGGCTTACAATGATAATTCGGTCAATGTGGACTTTAACTACGTATCTCAACTGTATAACTCTTTTCCTGATGCGGGTATAGAGGTAAGCGATGCTGAAATAGCTAAATTGTATGATGCGCGTAAGCAGAATTTTAAACAGGAACGCGCAAAAGTTGTTAGCTATATTGCCGTAAATATTGTGCCGAGTGATGTGGATTTTGCCGAGAAGTCGGCTCAGATTGAAAAGATCAAAGACGAATTTGCTAATTCTGCAAATCCTGTGGATCTGGTTAATGAAAATTCGGATGCGCCTTTTTTAGATGCATACTTGTCTGCCGCTCAATTAAGCCCTGAAGAAAAGAAATTCGTAGAATCTGCTCCTATAGGAAAAGTTGACGGTCCTTCTCTAATAAACAACCGGACTTATGTAATGTATAGATTATTAGGTATAAAACAGGCTCCGGATTCGATAAAAATAAACATGCTTCCTTTTGCCAATTTAGACGAAGCTAAAATAAAATCGTTAACCGATAGTTTAACTCAAGTGATTAAATCCGGTAAATCGTTTGCCGATGTCGCTTCGTCGCTATCTAACGGACAAACGAAAGGAGATATTGGCTGGCAAACAGAAGCCACATTAGCTAAAATTATAGATTCGAAATTTGTAAACGAACTTTTTGATGCTAAAATCAATGAACCGTTTACCATTAAATCTTCAAACGGAACTTTTTATGCGCAGGTAGTTGAAAAAACAAAACCTGTTTCCAAATACAAAATAGCTGTGATTAAGATGGATGTGGTTCCAAGTCAAGAAACTTATAATAAATTATATACCAACCTGAATCAATATATATCCAAAAATCATCAATTGGATAAATTTGCAACGGCTGCTTCGGATGCCGGATACGTTTGCCAAACAAATGTTCAGTTTCTTGAAAATCAACTCAATATTGCAAATATTGAAAATTCGAGACAGGTTATCCGTTGGGCTTTCAGTCACAATAAAGGAGAAATTTCCGATATCTTTGAATGTCAGGGATATTTCATTGTAGCGGCTGTGGAAGGAGATCTTAAAGCCGGATTCCGTCCGCTGAAAGACGTTGCCGATATCTTGAAAAGAGAATTGATTAACGAAAAGAAAGGAACAAAAATTGTAGAAACCTTAAAAGCAAAAAATCTTGGTTCATTGGAAGATTATGCAGCAGCAATGAATTCTACAGTGCAGGAAGTAAAATTTGTTACATTTGCTACTCCGCGAATCACGGGAATCGGGGTTGATCCTATAGTGAATGTGAAAGCTGTATCTTCGGAAACGGGTAAGATTACCGGTCCTTTTGCAGGCAAAAATGCAGTCTATGTTTTGTCGTTAACAGCTAAAAATAAAAGCGAACAAGCGTATAACGAAGCTCAGCAGAAACAGCAATTGAATATGCAAAACAGCTATAAGATTATGCAAATGGTTCAAACCAATAAATTATTAAAAGATAAGGCAACTATTGAAGATAACAGAAGCCGTTTCTATTAACCCCCTGCCCCCTAAAGTGGAACATGGCTGTGGTAATCTATTATTATGCAAAAAATAATACGTAATGATTCGGTTTGTTCTGATGATACTAATCTCTCAAAGTCCCCTTTAGGGGATTTAGGGGTGATTAAGCAGTTATTATTAGGGAAAACGTTAAATGAGCTTGAAACCTTGGTTAACGAAGTCGGAATGCCTTCTTTCGCTGCCCGCCAGATAGCTGATTGGCTATATAAAAAACAGGTCCGGACGATTGACGAAATGACTAATCTTTCGCTCAAAGGAAGAGAGAAATTGAAAGAAACTTATACTGTCGGACGTTCGGGTTATTCGCAAGTGCAAAATTCAGAAGACGGGACGCAGAAATATTTATTTCCCGTTTCTGGAAACAAATTCGTAGAAACTGTTTATATTCCGGATAAAGAACGAGCTACCATTTGTATTTCATCGCAGGTAGGATGTAAAATGAACTGCCTGTTTTGCATGACTGGAAGGCAAAAATTCAGCGCCCAATTGTCATCCTGCGAAATCATTAATCAAATCCTCTCGCTTCCCGAATCTAAGCAACTGACCAATTATGTTTTTATGGGAATGGGAGAACCCTTGGATAATGAGCAGGAACTCTTCAAAGCGCTGGAAATTTTGACGGCTGACTATGGCTTGGCTTTAAGTCCGAAACGAATCACGGTTTCAACCGTTGGAATTTTGCCTGAACTGAAACGATTGTTAGAAGAAACAAGTTGTCACATAGCTATTAGCCTTCATTCGCCCTATCACGAAGAACGGCTTTCGTGGATGCCGGTAGAAAAAGCGTTTCCGGCAGAAAAAGTAATCGAACTGATTAAACAGTATGATTTCTCGCACCAAAGAAGAATTTCGTTTGAATATATTTTTTTTGGCGGAATGAACGACGACCGGCGGCATGCCCGCGACTTGGCGCATTTATTATCAGGCATACCCTGTCGGGTGAATTTGATAAAATACCATCCGATTCGGGGAGTAAATTTGCCTGAAACCAATAAAGAAGCGATGATTCCTTTCAGGGATTATCTTTCTTCGCATGGAATTATCTCTACCATTCGTGCTTCCCGAGGCGAAGATATTTTAGCCGCTTGCGGAATGCTTTCCAGTCTGAACCATAATTTATAAGATGCCCCCCTACTCCATCGGGCGTTGCCCAATAATGTCCTTTTCTACCAAGCGGTATTCCCTACGGGAATTGCCGTTGTCGTCAATCCGCTGCGTCGAATCAAATACAAGCCGAGGAAGGATTATAGCCATTTTATCATTCCGTAGGAATGAATCGCTCGGTAGATAATTGCACCATCCACAATCCTTTGCATGCCGTCAGGTATGCTTGCAGGTGGTTGTGAGCGCCCTGTTTAAAAAATAATATCAATTCAAAATGTTATTTTTTTCGCTTATTCTTATAAAATGCCGGTGGAACACGCTCAAACGTGACCGTACCTAATTTTTTCAGAAAAGCTTTCGACATCCGAAATACCAATCGCTTGACATTGATACTGTAACTTCTTATTTCTTTTTCATCCTGTACCACGCGAGAAACTGCTGTCAATGAAAACATTCCTATATCATCAAGACATACGTTATTCCCGTTTTTCAACTCTTCCATCATTCGATCAATAATCAGATCAAACGCCATCCGCATTTCCTGTTTTGAAAGCGTTGTACGAAAAGAGGCGCTTTCAATTAATTCATCTAAAAATACGGTTCTTAAGCTTATGACACGAGGATACAAGCCCGTTTTCTTTTCTTCTCCCGAGTGAATATTATCACTCATTTCTTTCATTGAATAAAAAACTGCCATCTTACTTCATATTTAAGAATAAATGATTTAATCAGTTAGAGTGAAACATCGCAATAACTAAGTATAGTGATTCCTATTACTAAGCAAAGCGACCGGCAAAGGTAATCATTTTAGTCGTACAACACAAATACGATTAGTCCTACGACTAAACACAATTTAGTCCTAC
>Ga0209629_10000805_pt1 | contig 18281 bp, 10 predicted proteins | sample TergutCu122P5_FD_187286 | JGI IMG/M metagenome (GOLD analysis project Ga0209629, IMG submission 187286) | Cubitermes ugandensis P5 segment gut microbial communities from Kakamega Forest, Kenya - Cu122 P5 (SPAdes) (version 2) | ecosystem: Host-associated > Arthropoda: Insects > Digestive system...
AATCTCTGTCATTTTTTTTTGCTGTCTAGTTGCAGGGTTATCCAAAAAATGGGGGAGGGAACCGAGACATCAGCTGAGCACAACAGTCTTGTATCACATCAGCGACTAACTTTTCCTCACTGTTTGGAAATAAACTATTTCTACACTGCGTAAAGATGCCCTACATACTACAAACAGCACTTCGAAGCTATTAATGGAGTTGTGTTTAATGTGGGGACAGGAGTGTTACATCCTAGCAGTGAACTAATTTGCACTTCATGCTTTGGATGGGATGTGTTAATATTTTTTTTGAATGGTTGCACTTTTGTTGAAATTTCATTGCATTTCCACAGTAAGAAATGTGGAACTTCTACAGGGACTTAATTGGTGTTTGAACTTCTTTATTTACTCTTAGTTTGTTCTGAGGAAAGGTTAGACAAGTCAGAGTTACATCACGAAAACTGCATTTCAATAGCATTTGAAGGCTGCTCTCCTACAGACATTTCTCTTGCTTCAGGCTTTAGTTTCTGTGCTTCCTGCTTTTTTGTGGCCGCTTTTTAGAAGCTTACTGCTTTTAGCTGGGCGCAAGTAGATGCTTTGGCTTCCTCACCCAACAATCCCAACCATATGCAAATTGCTCGTTTTGGATAACCCTGCTCTGTGCTCTTAAATAAGAATATTCTGTGAGAGTTTTTGTCCAAATGCCAGCAACACTTACCATGTCAGTAAATGCTGAGAAGTTAAGGTTTGAAGTATCGGTTTGATACCTGTACACATAATTGAAGTGTAGTTACAAGGCTTAAGTACAGAGATTTAATCCTGTTATTGGTATGTGTTGGTAGTATTTGTTGGTCAAGGAGAGTGTTGGTTTTTGTTCCTCATTTCATCATTGATGTAGTTCTTGTTTTCAGTTTGTTAGCAGTTGGCATTCAACTGCTGTTTGTCAAGCTGGTATAAGTAGCAGTTTACTTCAGTGTAATATTTATATTGATGAAGATGTTAGGAGAAAACATGTTTTTTATTCACATCGTGTGTTAACTCTTGGGCACTTAGGATCCAGAAGAAGTTGGGTTCATGGAAGCAAGCTCCCCAAACTACAGCATGAGCGGTGGGATTCAGGTTTGTGCTTGTAATTCCCGCCTACTCAAAGCTTTCCACTTCATAGAAGGCATGTTCTTGAATCCTAATCAGTTCAGTTTGTCTTGTGGTCTTGTTTTTAGGAATAGAAAATAGTCCTTTTTCAAGGCCATTTTGTTTTCAAATGTTAAGTTCATCCAAGAATATATGATGCAGATTATGTTCAGTTGGATTCCAGGAATGTGCAGTAATGAACTGGGGAGTTCATAATTTTCATATTGTTGTATACTTTTATAATCCATTTCAGTATGTAAAGTATTATAATGGGCTGTGTTTATGACAGGTTGGGATGGATTCAGATAAGTAATTTATTTGAGGAGTTCATTCTTTGAAATGACTGTTGACCTGTATACTGCAGCTGTTATTTGTATATCATTGTGGTCAGCCCTGTTGCTAGGAGTGGCATTTATTTATATTGCTATGATAAAGTATGGGTGGGCTGTGTTGTCTAATGATGTGCGGTATGTTGTTTGGTCAGGCTGGTCGTGGGCGTGGAGTGGTGGCGCGTGGCCGGGCCGGTGGGCCCCCAACCCGTGGGGGAGCCAGGGGGGCACGCACCGCAGCCTCCGTGGCCCGTGGGGGGGGTCGAGCACCCGCGCGTGGGGGGGCCCGCGCCAAGGGAAGTTTACCAGGTGAGGATGGTCTGTATCTTCACCACCTTTCACTCACCTCTCTAGCATGTAGCAAAAGCGATACAACCTTGCCACCGGGCTGGTGATAAATGTCCAAGAAATAGTCTTAAAATTGAGGTGGTGGAGGGATATTCTGTTGTGTGGTGTGGGTGCAAGAAAATAATTGAAAGTACGTTGCACAAACTGATCACCCTGGAAGGAGGTTTGTTTGATTTCATATCCTTTTTAATTTGTTTATGAAGAATGTAACGGTTTACTGTTCACAGTGGAAAATTTGTTGAACAGAATTGTTTTGGACTGGAAATTCAGGTTTAAATCAAAGTAAGGTCAATAGTGGAACACTTGCGATGTCTGGACCAACAGAATAATGTGTGTAAAGTCTTAGGTTTATGAAAAGTGACCTGGACCATATCTGACATTTATGAAGATAACATTGTTGTAGGGAAAGTGAGTTGAGATTGATAAATATCCCAATTATGTACATGGTGCCCACAAAATTTGTTTACTATAAAAGAGTGTTGCATTATTTTACCAGTGGTTTTTTAGTGAAAAACTAAAATGAAGACATGCATAAAATTTACATATGAAAAGTGACCTGGACCATATCTGGCATTTATCAAGATAACATTATTGTATGGAAAGTGAGTTGAGATTGATAAGTATCCCAATTATGAACATGGTGCCCACAAAATTTGTTTACTATAAAAGTGTTGCATTATTTTACCAGTGGTTTTTTTTAGTGAAAAACTAAAATGAAGACTTGTTTAAAATTTACATTCATGAAGTTGTGTATGTATATGTGTGTCCTCATTTGTGTGTGTGTGTGTGTGTGTGTGTGTATATGTGTGTGTTTGTGCCCACATGCGCGCATGCAAGAATGAAGAGTACGTGCTTTCACATCACACCTGTTTATTTTTTGAGACCATCGTATTGGGGACCATAACAAAATTTGGTATTTTTGTAACTTTGAGAGGAACCCGATGTTTTCCTGCAGGTTTGTACACCAGCTTTTTCATGCTCCTTGAAACAAGAAGTTTGTAGGCGTGATCATTGAAAGAAGCACGGTTGTAGAGACTGGGTCCCTGGTTTTGATGTCTATATACTCATATTTTGATGGTACATAAGAAGTTCAGGTTATTGAGCCTTTCAAACAATACATGTCATTGAAGCATTTAAAACAGACTCAAAGCAACTGTTGAAGTCATGACGCCAGAAATATTGAACCTGTTTTGTCTGAAGAAGAATGCCATCTCAGTCTTGGCCACTTTACAGAAGGGGTACATGTGAAAACTTCACAAATTGTATCATTTCAATTTTCATTTCATGCATCTTGTTTAGTATGTGAAATGGATTAGGTCCTTAGGCCATCAGAAGAAAGGAAGTTGTCTCCTATTTCCATCAGTAGTATGTAGTCACCTTTTTTAATTGGGATTGGTAATGTGAAACTGGTGTGAATTCTGGGATTGTGGTGTGTTAGTGTTGGAGGTTACCACCTTACATAGGTTGTAATTGTGCAGATGAAAGAATGGTACTGTTTTTTGTCTTGTGTGAGTAGTGAAATCAATCTCTACGAATTTGTCCCAGTTATCAGTAATGTTTCTTATATTTTCTTTGTCACCTGTCATAAGGTACTACCTTTTTTAATTCAAATTCCGAACATTGTTAGATAATACTTTTTTCTGTGATTAAAAATAATTCCCATGTGATGTTATGGCCCATATTGTGGTCATTATTCCATTTTCCTCTTGTTTACCACTGATCAGTTTGATGTTCAATTGTTTAATTGAAATAACATTACACGGTAAAGGTTGTGTCGCTTAAAATTGTTTGTACTGTTCTTAAAAGCTCCTGTGACAAGCAGTGTGCATGAAAGGACCATACATTAGTTGGCTTTCCATCATGCTGTTTTATTTTATTTTATTTTTTTTTTGCACAACAGTTTTTTCTTTTGTGGGAGCGCACAAGTGTTTTAAATTTATGGAATTTTGTGCATTCAGCATTGGCTGTGTAGTTGTCTTGCTGTACCTTTATTATTATTTAGTAATCTTTGAACTTTGCAGGAATGGAGAGGAATATGGTTAATGCAGTTCTTATTTATTTATTTATTTGTTATGTGGAAAACTTAATTACATATATCTGGATCAAATTCCAAGAAGTAGCATAATGTGAATTTGTTACAAATTTATGTGCTTTTATACAAATATGTGTTTAGTTTTATTTTGCTTTGTTTTTAGTGGGTAGCTTTTCAGATATTTCAGTTGAAATGCAAACAAGGTATACCATCAAACACAACCCTTCAGTGCAATACAGCAATGTTATAAATGTTTCGGTTCATCATTCATCGGGTACCTCTTTTACAGGTGTTTAAAAAGCAGAAGTACGTTTGCAACACGCAAATTTTTCATTAGTGAGATCTCACTGTAACTTGTTTTACGGCCAGGTTGCAGGGATAACGTATCTGGCACGATGAGAATAGCCTGAGATCAACATAATGAACAAATCACGCAGATTATTTCTGATACTAGATGCCTCTCACAATCTCACAAATTGTAAGTTGTGACGTGTATCTGTAGTGAAATGTGGGAGACTGGCTACATAAGTTAATCTGTACACAGTTCACTATGACATCTGAGGGCTGCCTTATGTTTCGGGAATAGTTAAATGTATATTTCAGTTCCATTTCCTGTTATCTGTGTGGTGTTTGTACAGTGTGGATTTACAACACATGGCGAAAGAAAGTGATACAAGGGAAGACACTATTCAGCCAGTCTGTGGATAAGGAATTACAAGAGCTGCCCTTGGAAGCATGTTACTTCCCTGAGTTGGTTTTATAAATTAATTATGAACTGATTGCTCAGGTTGCCCAGGGATAGCAATAATATTTGGATGTAAAGTTGTGCCCATCAGTGGATGGAGAATAGCTTGTGACTTCTACAGAGTTTCAATTCTTAATGTGTCATGGACGGAAAACTTGGTGGAAAGAACATTGATCCATTCTTGCAAATACCAGTTTTCATTAGAACAGTGAGCAGAAATCACCCTATGTACTGCTGTTGCAAGCAGCAACCGTAGCTTGATGGATTCATTCCTTGAAGAGGATTTACACATTTCACACCTACAATATGCTTTAGCTGATTGTGATTTTCTGATAAGAGTAGAGTGAAAATGGCTGTTGCAAAATAAGTTAAAAACCATGAAGTGTTGCTAGTTTGAAACATGATTCTACATGGTTGAAGAAGGGAGAAACTTGGTGCCTTTGCAGATGTGACACGTCTTCTATGTTGTAGGACCAGAAGGAAGTGATTTGCACAATCTGCATTGCATCATTTTTTTTTCAGAAGGTCAAAAGAGTAGAGAGATGGGCAAGCAGTTAATAACCCAATGTTGGCAGTGGCGCAGGGTCTTTCGTATTACAAGATCCTGTGGAAGACTGCAATGGAGTGAGATTTTGGTTTTATGTAATAAGGAGCTTTAGTTTTTTATGGAATTTTAGTGCAGGTAATCCATGTAAGAAATTAAGATACAGGCAGTACATCAGTAGTGTGGGCTGAGATTGAATTACTGTCTCGCAAGATGGAGTGACATATCTTTATCAACCAGACATATTTGAAGTAAAGAGATCTACTCACAGATCCAACAAAAGGAGCCTCAAGTCTGGCAAAATAAGGACCATGCTCTGGGAGTGAAGGCAATCCAAAAGGAAAAAGAAAAATGCCATCAGGAAGTGCATAGAAATGTATTGGGTATGCATACAAAATTCTGTTTGTGCAGATCGTATAGCCAAGATGTGTTTTTGTGCATGTGCAAGGATTCACACTGCTGTGAAGTGAATGACTTCGAATTGGTTAGTCTGAAGAAGACATTGGTCAGTGATGTGTTCAGGAAGAGCTGTGGATTGTTGATGTGGTACACAGGGCAAAGGAAAAAAAATGCTCCTGTTTTAAAGGGTTCCTTGTATTATGCTCGAATGTCAATTTCTCATGAAATGAGTGGAGTGAAGACGGGCTATGAAGTGCCTCATTACAGGCTATATGGATTTGGATTGTACAGTTTTTCATCATATACTTTTGTTTTGCTGGAACATTCTCGGATTTGCCAGCAGGTATTTTGTATACTATAATTGTCAGTTCTGTGCTTGGTACTTTGAGTGTTGTGAAGTTAGAATTCCTGGGCTATCATATTGGGTCTGATTCAAGATCATTTGGAAGTACCTTTTTTGACACTATTTCATGTCTGTGATCTGGCAGTTGACAGTGCAAGCTGTGGTACTAGTGATGCTGTCTGGTTATCGAGACTGATGATAATGCTTTTATTTCATACTGTGTGTGGAGTACTTGCTGCTGAGTGAATTCCTGGCAAGAGCACTTCAACCCATGTGCATAGTTTGATGGGTGGTATGCAAATTTGCCTGCTACTTCTGATGAGCTGGACTTGTCACTATTATTCAAAGGCAGCATCTATTTGGAATAATGCCCATGTCACACGGTTATTTAAAATAGTACGTTTGGTGTATTTTTTGTACTAGCAGTAGTAAGTTGATGGATTACTAAACTGTCTCTTTCAGCTTCTGATACAGCTTGGGTGAGGTGTCAAGAACATGTGGAAGAACATGCCTGTTTACTGTTCTGCAGTCTTTGACATTTTGGTTGTGCATTGAATTAATAATCCTCATGTATCAGGCAGCACAAAAAGTGACAATTTTTGATTGTAAAATGGAACCTAAGTGGATTTAATTAGAATGACAGTTTATGATCAGTAACTTAATATGTAAAAATATATTCATTTAGTTGGATTTACTATGCAGTGGAGGGTTCGTCTGTTAGAACCATTAAGTGTCATTGTCACTTTTTGTGTTACATAGGTGTTAACATACGTTTTACAGCTTTGGTTAAGTAGATTATTTCTGTTGCATGAAATTTGAACAGATTTTTAATGACTGGTAGTACGTGCAGTGCACATGTACAGGTGCAGAGCAACTTGGTGGTGATGTAACTGCTTCCAGCTGTTTGTCAGTTGTGTGGGTATCACATATTTTTCTCTGGTCATACGGTGTTATGTGCTGGCTGTATTTTCTTTTGCCCCTCTTATGTCAACCCTTTGTCGTGGCCATTGCTTCACTGTTTGTAGCAAGCTGGTGATGAAGCAAGTGGTGCCTTCTGCAGATTTTGTTTGGGGTTGTGCCAGAGTTATTATAATATGAGTTGACAGCATGATGACTGAGCATATGAATCAGCCTTAGTAACTTGTTTGTAGCAAGCTGGTGATGAAGCAAGTGGTGCCTACTGCAAATTTTGTTTGGTGTTATGCCAGAGTTATTATAATATGTGAGTTGACAGCATGATGACTGAGCATACGAATCAGCCTAGTAACTTGTGTGGTATTGTAGCACATCATTCCAAACCGAGTGAAGTAGTGTAACCACTTTTGTAGGAAATGGGCGTTTTTGTACAAAGAAAAGAGATTGAGGATTCAAATTAACCCTTAAATTTTGACTACCATCCTGGAGGTAGAGGCTTTGTATTTATGGTACCCTTCAATGAATTCGTGACAGTGCACTGCAGTTTGGCTGGTGGCATGTGAAGAAACAAAGGACTGTACATTGCACTGAGGCTGGAGTTGAAAGGTTAAGAGTTGCATTGACTATGGATGTATGATTATGCCAGCAGTGGTAGCAGAGGGGTTATACAAATTGTGCTGGCTGTGGAAAGTAATGATGGGTAGAGAGATGTGAATTCCAACAGGAAACTTGAAATTTTTGCAATAGCATGGGATTGGAAATAAACGTTTTAATTTATGTAATATCATATTGGTTATTTTTTGTTTGTGGACAGTACAGTTTTTGCAGGTGTGAGAAATTGTACAAAAAAATAATTTGGATTCACCTGTGTTATAGATAAATGCAGAAAACTTGGAACATTGAAACATTGCATATATGACAGTTGCATAGCATTATTTGGTGCTATGATATATGTGGGTCTGATGTTTCTGCCAGATATCAGTGTTCATTATTATTTTCATTGGCACATGAAGTAAGATAGTTCAGGGATGTAATATCTCACTGATGTTTACACATTATCTGGGTGCTGCACATTGGAAATGACACCACACTATGGGGATCAAGAACACAGAAAATGCTTGGAGTTTGAACTACCAGAGGTATTTTGTGCTTGGCTAGAGTAGAGGTGATTGTGCACAGAAACATGTGCACAAAATGTTCCCTGGATGCAAAGTTTTTCCACATAAAAGGTTGGATTTTTTTAAGTTTCCACACACAGTTTTTGTGTTGTGAGTTTCTTCACTTTAGAATTTTATTTTTCAAGTTTCAATACAAGTCTCCCATTTAAGACATTTAAGTCCATTCATTCCTTGATGTTTGAACTGTACTGTGGTCTGTTATTGAATGCCTACAATTTAATCACATATTAGGGGCATATTTGTTTCCTTTGTCTGTTTTCAGTGAACTTAAGCATGGCGGCAAGGTTTCAGTGTAAAGTGTAATTTTGTAGATCTTATTGCAGTAGCTGAATGACACGGCTTTAAAGCCATGTTCCGTGGTGGTGAAATTTATGACGAAAATGCGCTGGTGCCAACAGGTGACTTCAGTCATATAATTTAGGTAGATCATTGTGTCTTGCTTTATGAATATCTTACGTAATTTAATAACTGAGTATCCAGATTGCTGTAAAATTTGTGTGTAATCTTCATAACCGAAGTATTATGGTGGCTTGGAATCGCAATGCAAGGGTGGATCCCAAAGTGGACTTCCTTGTTTCCTTTATTTTACAAGCAATTTTCCCTTTTAAGAAGAAGTTGTGCTCTCACCAACTGAAAAACTATGATGGAAACACTGGGTGTAGTGGGTGGATAGATGAAGTTGAAACCAGTGGAATTAGAGGCCTTTATTCTCTTCTGTGGTGGATCGTGCTACGGTGTTGTGTTGTATCATGATAATTAAACTTTATTTTGTGCGATGCTGGGTTTCAGTGTTAAAATTGGGTATCTCGATATACTGTTAGAGTTGACTGGGAGTTGTTTTGGGGAACTGCACAAGAATGTGTCACAGTAGGCCAGATTGGAAGAATATGAAATCTCTGAGAGATGAAAGAAGAAAACTTAAGAAAAAAATGAAGGTGGTTGAAATGTGAGCACTGTTACGGTTACAGGATGCTTGTATGGGAAGATAGAAGGGTGAGTAGAAGTATTGAGTAAATGGTTTCTGAGGAACATACCAAATTGTGGCACAACTGGTTTTGCGGTGTTCGGAGGTCAGAATTATGAGCTGCTAATTGTGTGCTTCAGTAACATGAGAAGCCAACAAGAAGTGAGAAGGTGCATCTCATGTTTGAAAAGGAACTGCTGGATAAATTAGTAGGGAAAAGCAGAAACTAGAGGATGTTTTCATATCCTGGAGTATCTGGTTGTGAAGAACAGTTTAAACAAGGGCATTTTCTGTACGACTACTTATTCCAGTGAGCCAGAGTTGTGCCCTGGCGAATGGTTCAAGGCCTACCATATCAGGAAGTACAAAAACAGTGGACCGTACAGTGGGGAAATGTGAGTATGAAGGTGTGGTCATTACATTTTTGTAAAGGTATAGCTGATGAATGTAGCAGGTGTCACTTAGATTTCTTTTGTTCTTGGAACATACACTTAAAGGCTAGGTTGAAGTTCAAACAACAATACAACCTTATGTCTTGGGAGGGTTAAGGAGGTGTTACATCTGTAGATTGCCAACACTTCATGTTCGAGTTAATAAGTGTTTCTTGTATCAGGGATTGAGAACCAAGTTTGTGTGTTGGTGATCTAATATCTGGTAATTCTCCATGGCAAATTGTCACAGTGTTTGGAATTGCTGTGTGTTGAGGATCTCAGACACGGGGGTGCTCGTGTTATTTAAACAAAATTGGCCCGTTTCATCTTTGCTATAAATGTATCCTTTGCCATTACAGAGGGTTATCTTTGTTTAATGTGCATGTAAGTGGGTGTATATAGTGTTTTGTTTAATATTTGTGTTTACCCTGCCTTTATGTTTGTGTTTGAAATTAGAGAGGGTTGACACATTTACACTTATGTGGAGTCTGGAGATTTAAAGTGATTTATGGAAACCACGAATTGAATTAGTATTGGTGCTTGGTGTTGTGTAATTGTTGTTGATAAAAGTTTGTGAATGCAATGAAACTAACTATATTAATGTTATAATTTTGCAATGTTTTGGATGTTAACCAGCAAGAATGTTTTCAGGTGTCATATGTACCTCCAGTCAGTAGTATTTGTGGTGATCGGGAAAGAGTTATGGTACATTTGGTTTGACTAATGGTTCACATGTGCCTGTGCTGTGTTTGCAGCAGGTAAACGCAAGTTTGACGGGGGTCACCAGAACCAGGGGGAATCTAAACGTCGCTACCAGAGCAGCTGGGGGAATCAGCCCCTCGCCCAACAGCCGCTGGGCAATGCGTACGGGCTGGCAGGCATGAATGGCGGCGGCTACAATTCGGGCGGGGACCAGCAGTGGTACCAGGACACATATCAGTCCTGGAGCTAAATACCAGTGGGTGGCTTGCTAGGCTTGTTGGAACACTTGGGCCAGGGCCCATTGTGAGGAGCCGTGTGGACTTACAAACCTGATGCTGAGTTAGAAGTGGATGGGATGGGTTAAAATGACCATTGATCCAATGAGCCCTTTCACTTTTAAAGGCTGATGGTCATTATGCGCATAAAGTGGTAATGTTGTACAGAGACAGATTCATTTGTTTAATGTGGTGTCCGGGTTTTCGAACGTGCCCAGGAAAGTGAGAGGGATTTATTCCTTCTGGATGTCTTGGTCTTGTTTGGTGACAATGCGTAGAAGAAAAGAAGATTGTGATTGTTGCTCAGAAATGATTACAAAAACCCACTTGTACATTACAGCTAAACATGGTCTCCCATTTTTAAGTTTTTGATAAATTGGTATGTTCCCTTTGTTGACTGCTTGTGTCTTATTGACTGTTTTTGCACGAGCATTGTTATCTTTAGAAATCTTTCTAGCACAACCTTCAAAATTCCATAACCAAACTTCTTGCAATTTGGTTACAGAAAGAGAACAAATCTGTTATGCAATCAGACATTTGGTCCAAAGATAATCCAAGTGGTTCCATGGGTTTATATGTATTTGCCTGCATTGACTATTTCTTTTGTTATAGGATCAGTATATTCCTAGGTTGTTTTTTAATCTGTTCCCCCTCAGACCCCCTCCCCCCTAGTTCTGGAGACATTACATCTTAAGGGGGAAATTCTAAATCACCAGCTGCAGTATCTAATCCCACTTAATGCGTGGGCTGTTTGTTTTACTTCCCACGAACATTCTGACGTTTTTGAAGCAAGCAAGGCATGGTTACTGGACTCTTGGGATGTGTGTTTAAATTTTGGTTCAAGGTATAGACTTGGGTTTCCTTTAAGCACATTGAAACCATCCATTTTTAGTTTTGTGTTTTAAGTTTTTTTAATGTCTCAAATTAATTAAATGTAGAATGTAATTGTCTGTAAATTGCAGTTTATCTGAAAGTGTGCAAAGTAGGCTGAAGTTTATCCATACCATTTACAGTCCTTTTTTAATATGCTGTGTATGACATCAGTAGAATATAAAAGAGTGGGTTTTTTGGGCTAGGGAGCAAATTAAGCTCTGGTATTTGTGTGTGGAATGACAGAATAGTATGAACTCATGTTCTTGATGGTGTAGCAATAATTTTATATTGAAATGTAAGATCTAAATAGTAATTGGTATTTATTGTGTTCGCTGAAAGTAATGAGATGGCAAGAAGGAAAACATATTTGGAAACTTGCTATACCTCAAGAACATTTTTTGTGACCATGGGAAAGGTTTGTTCATGTTCATATGGAGTGGTCATGTCCTATGCCACTTGAATCAAGGGTATGTTACTCTTGGTCCAGGTGAATTTTTTTTAAATATATATAAATATATATTGTATTCCTGCTGCTATGTGAAACATTGTGATGTGGATGTTCTAGCAGTAAATTCAGAGGAGTGCTCACCATTTTTTTCTTGCAACTGTGAGAGTAGCTCCATAACTTCAGCGTTTTTTACATCTTAAAAACTTGTACCTTTATAAATTATGTTGTCCATTTTTTTATTCCACATGTGCTTTGCTTGGTTTTCAATTTTCTGCATTTTTTCCCCACATTTGAGTATCTGCTATCGATTATTTAGTGTAATGTAGGTTGAAAATATGAATTTAAAAACTGTTGACATTCGTTTTTCTGGGCCAGAGGTTTCGATTGAATATGTCCAGATTTTTGTGAATGAACCGATGTAATGACTTACATGTCACAATAAACAGTTGTATGTGAATCAGAGTTGCAAAATTTCCTTATTTTTTGTTAATCCTCACGTGTAGGTTTTGTGGGGTGGGGAGCATGTTGGGGATTAATGGAGAAAACATGTTTATTTTTAAATATAGTGGTCTTCATATGGAAACTGGGTTTGGTGGTCTCAACTTTTGTTCATGAGCTTGTCCATGTAGATCCAAGGAATGTGCTACTTTTTGGTTGAAGTTAAAATGTGCACTGCTGCCACTAATCCTTGTGCATATGGAAAGAAGTTTTGGCATTTAATGAATTCGGTGTGGAATTTCCATATTGTATTACTACCAACCTCTTAGGTGAAATGTTGTTTGTGGTGAAATTAAGAAAATGGAATTTTGTGTGGGAAAAGAAAAGTCCTGTCATGTTTTGTAGAATGCTGACTTTGGTTCCATTATTTTAGTGACTATTATAATTGCTTCCCATTGGGTAATGTTATACACCACACCATGTACTGGCTTGTTACCACACTGCCTTTTGATGAGTTTGGAAAGTGTGTGACTTGGGTTGAGTGGAATTAGAATTTCTGTATGGATATTTGTGAATACTGATGCTACAAGAAGGGCTGTAAATTGAAATTTGTTTCACACAGGCAAACTGTGTGCATATAAGTGAAAGGGTTCCATTTTAGACCGACCATAAGAAGTTGCATCGTAACTGAAGAAAGAATGAACAAAATTTCTGGTTTGGGCGCATCTCCCAAGATTTTTGGCATGACCCACACAGGAAATGGTGGATGGTAATTGAGAATATTAAACTGCATTTCAGTCATGTGGCAACTGATTTACAAGTTCATTGCAGATCATTAAGCAAAACTGGTTTTGTGAGCTATTACTGGTAGGAAATTGATCTGTTATGTGGTAACAAAGCTTGGTTTCAGTTGGGTGGATGTGTCAAATCAATACTGGATGCTGGTTGGCATAAAATCACACGTTACATCAATTATCATTACATGATGTTGAGGCCTGTGTCTGGTATTTTATGATTGCAACTAGGATCAATGGGCTTCTCTCTCTCTTTTTATTATTTTTTTTTAAGTTCATTCCAATATGTAATATAGCACCATTGCATGCAACTCATTGTGGGTACTTTAAAATGTAAGTAAAAGGCATATGTTAACTGCTGTGTATTAAACTGAAATCTCTGCACCCCTGACACACAACAAGTAACTGTGATCACTGCCTTGCAGATTGTAATGTGAAACATTTGTGTATAGAGTAGTGATGAATGGGGAATTTTAAGAAATTTCCTTCAAGAAAATGGCAGTGCATATGACTAATACTTCTTGGGGTGCAGCATGGGTATAAATTTGTGAAGTTGGGGATAATGCTTCCCATACTGGAACTACAAGAAAAGTATGAAGAATTTCTCAGGTCAGCAATTTTTTGTAGCGATTTTCATCTGTTTGGTGTAAATTGTCACCTGCCTATACATTTCTAACATGCATTTTGATACATAAAAAAATATTGTAGTTGAAAGTTGTGTTGACACATTCTTTTCAGGATTATTGTTGAGGATTATTTGGAATCCAAAACTGAGAAGGGTTGACTTCACCTATACCGTGTAGCTGTTCTGCTCAGTGGTATTTCTTTTTACTGCATCTGTATGATTTATGATGGTAAGAAATTAACTTTGGTGTGTAAGGTGTGTATTTTGAATGTGTTATATATTTGATGTAGCCAGGAACTTCAGTTTCGTTCAGATTGATTACCTATCTTTGTCCTCAAAAGTGGCCACTCTCCAGCCTGTTTTTCCAAGATAATTGAGTCTCAGGAATGACAAAGATACGCTGTGGGTATGTCAGAACTTCCCTTTTAACACTTTTGAATTTACAGATGTGAAAAAAGTCCAGAACTACCAAATATTTTTCTGAAAACAATTACCTGTGAGTGAGAATTTTGTTTTTTGTCTTGGCTAGACCAAAAAATTAAACATTGAAGAAGGCTAATTGTGAAAGACTATCATTCATCATTCCAGGGCTGCTGATGAAACACTTGACCTAAGTAAAGCAAATTTGTCTTCTCCCTGCTTCAATTTTTTGTTAAAACAATGTAACATGATTTTTTTAGGTGCATTCGAAAAATGGTGAAAAGTGACCATTAGCTTCATCATGTCTGGATGTATATCTGCCTGTGTAGAACAACTTAGCTCCCACTGAACAGATTGTCATGAAATTTTATATTTGATTATTTTTTGAAAATCTGCCGAGAAAATTGTAGTTCGATTAAAATGTGGGGAGAATAACGAATACGTTCCATGAATGTCTATGTAAATGTATGGTAATATCTTGCTCAATTATTATTATAATGGGAAATACTTCAGACAAAATGCTGTAGAGAAAATCAAAACACATATGTTAAATAACTATTCCCAAAAATCATACTGCTTAATGAGATAACGTGGAAAAATGTGGTAGGACAGGAGAGGTCACATGATGATATAATACGGGGCATAAACTTTGCATGCTGGAAAACACTGGACACACAAAACACACAATACTACTTTTGTATGGCAACAGTGGAAACATGAATGCCTGTCAGTGTTATATGTACGTTGCCTGTCTTGTTTTAATTCCTGATTGAAAGGCGGTGTGTGAGATCCCCATGTTTTTTTTTAGCCCTTCCAGCTTTTGACAGAGTTTTTATGAATGAATGTTTAAATTATGCGACTGGAGACCAGCCAAACATGTAGTTGCTTACAGTCATTTATAGCTCGCATGAAATTGAACCACTAACTGTAGGGTCCTGGAGTGATGCATGACAATAGAACCTTTTAAATTATGCAGCTTTTTAAGGTGAATTTTTCGTGGAATGTGAAATGCTACATATTATTCATGTGAATAAACCTGTGCTTGCAAGTTCGTTGGAGAGGTGTTTGCGATTCATTTACATGCATGGTAAAAGTAAAAGAAAGAAAAACATTTGATTTCCTTTTTCTCTAAAAAATATGTATGCAATTCTGGGCATGTTTACATTTTTCTGGTGAAAAGTTTATGCATTTGGTATTTGTATTTATTCAAAATTTCAAAAATCCTTTTAAATACCATATTTACCGGCCCATAAGAAGCACTTTTTTTTCCCCGAAATATTCGACCTGTGGCTTATGTGCCGAGGGTAAGTATTATTTCCAAACTTATAAATGCCTGTACATCTATTATACAACTTTGTTGTGAGATAGTGAAATTTGCTTCCAAATCATGAGATCTGGCATCACTGCTTGTGAACAGCTTACCCTCTTATCTGGGGATATACCCTAACGTATACATTGCATCATGTGATTCCGGGTATTTACGCTGCTGCAGTAGCAAAGTGTAGTCAAGTGTAATTCAAGTGTGTTACACGTTCCTTAAAGTATGTCTGTTTTGTGTGTATTTATGTTTTTATACACACTGATTAAAAAGTTAAATTTAAAGTTTAAAATAAAAAAAAAAACTCCCATGGGATCAAAAGAGAGACGATTATCTTACAGTTGCATTTAAAATGGAAGTCGTGAATTACACTGAAAAACGTGGAAACCGGGCAGGTGAAAGGCATTTCGGCTCACCAACAGAGAAGATGGTATGAGAATGGAGGAAGCAAAGGGAAGATTTAACCAAAGCAGATAAGAGTAAAAAAAATTTACGTTCATGTGCTCCTAAATGGCCAAAACTTGAACATGTTGAGAACTGGATAATAGATGAGAGGAAGAATGGAATTGCCGTTTCAACGAAAATGATTTTAATTGAAGCGAGAAGACTAGCCATTGAAATGTCTATTACTGATTTTGCTGGAACAGCTTCATGGTGCGAAAGATTTATGAGAAGAAATGGCCTGTGTATGCATACTAAAACTACAATAGCACAAAAACTGCCCAATGAGTACGAAAGAAAGATTACAAAATTCCATAAATATGTCATAAACATGAGAAAGAAGCTGTGTTGAGATAACGACAATTATGGAACATGGATGAGGTACCTTTGACGTTTGATGTCCATCGAATAAAACCGCGGATGTTAAAGGTCCTAAGATAATTATGATAAAGACTTCTGGTAATGAGAAGACGCATTACACTTGCGTGCAGTGCTGATGGCACAAAGCTTCCACCTTTATTAATCTTTAAAAGAAAAACACTGCCTAAAGATGTAATTCCACATGGGATTTACGTTCATGTTCATTCTAAAGGATGGATGGCTGGAGAAGGAATGCAGCTGTGGTTAGAGAAAGTGTGGTCCAAGCATCCAAGTTGTCTTCTTAAAAAACCATCTTTATTAGTGTGCGATCAGTTCAAGGCTCATGTAACAGAATCAACAAAAAGGCTTGCCACTAAACTGAAGACACATCTCGCAGTAATTCCTGGTGGATTAACTAGTCAATTACAGTATCTGGACGTTTCAGTTAATAAACTGTTGAAGGGATTTATGCATGAGGAATGGGCAAAGTGGATTGAAGCACCAACTCGTCATGTTACACCGGCAGGAAGAGTGAAACTGCCTTCGATTTCCAATGTTTGCGAATGGGTGAAAAATTCCTGGCACCAAGTTAAAAGACTATTGTAAAGTGTTTAAAAAAATGTGGCATTAGCAGTGCACTAGGTGGAAGTGAAGATGACATTTTATATGAAGAAAGTGACGCATAGAGTGAAAACAACCATGAAGATGATTTTAGTGGCAATGACGATTTTCTGGGTTCCTATGATGAATAAATTATATTATGGTTGCTAATTTTTGTATGTAACAGTCCTGTTTTCTTCCAATAAATTACTAAAATTTAAATACACTCATAATTTTTTTCTAAAATTTCTAACGAGAAAATCACGTTGCGTCTTATGGGCCGGGAAATTCGGTAGTAACTTTTCATGGGCTTACAAGTCTTAAATGCTCTGAAGGTAGAAGCAATGAATGGCTACGAAATGTTAGTAAATTTCTGCCATGCTGAATAATGTCGCATCCCAGAAGATGGTAGGTACTGTTCATAATTGCTGCTGCCATGAGAACGTATAATTTCAGTTGTCTTTCTTCAACCTTCCATATTTTTATGAAGTACCCTTTTGATCATTGTTAAATAATTCATTATGCAGTATTGTTAGGACAAATTCACCCCCTTAAGCACTTACTGTGATGCTGCAGTTTTGTCATAAATACCTTCCACCTACCTTCGTATGATCAACAGTAGCACATTTTATATCTTCAAAACTACTTGCCATTACAAGAAACTCATAGGCTCTGAACTACAAACTCAGTGTACAGATTTTTCTGTAATACTAAAACCTTCAACTACTCTGAACTGAAGAAAAGAAAAATATAGAAAACAATGAAAAATGAAGGTTATGAAACAATGCTACAGAATCTTCTGAAAGTAAAATTTTAAAGCATAATTATTAAATATCCATCCTAACCTTAAATAAGGTACAGCTAGATATTTAAAGGCAGTTCTTATTTACTTTTTGGATAGGTATATATACAACTTCATAGTTACATGAAAGATGTTAATCGTTATGAATTATTACTCTATGTAAAAAAATGAGAATTCATTTCCTTTTATAAAAGGATGGTGAAGTTGGCCAAAACATGTAATGAATAATACATACCGACAAATTTTAATTGTGATTTGACAGGTAATTTTAATATATTTTTGTTCTTCTGACTTTGAATTCCACAAGTCTGAAGTTATCTGATCTACGCATTTCAAATTTTTCACATATCTGACAAATTTTGGTGTTCCATACCACAACCTCCTTCAATGTTACATTTTTACATTTCAAGAAGTACTGTTAGGTTAGGATTATAGAATTCTCTTGTATCAATAGTCTGCAATCTAAAGGAGCTTCTGCTTTTAGAGTCTTCCTTTATATTTAAGTAGAGACCCATCGTACGCAAAGTTCTGTGTTGTGTATGTTCTGCTAATGTCTGAGTCATGTTTTAGTAGTTCTGTGTCTCGCCAAATCCAAGTTTGTTAATCTGTGGCTGTCTGTATATAAATATGAACTTAGGCCAGGAAAAAAAAAAAAAAAATCAACAGGCCTTAATTATTATGGTAGGCTATGTGCTACCATTCAAGTGATCACATTTCATTTTCTCTATAAATTGGGAGTTAGAAGATATTGTGCAATTCATGTATGTAAAGGGGAAGTTTTCCATGTCTGGACCAGGAAGGCATATAGATGGAGAATAGTGGTTAACTTTACTCCCTGGAAAGAACC
>Ga0209629_10000806_pt1 | contig 18276 bp, 16 predicted proteins | sample TergutCu122P5_FD_187286 | JGI IMG/M metagenome (GOLD analysis project Ga0209629, IMG submission 187286) | Cubitermes ugandensis P5 segment gut microbial communities from Kakamega Forest, Kenya - Cu122 P5 (SPAdes) (version 2) | ecosystem: Host-associated > Arthropoda: Insects > Digestive system...
CGCATCTTATGCTGTTTTTTCCCTACAAATGTACGCAATTATTGCTAAACAATGGATTGCTTTTCAATATTTTGCCATTCGATTTTTCTAATGGTGTCCATTAGAAATTATCCCAATTAAACCTGTCGAATTCCAATGGACATTTTGGGATTATAGTATTAAATCGTTGACTATCGCAATGTTTTTACTTTGTTAATTCCGCTTCAAAATAGAAGGAGGTGAGCCGTAACTGATATATACTCGATGCTTGCGTTATGACAAATTAACAATACTTTCAATTTGTTTAAGAATCGGAATCGGCTAATTGAAAAATTATTTTTCGGAGAAGTAAAAAAATACACTTTTGTGTAATGTGTAATTAAAATATCCACTATAATTTTGCCGAAAAAATTATTTAATATGGAAGAAAGATATAACAGGAATCGAATTTATGTTCACGAGGGTGAACAGAAATTAATAAAGAATACACGAATACTTTTGGCAGGCGCCGGAATAGGCAGTGTGATAGCAGAATGTGCATTGCGCTTCGGATTTGAAAATATAACCATTGTTGATTTTGATAAAGTTGAATTAAGTAATCTCAATCGACAGAATTACACTGAATTATCTATCGGAGATTACAAAGCTGAAACTTTGGCAATGCGCTTATTGTCTATAAATTCGCAAGCAAATATAACTTTTCATAATTGCGCTGTCGTTGAAAATAATATGGAAGGTTTTATAAAAGATTGCGACATTGCAATAAATGCTTTGGACTTTAAGTCGAACATCCCGTTTCTTTTTGATGAAACTTGCAGAAAATATAATATTCCCGTCTTGCATCCTTACAATTTCGGATGGGCAGGATTTTTAACGATTGTTAAGCCGATAGGAATACAACTTACACAATTATCGGAAGACCCGAAAGGGTTTGAATTGAAAATGGCTGATTATGTTTCCAAATACAGCAGCTTTTGGAATATTCCCCGAAAGTGGATGGACAAAATTTTAGATGAATATAAGAATGAAGCAAACGTACTCCCGCCACCGCAACTTTCCATTGCTTCTTGGATGGCTGCCGGATTATGCGTAAATGCCATGTATAATTTGGTAACAGACAAAGAAGTGAAGATATTCCCAAAATTTTACTTCACGTCTCTTTACGACAACAGTTAAATCTATAAAAGTTTATAATTTGTTGCAAATGAAAGCGCTTCTGTAATATTTTTAACATCAAGATTACTAAACAATTGCCTTTTGCTCTGTTTAACCGTATCTAACGAAAGGTTTAACTCATTAGATATTTCATTCATGGTATAGCCTTGAGCGGATAAGGTTAAAATATCTTTTTCTCTATCATTCAAGGTTATCCCTTTATTTTCTTTCCATTTATGACTTTTCAAGGAATATTCATAAAAATCGGATTGGTCGATAATACGTAAAATAATATTACCCGGAGTAGAACGAGCAGATAGAGAAACAATACAGGCAGCAAGCCAAATTTTTCCTTCACTGGTTAGCAAAATTGGCGTCAGTTTGTGATTAATTAGCGTTTTCTTCTTTCCGGTAAGGATATGGAAATCGTATGACATGGTACATTTAATTTTCTCTTGCGAGGAAAGTTTTTCAAAAAAATTAAATCCGGCAACATTCAATTCGGTCAGCATTTGCTGTTCTGCTTCCGGAACATTTTGTGTATAAAACAAATAACCCATTTCAAGGATTTCTTGAGTAGTATGTCCACATAAAAACAACGGGTTATCCGAAACATACAGGAAATTTTGTTTATTGTAGTCAATAATATAAAGACTTTGGTAAACAATACGGGAAACTGCATTAAACGTATCAATTAACGCATTGATTTTCAGATATTCACTTTCGGGAATAGGAGAAACGGCATTGGACGGTATAAAAAAATCTTCTTTTTCTACCATATTGTCTGATTATAATGGACAAAAATAGTTATAATTTTTTTTATCTCAAAACAAAAAGGAAATAAAAGTAATCAAATTAAATCGAGATATGCTATTAAAGTTTTAAATTATCCAATCATGAAAATACACAAAAGTGTATATTTTAAGGTGCACACAGCATAAATACACTTTTGTGTAATGGCACTTATTATTTTCCGCAATAATTTTGTAGTAAAATATTAAAAATATGAAAACATTAGTTACTAATAATGAATATTACAGTATTTATACTGTCGGAAGTGAGTATTTGTACGAAATTGCAAAATTTATTGTGGAGCAAAATTACAAGCGCCATACCGGAAAAGATATGGATGGACAAGTTGAAGACGAAATAAAGTCTATTTACGAAGAAGAACTGTCTTTGGCAAAAAATTCTCAAATTTTTATCGTTGAAACCAATGATCGAATAATTGGATGTATTCGGGTAACGAAATGGGACGAAAAAAGTCTTCTCCCTGTTCAAAAGATATTCAACATAGATCCGTTGAATTCTATCCGATATTCAAAGCAATCAACTTTTTGGCATATCGGAAGATTGGCAGTCGATTCAAGCGCAAATGTTTCAACTGTATCTTTATTTAAGAAATTGATGATGTATGCAATATATCCGATATATCAGGAAACTGACGGATATATGATTGCCGAAGTCGATAGTAAATTGCTTCGCGTCATAAATCGCTTGGGAATGGATACAGTCAGGTTAGGAGATGGTACTGTTTATCTTGGCTCGGAAACAATACCCGTATATGCCGATAAAAAAGGACTAAATAAATTTTATCAGTCTTATATTTCGGAAATAGTAATAGATGAAATAATTACTGTTTATAAAAAAGCAGCATAATAAGATTGAATAAATTTATTTAACTCAATAAAATAAAGCATTATGAAACACTTGGTTGATTTGGAAAAGTTAGATCGGTTAGATAATCTGATTCGTCGGAAAGCAACCGGTTGCCCCGATGAATTAGCTGTTCGTTTGGAAATGTCTCGAAGCACGCTTTTTGAGTTTATTTCCTTTTTGCGTGATGTAATGAATGCTCCGATCAAATATAATCAATATCTGCTTTCGTATGAATACAAATACCCCACAAAATTTCATTTGAATTTTGAAAGAGAAAAGTTAAATGATACAATGATGTACGCAGTTCAGGGAGGTGATGAAAGCAGCGTAAATTTATAACAGTTCAAATAATGAATACAATTAAATTTAAGATTTATGAATCGAGAAACAACCCTGTTGAAAAAGAATATGAACAGGAAATTATTTGATGATGACCTTGCAGATGAAATGCTTATACAAGAAAAAGCTTGTATGATGGATGAATCGGATATGATTTTTGATAAAGATTTACTTTCTGGCAGAGATTTGTTTGATATTGAAGGCGGAATAGATGATGATTATATCTGTTTAGACAACATTATAGCTAAACAAATATCGTGCTTTTTCAGATAATGAAAAAATGTAAATTACTTTTTCGAGTCTTGTTTTTTCGGACTCAGCACCCGTATTTTTGCTGCATGTTTTAAATTTTATATGAAAAAAGCATTAAATATATTATTTGTTCGAAATAGAGCTCCGAATCCGTTTATTCGAATTTTAGCGGAAGGAATCACGACTGATTATTTTCATGTTGATTCTGGAGTAAATCCTTTTTGGGACTTAAATAGAGAATATGACATTTTACAAATTCACTGGCCGGAATTCTTTTTCTACAGCAATAAAAAAAACTTGCCGACAAAAGAATTCGGAGAACGTTTGTACGATACTTTGCAGAAAAGAAAAAAAGCAGGAACAAAAATAGTTTATACAATGCATGATGAAACGACTCATTATGTAGAAAGTCGGGATGTGAGGACAAATTTGTATGAAATTATTGAATCGAATGCCGATGCAATGGTTCATCTCGGAAATTTCAGTAAGAACAAGATGAACAAAAGTGAGTCGATAAATTGCCCGATACAAGCTGTAATACCTCATCATATCTATGATACGTTTTATCCTCGGTCAGTTTCTCGAGAAGAAGCAAGGAATGTCCTTGGTATCGAAGAAAAATTCAAAGTAATTCTTACTTTCGGAACTTACCGGAATGAAGAAGAGAATCTGTTGGTTAAAAATGCATTTGAGCAATTAAACGTACCCGAAAAATTTTTACTTGCACCTGCCTGGTATCATGATGGATGGCACGAATATAAAAACAATCGAATAACTCTTACGGGTAATTGCATGTTAGGGCAAGGAACCGTTGAAAACAAAATGTTACCTTATTATTTTACAGCAGCGGATGTAGTATTTATTCACAGGTTGCACAATTTGAATTCGGGAAATCTTCCGATGGGCTTTTATTATAATAAGACTGTAGTTGCTCCCGCCATTGGAAATTTAACCGAATATATTGATAATGTCAATAACTTTTCTTTTAATCCTCATGATCCTTCTTCCGTTCTATCAGGCTTGAAAAAAGGGATTGAACGATCTTCGTATCCGCAAGAAAATGAGGTTTATGCAAGAGAACAATGGAATACTGCGAAAACATGTGAACTGTATAAACAATTATATCTGCAATTGACACAATGAAATTTCCTTTTTTCAGACAATTGGATGGAATGGATTGCGGACCTTCCTGCCTGCGAATGATTGCAAAACATTACGGAAGAAGTTTTTCCGTACAGCAATTGCGTGAAAAATCACATATTTTAAGAACCGGAGTTAACTTGTTGGGATTGAGTGAAGCTGCCGAAAGTATTGGTCTTCGTTCTACTTGTGTTCGCACTTCAATCCAAAAGTTGACAGAACAAGCTAAGCTTCCCTGCATAATCCATTGGAATCAAAATCATTTCGTTGTATTATACCTTATAACAAGAAAAAATAATAATTTTTTTTTCCATATTGCCGATCCTGCTCACGGTTTGTTGAAATATGAAGAACAGGAATTTAAGAATTGTTGGATAAGTACAGTCAAAGATAATACGGAAAAAGGGGTCGCGATGTTTTTAGAACCGACTCCTCAATTCTACGATGCTGAAGCAATCAGATATGAAAAAATGTCGATTTGGTTTTTATTTAAATATGTAAAACCCTATCACTCGATGATCAGACAATTGATAATCGGTTTGGTTCTCGGAAGTCTTTTGCAACTGGTCTTGCCTTTTCTCACACAATCCATCGTAGATCAAGGCATCGGACATAGAAAACTGAATTTTATCGAATTGATATTGATAGCTCAATTGGTATTGGTCATCAGTCGAACGCTTGTTGAGGTAATCAGACGTACTATACTTTTACATATCAGTACACGAGTCAATGTCGCCTTGATATCGGATTTTCTTACTAAATTGATGAAACTGCCGATGCGATTCTTTGACAGTAAATTGACCGGCGACCTGATTCGCAGGATCGAAGACCATAAGCAAATCGAGACTTTTCTTACCCAATCGGTATTAAATATTATTTTTGCTTCAATTACGGTATTTATTTTCGGTATTGTGTTAGCTGTATATAATTGGAAAATCTTTTTTATTTTTCTTGTTTTCAGTGTTTTTTATGTCGGTTGGGTTCGGTTGTTTATGAAAAAAAGAGCCGATCTGAATAAGAAGAATTTTGAACAAATGTCTGTTTATCAAACCAATCTCATGCAGTTGATATATGGAATGCAGGATATTAAACTGTTGGGCTGTGAAAAACAGAAGCGTTGGGAATGGGAAAATATTCAAGCCGCTTTATTTCGGATCAGTATAAAGTCATTGAATTTAGGACAATGGCAGCAAGTAGGAGCTGTATTGATTAATGAAATAAAAAATATATTGATAACCGTTTTTTCCGCAATAGCCGTATTGGATGGGCATATTACTTTGGGGGTTATGCTTTCCATACAATATATAATAGGACAAATGCAAGGACCGATCGAGCAGTTTGTTTCTTTTATGCAACAGGAACAGGATGCGCAACTGAGTTTGGAACGTTTGGGAGAGATACACGGACAACCTGATGAAGAACAAAGCGATATAAATGATATTAAAGAAATTAATACGAGACAATCATTAGAATTCAAGAATGTATCTTTTACTTACGGTTCCGAAAAATCGAAGAGGGTAATTCAGGATCTATCATTAGAAATACCCTATGGAAAAACAACCGCAATAGTCGGTCTGAGCGGCAGCGGAAAAACAACGATGATAAAGTTGATGCTCGGTTTCTATCCGCCCACTGAAGGCGACGTCATGCTCGGTAATCATTCGATGAAGCATATCAGTTTCAAAGAATGGCGGAAGCGTTGCGGGGTAGTTATGCAGGAAGGCTATATTTTTAACGATACCATAGCCAACAATATTGCGGAAGGAGCAGATGAAGTTGATAAGGATCGTTTGTTGTATTCAGTCCGGATGGCAAATGTTCAGGAGTTTATTGAAGGCTTGCCCTTGCGTTACAATACTAAAATAGGCAACACGGGGCAAGGATTGAGTCAGGGACAAAAGCAGCGTATTCTGATAGCAAGAGCAATTTACCGCAATCCGGATTATATCTTTTTCGACGAAGCAACAAACGCCTTGGATACCAATAACGAACGGGTTATTCAAGAAAATATGACTAAATTTTTTACCGGTAAGACAGTTGTAATTGTCGCTCATCGTTTAAGCACAGTCCGGGATGCCGACCAAATAGTCGTGTTGAAACAGGGGCAGATCGTTGAAAAGGGAACACATACCGAACTGATAGCTTTACGGGGAGATTACTATAATTTGGTAAAGAATCAATTGGAACTCAGTAATGAATGAATTGTATGGATGATAATAAACACATATTAAACAAAGATACAAATAAACCCATAGAACTGCATCAAAGAGAAGTTTCAGATTTATTGGGCGATGCTCCGAATTGGTTAATTCATTCCGGCAGTTATTTACTGTACGGAATATTGATTCTGTTTCTTACCGGAGCCGCTTTTATCAGTTATCCCGATATCGTTCGGGGGACAGTGATTATTGACGATTTGGCTAATGTGGAATGGGTAACGGCAAATTCAAGCGGGAAAATAGACCGGTTTTTTGTTGAAAATGATTCATTAGTAAAACGTGGAGATACAATTGCAATTTTACAAAATACTGCACGGTTGAATGATCTTAAGAGGTTTTTACGTATGCTTGCAAATGTGGAGAAATATTACGATACAAATAATACCGATTTATTGAGAGATTACCGCTTCGACTTAATACTGGGCGATATGTCGGGCGCTTATGAAAATTTCACAAAAGCGGTAAGAAATTGCTTGTTTTATGACGACAATAATTATTATCCGGAGCGAAAGGCTTTTCTACAAAAAGAATTAGTCATTTTGAAAAAAGAACCTGAAAAAAATGAATTGGCAATATTAAAACTGAACCGGGATATTTTCGATTTATCTATCTCGAACAAGATGGAAATAAATAAAAACAGAGAAGAATTGGAACTGGCTTATGAAGAAATGGTAAATTCGATACGGACATGGGAGTCGAAATACTTGATAATAAGTAAAAGTAAAGGTCGCATAGCATTAGGTGAAATCAACACATTGACGCAAATGGTAAATAAAGGAGACACAATTGCTTCTATCATTTCAAGCAACAAAGAAGATTATGTCGCTCATTTACAATTGGACCGGGAACAAATTGCAGGAGTCGCAGCGGGAAATCCCGTTAACATTCGGTTAAGCAAATATCCCGAGCACACTTACGGAATACTGCTCGGGAAAGTTAATTCAATCTCTTTCGTTCCTTTCAACAAACGTTATGTTATTGACATTACCTTTCCCGATCGTTTGAAAACGACTACCGGTAAAGAATTAAAATATGAACTCGGATTGGAAGGTACCGCAGAGATAGTTACATTCAGTCAAAGCGTACTTTCGCGTATTTTTAATCCGGTTCTAAGTCTTTTCAGAAAAAATACCAAATAAAAACGGCAGTCCGGTTTTTTCGGATTCGACCGATATACATTTGCAGCATGATATTCAAAATGAAGTTAAACATAATAAGATAAAGGAAATGGATTTTTTAAGCATTACATCAAAAAAGATAATTATATTGTTTGCAATCTTTGCAATACAATTTTCAAATAACAACAGTATTTCAGGACAAACCTGGTCTTTGGAATATGATTTGAGTTGTGATTCGACAGTTTATTCTCTTTCTCAGGATAAGATAATCCAAGGAAAAGCAATCGAATTCTTTTTTCCGGCATATAAATATTATCAAACTTCGTCAACAAATGCCATCGAAGCCGTTAATTCAGAAACCGGTAAAACCATTGAAATTGAATGTAATTCAAAAAGAATAGCTTGTGATAAAATAAATTTTGACTGTGATTTATATGCGGAAGGCATTGATTCGATTCAGATTTATCTGAAAGATACGGATGATCGATTGATTCTTATGTCCCGGCAGGCATCTCCCCAAGGATATACCTATATACCATCAATTAATTTCTCGGTTGAGTTAACCAAAAACGATTTTAAAAGCTTACAAATTGTCGGAGAATCAAAAAATGAAGATTCAAAATTCATTCTCGGGCGATTAATCGGATCGAAAAAAATAGAATTTAAATCTAATAATGTGCAGGCAATAAACGCATTTGTATCGAAATATCCTACTAAACAGCAAGGCGATCTTTTTTATAAACTCTCCGACCCATCTCTTAAGATACCCGGATTTGGTAGGTATATACGATTAGTGTTAAAAAATTGCCATACAATACATGATTCAATACTGTGCATCAGCCAATTTACAGATAAATTATTGAACGAATATAAATTATATGATGCTTATAACATTAATAAGAGTGACTTGTTAAGTCGTAATGCATTGTTAACTGAAACTACTTCAGATATTAAAAACTACTACAAGGGATTGAAAGAAATCATAGCATTAATGAATTGCTGTCATGAAAGATTAACCACCAATCAAACAGAGGATATCGAATCGCCATCTCAGCCGATCTATTTTTATCAAATGAATAATAATGTAATTGTATCTGCCATTTTCGATTTAACATTGGTTGATAAAATCCACCTTGGAGACCAACTAATATCAATAAATAATGTTCCTATATCACAACTATATAAGGACTTTTCTAAAGATGTATTTGCCTCAACTCCCCAGCAACGGGAAATGAAAATCACGCAACGATTGTTATTTTCTACAAGGGAAATGTGGGGTGATAGTGTGCTTCTTAAATTGCATAACGACACAAGTATATATTCTATATATTTAAGTAAAGCAATTTTTTCAGGAAAAAGAGTTGTTCCTCAAGGATTTAAAGTTGCATCAAATAATATGATAGAAAAATATAATCATATTATTTACTTAAGACCTGTATTTACAGAAGCTTTATTCATTCCTTTTATGTATTCACATCAACAAGATTTTATTAACTGCAGAGGATTGATTGTTGATTTACGTGGAAATCCCGGTGGCGATTTATCCGGTTCAGAATTTTTCTCTTTTTTAATTTCAAAGGATAGTCCTTTCCTATATAACGAATCAAATCTTTTTAATGTAAATTCATATCTTATTATAAAACCTTCAAATATTATCCATATTCAAGCGCCAATTGTGGTAATTATTGATGCAAGGACAACTTGTATGGGAGAACTTTTGATTAATGCGCTTCGTAAAAACAGACCCGATGTTTGTGTAATCGGAGCCAGTAATACTGCCGGAAGCGGACAACGAGCTATCACAATTGACTTACCCCAAAATGCCTTTTTGACGCATTTTGTTGGAATTACCAAAGATGCCTTTGGTAATATAATAGATGACAATATAGGTATTAAGCCGGATTCTTTGATTCGGTTTGATTCTTATTTAGATTTATTTCCATACAATGACAAGCTTAAGAATGTCGCTTTAGATTATTTGAGTAGTAAAATTTCAAAAAATGAAAATGTACAGTACTGATATATTTTATAGTGTTAATTAATTGAGTATTAATCTAAAAATTCTTCAAAAATGAAAAATTTAGTCGAAAATCAGAAGCTTGAAGATCATGTGAATGCCAACGAACTGGAAGAACTCCAAGGTGGATGCGGTACGCTTGGCTGTTATGGTAACAGCTGTGATGCACAGTACGGCGACGAAGATGACAACGGCAACGTTGTTTTCTAATCTTCAAGTGTGTGAGGCTTTGTAAAAGCCTATTTTGAAAAGAGATAGCGGGTTTTACCCGCTTCTCTTTCTGAAAATAAACATTTAAAACAAAATAAAATCATGAAAGAAAGTAATTATAATTTTTATATAAATGATGATGTGAACGATATACACCTTATTTATAACACATTCAGAAATACATTAGTTAGAGTTGATGACTGTAAAATTCAAAAGTATATCAATCAATGTAACGGGAATATAAAATTTAATTCTGAGACTATTTCGGAAGAGAATTTTAATAATTTAATTTCTTCAGGTATTATAGTATCTGATGATATAGATGAAAAACAAAAAGTAATTGACTACAATAAAAAACGATTGGAAAAACTGAATAAAAAAAATGATGTCCTGTCTTTGGTAATTACGCCAACTTTGCAATGTAATTTCAGATGTTCTTATTGTTTCGAAAGCACAAAGATAAGAAAGAGTGAAGACGCATTAAGTCTGAACGTTCAAAGAGATATCATTAATTTCATTTCAAAATCAATTATTCAGAACCATATTAAACAAGTCAACATAATATGGTATGGCGGCGAACCACTGTTACAACAAGGAATTATTTTTTTAATGCAGGAAAAAATTAGTTCAATATGCAAATTAAATGATGTGAAATTCCGCTCGGATATTGTTACCAACGGGATATTATTAACGCAGGATGTTAGCGAACTATTATTTGAACATGGGATTAGAAAGGCTCAGGTGACTATTGATGGTCCGGAATTTATTCACAACCAAAGAAGAATTTATCCAACTAATCCAACGAATAATTATAATATGATTCTTGATAACTTGTTAAAAATCAATGAAAATATACGTGTTAATATAAGAATTAATATAGATCGAACGAATGAGGGCTTAATTGTCAATTTAATTGATGATTTAATCAAGCGGAAAATATGGCCATTCAAAAAAAATATATCATTATATATGGCAAAAGTCAGATCAAATAATAAAAAAATAAATTTGTCTGAAAAAGAATTCGCCGTATTTGAAGATCAGATAAGACGTTATTTAATGGATAAATATAATGAAATTACGAAAACCGATAAAGCAAAACTACAGTTTCATTATCCGACATCCGGAGGAAAATTAAGATGTGGCTATGGAGTATTTAGAAATGCCTGGGTTATAAGCTATAATGGAGATTTGTTCAGATGTTGGGAATCGGTAGGATGTAAAGAACACATCATAGGTACGGTAAAAGATTTATTGAAAGATTTCGGAGAGTCTATTTTTAAAAAAATAAAAATTGATAATAAAACGTTTGAACGATGGGGATGCTTTGAATGTAAATATTTTCCAATTTGCATAGGTGATTGTCCTTGGGATTATTTGAGCAGTAGTGACAATGAAAGAAGATGCACTAAATGGAAAAACTTGCTTGAATACCGATTGATAAATCAGTACAAACAATATCTTTATAATCCTGAAATTTTCACAAATGTACCATTTAATATATAAAACTAAATTATTATTATAAAGATTATGAGACCAAAAATATTTTTCACTCTTTTATTCGTTGCCACACTGGCAACCACCTCATTTTCCCAGATAAAAGTAACGGGAAAAGTAGTCGATAACAAAAAAGCGCCGCTTGAATTTGCCAATGTCGTGCTTCAAGCTGCCGATACGCTCTTCGGAACTTCTGCCGCCGATGACGGAAGTTTTGAATTGCGAGCAATTCCGAAAACCTACACATTGAAGATTTCGATGCTCGGTTATAAAAATTACGAAAAAGAAATGTCGCTTCAATCAAGCATCGATTTGGGCGAAATCCAATTGGAAGATTTATCTACGGAATTGAAGGAAGTAGTTATCAAAGGACAACGTGTTACCCGAACCGCCGACCGCTTCATAATGAATCTTGCAAATGACAAAACCGTTTTCGGAAAAGACGCTCTCAATATTATGAATACTGCACCGGGCGTTTTCATTCAGGAACGTGATGGCTCTGTTTCTGTCAACGGAAAAATGGGAACGCAAATCTATGTGAATGAACGACCGCTGCATTATTCGGGAACAGATTTAGTTCGTTATCTGCAAAATCTGAAAGCTGAAGATATTGTGAAAGTCGAAATTCTACCCAATGCAGGCTCGGAATATGATGCAAGCGTTACGGGCGGAATTATCAAAATCACACTGAAAAATCGCAGAGATGACGGTTATGACGGAAGTGTAGGTGCTTCGGGATATTTTGCTCCAAGTGAGAAAGATTATTCTTCATTTTCACCTTTTTTCAATATGAATTACAGAATAAATAAACTCAGTTTATATACTCAATTGAACTATACTATGATGCGATTTGTAGAACATACTGTTGAAGATGTAAATACATGGTCAATAGACCAACATATACACAACATTTTCAGTACGCCTCAAAGAATAAATCCGGGTTCAATACGTTTAGGCGGGATATACGATTTAACCGATAAACAAAGTGTTGGCGTGGAAGTCAATTATTACAATCTTTTGTACAAAAATAAAAACAACGCGAACCTGACAGATATTACAGCCGGAAACCAAACTGATATTGCAAGTAATTATACCGGAAAAATGACAACCGACAATTATTCGGCTTCAGCTAACTATCTGTTACGGTTGGATTCATTGGGTTCAATGTTTAAGGTTCTTCTGGATTATTTTCATAACAAATCGGATAATAATCAAAATTATCATTCAGAATATAGCGGATATATGAATATAGACACCATTTATCGAAGCAATCAGCTTACAACTAACAACACGTATGCTGTAACCGCTGACTTCTCTCATCATTTCAACGATATTACCACATTAAGCGTTGGAACGAAATATGCTCGCAACGAAATGGATAACAGTACTTTATTTGAATACCGACAGGGAATCGACTGGAATGAAATTGACCTACTTTCCAATGTTAATTCATTTACTGAGAATATTTCAGCGCTTTATGGACTGTTTTCTTCAAAAATTCAGAAAATTAGTTATTCGTTGGGATTGCGAGGTGAATATACGGAAGCTAAACCATATACAAACAAAACAGAGGCAATTGAAATACAACATTATTTCAAGTTATTTCCTTCCATCAATGTGATGTTTCCATTGAATAAAGATGGAAAACATTCATTAGTTGTGAATTATCATCGCACAATCACTCGCCCATCATTTATGCAACTCAATCCGTTTCGCATTCCTGTATCTGAATTTTTATACTTTTCAGGAAATCCGAAGTTGCAGCCGGCTTTGACTGATGATGGCTCTATTTCTCTGAATCTGTTTTACAAATATAATATCACAGCGGGTATAACGAATACGGCAAACGCTTTTGGAAGAGTAAGAATTCCAGACCCCAATGATCCGGGCGTTATTATCCAGACTACCGGCAATATTTCACAGAATACAAATTGGTACTTAGCATTAAACGGACCTGTAAATCCGACCAAATGGTGGCAAATCTATTTGAATTTGACAGGAAAAAGAAATAGCCTTGACATATCAGGCAGTAAACTTTCGATTAATACCTTTTCCGAATATATAAACAACACATTTTCTCTACCCAAAGATTTTAGGCTTGATATTGGTTGCTGGTATCAATCACCATGGTATGAAGGCAATATGAAGTTTACAATAAAACCGCAAATAAATGCAACGTTGCGCAAGCAATTCCTAAAAAACAAATTAACCGCAACGGTTTTTGTTCGTGACATACTCATGTGCGAAACACTTGTAGAGGTAAATGATGTTGATTTTAATCAGGTAATGCATGGCAGGTCAAGTTTCAGAACAATTGGCGCTTCATTGAGTTACAACTTCCAAGCAGGTAAGAAAGTAAGCGGCAAACAAGTTGAAACAGGGGCGGCGGAAGAAAAAGCAAGAATGAGGTAAGTTCCCCACCCCCGACCCCTCTCCGGTTCGGAGAGAGGAGTGCAGAGATAAGTATAAAAACAGAGTTTTTAGAATGTAAAAAATGAATAAAGATGATCAATCAATCAATGCATGTCTTCAACGTATATCAGATACTTTGTTGATAAATGGCGGTTTCCTGCCGAATCTCGGACTGTATACCGGAGATATGGGCATTGTTTTGTTTTTTTACCGTTATGCAAGTCTTACCCATAATGAGATTTACCTGGAATACGCTTCCGGTTTATTGGAAAAAATACAAAGCAAGCTTCATCGGTTTTCGCCTCTCAACTATAAGCAGGGATTAACCGGCATCGGTTCCGGAATCGAATATTTGGCGCAAAACGATTATTTCAAAACGGATTTGGAGGATTTGTTGAAAGAGTTTGATAAGCGAATATTTTTCACTTACAACCTGTCCTGTTTAAACGTCGACCAAATCGCAGATATAGGATATTATGCAACATGGAGATTATCGGGGAACAGCGCTCAAAAGGAAATGATATTAAAATCGGTAATGCCCCAAATTGTGAATGACAGAGAAGAAATGCAAGTGAATGGGCATCAAATGTGTATTATTCAAAATTCTACCCGGCGGCAACAACAAGAATTTGACCTTTCAGCATCTTTAACAAAATATGAATTGGGAATACAAAACGGTCTTGCCGGCATTGGACTTTCTTTCATATCCGAGCTTGACGGCGATGATTCGTGGCTTTCACTTTTTCCAAACGATTTAATACTCTCCTAAAAATGAATCTTTACCTGTTTGACGACAACGATTGTGCTTCCATTTATGGGATAGGAACTTATCTCAAAGAAATAACCGGAGCATTAGAAAACACTGACATCTATGTCCATGTTGTTCATTTACACTCCGTTCATGAAGAATTTGTAATAGAAGACAAAAATCAAGTGGAACATTGGTACATTCCCGAAGTTCGAAATTATAAAACTGTTTCAGGTTCCGCCAAAAAGGTCGATGATTACATCAGGAATGTCAGTTACCTTCTCAGGCTTCATATTATAGATACGAAAGATTTGGTTTTTCATTTCAATTATAATCTCAGCCAATTACTTGCGAAAGAATTGAAAGCAAAATTCAACTGTAAAACAGTTGCAACGGTGCATTATTTAAAATGGGCGCTGGATTTTCATGGTAACCTGAATATGTTGCATACTCTTCAATTAAAACCCGAAGACCAAAGGAACGCTACAGAAAAAATGGTGTTGAGGACCGAAGAATATGAAGTTCGTTTATATAACGAAGTTGATCATTTAATCATTCTTTCAGAATATACTGCTGCGCTGCTTTGCAACGAATATCAAATTGATCCGGGAAAGATAACCGTTATCCCCAATGGTTTGGGAGATATAATTAAAGAAATAAGTATAGACAGGGATAAATTGAGAAAAAAATGGCGAATATCTGAAAATGAATATGTACTTCTTTTTTCCGGTCGTCTCCATAACGGGAAAGGACTTTCTTTTTTGATAAAAGCATTTCATAACGTCTTAGAAAAAAGTCCGAATTGTCGTCTTATGATTGTAGGAAGTGGTGATTATACCATGTATTTGAAGGAAACAAAAGATATCTGTGCAAAAGTAACCTTTACCGGTATAGTGGAAAAGAAAGAATTAGAGGAACTATATCAGATAGCGGATATAGGGATGCTACCCTCACTAACTGAGCAATGCAGCTATGTTATTATTGAAATGATGATGCATGGACTTCCAATAATCACTACGAATGCACCGGGTCCGGCAGAAATGACAATCGATGGAGAAAGCAGTTTACAGTGTCCATTGATTATAAATCAGGATAGCGTTAAAATTGATACGGATTTATTAGCCGAAAAAATAATTTCTTTGTTGCAAAATCCGGAAGAACGTCGCCGCTTAGGAATAAACGCTCGAAAACGTTACGAGAAGATATATTCGAGAGATGTGTTCCGTAAGAATATGTTGAATTTTTATCAATCGCTTTATGAATAATAATTTATCAACAAAAAAACAAAAATGTTATGAAAAGGAAGAAAAAAGAAAAAGAAATTTTTAAAGAAGATGATTCCGTTGAATTGATTGATATCGAATCTCTGACAGAGATACAGGGCGGAATCGAAGACGGACCCACAGACGTTCCGACAGGAACTTGCGGCTTGGGTTGTTTTCAGGGAGCAGGCGGGACTGATGAACCGACAGGTTAATTCAGATGGCGGTCAACGAAAACGATATTTATCTGTTCAATCCCGGTTATGAGATGCGGAACGATTCTCACCGGATTGTTTTATTTGCGGGAAACAAACCCAATCGCTTGAGTGAAGCGCATTGGGGAAGTTTCCTGCATCCGCTGCATGCCCGAATATTCAGCTTTTTTACCTACAATCGACCGATAAAAGCCACAATATCATTGTTGGGTAAATATTTGAAAAGGGATGAACAATCAATAAGAAAAATAGTTTACCCGTTTATAGAAAATTCTTCTGCGGTATTTACCAATTATAATGATGAAAAAGTATGGATTCCAAAAAATATTATCATAAACCGAAATCATATTTCCGGCGAAGTCGCCTTCTTAAACTTAAATCCCAATGTTTTCGGATGTTGCACAATTGACTTAACAACTCAACGCAATTATACGGCTCCGCAATTCTTCACTTTCATGTTGAATAATGATTGCATTTCTCAATGCATTTATTGTTATGCCGACAAGAAAACAAAGGTTGGCAAAAGATTAACGACTAACCGTATTTTGGAACTGATTGCGGAAGCAAGCGCCTTGCCTGTGCGTTTCATCAATCTGACCGGCGGAGAAATATTTCTACATCACGATTGGTTTGTTATACTGAAAAAATTGGTAGATTTCAATCTGTCGCCCGAATATATTTCGACCAAATATCCTTTATCGGATGTAATTATTGATACTATCCGAAATTCGGGATTTACCAATCCGATTCAAATATCATTGGATGCTTGTTCTTCCGGAGTACTGATGAAAACTTTATCCGTACCGAATGACTATTTGATTAAAATCATGCGAGGAATAAAATTATTGGACAACAGCGGACTCAAATATCGTATTAATTCGGTTCTAAGCATCTGCAATACAAAGAAAGAAATAATAGAAAAACTCTTCATTTACATATCTTTATTAAAAAATGTAACTGATTGGCGGATTACTCCTGCCGTTAATTCCAATTGGATCGAGTATGAACAATTCAGGAAACTGAAACCGGATAAAAAAGAAATAGAATCATTATACGAATGGATTGAAAATGAATTAATACCGAAATCAAAGATTCCGATTCTGTTAAATCGTCCGGTAATCAATCGGGAATTCGGGCGCTGTTCCACAGGCAGCGCAGATTTTAAGGGTATGAGATGTCCCGCATTAAACAATCAGATGTTTATTTTACCTGACGGAAAAGTAACGATTTGCGAACAACTGTATTGGATGCCTCAATTCATTATCGGCGATGTAACAAAAAGCGGCATCTCGGAAGTCTGGAACTCTCCGGCTGCGCAAAGATTGTTGAATCTGCAAAAGACTGATATTCAAGATAAGAGTCCCTGTAAAACTTGCCGGCTCTTTGAACCTTGCTTTAATGTCGGAAACCGCTGTTGGGTAGATATTGTTAAAGCCTACGGCAAAGAAAATTGGGACTTTCCCGATCCCCGTTGCGCTTTTGCACCCGAAATGATAAATGATTTGAGGTTTTAAAGAGACCGGTTATCGACATATTTGCTGAAACGTTTTTTATCTGTTGAGAATCCGATAAGCCGGAATTTGCCGAATAAAAATATACGCATTGACAGGCAGATAAAGTAGAAGCGTTTTGATTAAAACCCGGTTTGTCATTGAATCTGCCGTATAAAATTTGTCCGTTGCCGAACCGGTTCCGGTTTCGGATACGGGACGGTTTTATGTGCGGCGGCAATACATTTCAGCAGCCAAGCCATATTCCTTCCTAACGTTCTCATAATTTGCATTCCTTCCAAATCCTGACGAACTTCTTCCGGCGTTTTCCCGTGAACTTAGTTCCTATATGTGCGCCCTGCATGAGCAGCGCGCACTTGCGTGCAAGCTATCAAAAAATTGCAAATATACAAATATTATGTAATAAACAAAGCAAGTACGCAAGTGGGGTGTACGACAAAATTCCCAATCAAGGGGATTATAGTATCAACGAATAAATTTTGTAAGCATTTGTAAAAAAGAGAAAAGAGTTATACCTTTGTAATAAAGCAAAAAACAAATTAATAA
>Ga0209629_10000807_pt1 | contig 18260 bp, 13 predicted proteins | sample TergutCu122P5_FD_187286 | JGI IMG/M metagenome (GOLD analysis project Ga0209629, IMG submission 187286) | Cubitermes ugandensis P5 segment gut microbial communities from Kakamega Forest, Kenya - Cu122 P5 (SPAdes) (version 2) | ecosystem: Host-associated > Arthropoda: Insects > Digestive system...
GGGAGTCGGGTTGGTGCTGCTGACCGGCTGGACGATCCTCGACCCCATCGTCGCGATCCTCGTCGGGATCAACATCTTGTACACCGGCTACCGGCTCGTCCGGCGCTCGGTCAACGGTCTATTGGACGCTGCCCTGCCGCCCGCCGAGGTCGAGAAGATCACCGAGGAACTGCACCGGGTCGCGGGCGACCCGCGCGTGACGATCACCCAGCTGCGCACGCGGGAGTCGGGCCGGCAGCGTTTCGTCTATGCGACTGTGGGCGTCCCAGGCGATTGGACGGTGCGCCGCAGCCACGACGTCGCGGACGAACTGGAGACGGCGGCCAGCCAGGCGCTGCCGGGGACGACCACCTTCGTCCACATCGAGCCGAGCGAGGCCGACGTCCTTCCCGTGCCGGCTCAGCCGGCTGGCGACAGCCGGATTCCCCTGGGCACGGCCCCGCTGGACCCCAGCGACGCGTAGGTGGCCCGGTCCACGGCCGTCTGATCGCAAACCAGGGCCTCGATCGTCCGCATCGGCACCCGGTCGAAGCTCACCTGCTGCAACGTCGCGCCCCGGAAGCTCGCCCTGGCGACGTTCGCATAGTCGAAGCGGACGCGGGCCAGCACCAACCCGTCGAAACACGCCTCCCGCAGATCGGCGCCGGAGAAGTCCGTTCCGTCCAGGATGCAGTCGTCGAAGGTCACGCCGCGCAGGTCGGCGTACGTCGCCCGGACGCTGGTCAAGTGCGCCCCGACGAAACTCGCCCCCTGCAGATTCGCGAACGACAGGTTCGTCCGGGTCAGACTCGCCCCGGCGAAACTGGCGTGGCCGAGGGCACACGCCTGCAGGTTCACGTCGGTGAGTTCGGCGCGTTCGAAGTTCGCTCTCCGCAGATCACTCGCCTGGAAGTTGCTGCCAGGCAGGCGCGCCCGGGTGAAATCCACGCCGTGCATCGAACTCGCGGTGAAGACGCTGTCGGGCAAATACTTGTCCCGAAAACTGACGCCAGCCAAGTCCGAGCCAGCGAACGATGCCTCGGCCTGCTGCGGGGCTTCGGACGGGTCGGCGTCCCCAGGCTGCCAGGTGACGCCCGGCGCGACGCCTGCTGGGATCGCGGTGGCCATGCCGTCCGGCTCGGCCGCGGTGCCCGGATCGGCGGGAGCCGACGTACCGAGGGCGAATCTGCCGATCATCGCGTTGACGTCCCCGATCCATTTGACCGCATCGGCGTAGGCCAGTTCGTCCGGCATGCCGCCCGCGATCAGTTCGTTAAGCCGTCGCAACAGGTCATGGCGCAGGTGGAGGCGCAGGCGGTCCAGGGCGGGGTCGTCGCGGTGGGACGCGAAGGCCTGATCCAGGAAGTCGTCGACGCGGCCGCGAACGTTGTGATCCATCGTTCAGTGCCTGCATTCCGCGTCGATCAGGGTGCGCCACGAGCGCACCAGGTTCTCATCTACGTACGCCTGGTAGGAACCCCCGGGATGCACGGACTTACCCACGTGGAACGCCCGGACGCCCGCACGCGCGAGCCACGGGACGTGCTCCGGGCGCAGCCCGCCGCCGGCCATCGCGTGGGCGGCCACCCATGGATCGGCCTTCGCGCGCCGGATCAGGTCGTCGAGCCCGTGTTCGACGTCCCGGGCGCTGCCTGCCGTGAGCACCCGGTCCAGGCGCGGCAAGCGGCGCACCGTCGTCCACGCGCGGTCCTGGTCCAGGCAGGTGTCGAGCGCACGATGGAAAGTCCACGGCCAGTCCCAGCCGTCCAGTAACGCGTTGACGACTTCGAGATCCACCTCACCCAAGCCGTTCAGGAAGCCGATGACCATCCCGTCGGCGCCCGCGTCCACGTAGCTGGCGATGAGACCGCGCAGGCGCGTCGCCTCGCCGCCGTCCGTGCCGAACCCCTCGCGCAACCGCACCAGGACGCGCACCTGGATCGTCGTGGCCGTCCGGATCGCAGCCACGACGCCCGGCTCGGGCGACATCCCGCCCTCGGCCAGGCTCCCGCACACATGGACGCGATCCGCCCCGCCGGCCTCGGCCCGCTCGGCGTCCTTGGCGTGTCGCGCCACAACCTCCAGAAGGCCACTCATGCGACCATGATGGACGCCGAGCGCCCCAGACGTCCCGACGACACGCCAAGAGGGCGGCCCCTTCCGGGACCGCCCTCTGCGCTTTCTTGGCTGGATCAGAAATCCATGCCGCCACCGTCGCCGCCGGCCGGCATCGGCGGGGTCTTCTCGGGCTTGTCCGCGATGACGGCCTCGGTCGTCAGGAACAATGCCGCGATGGACGCCGCGTTCTGCAACGCCGAACGGGTCACCTTGGCCGGATCGATGATGCCGCTCTTGACCATGTCGACATACTTGCCGGTCGCCGCGTCCAGGCCATGGTCGGGCTTAAGGCCCGACACCTTCTCCGCCACGACGCCGCCCTCGAGGCCGGCGTTCACAGCGATCTGCTTGAGCGGGGCCTGGCAGGCCGTGATCACGATCTGGGCGCCCGTGGCCTCGTCGCCCGACAAACCGTCCAGCTTGACGGCGGCCGCGGCATGCAGCAGGGCGACGCCGCCGCCGGCGACGATGCCCTCTTCGACGGCCGCCTTCGCGTTACGGACGGCGTCCTCGATGCGGTGCTTGCGCTCCTTCAGCTCGACCTCGGTGGCCGCGCCGACCTTGATGACCGCGACGCCGCCGGCGAGCTTCGCCAGCCGCTCCTGCAGCTTCTCGCGGTCGTAGTCGGAGTCGGTGTTGTCGATCTCGCGACGGATCTGCGCGACGCGTCCGGCGATCTGGTCGGCGTCGCCGCCGCCGTCCACGATCGTGGTCTCGTCCTTGGTCACCTTCACCTGGCGAGCGTGGCCGAGCAGGTCGAGCGTCACCTGGTCGAGCTTGAGCCCGACCTCTTCGCTGACGACCTGGCCGCCGGTCAGGACGGCGATGTCGCCCAGCATGGCCTTGCGGCGGTCGCCGAAGCCCGGCGCCTTGACGGCCACCGACTTGAACGTGCCCTTGATCTTGTTGACGATCAGGCCGGCGAGCGCCTCGCCGTCCACGTCCTCAGCGATCACGACGAGCGGCTTGCCCGACTGCACAACCTTCTCCAGCACCGGGAGCAGGTCTTTCAGGCTCGACACCTTCGAGTTGACGATCAGGATGTACGGGTCGTCGAGCACGGTCTCCATGCGCTCGGCGTCCGTGATGAAGTACGCCGAGATGTAGCCCTTGTCGAAGCGCATGCCCTCGGTGAGCTCCAGTTCCAAGCCGAACGTGTTCGACTCGTCGACCGTCACGACACCCTCTTTGCCGACCTTGTCCATGGCCTCGGCGATGATCTCGCCGACCGTGGTGTCGCCCGCGGAGATGGACGCGGTGGCCGCGATCTGCTCTTTGGTCTGGATGTCTTTGGCCTGCCCGGCCAGCTCGTCCACGATCGCCGCGACGGCCTTCTCGATGCCCTTCTTCAGGCTCATCGGGTTGGCGCCGGCGGTCACGTTGCGCAGACCTTCGCGGACCATCGCCTGCGCGAGGACGGTCGCGGTCGTCGTGCCGTCGCCGGCCACGTCGTCCGTCTTCTTCGCGACCTCTTTGACCAGCTCCGCGCCGATCTTCTCGTACGGGTCCTCCAGCTCGATCTCTTTGGCGATGGAAACGCCATCGTTCGTGATCGTGGGGGCGCCCCACTTCTTCTCCAAGACGACGTTGCGGCCCTTCGGGCCCAAAGTGACGCGCACGGCGTCCGCGAGCGTGTTCATGCCGCGCTCGAGGGCCCGGCGTGCCTCGACGTTGAATTCGATCAGTTTTGCCATGGTGTGTTCGGCAATCCTTGTCCGTTGTGGGGGGCGGTGCCCCCGAGTGGTCTTAGGTCTCCTGCCCTTGCTGGGCAGGGTGGCGCCTCGATCCCCGCGGCCACGAATGGCGTTTGGGTCAATCGGCTCTGTCCGGACGATGCCCGCGACGGACGACTTGGCCTGTTTCGAGGCGCTGGGTCTCATCGAACCGGACGGTGGCACTCTCAGCCTGAGAGTGCTAACTCCATGTTTAGCACTCCCCACCTGAGAGTGCAAACGACCGGGCGGCGACAAGGGGCCATGATCACCCGCAGCGAACACCGCGACGTCCCCACAAATGCCGGCCACTGGCTGGCCTGGACCTGGGCGCGGACCGGCCACCTCGCCGCCCGGAATGCATTTGCTCCCCGTGGACGGCGCACGCCCCGCCCGGTGCGCATAATCCCTTGTCAGGCGGCTAGCAGCGTTTTCACGAAAGGGATATGCTCAGGCATACCAGATTCGGTCGAAAGGACCCCCTCACCATGACAGCCGCTGGTCGTGTTTCTATTGTCCTGTTCGCATCCCTCACCCTCGTCAGCCTATCGGCCGCACCGAGTTGGGCCGCTCCGGCGAACGGCGGCACAGATCAGACCTCCTCAACCACTTGGCAAACCGGATTGGACGACGTGGGCACCCCGCCCGTGAACCGGCCAACCGTCGGTAGCCCCACCGGCAGCTCCGACGAGGGGACCGGTTACGTCCCTCCTGCGGTCAGCATCCCGTCCATCAGCCCCACCGGGGTCCAACCCGCCGACGGCAATCTCCGGGCCACCGGGCTGCCGTCGACCTATGACCTGCGCACCGCGCAGCCCAACTACGGCGCCAGCATCGTGCTCGACCAAGGCTCGACCGGCACGTGTTGGGCGTTCACGTCCGCCGCGTCCGCGCAGGCGTCGCTAGTGCGCAACAAAGTGCTGTCCGGGGAAACGACCACCCGGGACTTGGCCCAGGAGGTATCTCCCCTCAACCTCGCGCAGTCCGTGTACAGCACCGGCACTTTCTCGGGCGTCCCGGATCCGTACAACGCGGGCGGGAACTTCTTCAAAGCGGCCGCCGCCTGGTCGCACTGGTACGGCGCCGTGACCGAACGCGTCGCGCCCTTCCCGGCGTCCTTCTACACGCTCCCCACGCCCGCCGCCAATCTGAAGACGACCAGCGACTTCCACATGCGGAACGCCTACTTCCTGCCCGGACCGCGCGACGGCGCGAACTATGTCGCATCGAACGTCCAGGCGATCAAGCAGGCCATCTACAACTACGGGACGGTCGGCATCTCCTTCGCCGTCGGCGGTTCGGCGGGGTTCGCTGCGGGCAACCAGGGCTATTACAACTCCACCTACAAGACCTTCTACAACGGCCGCTTCCAGATGCAAGACCACGCGGTCTCGGTCATCGGCTGGGACGACACGATCCCCACGAGCCGGTTCAATGTGCCAGCTGACAAGACATATTGGACCAACATCGGCGGACCCGGCGCATTCCTGATCAAGAACAGCTGGGGTGCCGGCTTCTACGACTATTTCTATATCTCCTACTACGACACGACGCTGGGCGACGCCGTCGTCTTCGACATGGGCGGGAACACCGACGGCAGCGCCTCTGCGGGCAAGGGCGCCGACACGTACAACCGGGTCTACGCGCAAGACGAACTCGGGTATGGCAACTACCTGGGCACCTCCGGAAAGATGTCGCAGCAGTACGCCAACGTCTACCAGGTGCCGGCGTCACCGGCTACGCCGACCGCGCTGCGGGCCGTCCAACTGTTCGCGACGACCCCGGACACGGGCTACACGATATCGGTCTACCTGAACGCCAGCAGCGCGACCAGCCCGATTAGCACGACGCCCGCGCCGATCGGGGCGTCCGGGCAGACGTCGATCACGGGCACGACCACGTACGCGGGCTATAACACGATCACCCTACCCACGCCGGCGATCCTGACACCGAACCAGAAGTTCTCGATCGTCATCACGCAAACCGTGGGCGCGGGCATCGCGTACATTCCCGTCGAACGCGCCTACACCACCAGCGGGACCACGAAAGACACCATGGCGTTCGCCCGTGGCCAGACTTTCGTGTATGACCAATCCATGTCCACGCCGGTCTGGACCGACCTCGTGGACCTCTACTCGCGGATCGGCTCGACGGGCAACGGGAACGCAGTGCTGCTCGGTCTCGCCTCCCCCGCCTACACGCTCACGTTCAACGCCAACGGCGGCACGGTAAGCCCAGCGAGCAAAGTGATCGCACAGGGCGCCCCCTATGGGACGCTGCCGACGCCCACGTGGGCAGGGCACTCGTTCCTCGGCTGGTTCACCTCGCCGACCGGAACGCTGAAGGTGACGTCCGCCACGACGATGGGCACCGCGAACGCGACGGTCTACGCGCAGTGGTGGGCAGAGTCGCGGTTGGCTGGCCAGAACAGTGTGGAGACCGCAGTTGCCATTGCCAAGGGCGGTTGGCCTGTCGGCGGCCCGGACCAATGGGCCCTAATCGCCACCAAGAGAGGATTTCCGGACGCCATGGCCGGCGGCCCGCTAGCGTCCGCGGTGGACGGGCCCATTCTGCTGACCGCCAACTTGACGAACGGCCTAGAAGCGAGCGTGAGCCAAGAACTCATCCAGCTGAACACCCGTCACGTGATCATCTTGGGTGGCACCGGTGTCGTCAGCACGAAGATCCAGAGCCAACTGGAGGCGATTCCAGGCGTTGCAACCGTGGAGCGAATCGGCGGGGCCACCAAGTACGAGACGGCCACGATGATCGCCGACCGCCTACGTCAGGTCGCCGGGACACCGTCCGGGGTATTCCTCACGACGGGGAACAACTTCCCTGACGCGCTGGCGGCATCGCCCGTGGCAGCGATGCAGAAGTGGCCGATCGTCTTTACGCCACCCAAGGGAGCGCTGAATGTCGCTACTGCAGCTTGGTTGAACAAAGTCAAGCCGGGCAAACTCTACGTGCTCGGCGGGACGCTGGCAGTCCCGGCCCAAGCGGCGACACAGGCCGAGTCGCTGACCACTGCCAAACCGCTGGTGCGACTGGGCGGTGCAACACTCTGGGAGACCGAAGTGATGATCAACCAGAGCTTCCAGTCCCTGTTCACTAGATCGGCAGAGACGGGGGCGATCACCATCGCCACCAGTCGGAGCTTCGCGGACGCCCTGGTGGGCGGCGTGTTCGCCGCGAAACAAAAGGCTCCGTTGTTCCTCATCGACGGTCTTGCCAAGAAGACGAACACCACGGTCCGGAATGCGATCAGCAACTGGGGACCCTACGCGAAGCTTTATGTCTTCGGCGGGACGGGCGCAGTCACTAACACGGCGTTGGCCCTTCACGTCACCTGACTTGGGACCGCCCTCCCCCGGTCGCTCTTCCGACAGGTCCAGGCACCGCCTGTTGAAAGAGGTTCGGCCAGGAGGACCCTCCCCGATCCCTACCGCGCGTCCGGGCGTGCCCGGCCAAGCAAACCCGGGCGCGCGGTAGCGTGAACCCATGGACGTCTTGCTGATCAATGGACCCAATCTCAACTCCCTCGGCACGCGCGAACCCGAGGTGTACGGCCGCACCACGCTCGCCGACATCGAACGGGACGTCACGATGCAGGCGGCAGCCGCCGGCCTGAGCGTGACTTGCTTCCAGAGCAACCACGAGGGTGCGCTGGTCGACCGGCTGTACGAGGCGAAAAACGAAGGCGCCCGGTTCGTCATCGTCAACCCGGGCGCGCTGACGCACACGTCGATCGCGCTGCGCGACGCGTTCGCGGCGGTGCAACTCCCGTTCGTCGAGGTGCACCTGTCGAACGTGCACGCCCGCGAGGAATTCCGGCATCGTTCCTACCTGTCCGATCTCGCCGCCGGGGTCCTCGTCGGCTTCGGCGCATACGGCTACACCATGGCGATGGACTTCGTCATCGCGCGACTGGTCGGCGTGTAGGGACGCGCTCACACACACCGTTCCCCGGCCCTAGTCTTGCTGCATGAGGATCACACACTTTGGGCACGCCGCGGTGCTGGTCGAGGTCGCCGATCGGCGCGTCCTGATCGACCCGGGCAACTTCTCTTCCGGCTGGCACGACCTGACCGGCCTGGACGCGATTCTCGTCACGCACCAGCACCCCGACCACATCGACATGGAGTTCGTCCCGGCGCTGGTGGCCGCCAACCCCGACGCCGCGTTCTACGTCGAACCACAGGTCGCCACCGCCTGCGCCGTGTCCACCGCAACGCCGCTGGCCGCCGACGCGTCGGTCGATCTCGGCCCCGTCCAGGTGCACGCGGTCGGCGGGTGGCATGCCGTCATCCACCGCGATATCCCGCGCATCGGCAACGTCGGGTTAGTCGTCTCTGCGCCGGGCGAACCGGTGTTCTTCCACCCCGGCGACGCGCTCGACACCGTCCCGCAAGGCGTCGACGTGTTGGCCGTCCCCGCGTACGGCCCGTGGGCGGCGATGAAGGAGACGATCGACTTCGTCCGCGCGGTCGGGGCGCCCGACGGCTTCTGCATCCACGAGGGCCTGCTGAACGAACGCGGCTGGGCGCTCGTCAACAACCGGATGAACGAGATGACGCCGACCAGCGTGCGCGACCTGCGCGACGCCACACCATGGGACGTCGGCGCCTGACCGTTCAGGCGAGGTAGAGCGTCACCGTCGATCCCTCGGGAGCCTGTTGCCCGGCGCCGGGTTTGGTGCCGGTCGCCATGGACGCGAAGAAAAGGGTCACCGTCTGGACCTTGAAACCGGCGTCTTGGAGTTTCTTCTTGGCCAGGTCGGCTGACAACCTCCGGACGTTCGGTATCACCACCATCCGCGGGCCCTTCGACACTGTCACCGACACCGTGCTGCCGCGCGGCAGTTCGCCGTCCTTCGGCGTCTGCGTGACGATTGAGCCTTTCGGAATCGTCTTGTCGTTGACCTCCTTGGTGACTTTCACCTTCAGCCCCGCGGCGTCGAAGAATGTCTGGGCGTCCGTGAGGGGCTTGCCGGTGTAGTCCATGACGGTGACCGGCGCGGGCCCCTGGGACACGTCGAGGTCTACCGCGGTGTCCTTCTTCACCAGCGTCCCCGGCTTGGCCGACATCGCGACCACGGTTCCGGCTTTCGCCTTGTCGTCGTAGACCTGACTGGTGCTACCACGCTGCAGGTGCGCGTCCGTCAAGGCCTGGGTGGCGGCGTCCAGGGTCATGCCCTTGACGTCTGGGATCTTGTAGCGTTCCGGGCCCTTCGACAAATAGGCCAACACGGTCCCGCCGCGCAACACCGGCGAGCCTGTCGGCGGGTCGGTGTTGATGATCTGACCCGACGGCACCGTCTCGGAATAGGTGTTTTCGAAGGTGACCTGGATACCGGTCTTGTCGGCCAGTACCTCGGCCTTGGCCTGCGTGAGCGAGCCGAAGTCGGGCACGTTCACGAACCGACCGTCCAGGTAGTACCAGGCGCCGACGCCCACGAGCGCCGTCGTCAGCAGCACGATGAGGATGGCGGCCAGGCCCTGGCGGCGACGACGTTTCCGGCGTTGTTGGAGTTCGGCGGCAGACGGTGCGACCACCGCCGGTCGCGCCTGCGCGGGCTCGGGCAGGGACGGCGTCGGCGGATGGAGCACGGTCGTCTTGTCGGTGCTCGGCAAAACTCGCGTCGTGTTCACCGGCAGCGGTGCCGTCAGCGATTCGGACGGGTCGGCGGCGCCCCCCCGGATCCGGGCGACGAGCAACGGGTCGCTGCCCTTGCCGGCCAGGAGCGCGTCACGCACCAGCCGCAGGTCGTCGGCGAGCACGGACGCGTTGCGCGGCCGGACTCGCGGGTCGCGCGCCGCCGCCTGGGTGACCAGCGCGTCCACGTAATCGGGCAGCGGCGTGGGCGAGGCGTTGGACGGCGGCTCGATCTCATGATGGACGTGGCTGTACGCCACCTGGATCGGGTTCTCGCCGGTGTGCGGTTTGCGGCCGGTCAGCATCTCGTAGAGGACGACGCCGAGCGCGTACACGTCGGTTCGCTGGTCGCCCGACCCTTGGGTGACCAGTTCCGGCGCGATGTACGAGACGGTGCCGATCAGCGTCCCCGAAGCCGCCGACGTTTGGGCCGTCACCGCCCGCGCGAGGCCGAAGTCGGCCACTTTCGTCTGGCCGCGTTCGCCGATCAGGACGTTCTCCGGCTTGAGATCGCGATGCACGATTCCGGCTTCGTGAGCGGCCGCGACGGCCGACGCGACGGGAAGCAACAGGTCGACGGCTCGCTGCGGCGTCATGGCGCCTTCCCGGGCCATCACCTGGCGCAGCGTGCGTCCTTCGACGTATTCCATGACGATGTACGGACGGCCGTTGTCGACGCCCTGGTCGAACACCGAGACGATGTTGGGGTGCGACAGCCCAGCGGCCGCGCACGCCTCGCGATTGAAGCGGGCGACGAAATCGGCGTCCCCGCCGAGGCTCTCGTGCATGACTTTCACGGCAACCGTGCGGCTGAGCCGGAGATCGTTGCCCAAGTAGACGACGGCCATGCCACCGCGCGCAAGCCGCCGGACGATCTCGTACCGGCCGTCGAGCACGCGCCCCACGAGGGGGTCGGTGTCGTCGTTGGTGGTCACGTCTAACTCCGGACTGCTGGGGAAGAAGGCCGTCCACGCCTGGGCCGATTGTAGCCGTTCGCCTGAAATCGACCGGCGCGACGCGGCGGGAGAACGCGGAACAATGCGGCCAACACTCAATCGCTTCGGCGCAACGAGCAAGCTCGCTGACGGGGGCGACCCACGCGACCCACGACGGTGGGGCCGCCCTGGGCCCGCGCGGTACTCTTGGAGATGTGAGCGTGCTGTGGGGAGTAACGACACGGTTGCGGCTGGCACGGGTGATGCTCATCACCGGGACGGCCGCCCCGGGCGACCCGGCGCGCCTGCTCGCCGCCGGCGTGGACGCGGTGACCATAGTCAATGCCCAAGCCGGCGATGCGGCCGTCGACGCAGCTGTCGCAAGTTGGCGCCGTGGCGTTCCGGACGGGCACGGCCTCCTCGGGCACGAGCACGCCGCCGGACGCGAAGTGTGCCCCGACGCCGACTTCGTGAACACGGCGGCCCCGTGCGTCGTGAACAAGACCGCGAACCCCTACCTGCTAATCGGACGCACCTGCACCACAACGCAACGTATCGACGAGGCCCTGGCAGATGCGGACGTGGACTTCCTGCTGGTCGGCGACGCGACCGGCGCCGGCGGCGCGGGGTTGCTGCGCCACGCCGCGTCCGTGGCCCCGCAGACCGTCCCGTCCAGCAAGCCTTGGTTCGCCGTCGGCGGCGTCAACGCGACGAACCTGCCCGGCGTGCTAGCCGCCGGTGCACGCCGGATCGCGGTCTCCCGGGCGATCGCCATGGCCCCTGACCCCTACGCCGCGGCGCGCGCGCTGGCGGACACCGTCCACGCGAGCTGGTCCGACATGGACGCCGTGCGGGTGGGGGCGTTCGGCCCGTCCCGGCGGTCTTCGTCCGAAGATGGCGCCAAACGGCCCGCTGATTAGTTATGCAGGCACGCGCCGATCGAGCCACGCGAGCACGTCGGCGATTACTTCGTCCTTGTCGTACTCGTTGAAGATCTCGTGCATCATGCCCGCGTAGATGCGCAGCGATTTGTCCGTCGAACCGATCTCGCCGTACAAATCGCGCGAGTCTTGGTTCGACACCAGCCCGTCGTCCGCCCCATGCAGTATCAGCGCGGGTGCGACGAACGCGGACGCCTCCCGCTTGAGATACTCAAGGCCGCCCGCCCACGTGTTGATCAAGCCGACGGACATCTGCTTCTCGACCAGCGGGTCGGCCACGTACGCCTCGCCGACGCCCGGATCGGAGCACACGCCGGCGCCGAGTTCGTTGGGCAGATAGGTCCGCGGGTCGCCGGCCAGGGGCAACGGCCCGACCAACTGCAGGTTGTACCTCGTCAGCGCCCCCGACAAGACCACTCCGGCCGGCTTGGCGGCGTACTTCGTCGCGAACAGCGCTGCCGCGTAGCCGCCCATCGAGTGGCCCAGGACGTACGTCGGCAGGCCGGGCACCTCGCGTTGCGCGACCTCCCAGGCACTATTGGTGTCGTCGACGATCTCATTGAAGTCGGTGTAGAAGACGCGCTCGCCCTGTGAACGTCCGTGCCCGCGATGGTCGAACCGGAACACCGCGAATTGCTGCGCGACCAGGCGTGCTGCCAGATAGTCGTACCGTCCCAGATGCTCGCACAGCCCGTGCACGATGACGATCAGCGCCCGTGGCTTGGTCGGCACGTCCACCATCCCGAACAATGCCGTCCCGTCGAAACTCGGGAAACGCACCTCTTTGTTCACGTCCAATCCCCTTTCACCGTCGGCCCTGCGGCCGCGCGTCGTTGGTATCAGCTTAGGGGTCATCCACGCCGCCCCTGGAGGCGACCTGCAGCAGTTCCGCAAACGGCCGGTTCGCGGCGCTTAGCGGTGATAGCGTGCCAAACAATCAAGGCTGCCGTGTCTCTCGGAAAGGCGGCCGACGCCACCTGGTTCCTGGCATCCGCACGGACGAGAGATCGGTCGATCGAAGGAGCCACACATGGCTGATGTGCACAAAGTCGCAAACGGCGCACCGTTGGGCCTACTGGGCTTCGGCCTGACCACCGTGCTGCTGAATCTGCATAACGCCGGCCTCTTGCCGATGTCGATAGTCATCTTGTCGATGGGGCTCGCGATGGGCGGCTTCGCCCAGATCATCGTGGGCGTCATGGAGTTCGTCGCCGGCAACGTCTTCGGCGCCACGGCCTTCACCGCCTACGGCGCCTTCTGGTGGTCGCTGGTGATAATCGTGTGGAACCCGCTCGGGGCCACCCCGGCCGACGGCGCGACGATGGGCTGGTATCTGCTGTTGTGGGGCCTGTTCTCGCTGGGGATGTTCATCGGCACCCTCAAACACGCCCGCTCGCTGCAATTCGTCTTCGGGACGTTGGTGCTGCTGTTCTTCGGGTTGTCGATCGCGGACTTCAGCGGCAGCGCCGTCGTCACGCAGGTCGCCGGCTGGATCGGCATCGTCTGCGGCCTGTCGGCGATCTACTGCACGCTGGGCCAGATCCTCAACCACGAGTACGGCAAGAAGGTCGTCCCGCTGTAGCGAGACGGGCCGGACGTCAGGCGCGACGGCGTCCGATCTCGTACATCGCGATGGCCGCGGCCACGGACGCGTTCAGCGATTCGACGTCCGCCTGCATCGGGATGCCGGCGAGCACGTCGCAGTTTTCCCGGACGAGGCGCGACAGGCCGTCGCCCTCCGAGCCGACGACGAGCAGGACCGGTCGGTCTACCTCCACCGTCTCGATCGGATCTCCGCCGCCAGCCAGGCCGACGACCAGGAAGCCCGCGTCGGCGTACGCGGCTAACGTCCGGTTGAGATTGGTCACCCGCGCCACTGGGACGCGCGCTGCCGCACCAGCGGACGTCTTCCACGCAGCGGCTGTCATCTGCGCCGACCGGCGCTCGGGAATCACGACCCCCTGCGCCCCGAAAGCCGCTGCCGAACGGACGATCGCGCCAAGGTTGCGCGGGTCGGTCACCTGGTCTAGTGCCACGACCAGCCCGTGATCGGACGCCACGGCCGCCTCCAGCACCTCGTCCGGATCGGCGTACTCGAACGCGGGCAACTGCAGCGCCACCCCCTGATGGACGCCGCCGCGCGTGAGACGGTCGAGCTCGGCCCGCGTCGCCTGCAGCAGCGGCAGACTCCGGTCGGCGGCGAGCTTCAGGATGTCGCGCAGCCGGTCGTCGCGCTCGACGCCCTCAGCCAAATACGCGCGCCGGACGGGCAACCCGGCCTGCAACGCCTCGAGCACAGGGTTGCGGCCGATGATCCACTCGGGCCCGGCCCCCGACGCGCCGTGCGCCGCCTTTTGCGGGCGCGATTGGCCCTTCGGCTTGCCACCAGTGGTGCGGCCCGGCTCGTCGGGCCCGCGCTTGCGATAGGCCTTGTGATAAGGGCGATCCTCGGCTTTCGGCGTCGGGCCTTTGCCTTCGAGGCCGCGGCGCACGCGTCCACCGGAACCGGCAGGCGTGGACGCACCCTTCTTTCGCGCACCCCGGCGCTGGCTGTTACCGGCCACGTCAGCACCCCGTCCCGAGAGTCCAGCGCACGCCCTGCGGCGTGTCCTCGATCGTCAACCCGAGGGCGGCGAGGCGGTCGCGGACGGCGTCGGCCGCCGCGTAGTCCTTGCGCGCCCGGGCGTCCTCGCGCTGTGCGAGCAACGCGTCCACCAGACCGTCCACGACCGGACGCAAATCCACCCGGCCCGCGGACGCCGTCGCCCACGGCGCGTCGTCCGGGTTCAACCCGAAGATCGAAAGCATCGCGCGCGCGTCGGCCAACGCCGCCGCCGCGGCATCCTGGTCGTCCGCGTCCAGCGCCTTGTTGCCCGTCTTGATCGCATCGAACAGGACGGCCAGCGCCGCCGGAGTGCCCAGATCGTCGTCCATCGCCTGGACGAACGCCTCCGGCACCTGGCTCGCCGGCGCCACGGGCCCGAGTGCCGCGGCCGCCCGGTCGAGGAACGAATCGATGCGCGCCAACTGGGCGGCCGCCTCGTCCAGCGACGTGTCGGAGAACTCGATCGCCGAACGGTAGTGCGGCCCGACGAGATACAGCCGGACGGCCCGCGCCGGATGGTGCCTGACCACCTCCGCGACCCGCGCGTAATTGCCGAGCGACTTGCTCATCTTCTCCCCGGCGGCCGTCACCCAGGCGTTGTGCATCCAGTACTTCGCGAACGGACGCCCGGCGGCTTGCGCCTGCGCCATCTCGTTCTCGTGGTGCGGGAAGCGCAGGTCGATGCCGCCGCCGTGAATGTCGAAAGCGTCGCCGAGGTACTTGCCGGACATCGCCGAGCACTCGATGTGCCAGCCCGGACGCCCGCGTCCCCACGGCGCCGGCCAGGACGCCGTCAGCGGCTCGCCTTCCTTATGGCCCTTCCACAACGCGAAATCGCGCGGGTCGCGCTTGCCGCGCGGGTCGGCGTCCTCGGCAGGCTCCATGTTGTCGACCAACTGGCCAGACAGCGCCCCGTACGCCGGCCACGACCGGACGTCGAAGTAGACATCCCCGGAGCCGTCGGCAGCCGGGTAGGCGTGCCCGGCGTCCAAGATCGCCTGGATCATCTCGATCATCTCGGGGATGTGCCCGGTGGCGCGCGGCTCGTACGTCGGCGGCAGGCAGCCGAGCGCCGCGTACGCCTCGTGCAGCTCGGTCTCGTAGCGGTACGCGTGCGCGAACCACGGGATGCCGGCCGCGGCCGACTTCTCCAGGATCTTGTCGTCGATGTCGGTGACGTTGGCGACGATCGTCACGTCGTAGCCCGAGTAGGCGAACCAGCGGCGCAGCACGTCGAAGACGACCTCTTTGCGGATATGTCCCAGATGCGGGGATGCCTGGACGGTCAGGCCACAGTGGTAAATCGACACCTTGCCAGGGACGAGCGGAACGAAGTCCACGACAGACTTACGGGCGGTGTCATAAAGTCGAAAGCTCACCGGAGCAGTCTATCGGGCGTCGCCTGACCACTCCGAAACCGTTCTTTGCGGCACCGCGAAGTAATAACGGCACACCCGGATCGCGCCTTTCGATTGACGGGCGCTCAGCGCCGCCGCCCGACGCGCACGCTCTTCTGGGTGGAAGCATGACCTGGGATCACCGGGATCCTTTCGACAGGATGCTCGCCACCCAGGCGAGCCTTCGGAGGCTGCAGGGTCGGTGGTGACACACTGACGCCCGCGCGATAGGCCGACGGTTCCATCGTCACGCCCCTTGTCAGGGGAGGAACGCGCGCAGGTAGTCGGTGACGCAGCGGTTCATTTCGGCGGCGAAATCTGACATGTACTTGCGCTTGCAGAACGCCGGGATCGTCTTGTCGAAATCCTCACCCCGGGCGGCGTGCATCGCCCGCAGTTCGGCTGGGGTTGAGCGCGCGTAGCGATCCGTCCGCACGACCGACGCAACCGGGAAACGCCTGGGCTTTGGACGCCTGCGTTGCTGCGCGGTCGGGTAACCGATGACGAGCATCGCCGCCGGGAACACGTACGGATCCAGGTTCAACACCTCGACCACCTCTTCGCGTTGCTCGACGATGTCGCCGATGTAGCACGAGCCGAGCCCGTAGGCGTGGGCCGCCACCACCACGTTCTGCGCCGCGATGGTGGCATCGACGACCGCCAGCAGCAGATCGCCCGGGCCGGGCTCGCGCGCGGCAACCCCAGCTTCGCGGTACGCGTCCAGCCAGCGCCGGGTGTCGGCCAGGAAGACGAGCGCCAACGGCGCCTGCGCGATGAACGCCTGGCCGTCGCACGTGCGCGCCAGCACGTCCTTGATGGCCTGGTCGCGCACGTCGAGAATCGTGTACAACTGCTGGTTGCCAGCCGTCGGCGCGTTGATCGCGCATTCGAGCAGACTCGCTGTGACATCGTCGGGTACGGGCCGGTCGTCGAATTTGCGCACCGACTTGCGCGCGATCAGTTCAGCGACCGTCGGCGGTACATAATGCGGTTCGTCAGCCATCGTCGTGCCCTTTCGTCTCCGATGCCCCTCATGGGGCGATACATGAGGGAGTGTGTGAGAAGAGGTTCCCACGCTCGGTGGCCGCAACGGTAGTGCGCCGCCGCCAGGTGCAGCGCGTGCGCCGCGCGGGGTGGCGAGGGCCTCGTCGGCGAACTCGTCGTCCAGACATAACAAGACGAAGCACGAGATGAGCTGGAGTGCGCTACGTTCGTGGGTGAGGTCTTGGGGTGGCCTTGTTCCTTCGTCCCTGAGGGGTTTAAAGATGTTGCCAATGAAGGCTATGGCTGGGGTTGCCAGCGTGCTGGTTTGTTTTGGTTTGGGTGTTGTGAATGCGCCGTTCGCGCAGGCGGTGGCGCCGAGTGTCATCGGTTTCACGGCCGACAAGTATTCGGGGACCACCGCTGACCGGTTCACCTACTATGTGTCCACGTCATCTGCGGCGGACAAGATCTGTTTCACCTACGACTACGCCTCGCCGTCGACCACCTATTGCGCGTGGTCCGACGGGTACATGTCACCCGGTCTCGGTACGGGAAGCGCGACGGTCCTTGGAGGCGGTCAGGGTCAGTCCTGGACGATCCCGAAGGATGCGCTATCTGCGGGCAACCGCACGGTGCGGGTGTGGGCGTATGATTTGGCGGGTAATGTGTCCGCCGCCAAGGCGATCACGATTAATGTGACGGCAGCTGCGACGCCCGTCCCGGATGTGACGGCTTTTTCTTCCAACGCGTCGACAGGGACGACTACCACCGGCTTCACCTACAGTGTGACCACGTCGTTGGCGGCGGCCAAGGTTTGTTTCACCTACAACAGCACGGGCACATGGTGCGCATATTCGAACGGCACTCGAGATTCAGGTTTGGGTACGTCGATGGCCCTGAACACGGCGAAGACAAGTTGGACGATTTATGGTGACGTTTTGGGTGCGGGCAACCGGACGATAACGGCCAAGGCGTACAACGCAGACGGTGCTGGCGGGAACACGAAGGCCATCAGTATCAACGTTGTAGATGCGGGCCCTTACACGGTGACGTTCAACAGTAATGGTGGTTCGGCGGTTGCGTCGCGGTCGGTGAATTATGGTGTGTCGACAGTGTTGCCGGCGGTGACCCGGACTGGTTTCACGTTCTTGGGTTGGTCGACTTCTTCGGCGGCGACGAGTGCGTCGGTGCCGGCCAATGCTGTGGTCACGGTGTTGGCGAATGTGACGTATTACGCGGTGTGGCAGGCGAATACGTACACGGTTTCGTTCAATTCTATGGGTGGTTCGGCGGTGGCGTCGAAGACGGTGACGGCAGGGGTGGCATTCGCGTTGCCGGCGGCACCGACGCGGACCGGTTACACGTTTGCGGGCTGGTCGACGTCGTCGGCGACGTCGGGCTCGGCTGCGGGCGCATCGGTGACGGTGTATGCGGCGACGACGTACTACGCGACCTGGAAGGCCAACACCTACACGGTGACGTTCAATTCTATGGGCGGTTCGACGGTGGCGTCGAAGACGGTGACGGCAGGGGTGGCATTCGCGTTGCCGGCGGCACCGACGCGTACTGGTTATGCGTTCGCAGGCTGGTCGACGTCGTCGTCGGCGACGTCGGGCTCGGCCGCGGGCGCATCGGTGACGGTGTATGCGGCGACGACGTATTACGCGACCTGGAAGATCAACACGTACACGGTCACGTACGATTCCGCAGGTGGGTCGGCCGTCGCGGCCCAGTCGGCGACTTTCGGCGCCGGGATCTTGTTGCCGGCGGCGCCTACGCGGACGGGTTACGCGTTCCAGTCGTGGGTGCTGACGTCTACTGGCGCCAATTTTGCCCCGGGTGGCTCGTATGTGGTATCCGCCAATGTCACGTTCTTGGCCCAGTGGACGGCGAATACGTACACGGTGACGTTCAATTCTTTGGGTGGTTCGGCG